>Ga0209512_1000343_pt1 | contig 83704 bp, 99 predicted proteins | sample frozenSSSSmetaG_FD_184142 | JGI IMG/M metagenome (GOLD analysis project Ga0209512, IMG submission 184142) | Glacier valley bacterial and archeal communities from Borup Fiord, Nunavut, Canada, to study Microbial Dark Matter (Phase II) -... | ecosystem: Environmental > Aquatic > Freshwater > Ice >...
AAAAAAAATATAAACCCCCTCCTCTTCTTCTTCCCTCCCTCCCCATCCGCCCACCCTCTCACAATGCCAAAAACGAGCCCTACGCTCCTCCGGCCCATCCGCACCACCCGCACGCACCGAGACGCCGCTGCGGCGACGCTCACGCAGCAGATCCACAACGACGCCACGACAGGACTTGAGCCATGGCGTGGCGAATGGCAGAAGAAGAGCGAGCGGTAGCAGGAGGAACGGCGGTGGTGGTGCGAGACGGGACGGGACGGGACGACGGTGAGAGAGAGAGAGAGTTGGGGGGGGGGACATGCGATGCATGGGGGAGGAGGGAGGAAGAAGCGCACGAGGAGAGCGTAGGTCCCATCGTCCGTCTTCCACGGCATAGCGCGAAATGTCCCTTGTTCCAAGGCATAAAGCGGGTTGTGCTTTGAGATGGTGCGGAGGGGGGTATTTATGTCACGTCAAGGCGGTCGGTATCTGCAATGGGTACAGGTAGGTGTGCATCTGGATATTATATTCCAAGGCGCTTGTCCCTCCCTCCGTCTCCGTCGAGAGTCTCTGACAAGCGTTCGATGGCTGTGTATGATGGTGGTCCTTGCTGGGGACAGCTCCCGATGTTTTGAGCCACTCCGTCGTCTTCCGCAGGACTGGACTAGACTAGACTCCACCCACACATCCGCACATGAACCCCCCGCACCTCCCAAAGCATCCCCCAGAACGCCGCCACAATCCCTCCAGTACTTCTCCTTCAAAGATCCCCCCCTCAAATCGCTCCCATCACCTTCCCTCCCCCCTTCTGCCACAGCCACACCGCCTCCAGCGCATACGTCCTCGCGCCCCTATGCCCGCCCTCCCTCGCCCCCTCCTCGCGCAGCCCCTCCACCACCCGCCCCTCCTCCACACACCTCCACAGCCCCATGCTCAGCTCCGTGCCCGCGCCCCACTCCCCGCTGCCCAGCCGATACAGGATCCGGCCCAGCGTCTGGAACGCCACGCAGCGCTGCGCCGGGAAGCTGCTCCTCGCCAGCCGCGCCAGCTCCGGGATCGTGTACCCCGCCGACTCCGGCGCCTCGCCGTGATGGTGCAGGCCCTTGGAGACGGGCATCGCGCGCGCGATCCGCGGCGGCAGCAGCTGCCCGCGGAAGTCGAAGCGCAGCGACGAGGCCGCGAGGGAGGGGTTGCGGGGGGAGTAGGGGGAGTCGAGGTCGGCGGCGGAGCCCTGGGTGGGGATGGGCGCCATCCAGGCGAGTTTGCTCGGGTCGGCGGGGAGGGAGGGGAAGTAGGCGTCATGGAGTGAGGACAGGAAATCGGGGTCTGAGGGGTCGAGTTCGGGCGCTGCTTGGCCGGTGGGGAAGTGGATGGAGGGCCCTTCGAGGGTTATGGGATTGTTGGGGTGGTCGTGGTCGTGTGAGTGGGAGTGTGGTTGGAAGGCACTGGCGGGTTGGAGGGGTCCGGGGTCGGCGGGTTCGGCGTCGGCGTCCTCGTCCTCGACCCATCTTACGGACTTGATTGGCGCAACGAGCCTCCCGGCTGGCTTGGGTATGGGCACTGCCCCTGGGTCGTCTGTGGAAGCGGTTATGGGCTCCTCTTTGGTGTCGGCGTGGAATTCTGCGCCGGGTATGTCTGTGCCGGTGTCTCCGCGTCCCTCGTCCATGTTCGCCCTCTTTAGATAACTCTCTATATCTGTGCCTTTCGATGCTGTATCTTTTGGCGTGTTATTCTTATTTGCCCTCTTCAGATAACTCTCTACATCTGTGCCTGATGCTGTATCTTTCGGTGTGTCATCCTTATTTGCCCTCTTCAGGAGCATCTGCACCAGTGATGGGTCGAGGGATGAAAGTAATTCGTCCCGCTCCTTCTCGATTTCCGCCGCCGACATGGACGCCAGCCGTCTGCTGTTCTCTTCGTCGATCTGATGACGCTCATCCTCTTCAGAGCTGCCATGCTGTTGTGTATTCCGCTTCGAGCCTGCGACATCTGGCCGCGACGGCGGAGGGGTATCTAACGCATCGGTCGTCGGTGCCGGCTCCGGAGCATGTCCCCGCTGTTGCTTGAAGGCCGAGATGTGCGTGCGCCTCTTGTGCTCGGGAAAGCCTGTCGCCGTCTGTCTAAAGGTAGGATTCGAAGGAGGGGTCGGGGCGGTCGGGTCGCGCTCGACGATGTCCTTGACGAAGGTGAAGGGAGAGGCTGTGGCGAAGTCGGGGTCGGGAGCTGTCGGTGGTGCAGCGGCAGGGTGGTCCTCATCCTCGTCATCAGAGATGTCAACAATGAAGCGCTCTCCGCGGATGGACATATTTATTTGGAGTTCGAGAGAGTGAAGGAGGGTTCGAGGGAGGTTGAAGGTTAGAGGTTGGAGGTTGGAGGTTGGATGTTGGATGTTGACAGCCTTGTTGAAGGTGTTCAGCCTGCTCCTCTGAAATTTAGCGAGCCTCGTCTCGCTTATCAATTAAAGTTGAGGTGACCCGCATCTGCTCGCGTAATTCGGAACGCAATGAATGGGGGCCCCTGTCCGCCGGGTCTAGCTGCAAGTGGACTAGTCCGAAGATCCGAGTGATCGGATTTGTGAGGGATGGGACGACAAGTGAGACAAGACCGGATCTGTCGCATTTGTTGGATCCAAAGTGAATTCTTCCATGATTTATGTTATATTTATGTTTTATTTCATTTTATTTTATTTTATTTCATTACTTTATTTGATGTCATGTTATGCTATGTTATGTTATGTTATGTTATATATAACAAGTGTTAGATGTGTCTCTTTCTTTTGTCTTCTCCTCTCCTTCTCCTTCTTCTTCCTCTTCTTCGGCAATTTCACTGGGTGGCTCTTCGGCTGCGGCATGATCCCTGCAGAAGCGTGCGGGCGTGTGGATGTGTGGGTGTGTGCATTGGGATGCATGACCGGTCCTCTTCAACGAACGTCAACGCCAAGATGGACATGGAGGGATCTGAGGTCTATCACGGATGCGGAACAAAGTTGTTACATGCCTGGAAGGTACCTGACACGTGTATGTCATCGTCATCCACATCCACATCGGGAAGTTTTCGTCTGAGATGGCATGCGTACTTTTGATATGGACAAGAAGAAGAACAAGAACATGTACATGCATGTACATAGAGTACGTACTGTACCTTGCTATTCTGCATTCACGTGACCAGACCACGACAGAAACATGGAGCTGGGAGAGGACCCAGCTCCCAGCTCCCATGTCCCATGTCCCATGTCCCAAGTCCCATCTCCAGCCTCCAGCCTCCAGCCTCCAGCCTCCTCCGCCTCTCCGCCTTCTCGACCCCCCCCTCTCTCTTCCACAGCTATTCTTGGCCTCTCTCTACCGTCCCATCAGCACCCTTCTTCACTTCTCCCCTCTACTTAAGTATATGTACCTCTGTTCACCTCTTTGCCTCGCTACTAGCAAAGTATATAGGTACACATACAACCCAATATTTACAGTAGACAGTAGTCCTGCTTATACTTCGTAGATAGATAGATACCTTAGGATACATGACAACGTCCTCTGTCTGCCTCTGTCTCTCTCCTCCTCCTCTGCCTCTCCTCTCCCTCTCCCTCTCCCTCTCCCTCTCCCTCTCCCTTCTTTGCCTTACTGCCTCTCTGCCTTTTTGCCTCCTTTCGCCTCTTCATCCGTCTCTTCCCCCTTCCCCTTCCCCTTCCCTTTCCCCTTAACATTCCCGCCTGGTCATTGCTTGCTTGCCTGCCTGCCTACCTGCCTGCCTACCTGCCTGCCTACCTGCCTGCTTGCCAATTAATTACATATTACATTGCCTATTCACCCATCTGATACTGTCCCGTCCCCCGCTAGTACTCCCCCCATTCCGCCCGCCTGTCGTTTTCGTCTTCTGTTTCGTTTCATTATTCGGTCCAGTCCAGAGAGCAACTAACCACCCCCCAACTTCCTCGCCTTTCTAACTTCTGGATAATTCCCCTCCGACGCTCCCTTCTTCCTTACTTACTCTTTCCACACACAACACATCACAACAGAACACATCACCATCTGTCCTTGCATCTTACTTCCATCAAGAACACCATCACCATCCATCGAATCGGCCCCTTGAACGCCATCCTTCAATACTGTCAATAGCCCTCTGTTCGCCTGTACCATCAGATCAGCAATCACCTCGCCCGAGCCCGAGACATCTTCGAATTGTGCTTTTCGCGTCGTCGAGCGCCCTTGGAAGCTATTCGCGCTTTCGAGCTCAGATCCGTTTGCACGTCACCTTCTCCGCCACCACGACTCAGCATTGACTCTTCGACGCCCACTGAATCATTCCGGCAATAGCAAGCCTGAAGTTATCTACATGAAAGTGCAGAGACGCCTCTGAACTCCGTGCTGTCGTCAATCACACCAAAAAACCCCGTCATTCAGCGTGTCGACACATCACGAGATGGCTGGTGTTGAGGGTCCCGCGAGTGCAACGACGCCTCGTTACAGCTCGTCCCCCGAACTTTCCACTCCACCGCGTTCGCCCTCCGACCTAGGCTCGCCCTCCGCTCGGCAGATCCTCAACGATCATCGCGAAGCTCAAGATATCATCGTGAATCATTATGGTGTTGATGGTCGTAAGCACCCAAATTTTCTACTTTTCAATTAATTCCCATTACTATATTGTTCCAATTGTCGCATGTTTATTTTGTTTTTGTTTTTAAAGGCTTACTTAGCTAATTCTTTTCTAGCAATCCCGCCCGCTCCGCCAGCGAGAAAGAAGCCGGGACGCAAGCCAAAAGTTCCTGCTGATGGAAGCTCGGCAACAACGACCGATGCGAAACCAAAGCGCACGAGGAAGCCGCGAGACCCAAATGCGCCACCCGCACAGCGCAAGAAGAAGGCCGTCGCCCAAGATGCAGATTCCCTCAATAACAAGACCGTTTCCCGTCAGCCGAAGATTGACGAGATGAATATGCGACCGGCTAACGAGCCGACTTTCCGCATGTTAGCCGAACCCTTTCAAACGGCCCAGAAGGGCAACTTTGAGGATATTCAGAGATCAACTCCCGCATCCTTCTTCAACGCTCCTCCACCACCACCACCACATCCGCAGCCAGCACCAGTGAGGACCAGCGGCCAGAATTACGATCCCATCCGATCAAATTACGATCCAGTTCGCGAGAATACGATAAGCCACAATTACAATTCTCAGCTGTCGCCAAAACCCGCGCACGTCACGAACCGTGCGAGCGCGTCGCCATCAATCTCAAGTCTCGTCGATCCGCCACATCAGGCAGCCACATCGCCTTCGATGGCCACACAGTCCTTCTTCCAACACCAGATGAAGATGCAGAACTCTGTTCCTCCATCGCCAACTTCGAACGGCATCGTCCCATCACCAGTAATGAACCCCTCCACCGCACCACCACACTCCGCGATCCAATCAGCTATCCGAGTCAGAAAGGAAGAGCCACCTGCACCTGTACCATCAAAGCCCAGAGCTCCTGCGCCCCCCGCATTCACCGCCAACCCCGCACAGATCACCTCCATCGCCGCCGCCGCAAGCAGCGCCTCCTCTGCGGCCCCCTCCCCCAAGCCACCCAAGCCCGTCGACGTCACTCCGCCGCCCCTCCCCGGCCAAGGCAACGCGCTCTTCAATGGCCCCAAGGACGGCACCGAGTCGCGCGCCCCGACCATCGTCTTGCACATCCCGCTGAACGGCGGAACCAACAAGTACGTCAACTTCACGCGCCTCGCCGAGGAGCGCTACGGCTGGGACGCGCTGCACCCGCGCCTCGCGGCGCAGCGCGAACGACTTGCGCGCGTCGCTGCGGCGGGCGCGGCGCTGGAGAGGAGCGGACATAAGGAGAGCGGGGACGAGATGAGCCTGGACATCTCTGACGCCGAGGGCGACAACTCGAACGTCGAGATGGGCGGGATGAGCGACGGACGCACGGCGACGGACGGCGGGGCGAAGAAGGTCGTGAAGAAGCGCAAGATGAAGGAGGACGACTACGACAAGTCGGATGAGTTCGTTGACGACAGCGATCTGCTGTGGGAGGAGCAGGCGGCGGCGAGCGTGGATGGCTTTTTTGTGTACTCGGGCCCGCTGGTGCCGGAGGGCGAGAAGCCGGCGGTCGAGAGGGCGGATGGGACGGTGAAGCGGACGCGGGGCTCGCGCGGTGGGCGCGGCGGGAGTAGAGGGGCGGGGGCGGCGTCGACGAGGGGAGGTGGCGCGGCGGGGACGGGTGGCGGACCGGGGAGCAGGGGCGGTGCGACGACGAGGAAGCCGCGGATCACGAAGGCGGATCGCGCGAGGCGGGATGCGGAGAAGCTGGAGAGGGAGAAGATGGGGGCGATGGCGGCGAGGCCGAGTACGTACATGTTGGGTGGGACGATGAGTGGGGGGACGCCGATGGTGTTTAATCAGTGATGTGGAGGTAGCGTGGGAGATTGAAGTAGAGGGGCGTTGGGGTGTTGGAGTAGGGAGTCGCGTGTTTGAGTACGCCGTTTGCGCGTCGGAAGGGCATTGTATATGATATTTGGCTCTCCGCCTTGGAGGATTGGAGTTGGAGGTGGAGATGAGATGAGGCGGAGTGGTGTGCGCGTGCATCGGGCCTGAGACAGCTCGGGATGGAAGAATGATGTAGCTGCGCCACTGCTACACAACTGCGCCATTACGGCACAACAAACGAGGGGGAGAGGAAGAATGGGGAACAGAAGGGAGAGGAGAGAAGCGAGCTAGAGCATTTGCTTTGCATGTACACTACATTACATTACATTACACCACCCTGCTTCTCCCCTAGACTGTCGTCGACGTCACCGGGGGGGGCGGTACATAGACGCGCGGATACGCATGCTAGGCATGCGTTAATAGAAAAACCGTCGAAACACCAGTTTCGTTGTCGTGATGCTTCAGATTTTCCCCCGACCTGCCCCCTCCTCCTCCTCCTCGAAATAACAACGCCTCCATCCCACGTCGCAAAGGACCAGCGCACAAGCTGCGCTATACGTCAGCTATGGCTATGATGTATCATTCTAGTCCGCAGGCAGCGCCAGGGACGTAGCTAGGTAGGTAGGTAGGTAGGAAGGTAGGTAGGTAGGTAGGCCAGAAGCGGCGCGGCAGCACGACACGACACGACACGCGGCGTGCTTATCGTGTTTCCGTTCCGCGCGGTTGCTGGGTGTGCTCGTAGCGGTTGGATGGATGGAGGGAGGATGGAGGGCGACAGTGGCAGGGAGGATGATGGGGAGCTACCGCTTTGATGATGCTCATGTTTTCACGACGGGAGCCATGGGACTTGTGTGTTGTGTGGGGATGGGGATGGCTGACTGCCTGTACTATGATCCTACGTATTTGGATTTTTCATGTGATGTTGTATCTTAGGAGGGTGTGTTGTGGTGGAAATACAGCAGCACGGTTTGGACGTGCGAGATGGCCCGAGGGGAAGATGTCGAGGCAGGCGGGAGGGCAGACATCAACCTGCCGCGCGCGCGAGTAGGCGTATGCCCAGAATGGCCGAAGTGAGCAGAGAACGGTGGTACCTCTCAGATGTACAATCCACATGTATCTATCTTTCACATCTCACCCCACCCTCCCTCACCCTCCTCACCTCTCCCACCCCTCCCACCAAATCCCCATGTTCCCCGCGACGCACAGATCCATCATCTTCAAGCCCTCATCATACACAATCAACTTGCCCAGCTTCGCCCTCCCCCCCCTATTCCCACCCCCCGCCCTCTCCCGCCCCAGACTAAGATCCAGCCCCTCCTCGTCCTCACTCGCGCACACGGACGACCTCGGCGGCCGCGGCGGCAACGCCGGCGGCTCCGCGCTCGCCTCCCTGCTCGGCCGCCGCGGCCGCGGCAGCGGCCACCCGGCCATCCGGCTGCTGCGCTTGAACGCCGTCGCGGCCGGCGCGGGGACGTGGAAGAGCTGGCCCGAGGGCAGGTTGTAGCGCAGCTCGCTGACGAGCGCGGGCTCCTGTGCGTCGGAGGCGGAGGCGGAGGGGGAGGCCGGGGTGTGGCGACACCTCAGGCTGCGGCCGCCGGCGCCGGTGCTGAACTCGCAGCGCCCGTTCCAGGGGGATAGGAGGGTGTAGAACTTCACGCCCGCCTTCTTCGTGGGCGAGCTCGGCGCGGCGCGGATGGTCGGCTCGGAGGCGGTGCGGAGGTGGCCGGGGTGCGGGGCGGAGGAGGAGCCGCGCCGGTGCTTCTTGAGCGCGTGGTCCCAGAAGCCGGAGTACTCGGTGCGCACCTCGCGGTGGAAGCCGCGCAGGGGCGTCGGGGAGAATTGGTTGTAGCCCGCGGTGGTGAGGTGGATGGAGATGGGGTCGGGGGAGTGCGGGGCGGAGGAGGTGCGGGGGCGGCAGGGCCCGGAGATGGTGCCGATGTTCCATTGGCCGCCGGAGATGGGGTCGCGGCGGATGAGGGTGAGGGTGTAGGTTTTGTCCGGGGGTGGTGGGAGGGGGATGGTGAGGAGGGAGTTGGCGCGTAAGCGGGCTAGGGAGGTGGCGGTGGAGGGGTGGGGAGAGGAGAAGGGCGTGTTCTCTTTGTTGTAGGGAGATGGAGAGAGGCTTTGGGTGGCCGGGGGCCCGATGGAGAGAGGGCGGGGACCGAGAGGACGTCTGGGTGGCGGTGTCGCATTCTCTGTTGATGGTCTTGGGTCCTTGAGAGAAGGGGCGGGCGACCGCTGGGGTACGCTCTCAGCTGGCGTAGAGGTTTCAGCCAGATAGGAGTCGCGCGTCTGGTTCAACAGTTGAAGGGCAGCAAGGTCCCGCTTCTCCTTTTCCGCAATAGAGAGTGGAGAGACCTCCCGCAACGGCTTCCTTGCGATCTGCGGCTCAGGAGCTGGCCGCGGTTCCGCGGGCAGGAATGCAGCATCTGATGGCAGGTCTCGATGGAGGTAGTAGAGAGAGCTCGCCACATCGATTTCCTTCAGATTCTTCAAATCCGGTTTCAGCGGCGTGAGGATGACATCTGAGACACAATGAGAACGGCGACGTGACAATGAGGAAGCCCCGACTTACCTTGGCTGCCAGGAACCCGTGCGATGTAGAGAACGAGGGGTTCGCGCTTCTGCTCTGCCGGGTTTCGGGGGTAGCGAGGAGGATTTCCGGCGATCTGGGTGAGGGACGAAAGGGAGTGTGCTTCTACTGGAGTAGAAGGCATCTCTGTGGATATATCAGATACCCCGTGCGAGATCAGCTCAGGCTCTTTTGAAGCCAAGATAGCTGTCTTGATAGAGCTTGTCTTACGGTCTTAGTCTTGGGAGCGAGGGACAATGAGGGCAAGAAAACTCTCCGACAGACTTCTTCGCATTGACAATATCATAACTCATGAAGTCTAGACATGATCATTTAGAAGAATGCAAGATACGGTACAAGAAGGACAAAGAACTATAAATACATTTCCACAAGATATGCCACCTTTTTGCACGACATGGCGTCGCATACTCTGAGGCTGAGCATACGCAGAATGATACACGATTGCTGCCTGGGATCTGAGGTGTCCAAAAATATTTTGGCGGACGCACTAAGGAATTTCGAGATCAGTTTATCGTCGGTGAAGAAAGTTCATCTCAGAAACTCAACCCCAGCATTCAACTGCGAACCACTTGAACCTTTTTCTTCCATCAGGTCTTGCTGGCAGAGAGGGATTCAACCTCGATACTTGCTGTCGCAACAAGAAATTTCAACTTGTTCCAGATGGCGGAACGCACATTAGAGGTTCGTAGCCTCTTCCCCGCCATTTTTTTCTGGAAATCGGGGTCTGATGAAATTGGCGCACCAGGATCGACTGCGTGATAACGACAAATCCCTTCAGGGCTTGCTCTCCTTGATCCCGGCGAAGTATTACTACGGGGAAGATAATAGTGTATGTGCAATTGTCCATCACTTTTCCGCAGCATGATCAGACTTTTTCTAAGACGATCTACAGGACCAATGGAAGAAGAAGAAGCAGACCAAGGAAGAGGCTGCTGCAGCTAGGCGCGCAAAGCTCGATCCAGATTCTGCAAAGAGCGCAAAGGACGTTATGGACGAGCGCGCGAGGAAGCGAAAACTCGAACAACTCCAGGAAGAGGGATCAGACATCGAGGGGATCGAGAAGGAGAAGCCCAGGCAAGGCCTGAAGCAAGCAGATGCCAAGAATAAGAAACAGAAGACGCAAGAGAAGGCAGCAGCCGACAAGTCCAAAGGCCCAGCAAAACCTGCAGCAGACGATGCCGACGCGGCGAAACAGGCGAGGATAGAGGCGAAGAAGTTGAAGCTGCAGGCGAAGAAGGAGAAGGCTGCCAAGAAGGCGGAGAAGATCAAGGCGAAGAGAGAAAAGGTAGCTGAACAAAAAGTCGATCTCGGAGACGATGATGCTGAGATAGACATGGAAGGGATTGTAGTCGAGGAGGAGGAAGTCGCCGTTGAGACTGTGGAAGGCGACGAAGCAGCCACAGCAGGAGATGAGATGATGGACATCGAGATGGACGGCATCGTCGATGAAGAAGAAGCACAAAAGAACACCGCACCACAGTCTACAGACTCACCCACTTCCATACCTCAATCACCGACCTTCGACACCGACAAGCCCTCCTCCAATCCCTCCACGAACACCTCAACCTCGTCAGTCATCCCTCCCGCCACCGCCCCAAAACACATCAAGCTCCCCACCGACCCCGAACTCCTCAAAGCCCGCCTCAGCGCACGCATCGAAGCCCTCCGTGCCGCCCGCAAAGCCGACGGACCCAACGGCGCCCCCGCCCGCAACCGCCAAGAACTCATGGAAGCGCGCCGCAAGAAGGAAGAGCAGCGCCGCGCCCACAAGAAGGAGCTGCGCATGCAGGCCCGCGCCGAGGAAGACGCCCGTCGCGAAGAGGCCCTCGCCAGTGTCCGCGACTCCCCGGCTAGCAGCATCATGAGCCCCGCGCTGCACACCGCGGACCTGAACAATTTCTCGTTCGGCCGCGTTGCGTTCGCGGACGGGCAGCAGCTCACTGACGATCTGTCGAGCTTGATGTCCGCGCCCAAGAAGCGTGGGCCGCAGGATCCGCAGACGGCGCTGCAGGCAGCCGAGACCAGGCGTCTGCGGCTCGCGGGCCTGGACGACGGGAAGCGCGCTGACATCGAGGAGAAGGAGCTCTGGCTGTCGGCGAAGAAGCGGGTGCATGGGGAGAAGGTGCGAGACGACTCGTCGCTGCTGAAGAAGACGCTGAAGCGGAAGGAGAAGGCGAAGAAGAAGAGCGAGAAGGAGTGGACGGAGCGCAAGGAGGGGGTCGCGAAGGGGCAGGCGATCAGGCAGAAGAAGAGGGAGGAGAATCTGCAGAAGAGGAAGGATTCCAAGGGTGTGAAGGGGAAGAAGGCCAAGGGCGGCGTCAAGAAGGGGAAGCCGAAGGGCCGGCCGGGGTTTGAGGGAAGCTTTGGGAGTGGGAAGAAGAAGTAGTGGCTGAGCAGGGGATGGGTGTTTGTAATTATGGATGGCATGGTGCCAGGAAAAGGCTTATAGGTGTTATACGGATGAATTAAGAATGTCTGAAGCATGATAATTCTTCCATTGCATGTGTGTGTGTGTGCGACCTGCTCCGTCATCACAATTATCTCGATCTCACATAATAGCACCAGGATTAGGGAAATCCTCAAATAAATGCTTCTCACTGATAACAGGCCATTCAATTGCGCTGTCGAACTAGCAATCCCCCCGCAAGTTCGATCGTAGAAACGAGCTAACGCCAGCATAAAGCCATCCTTTTCCCGCTCGCATTCGGGCATCTTTAGGTATACACATTTAAGACGAAATGAAAAAAAAAGCAGAACGCTCCCATCCGGTCACTGTAAGATACCAGGACGTTAAGTACTGACGGCTCCCCCTTGTATCCTGCCCATATACTTTATCGCGCACCGGAATTTTTTGCTTGCAACTATTCTGAAATCGTGCGCAGAGGATGATGAGAGCGTGAAGGGGTGGTTGCGGAGAGGTTTGGGTGTTTTGGAAGAGCTTAGAGGAGGGAATCGAGGCGGGTGAAGACGCTGAGGCATGCGGCTACGACTTCGAGCTGGAGCTCCTTGTCTTTTGCGTTATTGATTTCCTGTTGCTTATGTTAGATTCTGGTTACAAGCATTGAAATATTTAGGAGTTGGACTCACGTCTTGCACAACTTGGCTCAAGTTGGCGCCAATTCCTCCATTGTTGACTCCGGCACGCTTTCCAAACGGCCATTGACTGTATTCCGCCAACAGCTCGTCGACCTGCGCAAAAGCGCGTTCCCTGGCCTCGTGGCCTAGGGTAGCCAACGCATTCTCGAGGACATTGGCTGCGTATGCGGCGCAGACCATAGCAATAGTCCTGATATTCCTGAACTCGAGGTTCTCCGGTAGCCATTGGCTCGACGGCAATACCACCGTTCTCTGTGTAAGGACGTTGCGCACACGGCGTCTGATCTCCTCCTTTGCCCCGCCATCTGCTACTGGATGTGTCGCCATGTCGAAGAGGAGGAAGTTCTTCTTCTCCGTTCGGAGGATGCCCTTATCAACCAAGCCCTTTGCCAATCTCTCGCGGACCTGCTTCAACTGGTAGCCGATCTTCATCAGGTTCCAAGTCTCACCTGAGGAGCGTTAGTCATGTATCAAGCTTCTTGAGAACCCGTGGCATACCACTCATCAAGTCAATCCACGAACTGACGCTCATCTTCTCGCTCGACTTCATCATCTTCAATGCCTCATCAAGCAACACCTCGCCAGTCAAGGTGTCATCTATAACCTCAATAACTCTGTCCGCCAGCGGGAACCTTCTCCTCGAGGAGTCCTTCTGCATGCTCACGCGCCCTCTGAACGCCAATTCGATGACTATGCAGCCTCGGAGCGCGTATGATATATTATCGTTCCAGAAGGACAAATAGCCCTACAAGCCATGAGTTCGTCAGTAAACGCTCTTGAGATCAACCTGCGCCTCATGTTGCCCCTTACCTGCTTATCCTTCAACCCCAACAGCAGAACCTCCTCCATCATTGTCAGCTTCGGCTGTTTACTCCTCTCCGCGCTCTCGCTCATGTCTCTGGGGTCGAAGGCGATCTTATGTCCATTCTCGCCGCTCTCGTAGGACGTCTCTGGCTGCTCTCTCGAGGACCCTGCTTTGGGAACTGGCGAGGCCACGCGGCTCGAGCCGTTCTCGTCGTTGTCGCCATTCACCGGTGCTCCTCCACCTCCCCTCCGTCGCGTCAGTCCTGATGACATTGTTGTGTGTGTATTGTTGTAATTAACGGGGCTTTAGGATCGTGGAGGACAGGGGCAAGAGGTGCGCTGCTGGCATGCGCGTAAGACGCTCGAGGCTAGTGCCCATGCACAAACGAAGCTTGTATTGCTAAACTCGTTGAGAAAGCGATGGATGTTCGCAAGCTGAGATGCTCGGGTCAAATGTTCAATGGGAGACAGCTGCAATGTGGTTTGAATGAGCTCAAAGAGTAAGGAGGGCGGGGCGGTGATAATAATTGGTGACCTTGCAATCCAGGACCCTAAGGTATGTAATGGCTCTAAGAAAGGTTCAAGGCACAAGGCCTCTTCGCTTAGCCACTTTGGGTTCAGCCTCCCTACCAAATTCTTGCTGCTGTTAACTTTTTGAAGTCGCCCAAGCAACATGCCATTGATAATGCAGAACAATAATGCAGAGGTGAGGCAGAAGAAGAAGCGGGAGCAGGAGCAGGATTTCTTCTAAAGAACAGTTTTACAAAGTATTATTCGACATGCTTCTTCTATGGCCATGTTGAAATATACAACGGCGCGCTCATCGAAGGCGCATCCGTACACCCCATCCCCATTTCCCCAGCGCTGGTAAACACATTTCCTCCATCAATTGGCCCCAGTAAATCAGTGAGCTGTAATTTAAGTCAGTTACTGAACCTGCCGAGCGTTGGGGTGTGACTGACCATCTGGCTGCGCAAGGATGTACTCAACGGCCTTGTCCACTAATCTGCTGTTAGCATCCTGTCATGAAATATTTTTCTATCATGTCCACATACCACTGTGGATGGCATCTGCCTCCTTGTCTGGGATCTCGATGCTGAACTCCTGTTCTTCCGTCAGTAACCCGCGAGCTGTCTGTTCGATCCGAGTTTGCTAACCTCCTCAATGGCCATCACAACCTCAACGGTGTCCAAGCTGTCCAAACCAAGATCATTCGAGAAGTGGGAGGTGGGTGTGAGCTATAGATTATGAGCATATGCGCGATAGCAGCTTCATCCGGATCTCGACAGTACCTTAGTTGGGTCGGTGACCTGCGGAAATTGTTAGCTATGCGGCATATACAAGTGAGGGCCAAGTGAAGCTCGAATGGACGAATGGACGCACTTTGTCAAAGTTCTTCAAGAGGTCAACAATTCTTCCCTCAACCTCTGGCTTAGAGAGGCCGGCAGCGGCGGAGTAACATCTCGCAGCGTGGAAGACGGAAGGGGCGTATTGGAAAGTTGGGACAGCCGCGACAGGACGAGCAATTGGGCCGGCTCTTCGCACAGCTTGGCTGGCAGCAGTGCGTGCAGATCTGAGGAGAATTGTGCGGAACATGGTGGAGGTTGTGGATGCTGGAGATAGAGACCTAGAGATGGCAATGATGTCGGTTCAATGTGTTCAACGAGCTTCATTCGGCTCTTGACATTAGTTTGCGCTAGTCACAGGTCACGTGGAACTTTGCGTCTCAATGTCCAGTACTAACCATTTGATGCTTATGCTTCTTTGTAAAATTTGTTCGTCACTGTTATTGTCATATGTATTTTAGAGACCTTATTTTCTAATAAAGCTTTATTGTTTCAGAGTCATTAATAGGTGAGATCGCACATGGAAGATGTTTACAAAATGATATTCATGTTCTCATATTCATGGTTTTGTATACAGAATGGTCGTATGAACGCCCATGATCAAAAGGAACCTAGTAATATGTGCTGTAAGTCACCCTCAAATTAGGATAGATAAAGTATATAAAATATGTAAAATATATAAAATACAGTGATAGCTCATTTATGAGACCTATTTTCTGATGCGAGTCCTCCAAAAGCAAGAACCATATTCAGTCACGTGAAGGGACAGTTACCAAATATTTGGACCAATCACATCTGACCAGTTCCCATATTAGACATCATCGGTCCTGCACTTCGCGAATTTGGAGCACCCATCTGTACAGCTCCACGCCCCTCCTCCCCAAGCAGCCTCATAAGACAATGGCATCCACGAAGCCACTCGCGATGCTTTGCCGGCCATCCGCACAGCTCCTGCGCTCCTCACGCGCCCTCGCGTCCTCGCCATCCCCCTTCGTCGTCGCCGCCGGCGCCGCCTTCTCCCCAATCCGCACATACGCAACCCCTTCGGGCCCCCCGCCCTCGAACTTCCGCCTGCCCAAGCCGGAGCGATGGGATCAGCGCAAGGAGTCTGCGCTGGACCAGGCGGGACGCTTCTTCCTGCTGACGGAGATGGCGAGGGGCATGTATGTGGTGCTCGAGCAGTACTTTAGACCACCGTACGTGTAATCCGGGATGTGCCATTGAGTGATCAAGAGAGGCGGGAGGGATACAATGGATATAGACTGATCATCGGTGGTCCAGATATACCATCTTCTACCCTTTCGAGAAGGGTCCTATCTCCCCGCGCTTCCGTGGCGAGCACGCCCTGAGACGCTACCCGAGTGGTGAGGAGCGCTGTATCGCCTGCAAGCTCTGCGAAGCCGTACGTCCCCCTCCCTCAGCTCCCCCCCTCTATCCTCGCTCTTCCACTAACCAATCCCCTCCAGATCTGCCCCGCCCAAGCCATCACCATCGAAGCCGAAGAGCGCGAGGACGGCTCGCGCCGCACCACCCGCTACGACATCGACATGACGAAGTGCATCTACTGTGGCTTCTGCCAGGAGTCCTGCCCCGTCGACGCGATCGTGGAGTCGCCGAACGCCGAATATGCCACCGAGACTAGGGAGGAGCTGCTGTATAACAAGGAGAAGCTGTTGGCGAACGGCGACAAGTGGGAGCCGGAGCTGGCCGCCGCCGCGAGGGCTGATGCGCCTTATAGATGAAGAAACTGCGAGAATGAGGGGAATGGTAAAGAAGATTGGGGAGAAGAATGGGGATTTGCGCGGGAGAATGGGCGTTGAATTGTACATAAATCATATTGGAGTGTCGACGCAAGAATTACATCGCGTACATACAATTCATTTGTTAAAAGAACTTGATGCCCTGATCTGAAAGCAGTCTTCAGAGTGTTGTCTGCTCTATAAAAACTACGAAATTGGCATAACACATCCTCAAAGTCTAAGCAGATCCTACTGATTGATGGTGTCAGTTCCCTGTCCTCCGTTCCCCTCCGCTTTTCCTTCTTTTTCTGCATCCAGCTGAATCTCCCATGGTCTTTTCTCCCGCCTTACGCACCCTTGCTGTCATCGCATGCTCAATCACCAGTCCGTTTCTCGTTGTTATATCCAGATGATCGATTTCCTCGAAGCTTCTCGTACATGCGAGCTCTTCTGATATCACGGGTGTAAAACGGTCAACAGAAACCTTGGTATAAAAACGCATTCGTGAGCGTCTCCAGAGTCATTTAAGGTGATCTTAGCTGTTTATACGGAGAGGTTGGAGAATTAAGCTGGAGCAGGGGAGTAAGTAATGTAAGGGGCCAATCAGTGATTCATCCAGGTAATGGGAAAGGAGATGGAACAGCCTTCGCAGTTTGTAAAGAGCGAGCTATGAGAGTGTTCTGGAATAGGAATCAGGCAATTTGGATGACACAATCAGAGAGACGTATCAAAGCACCAAGCAACTTTAGCACAGCAATGCTGGGTCATCTCGTTGTATAATTGACGTATCGGTGCATTCCTTCACTCGTTGCACATTCAGCTCTTGTCTGGTTGTATTATCCCTCTGATATCAACTTCGGAATGTATCTAGCTACTTAGAGAATAGCCACAACCACATAAGAAAACAGGTATGAATTTTCCATAGAGAGTTGCGACCTCCAGAGTGATGTGAAGTTGCAGTGTTGCAAGAGTAAGGTGAGCAAAGTATTCGTATAAAAATTCCATAGGTCCAAATCGTACATGACAATTTGTTGCTCTTCCTTTAGCGCCCGAATGAATAGCAGAATGAATGTGGAAACAGTAAGGACATTGTAAATCGAATATTGTAAACGTGTCGTAGTCGTGCCTGTGAAGGTAGCTGGAAAGTCGGTAACGGGCCAACCCTCTCTAATAAGCCTCAACCGGTCTCTTCGCAGGAATCGCCACATCCCTATCAGAATCTAATTCTGAATCCACCACCAACTTCTCATAGTAAGCGCCGTTTCCATCCATCCCATTTCCAGGACTTCTGCCATCAAGATTTTTATCATAAACACCATTCATCGCTCCTCCATTGTGCTCGTTTTCCAAGTCGCTCTCCGGAACCTCGAGGGCATTAGAAGACGTTGGAATCCCCTGTTCATCCCAACTCTGGCTTTCGCGGGCGAGTCTATCAGTGAGTTTCCTCTTTTTGACCGATGACGATGAGGATGAAGGACGCTTGAGCTTTTTGGACTTCGGTTTCCGCGCAGGCATTTCCGCCATGATCTCATCCTCAACCGAATTATCAGCGGCCATAATCTCCTCATCTTCAAGCTGCGCTCTGCTCTTCTCTGGCTGTGGTGTCTCGTCCACTTCGTCTTCTACTTCTTCTTCTTCATCATCCTCCGGAGATACAAATTCCAGACTAAGATGTTTCTTCTTCAGACTAAGAACTTTCTTCTTCGTCTTAGTGGGTATATCGGTCTCTTGAAAGGCATACTCTGTCGGATCTCTGTCTCTCGAGTTTTCGAACTTATCAATCAATATACTGACCAAGTCCTGTAATTTATAAGTATCTGCGTCCTGAACAGTAGCCTTCAGCTTCTTAAATGCGACTTTGCAAGCCAGAACGCTCCACTGACTCCGGAACGCCGCGTCCCCGATATTCGTCCATTTGATCTTGCCTTCCCTGCCAACTTCTGATTCACGGATGTCATGCAAGATTTTCAGTTTATCGTCTGCGTGCATAATCTGCGTCTCAACTCTTGCCTTTACCACTCTTGCAGATGATTCAACAAAAACGAGGGGCTTATGGTCCCGATCCCTTATCTTTGGGTTTTCCCTGTCAACAATCCGCTTCCATTTCGTGATGCACTGCAGACGACTCCTTGTGTGGCCCATCTTTTCGCTGACCTGCAGCCAATCAACCAGATCAACATCTGCTGGTGTGTCTTCCGCATATCTGGCGAGATCCACAGCATTGAAGTGTAACATGTTATTCCTTTTCATCTCTCTGATATGCGATACACACTCTGCGATAACTTCCTTCAGTCTTTGCTCCTCCTCCGGGGTCCAATAGTCTAATTTCAAACTGTCACCGCAGATGCCATAATTTCTCCATCGGTCACGGCAGTCTTCTGGATGTCTTTTGAGCCTTTGGGCGATCTTTGTCCAGCCCTTTGGCCAGAGCTGATACGCTTGTCTCAGATCCTCGTCATCATCTGCAGTCCATTTGCCACGAGCCTCGAAATTGTGGTATTTTCTGCGACAGAACTTGATTACTGCCCACCGCGCACGACCTGGCAACTCTTCACAGACCATATTGAACATTTCCGCAGCAGGAGCAGCCTTGCCCTGGATAAGGCTGTTCTGATCTTCTTCGGTCATATCGTGCATTTCTCGATATTTGAGCAATTGCAGCTTGATGATGGCTTCCTCAGTATCATCGAACTTGCCGCCGTGTGCTCCATCCTCGGTGGAAGATTTATTTCTTTGTGTCTTGGATGGTGATCTTGAAAGCTTATGCGCAACTTGAGAGGAACTTGCCGCTGGCGGTTTCCCTGCTCTATATCGCTTTTGGCTGCTTGTTGGGTCTTTTGCTCTAAGTGCTTTGCGCGCCCTTTTTGATGGTGTATCAACAACCTCGTCTTCAATAGGAATACGTCGCTTTGGTTTGCGAGGCTTGCTCGATGATTCGCTACCAAGATAAACACCGATTTGCGGTATTATTTCCTCCTCAGCAATGGGTGCAGGTTGAGCATTCTGAGATTGGCTCGCATCGAGGCGTGCTTGATCTTCCTTGTGATGGCCATTAATCGATATTATTGTGTTGATATTCGTCCTCGTATCCTGATCCTCTGGGATTATATCTTGTCTGTTTTCCGCCTCTGCCATGTCGACATCATCGCAGTGGGCCTCTTCGACTGGACTGCCTTTCCGCGGCGAATTGATAGCTTCCCAGGAATTCGGGGGACGAGGCTCCCATGAATTGGCTATTTGAGTCTGCTCTTCCTCGTCCACATTTGGTGTAACCTTGGCATTGTCTCGATGGTAAACATCTGCAGTGAAATCTGGTTTTGCAATCCTAGGCTTCGACTTCGACTTTCTCTTCTTCTTTTTAGAGCCAAGTTCTGCACTCGAGGAGGAAGGTACGATCTGTGGATCCGGCATTGACGACTCGGGCACAACTTCTGTAGATTCTGGAATCAAAGGTTCTGGCGCCGCCGGCTCGACGTGATTGTTGTTCTCGAGCTCCGCAGATGGAGCAGATTGTACCTCCGTCTCTTGAGCTTTGATCTGCGCATCTTGTTCTTCGGTTGCTTCTTCTGAATATGACTTAATTGATTGGAGAATATTTTCGCTGGATCCCGATCTTCGATGCTTGTGCTTCTTCGATTTCGACTTTTCCTCGCTGCTCCTCCCCTCCTTCTTGCTTTTACTCTTCTTACCTAGCACCTTCTTCAACCTCCGATTGAGGTATTCCTCTATTCCATCCACCTGATCGCCCGGATTGTCCTCGGTATTGGAGTTGATGTTGCGCTCTGTGTTTGGCGAATCGCTTCTTTTCTTTTTACGCGTCTTGCGACTCGGTTCTGAGCTGAGAATCTGGGTCGAAGACGCAACCTCATCTTGTACTTGAGGAGTTTTGAATCTGCTATCTGTGGGCATTTCCATGCCTTCACCGTCGATCTGGCTTGATTCCTGACCCATTGCTGTGGTGAGTATTGGGGTGCAGCAGTGAAAGTGGTTAGGTAGGTATTATTGAAGGTGGAGATTTGAAGGCTCGAAGTTCTTCCGATTGCAGTGCTAAAGGGTTGTTGCCTGATACGTTTTAGCGCCTTACCGAATGGCCAGCACTCTACAAAACTTCAATGCTTGATTTGATATAGGTAGGTTTTGAAGTTATCGGATAACCAATTTATCTTCTAAATAAAATACCTAAATTAGGCATTCTACACCTGCAATTCATGGTCACAGTCTGCATAAATCCAGAAAATGGGCTCAGTGTATTCCAGCAATTGGGCAAGTCGTTTGAACGCCATTAACCTTTATGTACTGAGAACCATCTGCAATTATGTGTCGCGTTTATGGAGCGGGAGCATAATTTATTAATTTATATAGAAAGTCATTGTTCCCCGACTATCCTAGAGTAAGGTCTCTCCAAAGCGGCACACTCCGTAATCTACAGATATGACTAAAAGGACGATGTAGCAAAGCAAAAGAACAAGACGACTAGGAAAGTCGAGTGACTGTCTGTAACTTTCAGAGTCCATAGTTGTATGAGAATTTGAGTTGCGAAGTAAGATCGTCTGGGTTTTTCTCAGGTACTACAAAGGAGTTATCAAAATGTTTGAAAGCTCAAATGTGCTTAAAAAGAATAGTTGGAAGTACCCACAGGAGTCATGAAAGAATGATTAGTCCACGGTCAAGAACCCTCTGTATGAAAGCATAGCTCCTAGCCACAGCCTTCAAGTATTTGGCCAAATTCGGTTGAGGCTTTGACATGAGAATTTGAGAGCTCGAGGGTATCTCCAGGTCGATGCACTGAAGCTATGGAGTTCCAGTTTCTAGCTGAGATTTCTCTCCCCAAAAAGTCCTTTGACCACGAGCCCAAAGTCAGAGGTGGCTATCAGCTTCCTTAGAAATGAGGGACCATGCAACTGCATCAAAAACGTATGGCTGGGCATCGACGAGAGCTCTAACACGCTGATTCTTGCCCTTCTTTGCCTTCTTGACCTCCTTGAGTAACTCTTCGTAAGGGCATCAAGGACGATTTTCTTCGCAACCGTGTTTTAGTATCCTTTGATATCAGTTATGGAAAAAGCATCCTCACGAGCCTCGGCCTTTTCCTTTAGTCTAAAGATGCGCCCAAGAAAGGTTCTGAATCCCATCTTTGGCTACTCAATGGCCTCATTGTCTTGCTTATGAGATCCATGTTCACTTTCATAGTATGAAGATGAATACTGAGTACCTGCAGGCGCACTTCTCTCTGCAGTGTGTCTAGGTATTGAAGTTAGTGCTTCAGCCGGGCTTTGCTCAGTGATGGTATCCACTGGTAACGGAGAGGGCTTCGGAACGGAGTCGCCGGGGCTGACATTGAGAAAAGACGGCTTCTGGCGCTGATATGGCTACCGTGAATCCCCGAGCATTGAAATCCAAGTCCTTGAAGTCCGCATCCTGGAAATCTAAAGGGGTAGGTTTAACGTCCAGTGTGCTAGAATTGTTCAAGGTTTCCTGGTAAGGTATCGCCTCCCTGCACATTAATAATTATTTAAGGAATTAAATTCTCTCAAGTCAATCGCTAATTCTCCTACTATATTTCTTCTTTATGGACCTTTATATATTCAAAGGAGGTTGAGTTAGTGATAAAACCTTAACTAGCTATAACTTATATAATTATGTATATACTACTTTTACACATTCTAATGGGGAGTATGTATGATTCCATAGCTAGAAGATTGCCCTAATTTTCTGTTAATATACTTAGTACAAACAGCAAATATATGCAATATCAAACAATAATAGCGTATCGGCTATTTTGTGTTATGAATCCATGGATGATGGTGTTGTCAGATCTCGATTCATTTCTTTGTCGTCAACAACAGCCAATGAGCATCTATGTCGACAAGTGTGGGGGGTGGGGGAAGCCAGGGCCTTCTGCCCACCACCAAGCACCCCGAATCGCCAAGCATACCAAGGCCCCAAGCCCCCAAGCCCCTAAACCCCCAAGACCACCGACACTTCATCAGACCCGGGCGATAGATAAAGACGTAAAGTCGCTCAGTCCCAATGCAATTTTCCCTTGCAACTTCAGCTCTGTCTCTTACAAAGATACCAATGAGGTATTCCTATTCGACGTATTCGACGTGAGGCGTCCAGACGTGAGACATCCATCGGATAACAGGCGTAAGCGCCACAAATGCCAGGCATAGAACACAATGGTCCTCGCTGCTCGTTACTGCCGCTCTTTGGGGCGTCTGGAGGCGCGTTGTTTGGGGACACATGGACCCCTGCGACAACTTGTGCCTACGATACACTCGCAGAGGAGATGGCAGTCTGGTGGCATGGGAGACAGTAATTCAGCAACGGAAGGTGAGTTCATTCATGTGTTAATACATTTGGTCACCGCTCCTGTACTGCGTTCCATCACATCACGTGGTTCTCCTGAATGTTGGTCTCCGGAGAAGAAAGGAGATAGACTGCTGAAATGTCATGCTCTTGATTTTCACAGTCATTTGACGCTTCATTGAACTATTTGCTAGTCAGAATTCTGACCCTTAACTAGGAATCAAACAAATGTATGACCCAAAACGAGGACCCTCCAAGCATGGCAGACGTCCACATGATGAAGCCGGCGAGCGACCTCAGTCTTTAGGATCCAAAATGCTCGAAGCTGCCGCCACAGCATTTGCCAGCATAGTTGTGCTTGGTAGTGGATTTGCTTTCGGTGGCTTCTGCTATCACAAGTTCTACAAATGGCTTGTTCTTCAAAAGATGGAAAATGCGTTCGAACCAGGAGATCCCGTACTCGTGCTGGCCGCCATGGGCAAGCAGATCCCCACCAAGAAGATCCTTCCGGGACAGGAAGAGCAAAGGAGTGATAATGAAAACCATTGGATCCGTCGCGACGAGCAGGATAAAATCGATGCTATCGTTAATGGAACAGACAAGGGTCACTATCATCTCCTCATCGGCGAGAAGGGCACTGGGAAGACCTCCATGTTACTTGATGCCATGCAAAAAGTGGATGGCGAAGGCGTCAGCATGTTCGACGGCCACGCCGACCTCGAAATCTTCCGCATCCGTCTCGGCAAAGCTCTCGACTTCGAGTTCCACGAAGACTACATCGGCTCCTACTTCTCCGAGAAGGGCCCTCGCGACAGTACCGCACTGCTAGACATAGAACGCGCCTTCAACAAACTCGATAAAGTAGCCCTGCGCCGGCGTCTCAAGGTTGGCCGACCAGTCGTCCTAATTATCAATTCCATGCATCTCTTAAGAGATGACGAAGACGGCAGGGATCTTCTGGAGCTCCTTCAGCAGCGCGCCGAGCAATGGGCAGCCAGCAACCTCGTCACCGTTGTCTTCAACAGCGACGACTACTGGGTCTATGAGCGCCTGAAGCAGCTCGCCACACGCATGGAAGTCACGCCTGTCGGCGACCTGCCGCGAGACAAGGCACTGAAAGCCCTCAAGCAGTACCGCTCGAAGTACCTCCACGAGGCGCCCGACGACCGCACCCTCTCTGAGGTCTACGACAAGATTGGCGGGCGTCTCACCTTCCTCAACCGCGTCGCCAAGAGCAAGGACATGATCAAGACCTGCGACCAGATCGCCGCGACGGAGAAGCAGTGGTTTCTGAACCAATGCGGGCTGCTCGGCGCCGAAATGGACGACGATGTCATGGACCAGCAGAAATACGCGTCCGCGGCCATGGTGCTGGCGCAAGCGCTCGTGGACCAGGAGGCCGAGAATCCCGCCTATGATCCTGAGAAAGGCCACGTGCTGCCCGAGTTGCCCTTGCATAAAGCCAGACAGGTCATGACGAGAGCGGATTTTATTAGGGATTATGACCATATTAACATTTTTACTATCACATCTACAGCGATGGTTAGGGCTGATAGCGTGCCGATGCAACGGGCGTTCAGGGAGATCTGCGCCGAGGAGGGATTCAGAGAGTATCTGGACGCGACACTGCAGAGAATCAGTGACATCGAGAGTTTAGGGCGCACGAGGGAGATTGTGGCGAAGGATCTGGTGCTGGGTGGAAAGTATGTTATAAACCAGGAGAAGGGCGGGTGGGGGAAGGTTATTGAGCTTGTGCAGCCGCCGGAGGAGGAAGACGGCGATGATGAAAAGAAGAGTGATAAAGAGGACGATAAAAAGAACAGCAAGAAGGACGATTGAGTTTCTGCGAAGCTCTTCTTACGCCTTCGTTACGACGCTAACTACTAGATCTCATTTGTTAGACACGAGCTCGGCATTCTGGAATTCCGGCAAGGATGTATTTGTATTGTACATATCCGATTCTTGTAAATACCTTATTTCCTTTTCCGATTATCTCTCACAGACTCTCTTGCTCTCTCTTTGTATTTTAGTTTCTCTGTAAATTATTAAACCAAAATGAAAAATTTAAGATCCGAAGGCATTGAAATCAAGTTTCTTAGAGATATGAGAGTGCTTAGATGTAAAATTAACACTCTTAAGTTTTCTTAAAAAATATCGAAGGGGGTCAGGCAAGAAGAGAGCGAAGAGCACAAACAAAAAAGTTGACAGTTACTCATCTGGGATGAGTGGTTCATATTCCGAACCGGGGAGTCGAACCCCGCGCAACCGCGGTGCTCAGGATCTTGCGAACAGTGAGAGGCGGATATGTTACCGATACACCAGTTCGGAGGGGATTGTTGGTGGCCAAGGGTAATATTGGATTATGTGGTGGAGCTCGTGAAGATTTGGGGAGGGATTTTTTTTGGACGCTAAGGTGAGGATGGAGACGCGGGGGGATCGCTGTGCGCGTTTTTGAAGTTCGAATATAAAAGGCAATGTAAGTTAGTACTTTCTAATATACTAAAGACGTTCATCTTTGTTTTTTGTGATTGTTGCTAGATATATATCATTTGTACCATAGGTAAAGTTGTGAGATTTAATGGTCTGCGAAGTGAGAAGATGAGATGTGCTGAAATACTAACAGTGAAACTTGGAAAAGGCTGCATATATTCAGGATGGAATTAACATCCTTCTAAGGTAACCTTTATGAACTATAAATAGTTCAGATACAGCATAATAGATATAAAATATCTAATGTAAAGGTTAACAATGAAGAGAAAGGTCTATCTCAAAGTCCTAACAAAATGGGTCACGTGCTTGACTGGAAATACTTGACACACAATTTGTTGAACACAATGCTTAAGATTGTGGGCAGCGGTAAATAGAGTTGAGAAAGCATGATTTAATTGAAACTATCTAGACTGTGGATCTCTATTTATATCCAGTATTCCGTTTGCATGAGGGTTTTCACCCTCATGCATTGAGCCTTTTGTTTCCCGTGAAGATTCTCTCATGTTACAAACGGAGGGAATCACCTGATGCAAACGCAGCTATTGGAAGTGAATACCTCCAACACAATTTCCAATTTGCTCCTTTAAATCCACCATACTTCCTTCTTCTCATGATGACATACACTATATCAAGCTAAAGCTTCATAAATATCCAAAGTCCGGCGTTGTTCCCATCGATCTTCCGCCCCCTCCCAATCTCCCTTCTGCCCATCCCCATCCGCATGAGCCATCATCATATCAACCTAAACATATTCTCCCTTACCCCCCTCTTCATCGCCACCGCCTTCCCATCCTCATACTCCAGCCCCGCTGCGCCTCCCTCCCCAGAAATACTCTCAAGCTTGAGCTTCAGTTCCTCATCCAACTCCGCCATCGTTTTCTTGCGCGGCTTTGATTCATTTCCCGCCATCTCGGTGTTGGTTACTGGCGCCTTCGGGCTGGCGACTGAGTTCTGTAGGAGCTGTTAGTTTCATGTCAAGGACAGATGGGATGGGAAGAATACGTCGCTATTGCTATGGCTGGCTGCTGAGGATTGAGAAATAGCCCCACGTGACACGATGTGGAAGAAATTCGTACAGTGCTGCCTTGGCAAGGACCGCAGGGGTGGTGATTGTATTGCTCTTTGCATATTTGGGATATTTAGATGTTGGAAACTCGGTTTGAAGCAGACAGATGTCAAAGAAATGAAAGGGAGAGAGGGAGTGGGTGAGGCGACAAGCGAAGCGTCCAGAACGCCACGCAGGGAATCAGATAAATGTCTCTCATTGTGCTCTATCAAATTCTATTGATAAATTATTTTCAGGAGTTTTCAGCTTATATTGTACATTCATTATTACACCAGTTGTCATACTTGAACCTTTTATCTCCCTTGATATCCACCTATTGTCTCCGACTTCCCGCCGGGACCATCGTGCTACATATTATCTCCTCCCAACAACAGTCATCTTAAACAAGTGACTATAATGATGTTCAATCCGCCAGAGTACTCGTTCGAAGCTTCCTCATGGCACATTCTGCAGGTTCCTGGATTGCTGACTAGCCGGCGCCGAGGCCTCACCAATGCTATGCGGAGTAGATGACTGTCCGAGGTGAAGCCTGCAGATAACCTCCATCCAGGAGCCCACCATCTTCAGTGGGTATATTCATACTATGTCGTAAGACCCATCAAGCTTTCATTCCCCCATCTCCTCATCAACGTCGTCGTTGTCACGGTATCCGTATCCGGGCAAAAACCCTTCCGGGTCAATAACTGGCATCAAACTTGTCTTCGTCGTCCTTGCCCATTCTCTCACCGCCTCCTTATCAATCCTCACCCTCTGAGCTTCTCCCTTCCCCTTCCCCGCCGCAACCGCAACATTCATATGCCTCAACGCTGTCAGACAGTCTTCCACACAAATCCACGTCCCATTACTAATTTCACCCACCGTCACCGTTTCCCTATTCTTCTTATCCATTTCTTTCACATCCAAGAGCCATCTCGCCACCTCGCCACTCCAATACCTATTGTATCCCATTTTCCCCAAGTCCGAAATAGGCTTCTCTGGGCCACCCATAATCTTCTCCCTGCGGGAAATTTCGTAACTCACACCAATCAAGAGAGAGCCTAGCCCCTTGCGTTGCCAGGGAGGAAAGGTCAGAATGCACGCCAGGTTATTGTTGTCCCAGGACATCTTTTCCTTGCTGAAGAAGCCAACGACTTGTTGCTCGCCGGTGGTGGGGGAGGTGTGTACGAGGAGATAGTATAGGAAGCCTGTGACGTCGAAAAACACGGACTTTTTGTCCAGAAAAAGCTTCGCAAAGAGACATAGATTCTGGCAATACAGCTGTTTCCTAATTAGCCCAATTCTTCAAGCCAGACTTCAGATCTCTCCAGAGTGGGAAGAGAAAACTCACTTTATCGACCTCCCCATCGACCTCCCATATGCCCCAGCCACTATCTCCATGCGTATATATTCTCTTCCCGGGGATCATCGCCTCCCCTCCTCCCTGCCGCCTCGAACAGGCCTTCACATGCCCCACCCACATCATCAGCTCCTTGCTGTACTTGAAGCAGTGCTTGCAGACATATAGCCTCTCCAGCATCTCTTTCCCGTCGACCACCTCCCTTCCCACAATCTCCTTGGCATGTCGACTTGGGTACCAGGCGCGAAAAAGGACGTCGCCGAGTACGACATTGTCGATGTTGCGCTCAAGTGGCGAAGGCTTCGATTTGGAGGTGCTGGACGTGAGGGCGGGCGAGAGGGAAGGGAAGCGTGCCCGTGTGGTTGTGGCGGGCATCGTGCGGGGTTTTGAAGCAGGTCTAGAGACGGCCTTCGAGAGGGCTTTTGAGAGAGTTTTGGGAGGAACTTTCAGCGTCGCTTTGGAGACAGTTTGCGACGGCTGTGCCTTGGATGCTGAGGGGTCTGATGGAGTATTTTCAAGGAAAGTAGATGCGCACGCAGTCGGCTTTGCGACCTTTAGTCTTATAGAATCTGTGCCATTTTGGACTTCTATCGTATCTATCGTATCTGTCGCATCTGTCTGTTTCGTCGCATGGCTTCTTGTCGCAGGACCAGCCCGTCCTGCAGCTGGGATTGCGCTGGCGCCGCGTTTACGTTTTAACGACGCCATTTGTGGGGAAGGAAGAAGCACTTATGGCACAAGAGCTTCGAAGTATTTGAATTGAAATCACTTCGTTGAGTGGCTATGAAAGATCACTACAGATTTTGGAGGACAATTATTAAGAATAATTCTTTGTCTTGACCACAGTGGTTGAGGATTAAACAGGTTGCTTATGCGCATCAGCAGTTTCTTGTTGTTGTTGTCGCAGTTACTATAGGGATGCAAGGCTGTAGGAGGTCAGCCTTGTGATTCCTACCAAACAAAGTGCACGGTTAATAATTCTTCACAGGGCCCATCTATCTTGATATCCTTGGAGGATTCATGAGAAAAACAGTGATTCACTCTTGATATTGGATTGGGCATGTTAAATACGTATGACACAACAGTTCAACAGTTCAACGTGTACAGATACTAATTGCCCAAGAGAAATTCTAAATCCATTACTGCACTCCTTCGCGCCAGACGGCACGGTATGCATGAAAGTAGTATCGCTGGTAGGGAGTGACACTTCTATGATTATCCTCGCCCATTGCCCTTGTGTCCAGATTGAATAGCAAGACAATACAAATGTTGAAGTGCAATCAATCCCCGTCCTCGCCATGTGGTATGTTTCTGACTGGTAGTTTCATCGTACATCTTCTGCCGCCATCGCCATCTCCGCCATCTTACATGCCCTCAAACTCCCCTCCTAGATCGTCCTCGTCCAAATCCCCATCTTGTATCTCCTTGGCCATTTCGCGCTCGCGTTCACGTGCTTCTTGTGCATTCTTCAGTTCGAGCCTGTGTTGGTTCATTGGGAAGCGCATAGCCTGCAATAATTAGTAAACTACTATAGGTGTGTTTTCGGAGAAGCTTACCTTGACGCTCTCGTCATGAAGTGCAAGACATGCACGAATACGATCGTGGAATGCCTCTCCAGGCTCTCTTGTCGCATAGACGTCACCAATCTCCTTGCTCTTCATGAACCCTCTCTCACGATCCAAAGATGCCTCTATAACGCCATCTCTAATAGCCTTGGCAACGATATATTCGGCTGACTCCTCGCTACCCAGATGCAAGCGAATGCAGATGTCGCGTAAAGAGATGCGAGAGTATGACAGCGACATCATGCGGATTCCGGTCTTGATCACGTTTTGTCTAAGGCGAAGAATCAAAGTATATGTGCCATCGCGTCTGAAAATGTCGCTATTCTTTTTAATCGCAGATTCGAAATCCTCGAGATTGCCAACCCGAACCGCTTGGACGAGTTGTAAATATGGAGCAAGGGCTCTCTCGAGACTTGCCAGGCGGAACGTAGCTCTCTCCGGGATATCACCCATGAGCAACTCGACAACAAGAAGGAGCTTCGTCGCGGTTTGCGTGAAGCCTGCAGCGCTCAGACTTGACGGTGCTTTGCGGGTGGCTGCAGTCAGATGCTCGTGTGCCTCAGTATACCGGAGTTGGATCGCGCGAATTCGTCCAAGATAGTACAAATATCTGGCAACCTGGTTGTTCGATGCGTTTTCAGGAAATTTCGTATGGGACACCAGAAGGTCAGCTTGAGCAATATGCGAAGTTGAGAGATAGTTTCGGAGCAGGAGAACGATGACCGTAGACTGTGTGTCGATGTCTTTTCGCAGAACGGCGGTTCGAAGGGCGGCAAGTAGGGTTGGGCGCAGAGATACGACAGGAGAACTTGGCGACGGTGGCAGAGGTTGCAATTGTTCGGCGAACAAGGAGAAGTAGAAGTACACGCGAGCAGCTAAGGAATCCAGAGTACGGCGATTGAGCGAATGTATTTGCTCACTCAGCTGACTAGAGAAATGTGCGCCTTTCTCGTTCTCCTTTGTGTCGAGAAAAAGGACCTGAACCAAGATCCCAAGGAATATATCGATTTCTGGGATGACATCCTTGACCTCTTTCTTTGCTGCGTTCTTCGTCAGCGCCTTGGTGTCAGTGTCAATGTCCATCTCCGATGATGATTGATTGCCGATTGTGACATGCTCCTTATTCAAAACAACCAGCAGATTCTTTGCTGTGGAACTTGCTGTTGGATACGTCTCAAGTATGACTTGTGCCAGAATATCGGCCGTGAGGTGCTTGCGAATCGTGGAGACTGATCGAAGAGCTCTTAAAGTAAACCTCGCATCGAATAACGCAACGGCTTTCTCTAATAATGCAAAGTTGTTCTTGATGACTGTTCAAAGGAGCCCTGTTAGTCTCCATATGCTGGGCTGCGGCTGCAAACGAAGGACTTACTGGCTATTGTTTGAGCAACTGGATCTACCTTCTCAACCTTCGCCTCGTCTCCCACAACCTCTTCATCCATAACTACGTCTCCTTCAGCATCTGCAGGCGGTGGTACTGATAACTTGGAAGCTTTTGATGAAGGCACAACGACTGTCATCTCATCCTCGCCTTGGCCGACCTTCTTGCCCTTGCCGCCCTTCTTCGCAGCTGGAGAATCATCCTTCATCTCGACGTCTTGTGTAGAATTGATCCCATTTTCGACTGGATCAGTGCCGTTTGTATGAGGAGTTTTGCTGGGCATATCGTTCTTGTCAGGAGATTATTGCGGCGCCCTTCTGTTGGATTCTGTTCGCGCCTCGCGATGGAGCTCTTCGAATGAGCGTGTGTGGTTGTGGTAGCTCCAGGGGTAACCAGACTCGAACTGGAAGAGACTTTGTATTGGATCGGGGTCTGTAATATTGTCTCTCGTTGTTGATTCAGATGGGGATTGATGAAGGTGGTGAATCAGTGATGTGTTGATGCGTTCAGGTATCGCAGCAGGCACGGTAGCTTCGTAGCCTTTGAAGCTAAGCGGCTCCACCAGAGAAGCGAGCCATGGCCGACTGCTGCTGACGTGACGACAAGTTCACAAGGGCTAGACACCGACACGCTTCAATACCAATGATAAGAGGTGGAAAGTTGACAAGAATAATTAATTAATATAAGAATTAGTTCTAGTGTTTGATACTATATACTATAATAATTTACTCTTTCAAGAGTATCAAGTTTATCCTTTGTTCAATTTCCCGATCCTTCCCCGATGTGTCAGGCCGAGTGGCGAAGGAAATCCCGAGTCATCAGTGGCCGCGATCGTCCACCCGGGAGGCTATCTCTTGTCTTCATTTTCATCTCAACTGCACCTGTATTCCTATGTCAACTGCACCTTCTCGACTGCGCCTATATTCCTATGTCACATATAACAGCCTCTACCTCACAGAATCTCTACGCAAAATGCAATTAAAACACCGAGGATCAGCTATCAATACAAAGCCATTACTCTCGGAATCTGTCCTTGCCAGTTGACACTAATGCTTACGAACTTCGGTCTTCTCGTCGCATACCAACAGCCTTACTATAAATATACGAACCCATGTCTACGTGTTCGAAAAGTTCCACCTCTTCCTGGGACTTCAGTTCCTGCATCGAGTTCATCCGTCGAGGCGTTCAATCTCGCGACGCCGAGGCTTCAGCACGACCAGACAATGGGTCTCTCCAGAAAGCAACGATCGAAGGCCAGGAGACAGGTGCCGACAAGACTCCCAGCTTAGGCAACTTCTACAATATCTTCAAGCAGCTAGGTGCGAGGCCTGTCAATATTCCTCAGCGAACGAGACGTATGTCCTCTTCAGACGAGGGATCTACAGATACTGAATCATATACGACTTCTGCCACTTCGCCGCCAGATGATATTACTTTGGAGAATTTTGATAGCTATATAGCAAGAAAATATGCCGGATGGGATAAGGATGTTCAAGATATACAACCTGGGCCAAACACGCAACATCAGACTGGCTCTGCTGGCGGCGCAGAGGAGGAGGGTACCGGTTCGAATCAAGTTAAACCATTAGATTCCCCGGGATCTGTGTGCACTAGCAAGCGGCAAGTTGCTACCATCCAAACATCGCCGACAATATTTCAATCTTCTGGTTTTGGATCCGAGGCAGATCTCGTTCCTATTACTCCTTTAAACAAGAACAAGGACGAGCACGTTCATTGGAGAACGCCTTCTTCAAGTTATATACCCTATGCGAATCACCTTACTCCGGCATGGGTCACCCCACCAAGAGTCAAGCCTATTTCATCAACGACACCCCAGCCATTTCTGTCTTTTGATACCCCGCGAATCGTTATCGATCCGACCATTATCCAGCCCATATTACTCGGGACTCGCGATACGAAGCAGCTTAATATTGCGGATAAGCTCCTGAAGAAGTTTGGAATAACATCAAATACCCTCGAGGACGATTTGATTCGTGCTATGTCTCAAATTGGGGGCAACGAGTCACCAGATGGCATACACGTTTTCGTTGATAGTTCCAACATCACCATTGGATTCCGAAACGCGCTGATAAAGGCGCGCGGAATCAATAAGAACGCGTATACTAGGTTTCCCCCGATATCTTACCACTCCTTGACTTTGATCATGGAGCGCGGCCGTGGTGTAGCGAGACGTGTTTTGGTCGGATCAAGTCGCGAAAATGTACGGCCAAGTTATATGACCGAAGCCGTCAGGTGTGGCTACGAAGTTTCCACTCTGGAGCGCGTCGAAAAGTTTAAGGAAGCCAAAGTCTTCAAGAGATCGGATATTGAAATATATCAGGGTCTTTATGGCACTGGCACCGGCTATACGTCGTCTGGCAGCAGCTCGGAAGCGCCGCTCAACGCCTTTAAAACGGTGACGGAGCAGGGCGTGGATGAGATCCTTCATATGAAGATGCTGGAAAGCATTGTGGATACGAAGGAGCCGTCGACTATGGTTCTGGCGACGGGAGACGCGGCTGCGGCGGAGTACTCGGACGGGTTCTTGAGGAATGTGGAGAGAGCGCTGGAGAAGGGGTGGAAGGTCGAATTGGTGTCTTGGAGGGACAGCATGAGTGGTGCGTACAGAGACAGGGATTTTAGGAGGAAGTGGAAGGGGAAGTTTATGGTGCTGGAGTTGGATGAGTTTCAAGAGGAGCTGTTGGAAGTTTATACGGACAGTCTGATTTTGACGAGTTAGAGCTGATGGCAATATTTATACACGCCACAGCCAGGATTTGAGATGGTTTGTAAGGCTTAGTACTGTGAAAAGTACCATGAGTTGGTCCATCACTCTATGATTAGCAGGATACGACATGACTTGGGTCTGGCACAGCAGAGCATTGCTTGCGACTTGTTTGAGCAACGTCTTGTTTTGCGCAACGTCTTGTATATTTGTTTTAGCGTTACGTATGGACGAAGTGGACCATTTCACATGGCAGTAGCACTATCCAAAGAGGATTTTGACAACTTACGGGTTCAAAGCCTAACTTTTTGTTTCCTTCTTGTGACGTCTGAGCTGGTTTTCAAATTATATGCTTGTCAATCGCTTGTTTGAGAGCAAGGATAGCTGTAGCCGCATGCAAAGAAGCTCAAAATATGTATTCGAGGCAGTTTTTCACCAAGCGACCGATTTTTTTCGTGCTTGTTCGCTGCAAAGGCCAAGCTCAACTCTTCATCTCCCAACATTACAGCTTTCCCATCCATCTTTGTCTTCCACCACCGTACCTATTGACTATTGTGTTGTGTTGTGTGCTATTTAATCTACTGTGAGCCCCCGTTTTGTTTCTCCTCGTCCTCTTCATCTTCTTCTTTCCACACTTATGACAATGCCTTTGTGGGCTACAATTTACACCTGGGCCTATGGCCTTATAGCTTTGTTGCATACACTCGCACTCCTCTCGGCCATGATTTGGCCCAACAGCAGAATTGGTAGGCATATCCGCCCTCACCCCCCCGCCCCCGCCCCGGCTCCCGCCACCCCCCATTTCCACCACCGTCTGTTGGCTCACCGTTTCTTTCTTGTTGTTGTTTCTCTGGCGTCTTTTGAGAACATCTTGCATCGCTGAACTCTGGCGGGGCTGAAATCTCAGGAGATGTCGAGGGGAACTATGATATGGAGAAAGCAAGGACTGCGCTGTCAGGAAAAGATACATCGATCGATTTTCAGTGGATTGTGCGTGTACAATCCATTGGACAAATTTGGAGGACTTTTATAGTCGGATTTCTATGGAATGTTTGCTGCTGCATGTAAAGGGGAACGAGTCTGAAATTTTTGCACAGCATAGCAGCAGTGTCTTCCTTTCTCCTTAAGATGCGCACAAGCAGGACGACTTCCATAGATTTATAGACACCTTCTGGAAAGCAAGCTTAAAAATCTAATATCTAATATCTCATGTCTAGTTTATCTATATTCTAATCTATAAATTTCTTTCCATGTTCACATAACTACTCATTATGCTCGTTGTTCTCCAAGCACTGGTCCGCTAAACGATCTGCACAACATCATGCACTCCCCGCCCTATTGTCTTCGGAGCAAGCTCCTTCATAATCCACTCATAAACCGCCCACTGCACGGCATTCACCACAAAAGCACGTACACTGCACACACCCAGTCCTCTGAAGAAAGCTGCCGTGCCTTCTTCCCTATGTATCCGCCTCGCCATCTCCATTGCCCCTATTCTTCCCTTATCAGCCACGATCCCAGCTGCGCCAAGCAACGGCTGCGCCTCAACAGGGCGAGCGGTTTGCGTTTGAACTCTGGTCTTAATAACATCCAAAGGAAACACGCTCGCCCATGTCACAACACCAGCAATGCCACCACAAAGTAGGACTTTTGCCGCCTCGGCTCTAGGTGACTGCTCTTCTCCTATCTTGCTCGCCAAGAGCCTCGTGCTGAGCTCATATGACCAGAAATAGAAGCCATACCCAATACTATCCCTTAAAGCCGTGACTGCGCCGCCATAATAGAGTCCTTTGATCCCCTCAGCCTTTATGACTGACCGAATGAGTGCCAAGGACGATATGGGAACATTTGACATCTGCGCCCTACACTTCACCAACTCAGTCGGCGTGCTCACAACCCATGTTGCCAGCCCGCCCACCGCTCCAGCAATGAACGCCGTGTACAAATTCGGCACGGCGTTATTATTCGGCGCTCCGAGATCATACCCTGGAGTGAGCAGCGCGGTGGTGCGATTATACGTCATGAACAGAAGTGCGTTGAGAGCGCCATACCCGAGGATTGGGGCCGTGGCGCCCCGGATAAGTGAGGAGGCGGATGTGAATTGACTGGTGTAGGAGGAGGGGTGCGCGGCGGTTATGGCGGTGTGGGAGGAGGATTGGAGACGCACTTTGAGCAGGTCCAGGGGGTTGCCGATGAGGATGCCGATGGCGCCGGAGATGTAGCCGGCCCAGAAGTCGGCGGACATGTTAGGTGTAGTATGCAGGTGTGGGATGTTCGGGCTATAGCATGCTTGCACGGTGGACGATAATGGTAGTGGTAGGTCAGGCTTCGTCGCCGCTCCTTGCTCTGCTGGATCCTGCGCCGATGCCTATACCGGCGAGCACAGCTGCTATAGTCGTGCCTCCGCAGATCCTTTGAATTTGGCTCACTTTCATGGACTTCGTGTACGGCTGCTTCAGAACTCGGAAGATCGCACCGGCAGCGATGATGAAGTAGGTGCCTAATAGCAACTTGTACTTGTGTTTGTGCCAGAAAGTCTCATTCATAGTCGGCCGGTGTGACAATTCGAGGATGGCTCACAAGCTCTTCCTTGCCAGAATGGTTGTGCTCGAGTTTCCACGGTGTCCGTTCCTTTCGAGCGTGATGTATGGGATCTTGATGTCTATGCACCCACTCCTGAGCCAACGTCGTCGTAGTCAGGATGCCAATCCAGACAAAAGACCAACCCAATCCCGCGATACCAGCGCGGCGGATTCCAGATGGCCTCTTGTGCTGAATATGTGTCGTTTCCGCTGCTTCGGAATGGGCATCAGACACCTTTTGAATGCTGAAATAATGAGCCAAAAAGGCCACGCCGGTGATGGCCTTGATGCCCGTGCTGTACTTATCGATGAACCTGGTGGTAGCGGGGTACTTGTCGCAGTATTTCAGGAGCCCCTCCGCCTTGGTGGTGTTCTGACAGTTGGTGGTGTCATTGTTGCGTGAGCTGTCCATCTTAGCGGGGAAAATGTGAGCTTCCAGAAGGCTTTAACCGTGGCTGCAGCGATCCCTCGTGTAGAACGTTATTTCGACGTGGGGAATGCACTAAGGAGGGGATTGAAGCTCGCAAGAAGTTCGAATTATCTTCAATGATGCAAAGGAATATGGGACGAAGCTTATATGTCTTCGGAAATGGAGGAATTATTGACTTGACTCGTGCTACGCTCCTCTATGGCAATGCAGTTTTTTTTCTCGCTGGTGGGGACTGACTGCAGTTCACGATCCGATAACCGGGCAGCCCCGACGTTGTCCGAGATCACGTGCAAGCGCGATGATGTCGCGATTGACATATCGCGTCTGCCCACAGGCCGAGCGACGCGTTGACAGCCACCACGACACTTGAGCTTGAGTAAACCACTGGAAACATTGAACTCTGTTAAAAGCCATTGAAGCATGATGTAGGAACTTCAATAAGAATAATGGCTGCTGCCAGCTAACAAATGTCTAGGACGATAAGCGACATAGCGAGCGACGACAAGGAAAACATACAGACACCAAAGGCAGCGGTCGCTCCTAAGCGGCTATATGCCGGTACGCCGCAGTCGGTTGACAAGCTCATACGTCCATTTAAATGTCCTGGCTCAGCTACGATAGCTCGAGTGTCGGAGAAGCCCACTCGTAAACGACGAAAGGTCGACTACGGTGGAGCTGATGGCGAAACAGAGGATGGAGATAAGCCATGGACGAACGAGGATCGCCTTGCACTCGCAAACCGAGATGTGAACAAGTTTCCGGTGTTCCAAGTCAAAGACAAGGAGACGATGTTTAGAAAGCGCTTCTCGGTTCCATTGATCAACAAGGACGTAGGATATAATCCTAATAGACCTCCACCGACGTTGGGCCTGAGACAAGGAGCCGTGTTCATTGCGAAGCCACTTCATGATCCGGCTGGAGAATTTGCGATTGTCCTTTACGACCCTACAATCGACGATGTTCCAAAGACAATCGAAGAAGCGAAGAAGGTCGAAAGCAGTCAAGAAGTGATAAAAGTCGACGAGCCATTAGTACACAAGAGTCTGGCCGATATCCTCGGAATCAAGAAAAAGGTTGAGGGAGAAAGGCCGAAGGTGCCAGTTGTGATAGACCCTCGATTGGCGAAGGTGCTCCGGCCTCATCAGATTGAAGGCGTCAAATTCATGTACAAATGTGTTACAGGCATGATCGATGACAGGGCCAATGGCTGTATCATGGCCGATGAGATGGGCCTCGGAAAAACTCTCCAATGCATCACGCTGATGTGGACGTTGCTGAAGCAGTCTGCAGAGGCAGGCAAGCCTACCATTCAGAAGGCTATCATCGCCTGTCCTTCAAGTTTGGTCAGGAATTGGGCGAACGAGCTTGTGAAATGGCTCGGCGCAGATGCAATTGTACCCTTCGCGATTGATGGGAAAGCCACCAAGGAAGAGCTTACACAACAACTGCGCCAATGGGCTATTGCCAGTGGCCGAGCTGTGACAAGACCCGTCATTATCGTTTCATATGAGACTCTCCGTCTCAATGTCGAGGAGCTCAAGAACACCCAGATTGGCCTTATGCTCTGTGACGAAGGCCATCGATTGAAGAACGGAGATAGTCAAACATTCACTGCACTTAATGCCTTGAAGGTTTCAAGGCGAGTTATTCTGTCAGGAACGCCGATCCAAAACGACTTGTCAGAGTATTTCTCGCTAGTCAGCTTCGCAAATCCTGATCTCTTGGGCACACGTCTTGAATTTCGAAAAAAGTATGAGCTTCCCATTCTCAAAGGACGAGATGCCGCCGGCACAGATTCCGATCGTCAGAAAGGTGATGAGCGTCTGCGAGAACTTCTTGCTATTGTCAACAAGTTCATCATCCGCCGGACCAACGATATCTTATCGAAATATCTTCCAGTGAAGTACGAGCACGTCGTTTTCTGCAACCTTGCTCCGTTCCAGCTCGATCTCTATAACCATTTCATCGACAGTCCAGACATCAAGGCTCTTCTCAGGGGCAAAACAAGTCAGCCACTGAAAGCAATCAACCTGCTCAAGAAACTCTGCAATCATCCTGATCTCCTCAATCTTCCTGAAGATCTTCCCGGCTGCGATCAATTCTTCCCAGAAGACTTCGTCCCAAAAGATTCCAGAGGTCGCGACCGAGACGTCAAGCCCTGGTACTCCGGAAAAATGCAAGTTCTCGACCGCATGCTCGCCCGAATCAGTCAAGACACCAACGACAAAATCGTGCTCATCAGCAACTACACACAAACCCTCGACATCTTCGACAAGCTCTGCCGTTCCCGCGGTTACGGTTCTCTTCGCTTAGATGGCACCATGAACGTAAGCAAGCGTCAAAAGCTGGTCGATAAATTCAATGATCCCGATGGACCGGAGTTTGTCTTTTTGCTTAGTTCCAAAGCCGGCGGTTGCGGTCTCAACCTCATCGGCGCCAACCGCCTCGTCCTTTTTGACCCTGATTGGAACCCCGCTGCGGACCAGCAAGCCCTTGCTCGCGTGTGGCGTGACGGGCAGAAGAAAGATTGCTTCGTATACCGCTTCATCGCAACAGGCACGATCGAGGAGAAGATCTTCCAGCGGCAGTCGCATAAGCAGTCCTTATCCTCGTGCGTCGTCGATTCTGCCGAGGACGTGGAGCGACACTTCACGATCGATAGCTTGAAGGAGCTATTCCAGTACCATGGGAAGACGACGAGTGATACGCATGATACGTTCAAGTGCAAGAGGTGTAAACCTGATGGGAAGCAATTCTTGAAGGCGCCGGCGATGCTGTATGGAGACACGAGCACGTGGAATCATTTTGTGAATTCAGGGATTGAGAAGATCCAGGATTTGTTGTTGAGGCAGGAGTTTGGGGAGAACGAAGTTAGTGCAGTATTTCAATATATATCACACTAGCGTTGCTTCTGTGTTGGATTTTGGGATCTTAGCTGGGCGTTTGGGCTGTGATAAGCAGGTTCTGCCGCACTTTTTGGAACTTGGCGGCTATGGTGTCGGAGTATTTGTACAAGACCGGGATTACGAGGAGAGATACGATACATAAGTAGACTTGAGAGCCAATATCTTTAGACATCAAGTTTTGAGACATCGGCGTTGGAGAAGGAGCTTGTGATTCCCAATTCAGATATCCTGCGTCCTTATATAAGGCATGTTTCTTTCGTGCATATTGAACAGGTCAGAACAAAATTCTACGAATCATGTTCGGCTGGGCTCTGCCGACTGTTGTAAGAGTCCTGTGCGTTATTCAACATTGGAATACAGCAGGCATTGACTTTGAAAATATTTCATCGTTTTTCCGCAAAACATGATGCCAATTTCTCTTACATTTATCACCCTAGCAATATATACACTCCCTCCCAAATCCTCATGTACTGCGCCCCTCGGCCACAGACATGGCCAATACCTCCTGATGACCCCCCAAACCCAGCTTCCCCGCACCACAATCCCGTCCCTCCATTCATCGCCAAGCCCCGCCCAACACTACCCCACAAAGCTTAACCCCCCTTGGCACGATCCAGGGCATCGCATAACGTAACAGCCATGCAGACGACTGCTTTGAGGCAGTTCTCTGCTGCTCGTTGCTGCTTCTGCCGCGGATGACGCTAATGGATGGGCGGATGACGATCAGGATGGGGATGACGAGTCCGGGCTCGTGATCGCGCTGATTGCTGTGCTTATCTACCGACCTGGCTCAGCTTCGGTGATTTTCCAACTCTTGCTTTATTCTCGAAGGAGTGCGCGGAGGGAAGACTAATACAAAAGGGATATCCTCCCCAAAAGCCTCTTCCGTCGTTGTTTAAATGTGAATCTTCAATTCCTGCCGTTTCAAAAAAAAAAATCGCTTTGCTTTCCAGTCGTGAATTGTTAGCAATCGGACTATCTATAGCGAAAGAACAACAGCGCAACAACATAAGCAAAAGAAATCATGGTCACCATAACCGTCCGTGCCGTCCGCAGTCCTAGCCCGAGTCCCTCGACGCGGCCCCTGCTCGTCAAGACCGCTGAGCAGAGCCATAGCTCAGCACGTCGAGTATCTCACGGAATCGGCGGATCGGGGAATTTCCGTACGCCCTTCCCGGGTCTTGAGGCTGGATTGATGCTGACGCGGACGATACAGGCCGCTCGTCTGACCCTGCTTTCCCTGAGAGGCATACGAGCCACACTACGGAGAATTATGCTGGGAACGGCGGGATGAGTGGGCTGTGGGCCAAGGTGACGCAGCGCGGATGAGAGAGGGGAGAGAGAGGGTGGGATTTGCGATGTGATGACGGGAAGCTGAGGCAATGGACTGTGCAGACGACATGACGGCTTGAGGACGGCGCTGATGCATTTGGAGGATGGAAAGAATATTCAGGAAAGAAATGAATGAAAGCATCAATGACGATCTGTGATATCCAAAAGGCAAATTGAGGGTGGTATTACAATATTCGTACAAGCTGCTATAAAGCATCACATCTCGTTCCATGGCCATCATCTAAATCGCAGATGTTCCATGCCTTCCAACTGTGCCTCCTCCTTGCTCCTTTTCATCTCCAACGTCGCCGCAATATGCTTCTGCCAGCGCTTAAACATCTCCGGCGCAAACTGCGGCATATGCCACAACTGCGCAATGGGACTGTTCTCCATCTGTCTCTTGATATTTTCTCTCTTCGGGGACACATACCGCGCCTGCAGCCTCACGATGTCGGTCACGATGCTGAACGTCTCTTCATCCATCTCCAGCCCTGTGTCACGCATCTCGGCTAATAGGTCGTACACCCCGCGGAAATCATCGTAGGTATACCAGTAGACGCGCATTAGCTCGTTGTAGAACCCTGTCGAAGCGCCGAGGATGTGGGAGACGAGACCAAGGGATTTGATGCGAGGGAGTACGTTGCGGGTCAGCGGCGAGGGCTTCGCAAAGCCCTGGTTGAGGATTTGGAGGCCGCGGACAAGATACCAGGGATACAGTGGACCGTAGACCGTCAGATCTAGTGGCGCGAGTCGTGGTTGTAAATTTTGGGGTTCATCCGCGGTTGCCGGTTGAGGCTCCTTCTTATTTTTCCTCCTTTTTGTCTTGACAGGAGATGCTGGCGCTGCCTTCTGTTCCTCAAAGCCGAGACGTGGAATTAGAGAGAAGACTTCCTTCTCCATTATTGCCCAGAGCGCAATATCTGTCGGCGCGGAAAGCATGGCGTCCTCCACTCTTTTCCGTTCTTGCGCTCTGAACTTGGTATGGCGGTTAGTGTCTTTTATACGTGGAAGTTGTGGTTTCCATGTTGGAGAGTCAGTCGGCTTTGCGTGCAAGCCAAGGGCCTGAGCGGCAGCGGCTCGCAGTGCTCGCGGATAATTCTCTAAGCTAGCCTTATATACGCCGCGAGTCTCATTCGAGAAGACAGTGCTCTCTGGGAGGCCCAGAGCTCCATGCATGATGGAAGCGAGATGCTCTCTCGCGTTCTGGGGATTAATCTTCGGTGTCTTCTTCTCGATAATACCTGACTTTGCAGGCTGGGTGGACTGTAGCGTGCGAGCGTAGATATCGGAGAAGATGCCCTCAAAGGCTTGTCGTTCTTCTAGTGTTATTGTAGATTCCCCTGGTGCACTTGCCGATGGAATCGAGAAATCCGGACCGCCCTCGTCTTCCGCAAACAAATCCTCTGTGTCGAATTCGAATGGATCTTGACCAAATGGATCATGGCCCATGTCAAACTCAATTTCATCGGGATCGGATACCATGTTCTCTCTTTTAGATATTGATGATCCCGAATCCCATGGAACGTCCTCAGCTGCTGGTAGTTTGTTATGCTGTCCTGAAACAGCAACTTTTCGAATGGTAAACCCCTCTTCTGAGGATGCTTGCTCCTTGGAGTTTGGGGGATTCGTAGGCTGGCTGTCTGGCTTGTCACTGTTCAGAATGACTTTTCGCACGGTAAACCTCCGTGCTGGCAACGCTGGCTCTTCGGGATTCGAGGGACTCGCGAGTTCTTCGTCTGGCTTGTCATTCTTCAGACTCCCCGTAGCTCTTAAACCGGAACGAGCAGAGATATGAAGGCACTGTTTCTGAGTCTGCCGGGAGAGTAATTGGTTGATTGCGAGCTGTCGAACAGGCTTCGTACTACACAGCGTCTTGGTTTGGTATAGAAACGGCATCGAGGTCGTCGCAACAGCTTTGACGCTTCTAGTCGACATATTCGAAGCCATAGCTTTGGCTCTTTATATACAACTGTATGCGCTGATCATTGACTGAAGGTTTAAAACAATCCAATCCCAGAATTCCTGTGGTTGATGAATTCGAAGAGAGGACTGTTCGCCTGTTAATTCAGAGCGGCGACTGGGACATAATTTTGGGACTCGGAACTTTTGTTACGGCGGTCGAGAATTTTAAATTGACCAAGAACGCAGTCACGTTTTCTCGCGACAACGCGCCGAGTCGAGGAGTTCACCATGATCTCACGCGATGGGCCGGAGCGCATTTTCGAGTCCTCAATCGATGAGAGTTCTCATATTTTGAACGCATCGCAAAGTCAAGAATCATTTGCTATTATTGCTATGGCTAAAGTAAAGGCTGAGGAAAACGGCATCAGTGCCTTCGAAAGGAAGCGACTGGAGAACATCGCGGCGAACCAAGCTATTCTAAAGGATCTCAGTACTACCGCGAAAAAGGCCATACCGAGGCCATCACCCAAGCCTACAACCCGTGCACCACGGAAGAGGGCAGCACCAGTGAAGAAAGAGCCAGCTATACCAACTCGAACAAGTTCACGGCTCGCAGGTCTGGAAGCAGAGGGTGGGGCTGCAAAGCGGAAAGCTGACGACACCGCTGAACTTGCCCGTGATGAAGAAAAAGCAAAGAGGATGAGGGTGGCCGGAGACTTAAATTTAAGTGACATTGCAGTCGAAGGAAAGAAGTGGAAGAAGGATGAGAATTTCCTCACAGGGATTATGAGGGGAGCACAGCCGTATGAGAGAACGTTCAATGAAGAAGATATCAAAGAAACCACGGATGAGAGTTTGAAGTCCTTGCGGGAGAAGATGAGTGGGCTGGAGTTATATGAGACCTGGTCGCCGAATGGTAATATCTCCCTGCTAGGCACTTAGAATTCGTTCAAGGCTGATAGCATCCACAGACATCAAAATCACTCCTGAACGGATTTATTGCCTTGGCTTCCACCCTCTACCAGATAAGCCTGTGCTATTTGCGGGAGACAAGACGGGCAATCTGGGAGTATTTGATGCATCACAAAAAGGCGAAGTGGATGATGAAGGAGACCAGGTCGACACACCAGCAATATCTGTCTTCAAGCTCCATTCGAGAACAATGTCGTCGTTCCTCTTTCCCCCCAACCCCAACGAAGTTTACACTGCATCATATGATTCATCTATTCGCAAACTCGATATACAGAAAGGGGTCGCCATTGAAGTCTATGCCCCACCTGGAATGGACGATGATGAGGCGATTTCAGCTATCGAGATGCCCATCACAGACCCAAACCTCATTTACTTCTCTCGACTAGATGGCGCATTTGGACGACATGATGTGAGGACTCCTTCAGATACGGAAATCTGGCAGCTCGGCGAGAAGAAGATTGGTGGATTCTCTCTGCATCCACTGCAACCTCACCTATTCGCCACTGCTTCGCTTGATCGCATGCTGAAGGTTTGGGATCTGCGGAAGATAACAGGCAAAGGAGGAGGCAAGCATCCAGCTTTGCTAGGAGAGCACACATCGCGTCTTTCGGTATCCTATGCTGCATGGTCCTCTGCTGGCCAGATTGCAACGACCTCCTATGACGATACGGTGAAGATCCACTCATTCCCCCATGCGAAAAGCTGGGAGATCGGGCATACTATCAGTGAAGAAGATATGAAGCCTACTGCCATCATAAAGCACAACAATCAGACAGGACGGTGGGTGTCCATTCTGAAAGCTCAGTGGCAGCAGAGACCAGAGGACGGAATCCAGAAGTTAGTCATTGGCAACATGAATAGGTTCGTTGACATATATACCAGCGAAGGAAAGCAGTTGGCGCAGCTTGAGGGTGATGGGATCTCAGCAGTTCCTGCAGTAGCCCAATTTCATCCGACAAGAAACTGGGTTGCCGGCGGCACTGCGAGCGGCAAGCTGTGTTTATGGATGTGATAAAGTGAGAGCGGCAAGCTGCGATGAAGTGGGAGTGATTGGGCATTTACTCATAGAGATTACTCTTTGGCGGTGTTGAAGAGGCAGCATTGCAGCATTGCAGAAAAGCGCCTGTTTGTCTTCACTTACTGATACCATAGTTTGCAGAATTTTGCGTGGTTAATTGTAGGTGGTGTAAGGGAGGAGTTTGGATTGTTTCTGTTAACAATGGCTTTACGAGAAATGAATATCAGGGATGTGCAAGAAACGAATAACTTACTCAGCTGATTACTTGCTGTGTTTTGGTTCATTGTTAGTTTCATCCCTCCTGGTGAGTGACGACCATCGGCCGCCTGTCAGTGGCTGACTGTCTGAGATCATCCCGTCAATCTCTGTTTGGAACTCCCTAAGATGTCTTGTAGAGTCTGGACTCAAGGAACATCAGATGAATCACCCACGGACACCAACGAATGTTCTGTTTCCTCTTGCACCAGGACCACTAGTACTGTGTGTTGGATGCTGCGTCTTTGTTCGCAGCCACCTGTGGCTGATGATGACGATGTAAATTCCATTTTCTGAAAGACCAGTATTAATTACACAGATGCAAGCTTCCTGACATCCACCGTCTGGTGCCGTTGTTGTTGTTGTTGTTGTTGTTGCGCGCCACAACCATATCACTGACTCTTCAGCATGTGAATGTGAGCCTTGACTGTGAGCCTTGCTGGTTCGAGGAAGCACAAGCCAACCAGGTCAGGGCGTAACATGTACCTGGCCCTTTTTGACCACTACACCGTAAGCAGCCAGCATTCTTGCAGTAGCAACCGTCGAGTCTCTCGAAGGTATTCCTTGGCATCTGTCATCTGGATGTGGTAGCTTGGAAATACCTTACCTAACATCTGCATGTATGTATGCATTTTACTCATGGCCATTAACTCTCATTTATACTTCAACTAGCCTTTGCTCGATCATGGTCCGAAAGCATTCATATACATTGATCAGGAACCATTCTTTGGAGGCAAAGCGGGAAAGCACATGCGCTCAGAGCCTCTACTGGTAACCTGCGAGGCTTATCGCAATCGCTTCCGCCCCTCGACCAAATATTCACGGATGAACGGCGTTGTGTGACGGACAACTCAACGCGACATTTGCGTGAAGGGTACAGTTTTACCTCTCAGCTAACTTATGATGCCGTTCCAAGATGAGCCCAAAAAGAGGGTCACCCGAAAGTTAACTAAAAGACGAAAAGAAGGCCACCAAGTCACGATGGAAATCCCAAAGCGTTTTGAGGATGGCGATGACGCCGACGAGGACTGCACTGCTCCCAAGGGTCAGAGCATGATGATCAACCAGTCTGTCTTTGGCATGATTGCAGCAGCTGGTTCGCAAGTCGACTTTAATTCCAGATTCGAAGGAAGCGACGACGACGAAGAGGACGATACGACACCACCAGAAGACGCAGTCAAGCCCTCGGGCCTGAGCTCCGAGCCTCCCGCCAGCAAAGCCTCAGCAGAAGGCCAGTCGCCCAGATTGAAATTCCATCGACGAAAATTCTCAGAGAATAAGCTCTTGCGCTCGTTATCACAACTTGGTCCGAAGAGTAGACCAAAAGCCACACCCTTGTCGACGGTCCTAAGCGACTCGGTGACTGAAGATCAGAAGCAAGATACCGAGAAGCAAAGTGCCGAGATGGCTGAGGTAGATACAACTAATCGGTTGCCTTCTAAAGGACCCCCTGTAATGGGCCAGATGCTGGAGGCGAGGGCAGAAGCGGCACAGAGGTTGAGCTTCGATTTGCGACGATCGGGAGACCGATTCGATCAAGGAGACGGTTCAGACAATGCGTCAGAAAGCGACCTTGCAAACCGGTTGGCGGAAATCTTCCAGTTTGAGAAGTCCGAAATCGTCATTGATGGTAAGCCTCACAATTCCCATTCCTAGAATCTAGGCCGCTAATATTGCTTTTAGAATATCCGTGCTGGCTTATGAAAAGCGTGCTGCTCCAAGGATATATGTACATCACTGAAAAGCATATTTGTTTCTACGCATATCTGCCGAAGAAATCTGTAAGACAACTCCTTGGTCTCCACTTGCTGTGCTTTGCTAATGAACTCTAGAATGTTGTTGCGAAGTCTGGTTATTTGAGCAAACGTGGGCTCAAGAATCCGAAATATAATCGCTACTGGTTTAGCCTGCAAGGCGATGTCCTATCATATTACACAGATCCTTCTGATAAATACTTTCCTTCTGGCAATATCGACCTACGATATGGCATTTCGGCCAGTGTGGCAGATAAGGAGAAGGGAAAAGATAGCACATACTTCGAGGTTGTCACACACCAGAGGAGATATCAATTCCACGCCGACAGCGTTCCCAGTGCGAAGGAATGGGTCAGGGCGCTTCAGAAGATTATATTCCGCACACATAATGATGGCGATAGCGTGAAGATCTCGTTACCTATCGAGAATGTCATTGATGTGGAAGACAGTCAAGTTGTCGAATTTGCGGAGACATGCAAGATCCGCGTAGTCGACAACGATGAGACCTATGCGATTGACGAGGTATGTTTTATCCAATTTCTTCATGTCACATACATGTGCTAATTATACACAGTACTTTTTTTCATTTTTCAGTTTTGGAAAGGAAGCACTGGACGTGCTACGTCTGATGGTGTCAGATTCCGCGGCGAAGCAAATACCAGAAGACGTTCTATTACCGTTGCAGAGTGCGTCTGGCAACGACAGTCCCAAGGCATCACCATCTAGGCAAAGCCTCACAATTGCCCGAAGAGACCATAGACCAATTGTACCTCCTATCCGGACAAGCACACCAGGATTGGAAGACAGTGTAAAGGTAACATTGTCGCCACTTTTATCCCTCGGTCCTAGACAGAGTCCCCGAGCGAGCCGCGACTTTTCTCGTTCAAGTTTTGACATCCAGAGAAGTAGCAGTCAAAATAGGAATTCAAGGCACAGTATGGATTTCAGTAGACTCAATATGGACGGCCGAGGGGCAAATAGAAGTCCGAGCGACACCAGACGAAGTTTTAGCCAGAATCGACCTTCTGATAAGAAGACGTCCGAAAAGCAAGATTCTTCTGACTCATATGTCCATTCATTGGAAGAGTCGTCTGCTGCTGCTCAATCAGCTAGTGATGACACACAGGGATCGGCAAGCCAGATATTACGAGGTAGTGAGGGATTCTTCCAGCCGACTATACATCGCTCAGCATCAGCTTCACGCCGTCGAGATGAGCCTCCTTTGTCCGATTCACAATTTGTTCCACGGACACCCACTGGAAAAAGCCATGCAGCAACGATAGACTTAATTGAGAAATCCAAAGCAGATCAGCTCGATGGCGGATCTGCACCTTCTCTGCAGAATTTGGTCAAAGCCGGTGCATATCCATTACAAAGGGCAGCAGGCTTTGCAAATTATCTGAATCGACATTCCAAGCGTATGAGCACCCTTCTAGCGACCGAATCCATGGGGTATGTTGAAAAGGTATCGGGCATGTGGAAGGGGGGAAAGAAGCATTATGATGAACCGGCCGGCCTCGGACTCGAAGATGAGGTGGACGATGAATTAAGCGGTCAAGCTGACGAGGCAGAACATCGCTTCCAGGAACATTTCGCTCTTCCGGTGACTGAAAAGCTTCATGCAGCGTACTTCGGATATCTTCATCGTGTCTTGCCTCTGTATGGAAAGGTTTATATCAGCAATCGGTCTTTCTGCTTCAGGAGTCTCTTGCCAGGCTCTCGAACGAAGTTAATTCTTCCGTTGAAGGATATTGAAAATGTCGATAAGGAAAAGGGCTTCCGTTTCGGCTATTCGGGTCTCGTTGTTGTTGTGAGAGGACACGAGGAGCTGTTCTTCGAATTTGGTCAGCCGGATACTCGCGATGATTGTTGTGTGACCCTCCTTCAAAACTTGGAGACGATTCGCTATCTCAAGGAATCTGGTTTGCTGATGCAAGAAGAGGAAGAAAGCGCTGCATCCGCAGTCGCGGAACACAGAGCTCTGCAAGAAGCTCGCCAGCATGGCCATGCCGAGCATGACCTCAAATTGCCAACCACGATGGAAGAAGTAGTAAATGATGCTCCTCCTATACTATTCGACGATCCTCGAGTATCGATCTTAAATTTCAAGCCAGCGGAGCCACTACGCATCACGTGCTTGACCATTGGTTCGCGGGGAGACGTCCAGCCATATATAGCGCTCTGCAAAGGTTTTCTTGCAGAAGGCCACAAGCCAAAGATTGCGACGCATCTCGAATTTAAAGAGTGGATCGAGAGCCATGGCATTGAGTTCGCTCCAGTCGACGGTGATCCGGCGGAGCTGATGCGGATCTGTGTTGAGAACGGGATGTTTACATACTCATTCTTGAGAGAAGCTTCATCAACTTTCCGTGGATGGATTGATGACCTTCTTTCATCGGCCTGGAAGGCTTGTCAAGATTCAGATGTCCTAATCGAAAGTCCGAGTGCGATGGCAGGCATACATATTGCTGAGGCTTTGGAAATCCCATATTTCCGAGCCTTTACGATGCCATGGACACGGACACGGGCATATCCACATGCTTTTGCTGTCCCTGACCATAAGATGGGCGGAGCATACAACTATTTCACATATGTTATGTTCGATAATGTCTTCTGGAAGGCTATCGCAGGACAGGTCAATAGATGGCGCAAAAGAGAACTTCACCTGGGGCGGACAGGTCTGGAAAAGATGCAGCCAAACAAGATTCCCTTCCTGTATAACTTCAGTCCATCTGTGGTCGTGCCACCTCTCGACTATAGCGACTGGATCAGAGTAACTGGCTATTGGTTCCTCGACGAGGGCAAAACATACGAGCCACCCAAGGAGATTACAGACTTCATCAAAAAGGCTCGGGATGATGGAAAGAAGCTTGTATATATCGGCTTTGGTTCAATTGTCGTCGCCGACTCGGCTGCTCTCACAAAAGTAGTCGTCAGTTCAGTCCTCAAGGCCGATGTCAGATGTATCCTGTCTAAAGGCTGGTCCGATAGACTAGACAAAGCTACAGCCACGGCGCCAGAGCCTCTTCCAGAAGAGATGTTGCAGATCAAGGCCGCTCCTCACGATTGGCTGTTTACGCAGGTTGATGCTGTCACCCATCACGGAGGCGCCGGTACAACCGGGGCGAGTCTCAGAGCTGGAAAACCGACAATTATTAAGCCTTTCTTTGGAGATCAATTTTTCTTTGGTTCGCGCGTGGAGGATCTTGGAGTGGGAATCTATCTCCGAAAGCTCAATACGAGCGTTTTCTCGCGAGCCCTCTGGGAAGCTACGCACAGCGAGAGGATGATTGTCAAAGCCAAGGTCCTGGGCGAGCAGATCCGTACAGTAAGTCCTATCTTTTTGATGATCTGCAACATGCGAAACTAAAAATGCTCAGGAAAACGGCGTTGATACTGCCATTCAATGCATATACCGTGATATGGAATATGCAAAGAGCTTGATCAAGAGGAAGGACCCCAACACCGAGGAAGTTCTCGATGACATCGAAGAAAGCTGGACTTTCATAGGAGATGATAACGATCCTCAGCTTGTCGGCCGGATGCAGAACTGGGAGCCGCGGGGAATGCCTGGATATCCCAAAGATAAGAGTGATGAGTCGCCACGAAGCCCACGATCTACGACACCAATGCCGTTTAATAAAGGATTGGGAAGCAAATAAGCTCGATACGGTGGCATTGAGAGTATGAATACTATGATAATATTATGAGCGAGGGGTTGCGTGTTTCTTTTTGCGTGGCTGCATACATTGTTGGCTACATATTCGATAGACTAGGCGATGGAAGTGCTGGTGCTTTAGGATAATGCACGTAATTATGACGGATCTGGGCTATAAGGCTGGGTTTAGACTTAGATATTGTAGCATGGAGCGTTCAAATCACCAGTTTCCACTACCTGATAATCCTGTTTGCTCTTGCATTGGCAATGTGAGTAAAGTGGCAAACAGGTGCAATGGATGTTCAACACTTAATGAGGGTCTAAGGAAGGCAACAGGCCCATTAAGATGATATATAACAAGTGGCAAGCAAACCAAAGGCGAGGATGTTTCAAAAAAGAACAAATGATGCGTTCATTCCTCGTCCCCCCTTTCAGATTCCAGAGGCTGTTGCCTCCACGTGACTCACAGTTACAGTTAGCTACTTATTTTGGTGTTTCATGCCTCAGGTCTCCATGCATTGTGTCTAAATCGGTCAACCAATCACGCCACCCTGCTCGTTTGTCCTCGACCACGCATCCGAATGGCATAAAAGGTTCCTAAAGCCCCGACCTCAAGAACAGCATTTTCTGAGAACGGAAGCGGCCGCATCAAGCGTGGTTTCTGCCTGAGCACCACCAAAAGCCGCATGGCCTAAGGCCCTTTATTGACCCTTCGACCTGTAACGAGCAACCAACCATAAATGTGACGTACACATTCTCCGATTCTCTCGACTCCACACTTCTCAAAGACAAAGGACAAAGACAAAGGACAAAGGCAAAGACAAAGACAAAGACATAGAACCATTGCTCCATTTCTTCCGAATTCGGATAACCTTTTATAAAGACATCGCTAGATATACCTGGGAGGCTTTGATCCTGTTGGCGCGCTTTTGGTGAGGTGCAAGTGAGAATAGAGAACCACTTTGCCACAACGCGACTTGACCCCCACATCGGGATAGAGCTGCCTTTGCGACAAAATATTGCTGGTAAGTCGTCCCAATTACTGTCGCATAGCCCGTTGGAGGATAGGCATTGAAGTTGCACGATGTCGGGAAGCTTCCTTAAGCTTTTCCGCGAATAAGCGTTTGCTTAACTCCTGCCGTGCTCATTCGAGCTCCAATCTAAGCCATAGCTAACCAGTTCCACGCAATAGTATCAAATCGAACAATCCCACATGCTTTCGCCGACTGCGCCAGGCCAAAGGAGGAAACCAAAATGGGGAAACCGCTCAACCTAGGGAAGAAGCTGAAGTATCCCATTACTGTCAACAAGCTTCTCAAACAACCCGGCGACTCGTTCACCAAGGGTGATGCTATCTTTGAATACAGATTCAAATGGATGAAAGAAGTTGGAGATACGTTTGGTGACACGTGGGAGGAGGAGATCACTACGTATGTCAACTTTGCTAGTCCGGCGGATGGGAAGTTATTACGATGGAAGATTCGCCCAGGAATGGTTATTGAGAAGGACATGCCATGTGCCGAGATTGATGAGACATGCTCGCATGCTGTGCAATATGCGGGCCTCTGTGCTCTGTGTGGCAAGGATATGAACGAGACATCTTGGGCCACTGATACTGTGGATGCGGAGCGGGCACAAATAAATATGATCCACGACCAAACGCTACTGTCAGTCAGTCGGGACGAAGCATCGCGAGCAGAAGAGCAACTCCAGCGCCGATTGCTAAAGAACCGGAAGCTTTCGCTGGTGGTAGATTTGGATCAGACGATCATCCACGCCTGCATCGAGCCGACAATTGGCGAATGGCAACGCGATCCCAACTCGCCGAATTACGAAGCTGTCAAGGATGTGAAGTCATTCCAGCTACAGGACGATGCTCCCCGAGGCCTAGCCTCTGGTTGCTGGTATTATATCAAGATGCGTCCTAGATTACAACAGTTTCTGAGCCATGTCGCTGAAAAGTACGAACTTCACGTTTATACCATGGGCACCAGAGCATATGCGCAACAGATTGCCAATATCGTTGATCCAGAACACAAGCTGTTTGGAGATAGGATTATTAGCCGAGATGAGAATGGCAGTTTGACCGCCAAGACGCTTTCGAGATTGTTCCCGGTAGACACAAAGATGGTGGTGGTAATCGACGATCGTGCTGATGTATGGCCGCGGAATCGATCGAATCTCATAAAGGTTGTTCCGTACGACTTTTTTGTTGGTGTCGGAGATATCAATTCAAGCTTCTTACCAAAGCGGGAGGATATTGCGAAGGCAACACCAACCCTACCGCCTGTGGAACTTAAACCAATGCCAGTTACTCCTGAACAAATGAAGGTCGACTTAAAGGCAAAGGCTAAATCCACTCATGGCGCCGAGAGTATGAGTGCCTTGGAAGAACTTGTCGCAATGGGAGGCGGAGATGATCCAACAGTCCGTGAGATCCAAGCTCAAGAGCAGGCCGAATTCTTGGAGAAGCAACTCACAGAACGTCCATTGTTACACATGCAACAACAACTAGATAAAGAAGACAACGTCGAGGTCGAAGAAGGTGCAAACGGCAGTGGCGAACAAGCCGTAAACAATGAGGAGCCGCCAGAGAATCATCAAAGACATCACCTTCTGAAGGATGACGACAAAGAGCTCACTTACCTTGAAAATCATCTACTTGGTCTTCATAAAGCGTTCTACGACGAGTATGACAAGGCATTGGCCAGCGCTAAAGGAGATCGCGTCGCGCATCTACGGCCTGGAGCGCATAAGAAGGTTTCTATGAAGGAGGACACCGATGACCTCAAACTTGTCCCCGACATTGGAGAAGTGATGCCTCGGATCAAGTAAGTCAACATACCTTATTTTACAAACTTGTGTTGCTGATAAATTACAGAGGAAGCGCTCTACGGGGCACTTGCATTGTGCTGTCTGGCTTAGTGCCACTTGGTGTTGATATATTAAGGTACATAGAATCATTTAAAGATAACACTGTGGAGGATGATTTATTTTTCGGATACGAATTATTTATGGAGAGACACATAGCTAAGCAATTGAAATACAGGTCAGAGATAGGACTTCAAGCCGCCAGCTTCGGAGCACAAGTCCACACAAAAGTCTCACGAAAAATTACCCACCTCGTGGTCTCCGCCAATCGCACACGAACACAAAAAGTCCGTCAAGCCACCAAATACCCTCATATCAAGATCGTCAATCAGCAATGGTTGTTGGACTCGATGAGCAGGTGGGAAAATATCGACGAGACGCCATACCTGGTATGTACCGGCTTTTCCGGTTCAGAAATTACTTCTCCGATTCAAAACCCTACTCTCTCACCGCCAAAGCGGAAAATAGTGTTGAGACTAAACTTCAAGCAGATCAATGTCCATCGCGATGACAAGAACCCTCAAATTGAAAGCTATTCTGATGCGCAGAGTGTCGAGGATAGTAGTGGAGATGACTTCACTGAGGATGATGAGAATTCAACCCACCGCGAGAGCCAGGATACGGATGGTGATGCGCCAGCTGATCTTGCAGAAGGCCAATCGCCAATTGATGGGCTGAAGGAAGTTGACTGGAGTGGCGTCGACGCGGAGCTCGAGGAATTCATGGCGAGCGGCAGCGAGGACGATGGCGATAGTGACAACGAGAGCGTCTCAAGCAGTAAGTTTACAGAATCATTATCCTGTGTTAAGCATACGTCTAACATTCTGCAGCCCTAAGCGAACGCAGTCAATTAAGTACAGCGAGCAACAAACGAAAACGGAAGCTGCCTGTTACAGAAAGCGAAGAGACGGACGAGGAGAGCAATCTGCTGAAGAAGCAACGCTTAGCACGTGGTAGAACTACCGGTCTAAAGTCTGTTAGAACGCCGAATTCTGCATCTGAATCAAGCTTGCCAACTCCGGAGAAGACAGCTGAAGAAGGTGATGAGAATGGAGATGACGTCGATCAAATAGGGTCAGGGGATGATGATGCTGGAAGCTTCGATGATGATTTGGAGGCTGAGATGATGGCGGAGTTCGAGAAAGGCGACTGGGAAAATGGAGATGGCGATGACGGCGGCGGTTAGAAGGATTATAAGGTTACGATTGTTGTCGAGGTTTAGCGTTTGACTTAAGCATATACCGGCTGGTGCATGGGCGGCGTTAGATGGGCTGTGCTGTCAGAAACCACCCTCAACAGAGGATGCCAGCAGTAGGTTATGTGTTTGGTTCGAGTATAAACGATGAAAGACAAGTTCTAGATACCTTGATTCTTCAATGATAATACTAGTGGGCTCGAGCATTGAGCGCTTGACTGACCTCCTTTCTGTTTCAGTGATTGTATGGCATAGCACGTGATTTTAATTTTTGCTTAATTGAAGGCGGTGGCAGAATCGCGTAGATTCGCGAGTCGCGTCACCTCCATATCCACCCAAAGATCCAGACTTCAAGGAGGAGACACGCGCCAAAACCAACCACCATTTCAAAGTCCAAAGAACTTATCGACATATGGGATAATAAATAAACTGAGCCAATCCAACTTGCGAATACAGCAATCATGTCGAACCGCCCGGAGCTGAAGGTTAGTCTTACCCGCATCCTTCCCATTCTCAAACCTAACACTTCCAGGTCGACGATGAGCAAGGCTTCATCAAGTTCTTCAAAGCCCTTTCCACCTCCGACCCCGAGACTGTGCGCATCTTCAACCGCGGCGACTACTACACAGCACACGGCGCCGACGCCTCCTTCATCGCACGCACCGTGTACAAGACGACGTCGGTGCTGCGCCAGCTCGGGCGCGCCGACGCCTCGGGTCTCCCCTCCGTCACCATGACCATAACCGTGTACCGCTCGTTCCTACGCGAGGCGCTCTTCCGGCTCGGCAAGCGCATCGAGATTTGGGAGAGCAGCGGGCGCATGAACTGGAAGGTGGCCAAGCAGGCAAGCCCGGGGAACCTGCAGGATGTCGAGGAGGAGCTGGGCGGGCAGGTGGAGGCGGCGCCGGTGATCCTGGCGGTCAAGGTGACGGCGAAGCAGGAGAGCAGATGTGTGGGCGTGTGCTTCGCTGATGCGAGCGTGCGAGAGCTCGGGGTCAGCGAGTTCTTGGATAATGATCTGTACTCGAATTTTGAGAGTCTGTTGATTCAGTTGGGGGTGAGGGAGTGTTTGATTCAGAGCGATAAGGGAGGGAAGGATCTGGAGATTGCGAAGGTGAGGGCGATTGTGGAGAGTTGTGGGATTGCGATCTCGGAGCGATCGATCGCAGACTTCGGCACGAAAGATATTGAGCAGGATCTGGCAAGGCTGTTGAAGGACGATTCGGCGGCTGGCTCGCTGCCGCAGACGGATCTGAAGCTTGCTATGGGATCTGCGGCGGCGTTGATCAAATATCTGGGCGTTCTACATGATCCTTCGAATTTTGGCCAGTATCAGCTCTACCAGCATGACCTGTCGCAATTTATGAAGCTTGATGCTTCTGCACTCAAAGCCTTGAATTTGATGCCTGGACCAAGAGATGGATCGAAGACAATGAGTCTGTATGGGCTTTTGAACCAGTGCAAAACACCGGTTGGAAGCAGGTTACTGGCGCAATGGTTGAAGCAACCACTAATGAGCAAGGGAGACATCGAGAAGAGACAACAACTGGTCGAGGCTTTCGTTAACGACACCGAATTACGGCAAACGATGCAGGAAGAACATCTCCGATCGATACCAGATTTATACAGACTGGCTAAACGGTTTCAGCGGAAAATGGCGAATCTAGAGGATGTTGTGAGAGCATATCAGGTTGTCATCAGATTGCCTGGTTTCCTGGGCACATTGGACGGCGTTATGGATGAGCAATATAAGGATGCCCTTGACGATGCATATACGACAAAGATTAGAGAATATTCCGATAGTCTTGCTAGGCTACAGGAGATGGTAGAGACCACGGTAGATCTAGATGCAATGGATCGCCACGAATTTATCATCAAGCCAGAGTTCGATGATGGTCTTCGGATTATTCGGAAGAGGCTCGACAAGCTAAAGTATGATATGGAGAAAGAGCATCGTAATGCATCGGATGACCTGGGACAAGAGATGGACAAGAAACTGTTCTTGGAAAACCACAAGACACATGGCTGGTGTCTTCGTCTGACAAGAACCGAGGCAGGGTGCATCCGGAACAAAAAGCAGTATCTCGAATGCTCAACACAGAAGAACGGCGTTTATTTCACAACACATGCTCTGCAGAGTATGCGGAGAGAGCATGATCAACTGTCTGAGAACTATAATCGCACGCAGAGCAGCTTGGTGCATGAGGTGGTCAGTGTTGCAGCATCTTATTGCCCAGTTATTGAGCGGCTAGCTGGTGTTCTGGCACATTTAGATGTAATTGTCAGCTTTGCGCACGTCTCTGTCCATGCTCCTACAGCATATACGAGACCAAAGATGAATGATCGAGGAACGGGTAATACTATACTCAGGGAGGCCCGCCACCCGTGCATGGAGATGCAGGATGATATACAATTCATCACAAACGACGTCTCTCTGGTGCGTGGTACGTCCGAGTTCCTGATTATCACAGGTCCAAATATGGGAGGTAAATCTACCTATATTCGTCAAATTGGTGTCATTGCATTAATGGCACAAATCGGCTGTTTCGTCCCATGTTCGGAGGCAGAATTGACCATTTTCGACTCTATCCTTGCTCGTGTCGGCGCCAGCGATTCTCAACTCAAAGGCGTCTCGACTTTCATGGCTGAGATGCTTGAGACTGCGAACATTTTGAAATCAGCAACATCCGAATCACTCATCATCATCGACGAGCTTGGTCGCGGAACAAGCACATACGATGGGTTCGGTCTTGCCTGGGCAATTTCTGAGCACATCGTTAACGAAATCGGCGCCTTTAGCATGTTCGCTACTCATTTCCACGAGTTGACGGCACTGGCGGATCAACATCCACAAGTAGCGAACTTGCATGTCGTTGCACATATTGGTGATGGGACGAAATCGGCCGGCAAAGAAGACCGGAGAGAGGTCACCTTGTTATATAAGGTCGAAGAGGGTGTCTGCGACCAAAGTTTCGGCATCCACGTCGCTGAGCTCGTTCGATTTCCACAAAAAGTGGTCAATATGGCGAAGCGGAAGGCCGACGAGTTGGAAGACTTTACAAGCAAGCATGAGAATAATGCCGTGAAGGTCAAGAAAGAGGATGTGGAGGATGGAAGTGCAATGTTGAAAGACTTGCTTGAGAGGTGGAAGAAGGATTGTGAGAGTGAAGGCCTAAAGGGCGATGATATGGTGGCGAGGATGAGAGAATTGGTTATGGCGGACAAGAAATTGCTGGACAACCCGTTCTTCCAGAATGTGAAGGCGTTGTAACGTGTAATGATATGACTTGGTGGCGTTTGGAGTTGGGAATAGTGATACGCTGGTATCAGATCATGATGGCTTAGGAAAGCCCAGATCTCTTGAGTTTTGTGCGTTATTGCATATGCATGTAAGAATTATTAAGGTAGTAGATCGTCATAGATGATATTCTACCTTTAGCCTCAATCGTTCCCATCGAGCAGGAACGGCTGAAAGCAGCATCGCTCCCCAACATCTGGGATTGCAACTTCCTACTTGAAACAGTTCAGACTAGGGATTGACCTTGTTCCCGCCCGCCCCAATCCCATTTACAATCTCCTTTGGAGTACAGGAATGGTTCTTCCACAAGCATCCTTATTCCCTATTCAATCCTACCGACTACACTCCTTTCACAGCCCTAATACCTTTGTCCGTTCTTATTTTTTTATTTCTGTGTAATGCTCTGAATATTTCAGTATGACTCGGTTCAACGAGAATGAGAGCAGAATATTCCTCTCCAAGAGCTATCCTACACTGCGCGAAACCCCAACTCCTCCGAAGATCTTACCGTTACCAGGATCCGGCGACGCCGTTCAGCAAAGGGCAAAGAAACGAATATCTTCTACTCAGAGCTCATATGCTTCTGACCAGGAATCGACGCTCTACATGGCCTCGACTAAAAACAGAAGACAGCAGCGTGTCTCACGACAGTCATTATCTGCCATCAGTAACAAGTCAATACTGAGCCCTGACGATCCCGAAATCGCCTATAAGCTTGCAAGAAGCCTCTCCAGGGAGAAGCTAGCATGGAAAATCATTAATAGAGAAATTGCAGAATGGCAGAATGTGTGTCAGACTGGCCGTCCCAGCTGGTGGTCTCCAGCATCCAGAGGGACACGGCGACTCAGAAGTCAATCCAGCATAAACAGAGATATGTCGACTTTTGTCACAAAAGCACGGCCCGATGAGATTGATGACTTTTCCTATCCTGGTCTATACTTTGAGTCTGAAAAGCGTGGTGCAACAGACAATGATAAAGAAGACCATCCAAGAGTACATGAGTTGATATTTGTGATAGCAATCCAGCTTCTGAGCGCCTGCTTTACTCTGCCGGCAGATCAATTTTCAAGTTACAAACCATCAGCGAATCTTCGTTTCGATGCCTTTGGCTCAAATTATATACCTGATGCACGCTTGATCAGCTCTTTACGGATGCATACGAACTATCGATGGTGTCCTGCGTTTGGTCACGAAGCAAGAAGCACGTCGCCCGAATATATCCATCAAGCTATATATGGTGGCGGATCTCCTCGCACAACACCCGGACAAGATTTCCATTCTCCTCAAGTTGACGATTCTGGTAGAAGCTCAACGAAAAGAAAGAAGCATCGAGCAAGACATGTTACTCCAGCGGATAGTCCCCATCAAAAACACTGGGAAGATGACTGTGAAAAGACGTATCCAGATTTAGCTTCTTCTACACTTCCTTCATGGGGACGGAATTACGGGGATACTGAGACAGTTATACAGTCTGCACCTGTCCCAGGACGGATAGTGAAAAGTTGTCCTCCTACTCCATTTCGAATGGATAGAGAAATAGAAGTACATCAGGAATCATTGGAATATCCATTTTCAACTCAACCGGGGGACAAAAAATATTCTGAAAGGCCGCAATCACGTCGTCAAAGATCCAGCCGCTATGATCTCCAGCCCATGATCCGATCAGAGCCACATCCAGTTTTTGTCCAAGCTGTCAGGGAATTAGTCGTCAAGCGCTGGCATACCTTTAGAAGGCGTTTTGCATACAGTTTGAGTCATGGCTGTCCAGATCCAGGAAGTACATCCGCTGGTTTCATTGAAGAATATACCGCATCAACATGGTCGCCTCTAGCCAGTGCTCCTTCGACTCCGGAAGCTGTAAGACGCCGACGTGATGCGAGAGCACGGCACGATATATACAGCAGTAGTGTGGAAAGCAGCCCACGATATAATACACCGACATCACCTAGTGGCGTTTCCAGCCCAGCATATGAGGATCCACCACCACCTAATACAACACCGACAGCTGGTGAGTCTGATCACTTAGTAGCTGCAGCACAAGCGATTACGGGAAGCATCTCAGCCACTCCTCAAGAGCCTCTCACCACAAACCAACCATTCCCCGTGTTTACTCCAAACAACACCCCAGATGCAGGTTCCGAGGCTCCTACTCCAGGAACCATCCCTCGAACCGACGCCGGCTTCTTCACGAACACAGCAGCCGGTCGTACTGGATATACCTCGCCATCATTTATTCCACGCGCTGGCAGCAGCGGCCGTAAATTGCGGCGGAGCATGCTTTCCGAAGTCTACACGCCTGATGACATGCAGGAAACTGATGACATGCAACAGAGCGGATTCGAAAAGCGTCACTTCCTTGAGGCTGCGGGAAATACGCTGACGACGCAGATTGAGGAATCGGAATCCGACGAGAGCAACAGGAGCGTGAAGCGTACATCACTTCGCAGACGGCATGGGAGTGACCCCGAGTCCAGCAAGTTTCCAGGCTCTAAACCACCGCATAAATTGAAAAGAAGGAAATCGAGCCCTGAAACGTCACGGTCGCTTGGTAATGCGGTTCATGCCGTGCATGGCGAGTCGTCGAGATCGGCGAAATCACAGCCCAAACGCGCACAATCGGCGGAGTTGCCGAAGATTGGGATGGAGAGGGGGTATAAGGAGGAGCTTCGGATTTCGATGGAACGGCGCAGGCTGAAGCGGATGAGCAGTAGTGGGACGACGCTGTATGAGCCGAGTGATGATGGGGTGGAGGTTGATGGGGTACCGACGGGGCCAGTGAGGGACGTTTGGGATGCGTGGGATGCGGGGGTCGAATGGGATGGGGAAGAGACGAGGAGGCGGAGAAGGAGAGGGAGGGCGAGGAGTTTTTTGTAGGATGGCAATGGGAGGGGAGGGGGGAGGGGCAAGAGGTACATAGATGAGTAGAGGTAGAGTAAATGAAGGCAGTATTGCTTGATTAAACGAGATCGTATTTTCTGATCATACTTTCACCATGAAACACAGGCAAAATTTGGAGCGGCGATTATTGAAAAGACAGGATGGATAAGTGAGGGAATGGGTAGTAGTGATCTGAGTGATGCAGCTGTTCTACTTTACAGACTATACAAGTTATCTCCGTCATCTCGGTATGCATTCAAGTCTTGGAAGCGAAAGATTGCGAGTTGTGTTAGATGCAGTGTCTGCTGGTCTCTGGAACAGTCGAAATCTAGTCTAGGCCTGAGAACAGGTATCATGGCAAATTCCTCTTCGTCCTCGTCCCCGAATGTTTGAGCAGAATGCCGAATCCGAATTTAGGTTTTCTTCGCTCTTAATTCAACAGAACGAGAAAGGATTTGTGCACAAAGAGCGCCTTGGCCATGGCCTAAAGATGTCGAGGTTTCGTTAGACAGCGTCACCTCCGACGATACTTCGTAGTTTAGACATGGAAGGTTCCTTTACCTGTAAGCTCTAAGCAAGGAAGGAAGGCCACGATACAGTGAGCGAAGCTCCTCTAGTTGCAACCAAAAGCATTACGCAAAACGTATCTGCTCTGCTCTTTCCTAATCTATTGTGTTGTGCTGTGTGCTATTTAATCCACAGTGAGCTCCGGTTTTGTCCTTCCTCATTTTCTTCTTCTTCTTCTATTGTCATGATGCCTTTCTGAATGGAAATTTTCGGATAGGCCTTTGCCCTCGTTGGATTCTTTTATACTTGGACTGTTAGACAGAATTATTAGCCATGTGTTGGCCAAACACCAGAATTGGTAGGAGTATGCCCCATCTCTCTCGTCGTCTTCTTGCCTGTTGCTGCTCTCCATACTGTTGCTTTTATTGCTGCTATTGCTGGTGCTGCTGTTGCCGTCTTCTCTGTTGTTGTCGCGGATATTAGGAGGCTGCTGATAGGGAGATTGGGAAAGGGAAACGGGATGTGAAGAGTTAGTGGGTTGGGAATGATGATGGAATTGTATGGTGGGGGGTTTGTCCGCTCAAAATTCGTAGATTCTGATCTATTTGGTTTGGGCATGTGTGATGCGAGAAGAGGAGGAGGAGGAGGGAAAGGAGGGATGTAGAGGTATCTATAGGGATGGGGATCTTTGTGCGATGGTTCTGATGGGAGGAGAGACTGGTGAGAGAGGTGGGCGGGGATGATGCAGAACTGCCTTGTGTGTTTCTCTTGTTTCGGCTGGCGAGTGCAATTCAGAGATATGTATGCATGTTGGCAAAGCCGAAGAGACGCATCTGTCCCCCTCGATCGTAGGAATCGCCGCGCTGCATGCAGCCATCACGGCGCGGAATCTTGCGTTGAGAGAGCCCGGCTGTTTGTGCGAGCGGGCGAGCAGAGATGCAAAGGTGAGCTGGATCTGGAGATGTGCGCTATGCATCCGGAGTGGTGCTGGAGTGTCGTATCTGCCTTTTCGCAGCGCCGTCATGGCGACTGTAGTTGTAGAAACATAGGCTGTCCTCGTCGAGCTTCGTATGTACGGTTTTGATACCTATGTACCAAGATATGAGAGGTCGTATATGCTTCTTTCCATGGCGTCTGTATCAGAGGCTCCGACTGCAGATATCCGGGCACAATATACTCGCTTGCCTGGTTCGATGCAGTGACTCTGAGGTTGCAGGGAGGAATATGGCGTTCGTATTGGAGTTGCGAAGGAGGAGGGGGCATAGCGGATCGATGCTCCTTGTCGAAATCTCGCCCCGGGGAGGGGAGATCAAAGGCCGTCCTCGCAGTGAGGAAATTTCCAGAGAGCGAGCGGAGATGCATGATGATGTTTGTGGAAATGAATCCCCCTCCCAAGTCCGTGTCCGACGATGGAGAGAGGGAGGGGGTTGTGGGAGCATGAGCAAGCGGGGGCTCGGGACATAACACCGCATGCATGATGACTTGTGCAGCCTTGGAAATGCAATACGAGGGCACGGGGGATTCTGAAGAGGAAGGACCAGACGGAGTAGAGAGGTAGGTATGTAGGTACTGCCCTGTGCAGCGCGGGGCTAGGACTCAGTCGCTCAGGAGACACGAGTTGGAGAAGGCCCAAGGTTGGGTGATGGGCGGTAGGCACCGTATAAAAGGGCGACGAATTGTGCGAATGGTAGGAGTCTTTTGCTCCACCACACGAATGAAGCTAGAATAAATAAGGAATATTATGGCTGGCCTGTGTCAGCGTTTTCGGGCAGAGAAATCGATGTCGTGGACCTGAGTTGTGGTCCCTGCATCCAACCGAGAGTGGGATTCTCTCACCAGAAGAGAGAGCTCTTCTCACTGTAGCTCTTGATGCTACATGCCGACCTCCTCGTTGTTCTCGTCATTCGGCGTGCTACCGCGCAGTCCATTTCTCTCGGATGGGCATGGAGATGTGCATTGCGTTGTCTTGTCTGACATGCCGTGCCGTGACTGACGAGATGATCGAAACACGATCTTCTCTTCCCATAGTACATGCTCCATGTCTTGTCTGATCAATCTTGTACAGAGACTACAGAACAGGAGCGCGGGGGTTCTTATACTTTACCAGGTCCCAGAACGACATTCGGCTTCTATCCTTAGACATCAGGGAGACGGTAATTCAAGGCTTGAACAGTCAGATATTTCTCAGACACCGTTTATACACCGCACTCCATGCACTATTATTTACCTGCCAACTATATGACATGATAAAATATTAATCCTATTGTATGTAGGATAGCAAGTATAAACTCCCCGCCCGAGTCCAAATCCAACTCCATCGCTGTAAATGCATCAAATAGAAATTTCCGCTTCCAATGATCGAAGGGCGAGCAGCAAGAGCTGTCCATCCATACTATTTGTCCTCATTCATCTGGCCAACTCTGGAAATCATGAGACAGGATGATTCTCTGATGTGAGATAAGCCCGCCGGATCGCAATATCTCTCTCTGTTCCTTCATCTCCCCTTAATATCCATTCCATCTATATTCGCGTGATTACGTCGTCGTAGTCGTCATTTTCATTCGTGATATATTCGTCCAGCCCCTCCTCCGTCGCAATAATCTGCAGGATGTCTTTCGTAATCGGGCCAGTGTACTTCCTGCAAATGACACAAATTAGCCTCGTCTCAAACAACTCCAATGCAAGCCTGAAAGTGAAGAGAAAGGAGAGAAGAGGAAAGGAGAGGGGCCGAAAAGACTCACTTCCTCGCACCCGCCCACCACCACCCCCAGGCAAACAGCGCAATCGCCGCGCCTACCACAACAGCATAATTCATATTCTCGGCCGTGACCGGCCTGATCGTCGGGAACAGGAGCACCACGCTGATGAAGAAGACCCAGATGATCGCGATCGCGTTCAGCGGCTTCTGCATCCAGCCCAGCACATATGGCCCCGGCCGGAAGTCGATCTGCGACGCGTAGATGTTGCGCGCGAGGATGACGGCGACGTAGGAGAGGTCGAGCGCCGGCGCCGTGATGTTGAAGATCGACACGATGGTCTCTGTGCTGCCGATGCCGATGCAGTTGAGCAGGATGGAGAAGACGACGACAAGCCAGACGGCGTTGATGGGCGTGTTGGTTAGGGCGTTGACTTTGGAGAAGAATCTGGGCAAAGGGTCAGCGGAATCGCAAGAAGAGGACATCTAAGGCCTACTCTGAGAAGGGCAAGGCATTGTCGCGCGCAAACGCGAACGCCATGCGTGTATCTGCCAACATCGCTGAGCAGCCAGTGAAGAACTGTACCAGGATGGCAAAGAACCACATGGCCGTCCCCCCTCTCTGCCCGCCCGCGTTCAAGAAAATCTGAGCAGCCGGCATGCCCGTCGGCGACGCGATGATAGCATCCAGATCCGTGGTGCAGAAGCAGAGCGTGACTGTAATCATCCAGCCCACAATCCCAGAAATTGTCACAGCCCATCTAATAGCCTGAGGGCCACGGATCGCAGCATCGTGCGTTTCTTCGGACATGTGCGTCGTTCCATCGTAGTCCGTCATGACCCATGCCACAGACAGGAAACTGAGGAAAAACGAGAAGGGAGTGCCCCATCCCGAGCCGTCGATGAAATGGCCGAATACCCAGCTCGCAGGTTGCTTATTCGGCGTGAGAACTAGGAGGGAAACGCAGATAGCTATTGATGCGAGGACATTGATCGGAGCGAACCAAAGAATGATTTTGTGGAGGTTTTTTGTTGTGAGGGAGCAGATTATGCCTGTGACGACCAAGACGCCCATAGATAGCAGGACGGTTTGTAGAGCAGTCCTATCCAGATGATAAGCATGGGCACAATGTACATCGAGGTAGACTTACGGCGAGAATGCGTAGGACTCGCCGTCAAAGTGAGAATTCATGCTCACGGCGGCGAGAATCTGCTGCGAGACGGTGTATGCCACACTGGCAACTCCAGCTGTCTGGCCGAGGAAGTTGCACCATCCTATGACCCAAGACCAGAGCGCCGAGTGCTTTGCAGGCACGACGTTTTTTGTAACGAAGTACATTCCACCGGCAGTAGGATACGCAGAAACCAGTTCCGCAACTGGACTCATAAGTACAAGCCCATAAGAGGAAAAGTGAGAACTGACCTGACATGGATATGCATTGGGCCATCAAAGACCCAAAAGCCCAAGCCCATACTGCTGCTGCTGGACCTCCAAGACTAAGAGGACTGCCAAAGGTTGCTGGTACCGATCCCAGTACTCCCAGAACGGAAACGGCATATGACAACGTGGAGTATTTTGTGAAATGGCGCGAGAGTTTCTACCAAGTCGTCAGAGTCCATTCCTTGAGAGCAGAAGGAATAATCTAACCTGCTCATAGCCAATCTGTGCCAATAGCCGGTCATCGTCGTCCTGAATCGTCGCCATGTGAGAGGCGGGCTGCTTGCCTGTTGCCGAACCACTCGAAAGTGACTGCTCGAAGGCGCTGGGACTCTTCACATCCGAAGAGGCCATTGTCAGAGTAGGTTCGATACAGACGTGCCTATACTGGAAAACTCGTGATAGGAGAAGTCAAGGTGGCACAAAGAAAAGAGGATGGGGAGATAAACTGTAGGTATATAATGAAGGATGCAACCTATTTACCTCGAGTCAATGCTAATTCTATGTGCGCGCCTTGGAAGTGACAGCTCCCAACCCACAAGAGCGGTAGCCCGCGGCGGGAGGGACGGGACTCAAGCTTCCTTTGGCAGTACTGTGGTAGATGATCATATGAGTAAAGAGGTAGTAGTAGCAGTAGTGATGGTGGTGGAAACTGACCTTTGGGACTCGAAGAGTGGGATGGAAGAAACGGGCGGGCGGGACAAAGGGGGGGGAGGGGGGGGAGGGGGTCACGAAACATCTTGCAGCTAATGAGGCAAGCGGAGAAAAGTCGTATTGACCCTTGCAATTTTGAAATGATATTATCTCTGGTATGGGCCATTATTAAGATAGGAAATATGGCAGCCCATAGGGAGAGAGGCGTCACAGGCGTGCCAATGGCGAAAGTTGAAGCCATACTTGAGAAGGTCAAGTCGGAGTCCGCCTTGGAATAATGGCTGCTCGGACAATTTAATGTCATCCCAGTCGATGTTTCATCCTCCCTCTCGGTAAGTTTCCAGCATGGTGGTTAACCTGATTTTATGCATACCTCTGGTTCTGTGACATCGATAGGAAATACCACCGCGAGATGAGATGAGAACACGCCTGTCTCCGGTACTTCATTGCCGGAATTTATCGCCTTTCACCTGCGTGGGGGGGTTGAAGTATATCCTACCTCTCTTGGGCTCACCTTGGGCTCTGTCGACCGCCACATGCATTCATGCACCACGCATGCGACGCATGTCAATCAATCTTTGGCATCAAGGATTCGAGACAAGCTTGGTGGAGCTGGACGTGACAATTCAGATAATCAAATACCGAGCAAGGCTTGGCATGAAAAGGAATATCGGTCGTGGTCATGAGATGATGAGGGTAGCTTGCGGTTCCGCATCTCCTGCGATCAATGGTCATCTCTGCAGGCGTCTGCAATAATGAGACCTATATCGCGTTCAGTACATGGTCATCATTGTCAGCTTTCGTATGCAGTATATAATCAAGAGGTTGAAGCTTGAGTGAGGGTTGAGGATCGAGGATTGAGGGTTGATGAATAATACTTCCTTCTAGAAGGCTTCCACAGCCATGGCATGACACACGCACGCTGTAAAGCTCGGACTTTTGTCATGGTCTGTCTCGTGGAATCGTGGCCCTTCTCCAACTTCTCACGCCTCAAATACGGAGAATACAGGGAACAGGCACGAGTAATCTTGCAAGCAAAGATGACGATTCCTGTTAGGGGTCAGATATCCGGTTCCCAGTATTCCCAGTATCCCCAGTATTCCCAGTATTCCTGTACATATGTACATACATACAGTACATACATACTACCAGGTACTTAGTACATACTGTATGGAGTACGTACTGCATAGTACGAAGTAGTGTCTGTCACAACTGCAACTCGGCTCTTCTCGCCGAAAGGCCCTGTCTTGGTCTGTTCTCTCAATCAGATGACCCTCACACCCCCATAAAGTCCGAGGCTGTTTTGTTGAGAAAAGCGAGGAAAGTGAGGAGAGCTCCGACGGCGGCGATGACGGTGAATGAGAGCTAATGGAAGCCTAAGAGCTTGGGAGTCAGTCTGGCTCGAGAATTCGCCCTTGGGCATGAAATGAAAGTCGGTGAAAATCAACTCCTACTCCTCGTCAGCCTGATCTACAAACTTGGTAGGTATGGGAGGTACTGTACATACATTCATAGGTCCATGCTTTGTCAGATATTATCCCTAGTTAGTTGCCTTTCTCCACCCGGACTATGGCCGATGGGCCAGGCGGATATGGCTGGCGGGCAGATCTGATAATGATAATACCATAATAATAACATCATAATTCCGTCGTCACAGTTCACCACTGTCCACTGATCATCGTATCCGTGGCCCGCCCTTCCCAACAGAGAGACTCGGCAGCTTTCCTCCGCCGCCTCCAGCCCGTCGTCGACGTCCATCCAACTCGGCATGCTTGCTCTCAACCAGTGATGCTGTTCCACGTTGCCGCGACGCCTTCAGCCTGCCATCGAGAGTGAGACGGGAAAATGCGACAGCTCCCAAATGACGTCAGAGCTCACCGTCAGCTCGGGCGAGGTTTGAGCGGATGTGCATTGCACATGCTTGCCTGGGGCGATGCTCGTTCAAACGCGCGACTATCTAGGTACTTGTCGACCTCCATCTTCTTCGGGTCGAATATCTGCATTGCTTATATATCACTTATATATCATCCCTCCTTGCATCTTAAGAATCGAATCCTTTTTGCTCGTTTTGTCCGAGGTTGTCGTCGACTTGGCCCGTGTTGGACGTCGTACAGATGCTGCACTGATGCAAGTCCTGCGTCCATACCATATGCACGATCGTTGGCTGCAGCAGGGTCTGGAGAACCTGGAAATCCCATGTGCAAATGCAATACGTACAGTATCCTCATGGTGTGCGAGGTGATTGTCAAACCATGGGCTGTGGGCTTTTCCACGGAATCGCCGGGCTTAACAGAACAGTGCCGTGATATCGTGGTCGTACAGCATGCCTGTAGGGCTACCAATTGCAACATCCTTCGTGATGTGGACCTATCGTCGTCGTCGGATAACGAGTAATGGTCATTATCTGGGGTCTTAAGGCGTTGGTACTGCAGTATATTGGAGGGATGGCTGGTCACAACGTAGTATTCATTCCTGCCTGGGAAAACCTTCAGGATCCGTTTGCTTAGTTGATTGGTAAGACTGCCTTGCATGCGAGGAAGGCCATCGTTGAAGGGTATTTTAAGATACTGCCGATGGCTAAAGGAGGAAGATGGAGGCTCCATCGAGGAGATACACATATGTTGTTCGAGAGGAGGTTGACCTCCACCTTCCCTACAATACCGAGGATAAGACCCGTTCAATCATCCCATCAGCCTATGAATTGAACGAGCGAATGATATACAAGATATCCTCTGAGTTCCGCATCGATTGTCTCATTATTGCTTTCTATAGGTGTGTTGAAGCGTGAGATTACTTATCCAGTATAGATTATATCAGGTGCACTATACATCAAGCACATGATCCTCATTCCGGCAAATGCACAAGAACATTTCCAATCCATCAATGCTCTATACAATAATAAAGATATCCAAAAGAAAAATCACTCGTCATCAAAGACCAAGCGTCTATCCTCAATTATAACTTCGTTTCGTTGCCTATTCGTCCATTCATCCTTTCTTTTGACTCAACCTGACCAGCATACTTGAACCATCTATGCGACAAATGCGCGAGCGGCGAAACGCCTACGCCGACCTCCATTACCGCTACCGCCGCCGAATCCTCGTCCACCTCCGCCAAAGCCTCCGCTTCCAACGCCCCCTCCAAAGCCTCGTTGTCCGTTATTGGCGCCTCCCTGTCCTCCATTTTGCCCACCGTTCTGAGCTTGGCCTTGCTGGCCCTGGCCCTGTTGAGCTTGCTGAGTCTGTTGAGCCTTTTGAGCCTGCTGAGTCTGCTGAGTCTGCTGAGTCTGCTGAGCCTGTTGAGCCTGTTGGCTTTGTTGGCCTTGCTGGCCGTTGTTCTGTTGTCCAGCATTGGCCTGCTTGTTGGTGTTGGCCTGATTGTTGGCGTTGGCCTGATTGTTCTGAGCATTCCCACCACCTGCAGCTGCTCCGACAACGAACTTTGTACAATCATCAGCCGTGCCGCGCTGCGCAACCGGCATGAGCACAAGCTGATGGTTAGCCGCAGACGCCAGGGTGCAGACGCGATAGTTGCCAGCAGGAAGACCCCCTGTGACAGTCGCCTTGAGCAGGCCATTGCCGTTTCCTGCGTCATTGATACCCTTGAAGAAAGCGAATTGTGTGGCATCGAGCGGTTGTTGCGGATTCAGAGTATTGCCAAGATCCTGGACCGTGATGTGAGTGTGGCCGACGACTTTGCCTCCTTGAAGCTGCTGTGGTGCAGCATAGTAGGTCTCATCGGCGTTGGTGAAGGAACCAGCCACGAAGTTCGCCATCTGCACTGTGATATCAAAGGTCGTATCTGCTCCAATTGGATTACCACCCTGGGTTGGGAATGTGATTATCGACGAGACCATGTTATTTTTGGACGGAATATCTCCCATGACTATGTCCTATTAGCCAACGACGGCAAATTCTCTCGGACTTGGACTTACCAATTCCGTTGCAAGAACCTCCTTGAACTTGCAGCCCGTTTGTCAAAGTCTTCCCAGCACAGAAGTTGATGAAATTGTTCGTTGAAGTCAGAGATTTGGCTTGCTCCGCCACGAATGAAGCCGCACCAGAACCATCCTTGGCGGACGCACTCTGAACAGCATTGGCTAGCAGAGTGAGGCCATTGGCTCCGCCTTGACCTCCATTGTTATTATTATTATTATTATTGTTATTTTGTGCATAGGCGGTGGCTGCCATTAAGGCAACCACATAGGCAAACTTGCAAAGCATCGTACAAGCTTGGTTCGAGTTATTCGACTGAAGGACGGTTGCGGAGGAAATGGGCGAGGTTTGTAAGAGTAAGCAGCGTCTTTCTCCGTCAAGGAGTTGAATATAGAAAGGAAGCACGCTCAACGTGATCTGCTTGACCAGCAACAACAGAAGAATAGATGAAAGGAAGGATATATAGAAAATAGAGAGAAGACAGGCGCAAGTGCAAGCACCAGTAGATAATGAATGAGAGGATTCGGAGGTGAGTGGGGAGGAAGGTTCTGCGATGCTGGGCATGGAATGCTTCTTGTAGAAGCTTGGCATCGAGGACGGACCTTGGGACGGCAGGAAATGCAGTCCGCTTCAAGTGTAAAGCTCATAATGCTGATGGAGCAGTGGATGTGAAGATCCCGATGGAGCTGAGACAATGGAGCTGAGACGTGGGTTGCAGTGAGTCCGGTGTCATGGAGACGGCCGATCAAGGTCCCGTCAGCCATCAGACATGACCAAGACTCGGCCTTCATACACAGTAGTGATTGAACTCTGTTAGAGGACGAATAAGAGACACTCGCTTACAGAAAGTGAAGCATCATTACGGAGTAGTGATTAGTGATGAGAAGCGATGAGAAGCGATGAAAAGTGATGAGAGAAATGCATGAAGTTCCAAGAGTTGCGGCTAAGTGTCTACAAAACCGTAGCTGTATGAGAAAATGCGATTCTGGCAAACCTCAAACTCGACACATTGAGGGCATTATGCGAGGCGAAGGGGAGCGAAACAAAGGGGAGCAGTGAAACGAAGCGAGAAAGCAAGCTTAACGCGGTCAGACCTGTTTGTGAATGGTGATCCTACTCTATTTTACTCCGCAGAGTATGCGCCTGTAGCTTAAAGGCGAGGCTCCAAAGGATCGCGATGGATCTGAGCACTGCTTGTCCCGTGTCCGGTGGCAGAAGCGGTGGCAGAAGCGCTGTGCTTGTCCGAGGAGAAGGATAAGAAGGACAAGAAGGACCCTGGACTACCCATTCCGAAGTTGTTGTTGTTGTTGTTGTTGTTGTATCCGTATAAGAGTCTTCAAATACGCAAATGGAAACCTGGGCACATCGGTGATCCTTGATTCCCGAGTCCCATCCCAAATCCTCAATGCCCCGAGTTGTTGACCCCTGAATCCTGAATCCTCGACTCGGACAGCGAGATGCCTTCTTCTCCCGCGAGCTAATGGATAGCACGTGCCATATCCCCGAATATGGACTCCACCTCCACCTCTCGACTCCGAGTCGTCCCCCGACTTCGCACGACACTAAAACTGAAATAGCAACGTGAAAACTTGGGGTTGGGGATATATGTATCCTCAAGTTCGGGGTTGCTAGCTATATAATATATTTTCATTTATTTTCATTTCTTTATTATACTTACATATAGATAGCGATTTCATTTCTCTTATTCTCCGATTTATTCATCTCTGTAGTTGAAAGCCACAAAATACTGTAATTTGTCCCCTCGTTGTAAAGGCATCTGCGTTGCTTTTACCCTTTTAGCTACGTACCTTCAGCCTACCTTGTGTAAGTTACTAGGCCGGATTATCCTTAAACCCACAAACCACCCTCCGAACTGTAAACCCTTCTAGGGGTTTAAATCAACGGGACACTTCGTCTTTCCCCTCAATCGCCGATATTCTCCTTTCCATCCTCTTCTTCATAGCCGGACCTCCTCCTGTCATCTCAGTATATAACCGACGATAAAAGCTTTGCCAATATATAATACATATATACATACATCTCCACCGATCGTTGTTCGTTGTTCGTTGTAAACGTCTTTCGGAACGTCCCTGTCACAGATACCCGCTTCGAGGCTCTCTAAATCTTCATCTCATACACTCGCAGCAATCTCGACAAAAGCCACGAGTCGCATAACTGTTAAGGATTGTATTATTTCATCAGATATCTGATCATGTCGTCTCCCGAGGAAAGAACCGTCAAGCGCCCTAGTAAGTACAAACACTTTATTCTGATTGGCTGGTGCTTTTTTCTTGTTGGAAAATTCCAAGGCCAAAATTCAAGCCTCAAAAACTTCCAAATTTCAACATCCAAAACAATACCCCCAATCTGCTCTTGTTCAACACAATGGCACTCAATCTGACAGACACCGCCATGACAGGAACGCAGTCACTGCCGCCGCCATCGCTGCCACGACTTACGGCAGAGCAACATGTCCCAATTCCAGTGACCGATAAGAATACCCAGCGCCTGATCGTGGTGCTCTCGAATGCGAGCCTCGAGACATACAAAGCCAGCCACGGCGCACCACCGAGGCCTGGAATGCCGGGCCGCGATGAGAAGTATTCTCTGCTGAACAGCGATGAGCACATTGGTGTCATGCGCAAGATGAACCGCGACATTAGTGATGCCCGACCCGATATTACCCACCAGGTTTGAAAGATTTGCCCCGATGTTTGGTTACATAAGACTTACATCTGTAGTGCTTGCTCACCCTCCTCGATTCGCCAGTTAACAAGGCTGGGCTTCTTCAAATCTATATTGCTACCGCTAAAGGCGTCCTCATCGAAGTCAGCCCCACAGTCCGAATCCCACGTACATTCAAGCGTTTCGCGGGTCTTATGGTCCAGCTGCTGCATAGACTCTCGATTCGCTCCACAAACTCGCAAGAAAAGCTCCTGAAGGTGATCAAAAATCCAATCACTGATCATCTTCCACCAAACTGCCGCAAGATAACTCTGAGTTTCGATGCGCCAGTCGTCAAAGTCAGGGAATACATGGAGGCATTAAGGCCAGATGAGAGCATCTGCGTCTTCGTGGGTGCTATGGCGAAGGGATCCGATAACTTCGCCGACGAATTTGTGGACGAGAAGATTTCAATCAGCAACTTCAGTCTCTCAGCAAGTGTCGCATGCTCCAAGTTCTGCCACGCTGCCGAGGACGCTTGGGATATTATCTAAGTGGCTCTTCAAATGCTATGAGCGGCAGACGATCTCCTTACGAGCGACAAGTCACGATAAGTCGCACCGTATGAGCGAGTCCCAGCAAGGGCATTGGTTGATAACAAGGTGAAAGCGAGGACTGCGTCGAGCAGCTTGATCCCAACATCAAGCTAGTTTCGTCGTGGTTATCGAGCTTGGGTGTCTGTGTGCTCAGTCTTTGTTTTTACAACCAAAACATCAGGCGTTCAACATCAGATCCAAGGCGCTTTAGTCGTCTTTTGCAGGCCATTTCAACACGGCCTGTGATTTTTCCTTTGTCAATTGCCTCCACTATCCTGGACTGCCGCGATAAGTATCGCCTCGCTGTTTCATGGGATGCTACGACAACACTGGAGCAGGAGCATGACACCTAATCTAACTTCTTGCTTCGGGCAGCAAGATCACTATTGCATGGCTGGCCTCACAGGAGTCAGAATACTTAGCTTTTACCTATCTAGCCTGTAGAGAATCTAGCATATTCTCCGCGCCAAGGACAAGTTAACTCCACACCAGGCCTACTCGTTCTCCAACAATGTACGAAGCGAGCAATATGCCCGGCGGGCGTGTGCCATGTGCAGCTGTATTACCCAAGACCACTTGAAATTCCAACTGCAATCCACTGATGTGAATATCATGATCATGCCATTGGACTCGTGTTGGTCGCCCTAGACTCCATTTTCAGATGTGCGTTGTAGCCTCCTCTTTTTCATTCGATGCTGCGCTGGCCATCAACAGCCAATGACTTTTGTCGAGGCGAGGCCGGCTATGCAACACCACGGATCCGGACGAAGTTGGGAACCCCACGAGACGTGGCACGCTTCTGTAGACTGTGTAGAGTACAAAACACGCCGCGAGCCCCACGGCGGAAAATGGCGGAAGATCTGTCGCGACCAAAGTACCTGCCTTTCTGAAGATAGATTGCGGATATGGCATCGTAGAGTACGTTAGATTCATGCGTGCTGTGCTGCTTCTGCAGGTGCGCGCGAGATCGCATCGTAAGTGGTTGATGAGCTTCGATTATGCAGCGAAGACGGAGGTGAAGGTGAATGGCCTCACAGCTGTCGCCCCGTCGAGCATGCATATTTGCTTATAACGATACTTCTTCGCTTCTGTCACGATATCTATCTCCATTTTCATTCTGCCTCTCTATTACTCTCAAATCTCAGCACACTTATCTCCGTCCCCTTACCTCCGTTTTCAGAGGAAGATCACGATGATCCCCACAATCGAAGTCTCCCACCTCCCCTCCTCCTCCTCCTTCTATGCCGCCATCATGCAACCTCTCGGCATCCATTTCCTGTTCGCCTCGCCCTCCAGCCCACACAGCCTGCATTTCGGCCCCGCGCAGTCCTCCGAGATCCTCTTCACTCTGACGGAGTCTCCGTCCCCCAAGCCCTCCACCCTCACCCTCACAGCCTCCAATTCCACGCAAGTCACGAACTTCCACACCCTGGCCCTGGAAGCCAACACCTTCCAGAGCACGAACCTCATCCAGCAGTCCTCCGACGCCGCCGTCGCGAAGACCACCGACCTCGACGGCAACCTGCTCGAGGTCAGATATGCGCGGAGCTCGCCGAGGAGGGGCAGCGTGCACGCGAGTCCTACGACCATCACCACGGCTTCGACGGCGAAGGAAGCGCGCCGCGTACTAGACTGGCAGCGCGATGTCGCGCGCAGCGTCTCCGCCGCCTCCCCACCACCCAGCCGTGACCCCAGCCTCGAGCGCGCCGTCGCCATATCTCCCCCGGCACCAGCACCTGCGCCATCGCAAGCTCCGCCGCCGCAACCAGCACCACCGATGTTACTGAGGAGTGCCACGACGCCAATAATGACCGCCGTCTACAACGAGATCACCTCTGCCCTTCCGGAGCGCATCGGCGAGGGCCTCTCCGCCCAAGCCATCATCGGGACCATCATCGGCGCCGCAGCCGGCGCCGCTGTCGCATATGCGATGGTCAGGAGCGAGGAGCCTGAGCCGCCGCGTCCGCAGTTAGTAACCTACTTCACGACTCCGGCGCCGGTGCCGATGCCCCCCGCACCTGTGCAGTCCGTCGTCGAAGTGGCGCGGTCAAGAGCCCCATCAGGTGCTGAGAGCAGAGCCGGGAGCAACGGTGGCAGAAGCCAAAGATATGTACTGCGCTACAACGCTGGCGGCGGAAGCAGATCAGGAAGCGTAAAGGAAGGGTATCTGGGAAAAGTGGACGAGGGACGGAGCATGCATTACTCCTATTACGAGCGGGACGCGCAGACGGGCCCGAGTCTCGCGCCCGCAGGTGCACCCAGCCAGGTCTCAAAATCATCTCGGCATACTGAGGCTCGCGGGATCGGGCATGAGCAGCCGCTCACTGTGGTTTCTGGCGCGCCGTCGAAACACTCGGAGGCCAGGCGAAGCCATGTCTCGACGAAAAGTGATGCGACGGTCAAGCCGGCGAAGAGCCACAGTAAGGCGGGGACGAGCTCGAGAGCGGGGACGGAGAGGGAAAGGGGTGAGAGGAGTCAGCATGGGACCGTGATGAGTGGGAAGAGTGAGCGGAAGAGCACGCATACGAGTACGAGCGAGCGGGCGAGGAGGGTGCCGCTGCCGGAGAGTGTGGTGGGGAGTGTGGCACCCAGTGATAGTATCAGTAATGTCGGGATGAGGAGCCATTATTCGAGGAGGGATGTTTATTGACAGTGTTGAGGGAGGTGAAAGATGGGAGAGATGGGGATGCTTGACTTGACAGACTTGAAAGACAGAACAGCACATATCTATTTGAACTGGACTCACGATCTCACGACCGGAGGGGCAGGTTGGCGTTTTTTACTCTGCTTGATAGCATTTCCTAGCGGAAGGGCAGAATGCCCAACGCCAACCTGTTATTTGCATTTTTTTCAGTTTTCAGCGGTCTCAGCAGCGTCGTTGGAGAGGCGATGCGTGCTAGCCTTGTCGTTATAGCAGAAGAGGTATTATGGGAGTTGTAAATGTTTTAAATGAGTATTGGTAGCTTGCGCCTTTTGTTACCACCTTATCTTACATATCATACAATTTAAACCGACTGTTTATCGACTGGTTTACAGGACTGTTCATCGTGGTCCAGAAGGTGGTATTGGTCCAACTCCCGGCGGGAGCTCTTGTGCGCCCTCGGCTTTGAGTTTCTTTAGTTGTTGCTCGCGTTGGTATTCCATGACCCTCCGCTTCTTGAAATACGTGACCTATGGACCTCGTCAGCAATCCCATCTGTGGTAATCGTCCTGGATCTCTGCCCGTCCTCCCGACTTCTTCTTCTTCTTCCCCTTCCCATTCCCACCTTCACATAGTAACATTGTGCAAGCATAGAAGACTCACCCAACTACTCGCGCAATTCGCCTCAAACCCCTTACTTTCCGCTCCGCAGCTCTTCTCGGCTGCATCCTTGTGCGTCAAGCTGTCGACAATGTTGTTCTTGTCCAGACATTGGAAGTATATATCTCTAGCCTCCCAGCACTTTGCGCGCGCCGATCGGTCTGGTGCAATTGGTGTACCGTCGGTGGAGATCTTTGGTGCCGGAAGCTTGTCGCTGGAGCTGGAGAAGAAGCCCATTGTGTCTTTGCGTGAGGGAGGATGGATTTGGAGGAGCTTTGCCGGATCCGTGGAAGTTGGAGCTGTTCGAAGCTCGATGAGGTCGCTGTCTGGTCCACAAGCTGTAACGCGAAAGTTGTCACGGCCCAGCTTTGAAATGTTAAATCTGGCTCGTAAAACAATTGCGCTCGAGGTATCACCGTAAATCGAGCAATGGAGGTTGAGATATATGCATCCACTGCTCCGTGGATCGTCGATCTTTCCTCACGTGCTGGCAGAATATCCCCGCTAATCCCGATATGCCACCGCATCTACCCCTGCCACCCATACCCATAGCCATACCCATGACGGCCGGTCCATCCCCAAATTCCCTTAAGCTGTCTCCAATATGCAATCACCACTTCACAAAGCACAACTCGAAGTACATACATACCGTTTCGTGGCAGACACAGTACATCAGCGCAACACCTCCGCCTCACATCACAGAAGTCGCAAATGATAGCACGGTAACACCGACGAACCATATACACAGGCATCATGCCTCTCCCTCGCCGGCGCCGTCCCCCGCGACCGGGCGCGCTGGCCGAGCTTCCACCGCTGAGGATCTTGTCGCAGATCCTCGCGCTGCAGGCTATATACTATGTCGCAGCCGTGGTGCTGATTCTGTTCACGACGCTAGTGATGGGCACGTCATTTAGTGCGAGTTTGGTGCTGGGCTGGGACGCGCTGAGGGGAGATACGACGACAGGGTGGATGTTGGGGTTGGTGTGGATGCTGAATGCTTTTCTTGGGTATGTGGGGTAGCCATGGCTTTATTGTGCCAGCACGGAGAAGACCAGAGTAGGGGGAATGAGAGCGAAATGACTAACGGGAAGCAGGGTTATCGCGATCCTCTTCATCATCCAACGCTCGAAGCTTGTGCCTGATTTTGTGCTTACGCTGCACTTTATACACCTCGTCCTCGTGTCAGTGTACTCGCATGGACTGCCCGAGAACTGGCTGTGGTGGGCGCTGCAGTTCTCTAGTGCGGCATTTATGGGTACGCTGGGGGTGTGGGTATGTAGATGGAGAGAATTAAGACCCATCACCTTCGGCGGCAGCGCGGCTGCAGCAACGACGCAAGATGGGGCTGCCAATGGAAACACGGCCACTCCAGCGGGCGATACGACTGGTGATGAGGAAGCAGGCTTCGTGCGAGGCGGTAGGAGAGGGAGGGGAAGAGATGGCGCGGGAGAATATGAGATGGTTGCGATGAAAGCCGAGAGAGAAACTTCATGAGAGCCCCTCGATGGTTGTTTCAATGATTACGCATGGGCGTTTAGACGGGGCATGGTTGCATGAATGGAGTTCTAGGTATGGCGCCGAAGGAAGCAGGCAGATTCGTCCGCCAGGCTCTGAGGTTTTGGGATAGCTGCTATTTAGTACGAATACCCTAACGAATGTAATATTAGTGATATCTATTTTCTGTCCATTAAAAACGTATTGTGGTTTGAGACTGCGAATGCTGAAGTTCAAATACATACTGTGCCAGAGTGGCCATGAGTTTGTTCTTCTGCATGGCTTTCTATACAAGACAATTGTTTTTCACATGACCTTGCATCTTATTCTTCTATGAAATTTCAGTCAGCAGGACTCTTTTTCTCTTTTTCGTGCCATTTATACAATAAAAATTAACTATTTCCTTAAAATCCCGTTCCTGAACTGGTTCTGAGGTACAGTTTACCGCCTGTATACAACGGACAAACCATTCTCCATTCCCGACCTACGTCATCTTCCGGGTGCGGAGGTAACCTCTCAAGCTCACCAACTGTCTCGTACTCCCCCATTTCCTCTTCCCTTTACCCCATCCATCAGAGTATATCTGCCCTCTAAGATGAGGTACTTGTCGTCGATGGGAAAGGCGCTCTATCCAGGGCTATATCCATTGCTGGGAATATGGTTCTTCATTGTGCATCCTCCGTTCTGGAGTCTGTTCAAAGCGCGTCTTGTGCCTCTGTTGTTTATGAGTCTTCTGGTCTATACTCTCCTGTTCATGTTTGCATTTCTGCCACAGGCGGCATTTTTAGCGATTTTCCATGGGCCAGCTGCATTGTTGAGTGCGACTTTCTTGGTGTTAGGTGAAGGTAAGTCGGTCAAGTACATTCCACGTCGACGCAGAGCTTCGTGGGGGGTTAAGGCCAGTTGCTAATGAAGATATTTAGGGGCTGTAATAATATCTCTCCTCTTCGAAGCCTTCCTCGTAGACGAAACGCTCGTCGATGTCTTTGACGCCACTCTCCTATCTCGCGCCCGTTCCCGCGAGCAACCCTCTCTCGAGATCCTCCTTTCTTGCTCCCGAACAATTTTCGCGGCAGCTCCTAATCCTGTGAAAGCACTTGGTCCACCGACACAACCAGCTGTATATGGCCCATTCAGTTTCAGACAGATTCTGGAGTTCATACTGTGCTTGCCTCTCAATTTCATTCCTTTCATCGGCGTTCCGATCTTTCTGTTGATAACCGGGAGGAGGGCAGGACCGTTGCAACATTGGAGATATTTCATGCTTAAGGGTTATGGAAGGAAAGAAAGAAATATGGAGGTTAAGAGCAGAAGATGGGCATACACATGGTATGTGCATGGCAGTTGAGGAGAGGTTGGGAGGGTCGGATTAATTGGCTAATGTTGTATTCTAGGTTTGGCACTACGACATTGATACTTCAGCTTATGCCAGTTCTGTCAATGTTCTTCTTGCTCACTTCAGCTGCGGGCACGGCCCTGTGGGTCGCGGATTTGGAAAGAGAAAAGCATCATCAAGCCGTGGCTATTGCGGAACAAATTGATGGTGTTGGTGAGAATGATGAGTTTCCACAAGACTACACGGATACAGATGAACCAGTATAAACGATGTGGGTAGCTTACTATTGGCTTCGATATTTCAATCCTGAAACTCCCCTCAGTGCAGTTTATGACAGTATCTCCAGCTTGTTACACTTAAGGCCCTTCCGCTCGGGATGATGTTTCTATCCTTCCTTGGACGTTCGGGATGTCTCTTTTCGGCAGGAAAATCGATGGATAGCGACATAAAGCCAGCTGCCATCCATGGCAAAGTTACCGTCAGTTGGTATCATCCGCTGCAAGCGCCCGGTTATATCCTACGCTGTGCGATTGAGAACATGCTAGATATTTCTGGAAAGGGCAGGCCGCTTGTTCTTACACAAGAAGTCAAATGCATAGAATGCCTGAAGTATATCTTCTGAACCCCATCCCCGTATTCCCGCGGGTTTATACCTGACGCTTTAGACTTTTAACCCATATGAAGGGAAGATCTTCAAGTGCTGTGCTCTACCCGGCAAAGTGTGGGAAGCTTGTCGGAGCACAAATATTTCTCCGGTGGCTTGCTGCAGTCTTATTCTAGTGTCATATCCGTGGGTGCTTCTACAGTGTATGGAAACTATGTAGCTTGATCATTGAAAAGTGCCTGTCAAGTGTCAAACCCCTTAAACTTTCCTCCCAAGTCCGAGATAAATGCTCAACAAGATCGCGGATACAGCTCCAAGATACGTATATGTATGCAGGCCTGTTTGCTAATATATTGTTTAGGAACTCCCTTGAGATGCCTATGACTTCTAGAGTGACTAAAGTCCACCTGTTTTCTTTTGTATATCTGCAATCACCTGCTTAGGACGTGAGGGACGTCAACCAGCTTAGCCAGCAATCCCGAGACAATCCAAGATGTCCCTATTTGGATCAACAACAACACTCTTCCTCTTCTCTTCCTCAGAACGGCCATTCTACAAAACTCTCTTTTAAGGGCATTTGTCCTGCCACATTCTTTCCTCATTATTTGAGGTCCTTTCTCTTTGCTTGCATTCCTAAACTTCTTTCAATACTTTTTGGCGGACTTTCCACTGGGTATTGCACAATCACCTCAAAATGCGCTCTCTTGTCATCCTGAGTGTTGCTCTGGGGCTCTGTGGTCTTTCCACTGCTGCTCCAGCTGTTGCGTAAGTCTATCTATTATTTCCATCTGATGCTATACATACTGATGCCCGACAAGTTCCCTTGCTGGCCGTCATGATGACCACTGCCGAGTCACCACAGTTTATGTGACAGCTCCGGCCTCTGATGACCACTGTCGAGTCACCACAATTTACGTGACAGCTACGGCATCTGATGATAACGGGATTCATACCACAGTCACCAATACCAAAAGTTCTGACACGGTGACCATCACCATTCCAGGGCCGACTGTGACTGGTACTACAACTGTTTACGTTTCTCCCACAAGTTCTCAGAGTGAGAATCTCAATTCTGATACCGATCTTACTGTTGCGCCATGTTCCAAGATCAGTACAACAGACAGTGCTGTCACAATCACACGCACACACACTGGTTTTCAGACAATCACAGTCACTGTCGATGATGCATCTGCCAACAATAATATTGCTGCAACCACGGTGAGGGACTTCTTCATCGATACCACCACTGTTGTAGTGGCTGAGACGGTCTGGATGCAAGGTGCTTCCACTCTACCATCGCCTGCCACCACGCTTCAATCTACTTCAGATAATTCAGATGTTGCTGTGATTATCTCTGTTCCAGTGTTTCCTATGAAAAGCCGGTTAGAAGCAATGAGAACAGCGACTACCAGCACGTATGCCAGATCTGAATCAGTCAATGTTCTCCCTCCAAGTGCGAGCACTGTTATCGGTTTCCCGATTCGTCTGAGTCCGCTTTCGTCTGGCTCTCTTGTGCCAAGCACCGCAGTCAACTCCACCAGCACGATTCACGTTACAGCCCAGGCTACTGTTTCTTCGACGACTCGTCCAATGACGCTGGGCTATGAATATTCGGGGTTGTCTCAGTCTCACATGGCAAGCTTCACAGCTCCATCAAGCCATAGTCATTCCGCCAATTCTACAGAAGGATATGCTGTAGTCGTGCCGACTAGTCGGAACAGCACTGGAATATCAGCAAATTATACGGGCTCCCGTGCAAGTCCTTCTGGATTCACATCTTCTTTCCCGGCATATAACCAGTCTGTCGTTCTTCCAAGTCAAACAAGTCGTGTTTGGGGGGGATTTGGTTCAGACTCAACCTTCGCAACATCCATCAAGGCAAACTCGACGACTTTGATATCGACATATTCATCTCAGATTGCGTCCTCTATGGGAACATCGGCCGACGTCAACTCTGCCAATTCAGAGTTGCCGTCTTCATTTTCGTCTACGTACCCTACAAGGTTTACAGTAATCCGGCCCACAAGAATGACAGAAACTGGGCCAACAAGTTCGAGGACGAAGAGACCAATGTCTACTACATATGATACCACATTTGACTCATATACCTACTCGTTCACGCCATCCAGTACCTCAGATAGTGTCTCGTCGGATTTTACTCTGGCTGAGCCGACACTGGTGACTCTCAACCCCGCCATCACTACTAATTGTGTAAACTCTTCATCATCTTCGTCCTTTGCCACTTTGATCTCTTCAACGGTCGAAGCTGTTAGTTCCATCATTACCAATTCGTCTGAATCGAGCCCTACTATCAGCTCCGACATCTCAATTCCAACGGCTGCCAGCTCTGTCGCCTGTGGGGAACAGGGTATTTTCAGTCTCAACGTAAGTCTTCTACTCTCTCGGTCGAATCCGCTGATAGTCGTATAGTTTGACGATCTCCCACCACTCCCTGAGAACTTAACCGATGTTCCTCCAGTGCCAATCTTCAGTCCATATCACCATTTCTGGTTCTCCGAGGGCTTCGTGCTCGTACCACCTCCAAAGGCTCCTTACCTTCCATCCTCTAAGCCATTGCTTGTTGAGTTTCTCACCCAAAGCGACATTGATTCCACCCGTGACGACAACCTCCGCGCCCCAGGGGCCTACGGCGCGACTGGTGAAATCGGCATTGGCCCGAACCTGAGCTGGGGCTGCTACTCTTTTGACGCTGTGGCTGCATCTGTTGGGTGTGACTCGCTAGGTGCACCTTGTGACTGGCAATTTACCGGCGTGACCTACGATGTCGCAGCCGACGATTACTCGGAGGTGATTACTCAGAGACTCTCCACTCCAAGCTGCCTGGAAGGGGCGGACTGTCCTCTCACGAATATTGTCTTCTTAGACAGTTTCGCGAATATCCAGAGCTTGAGGATCAATGTGACGGTTGCTGGCGTCCCGAAGATCTGGTGGATGGACGATCTTAAGTTGGATTGGGCGGATAACAGCTGTGAGGCTGGACTGTGCCGTGCTAGTCATCGTTGAATGTCAGCAGGCTATGATTTGAGAACATGATGGATTATATGAGTTTTTTGTTATGTTTACGATTGTACGGCCACAGACTTGGCATGAATTGTGCGAAGGAGTAGGAATGGCATATGGCAGATGCACTTGGTAGAGTCTAATGATTTCATTCTTCGGGTTGTAGGCTTTTCATGGCATATACAATGGTGTCTATGGCCGGCCAGCGAGTTAGGATTCCAGTGTTCTTCGCAAGAGATGGGCGGAAAAGGAGAATTGTGTGAAGTAAGATACATCGGATGAGTACAAATGAGCTTCGGATCATGAAATAAAGCTTTCACTCAATGCCTATGCCATATGATAACCAGTGATCGAATAGAGATATTTTTAGATATGACACTGCTGGCAACCAGGATACAGTGAAAATCAAATATATTCTATTTGTTGAGGAGATAGGAGGAGTTCCCGAGAGAAGTGAGTCTTAAGTAGGTGTCTGTCCGCTTGCTACCTAGCCAGAGGCTCCTTCCTCATCTCAAACCATGGTAGGAACCCATGGTAGCTGCAGCGGTCTTTCAACAGCACAGCAGCTGTTTCGAACTCGGACAATGGTCAGAGACGGATCAACAAACGCTAAGTACTCCTACAGCGCCTATAGTATCCTTAAACTTCCCCCATCACTTTAACTTTCCACATATTCCAAATCTAACGCCCACCAATGCCCGACCCCTCCATCTCTTACCCGGCCGGTCATCGCTCAGTCATCCTGCACCAATCGCAACCCTCTGCCTCCCATACTCAACACCTCCTTCTCCATTCCTGCCCCTTGCGCATTCAAATAAGCCTGTTTCCCCTCCTTCTTCTTCCTAACCGCCTCTTCCCTCTCCTGCACCAAATTGCGAAAATAGACCTCCGCCTGCACCGTAGCACTATAACTCACCGCCGTCCAACTCCACCCATTCCTCCTCTCCGGATCCGCACCTGCCGCCAACAGCGTCCTCAGCACCAACAAATGCCCATTCGCCGACGCAAAATGCAGCGCCGTGTTCCCATCCATGTCCTGGCTCATCAACAGCGCCTCTGCCGGACTCAACCCCCTCGCCTGGCCTGCCGAGATCTCCGGATGCAGCGTCAGGAAGGCCGCGGACACGGCCGGCGCAAACGTCAGCAGGATCTGCACGCACGTGTCGAACCCCTTCTCGGCGGCCAGCATGACGGCGTCGCGGCCGCGGCTGTCGCGGCGCGCGATGCCCGCGATGGGGTCCCCCTGGCTGCAGAGCTTGTGCACGACCTCGACGTGGCCGGCGGAGGCGGCGAGCATGAGCGGCGTCTGGTGCAGGTTGTTGAGGCTGATGCCGTCGGCTTCGTGGCCGAGGGAGAGGAGGTGGGTGATTATGGGGAGGTCGCTGAGGAGGCAGGCGAGGTGCAGGGAGGTGTTTGCGAGGCCGAGCGGGGTGGTGTCGGGGTTGTGGAGGAGGGTAGGGTGGGCGCGGAGGATGCGCGTTACGAGGGGAAGGGAGTGGAGGTGGATGGCGCGCCGGAGGCGGAGGGATGGATCGATCCTGGGGGTGTTAGTTGGTGAGGACTGGTGGAGGGAGG
>Ga0209512_1000349_pt1 | contig 82431 bp, 63 predicted proteins | sample frozenSSSSmetaG_FD_184142 | JGI IMG/M metagenome (GOLD analysis project Ga0209512, IMG submission 184142) | Glacier valley bacterial and archeal communities from Borup Fiord, Nunavut, Canada, to study Microbial Dark Matter (Phase II) -... | ecosystem: Environmental > Aquatic > Freshwater > Ice >...
AGCAATGCGTTCAATTTCATAGTCTGATTAGTTTGGTATTAGGTTGGTTGGGTTGAGGTCGGACACTCGCATGGGATGGACTAGAACCTGAGTTCTAATCCATAGTACGTGAGCCGTTCAGCCAGAACGATAGCGCTTCTGCGACAGCTGCAAAGCCTTTTCGCATCATCTTCTTCTAAGCATTCCCTGAGTGCATTGCCTATCCAGCCTTATCTATGGGGCTGATTTGGAATTTTATTTTTTTATCCTGGCGCGATTCTTCTGTGCCCGGGAAGAGGGCTATTTTCCAGCTTGCGTGCCCCCCTTGTGAGGCTACAAATCTGGTCCCGCCCACTGGATGGCAGCAATGCTCAAGGTGGAGCCGCAAGAGTCAGCAATGACAAAGGCGGGCTGTGGCTCAGCCTGGTAGAGCGCTTCGTTCGGGACGAAGAGGTCGTGGGTTCGAATCCCGCCAGCCCGACCAATGCTCCTGCGCGTATTTGAGAGATAGAGGCAAGATATGGCGATCCCAACCCCACCCAAAAAAATCCTGCTCGCGGAAGATGTGCGTGCGCTTTCCATGCGGCTTTCGCATGCACTTGAAACGCACGGCTATGAGGTGCGCGTGGCCGAGGACGGGGAGGAGTGCCTGGAGCAGATGGAGGCATTCAAGCCTGACCTGCTGGTGCTGGACCTGATCATGCCGAAAATGAACGGGCTGGAGGTGCTGCGGCACCTGCGGGCGCAGCAGTCCACGCAGCATATGCCGGTGATTGTCTGCACGGCGAAGGATTATTCGACCGAACTCAAACACATCCAGCAGACCGGGCCGGTGGATGTGCTCATCAAGCCGTTCGATCCCGAGCTGCTGCTGGAGAAGCTGAGGCAGTACTTTCATGAGGCCGCGACGACGAAGGGGATCACCCACCGGGATCACCTGCCTGTGTCTGCGGAGCAGTATGCGCCGGTGCTGGACACCAAGCGCCCGCACGTGAAACTGTGGGGCACGCGGGGTTCGATCCCTGTGTGTGGAGCGCGCTATGCGCAGCATGGTGGCAACACCACCTGCTTTGAATACAACACCGGGAAGGAGCGCATCCTGTTTGATGCGGGCTCAGGACTGCGGGATGCGGGGCAGTCGTTCCTGGCAGGCGGGCCGTGCCACATCCACCTGTTCATCACGCACACTCATTGGGATCACATTCAAGGGTTCCCGTTTTTCACGCCGATCTATGTGCCGGGATTTGAGATCACGGTTTACGGTGAGCGTGGTTTTGGCAAAAACATCGAGTCACTGCTCTGCGGCCAGATGGACCGCGATTATTTCCCGATTCAGCGCGAGGATCTGCGGGCTAAAATCAACTTCGTGTTTCTCGACGATGCACCGGTGAAAATCGGTGACGTGACGGTGACGCGTGAATTCACGCAGCATCCCGGGGCGACGGTGGGATTCAAAGTGACGCATGATGGCTGGAGCGTGGCTTTTGTGCCCGACAATGAGTTTCTACAGGGCTATACAGGTTCTCCCGTCCTGCTCACGCGCGATTCAAATCTGGTGGTGCCCTATGAGCCGATGCTGGCCTTCCTCGACGGAGTGGACCTGCTGGTGCATGAAGCGCAGTACCTGCCGACAGACTATCCGAAACGGATCGGCTGGGGGCATTCCAATCTGGCCACGGCCTGTGCGCTGACCAAACTGGTGGGGGCTAAGAAGTGGATCGTGGTGCATCATGATCCGGACCACGATGATGCTGCGCTGCAGGCCAAGCTGAATCTGACGCGCCAGATTTTGAAGGAGGTCGGGCATCCGATCCACCTGGTGCACGGCTACGATGGCATGACGGAATACCGCTGATTCAAATGCCGGGCTCGAAGGCGGCGAGCAGGGCCTCGCCGAGCAGGGCGCATTCCTTTTTCAACTGATCCAGCATGAGCTGCGCGCCCTTCAAATCTCCGGCGTGGGCGTAGTCGCAGAGTTCGGTGGAGAGTTTGAGGGCCTTTTTGGCGGCATAAACTCCAAGCATGCCCTTGAGCGAGTGAGCGGCCTCATAGACTTGAGTGGCTTTGCCGGCCGTGAGCGCCTTTTCAGCTTTGCGCAGGTATTTTTGCGCATCTTCAGAGAAAATGGCCACGAGTTTGCGCATGAGTTTTTCATCACCGGTGGACTCGCGAAACTCGGCTAGGTCGAAGGGATGTGTCTCGATCTGCGGGCGCGGTGCGGGTGGCGCGATCGCAGGGGATGCCGTGGCATTCGGTGCTATGGTCGAACGCTGCGCGAACTGCTCCACGACTTGGAACAACTCAGCGGAGCGCAGGGGTTTGGCGATGTAATCATCCATGCCTGCGGCAAGGCAGCGCTCGCGGTCGCCTTTCATGGCATTGGCTGTCATGGCGATGATGGGGACATGCCTGCCCGTGGCCTGTTCGGTCTGACGGATTTTGGCGGTGGCTTCGTAGCCATTGATGCCGGGCATGTGAACATCCATTAAAATGACGTCGAAGGCCTCCTTGTCACAGCGGTCAATGGCCTCCCTGCCGTTGGAAGCGAGGGTGACGACGTGGCCTCGTTTCTCCAGCATGCGTGCCCCGACGAGCTGGCTGACGTGGCCGTCTTCGACGATGAGCACCTTCATGGAAGCATGGGCGGTGACCACAGGTTTGAAGCGTGGGGACTTGGGCTTGATCGAAATGCCGCTGGTGCGCCCAAAGGCGGCGGTGAAGTGGAAGGTGCTGCCTGTGCCGGGCTGGCTCTCCACCCAGATGCGGCCGTGCATGAGAGCGACGAGATCATGGCAGATGGCGAGTCCGAGGCCGGTGCCACCGTACCGCCGTGAGGTGGATTGCTCCGCCTGGGTGAAGGCCTCAAAGATGCTTTCCCGCATGTCTGCGGCGATGCCGATGCCGGTGTCGTTGATCTTGAAATGCAGCGTGACCATGTCGGCAGTCTGAGATTCCAAGCTGACCTCGATGGTGACGCCGCCCTTGTGGGTGAACTTGATGGCATTGCCTATCAGATTGACCAGGATCTGCCGAAGGCGGCCGTCATCTCCGATCAGACGAAGCGGGACTTCCGGGCTGATGTGATGGAGGAAGACCAGGCGCTTTTGAAACGCGCGGATGCCCATGGCCTGCGAGATCTCGGTGACGACCTCGTTCAGATCAAACTCGTGGGCGTCCAGTTCCATTCGGCCGGCCTCGATTTTGGAGAAGTCGAGGATGTCGTTGAGCAGCTCCAGCAGGGAGTCGGCGGAAAGCTTGAGCATTTCCAGGTATTCGCGCTGGGTTTCGTTGAGATCCGTGCCGAGCAGCAGTTCGCTCATGCCAATGACGCCGTTCATCGGGGTGCGGATTTCATGGCTCATGTTCGCCAGAAAGGCGCTTTTGGCGCTGTTGGCAGACTCGGCGGCCCGGCGTGCCTGACGCAGCTCTTCCTCGGCATGCTTGCGCTCGGTCACATCCGTGTGTGATCCTGCCATGCGGTAGGGGGTGCCATTTTCATCACGCAAGGCGCGGCCGCGTGCGAGGATCCAGCGCCAGCTGTCGTCCTTGTGGCGGAAGCGGAACTCCACGGAATAACGTGGAATGCGGCCTGCCAGGTAATCATTGAGGGTGGCCATCACGCGGTCGTGATCTTCGGGATGCAGATGAGTTTCGAAGGTGGTGAAGACGTTTTCGAGCTCGTCGTCCTCATAGCCGATCATGCCTTTCCATGGCGGCGAGAAAAATACTTTGCCGGTGCGGATGTCCCAGTCCCAGATGCCGTCATTGGTACCACGCACCGCCAGAGCAAAGCGCTCCTCGCTTTCCGCCATTTCGCGCACCGCCTCTGCGGGTGCATCGGGCAGGCGCAGGCGGCAGGCATGCAGCATGCCTGCCAGTTCGCGAATACGCTGCTTCAACTCCGGCACGGAGTCGCCAGCGGCATGCACATTGGTCTCTGACATGGGGGTTGGGAATGTCCTCTGCGCGGTTGGGGAGCGGACGCGGTGGGATGAATAGACACAATTTGCCACAAACAAACTCAAAAGGTGGCTTCAGAATCGCAAAGTAGGACCCGGCGGGGCTGTGAAATGCTTCAAAATGGATCTGATTGCGTGTTTGGACATGCGGGTAACGTTCATGAATCCGCATGAACCGTCGCCAATTGCTCGCCTCCCTGCCCGCTGTTTTCACCGCCTCAAGCTTCGCTGCCGATGCCAAACTCCGTGTGGCCGTCATCGGCCACACCGGGCGTGGCAACTTTGGCCACGGTCTTGACACCCTGTGGCTCAAAATTCCCGCTGTCGAAATCGTGGCTGTGGCTGATGCGGATGACAAGGGACTCAAGGGTGAGCTGAAGAAACTGGCGGTTGAAAAGGGCTATGCCGACTACCATGCCATGCTCACCGAGGTGAAGCCTGACATCGTTGCCATCGGCCCGCGTCACATTGACCAGCACCGCGACATGCTGCTGGCGGCGATTCAGGCGGGGGCGCGCGGCATCTACATTGAAAAACCCTTTTGCCGCAGTGCGGCCGAAGCGGATGAAATTATCGCCGCCGCTGAGAAGGCGGGGACGAAGATCGCCATCGCGCACCGCAACCGGTACCATCCGGTGCTGCCGGTGATTGCGAAACTGATCCATGAGGGAGTGATTGGCCGTGTGCTGGAAATGCGGGGGCGGGGCAAGGAGGATGCACGGGGTGGATCGCTGGATTTGTGGGTGCTGGGCACGCATCTTTTCAACCTCGCCACGTACTTTGGCGGAGCACCGCAGGCTTGTGTGGCCACCGTGATGAAGGATGGCAAACCGATCACGAAGGCCGATGTGAAGGAGGGGGATGAAGGCATCGGCGTTCTTGCGGGGAACGAGGTGCATGCGAGGTTTGAACTGGCGAATGGCGTGCCAATGTTCTTTGACTCGGTGCAAAATGCCGGCACGAAAGAGGCGGGTTTTGGCCTGCAGATCATCGGGACGAAAGGCATCATCGATTTCCGTATCGACAAGGAACCGGTGGCCCACATCTGTGTCGGCAGTCCGTTCAATCCTGCGATCAAGGAGGCGCGGCAGTGGCAGCCGATCACCACGGGTGGAGTGAACAAGCCAGAACCCATCCCCAATCTCGGGGCTCAGGTCGCAAGCCATGAAACCGCAGGGCTGGATTTGATCGCCGCGATCCGGGAAAATCGGGCGCCGCTTATCGATGCGAAGCAGGGGCGCGAGACGATTGAGATGGTGAGCGCCATCTTTGAATCGCAGCGGCTGAATGGTCAGCGGGTGACGTTTCCGCTGAAGACTCGCGTCAATCCGCTCACGCTGCTATGAAAACGCCGACGGCTCCGCCACTCTTCATCCAAAACGGCACGCTCATCCTGCCGGACAGGTTGATCGAGGATGGAGCCGTGCTGTGTGAACGTGGCAGGATCAAGGCCGTGGGCAAGGGCATTGCTGCGCCGAAGAACGCGGTCGTGATGGATGCCAAAGGCGGCTACATCAGCCCCGGGTTTATCGACATTCATGTGCATGGCGGTGCGGGGGCTGACTTCATGGACGGCACGGTGACGGCGGTGCGCACGGCCCTGAAGGCACATGCGCGGCATGGCACCACCTCGATCTTTCCCACGACCACGACGGGGGCGCCGGTACAGATCATGGCGATGCTGGGAGCGTGCCGTGAGGCGCAGCGAAGCTGGGAGCCGGGGCATGGCTCACGTATTGCCGGAGTGCATCTGTATGGTCCGTATTTTGCGCCAGACAAGGTGGGCTGCCACTCGCGTGAGGGGCGGCGTGCGCCAGATGCGGAGGAGTATGCGCGCTGGTTTCGGGATGATCTGGTGCGCATCGCCACTTGTGCGGCGGAGCTTCCGGGGGCTGAGGCGTTTTATCAGATGGCGTGCAAGAAGCGCTGCCTGATCACCTGCGGGCATTCGAATGCCAACTGGGCGGAGATGGCGAGAGCCTTCAAGGCGGGGATGCGGCATGTGGATCATTTTTGGTGCGCGATGAGCTCGGTGGCCTCCCTGCGCACGCGTTTTGGCACGCCGATGCAGGCGAGCATGGAGCAGTTTGTCCTCGCCACGGCGGAAATGAGCACAGAGGTCATTGCTGACGGCATGCATCTCGCGCCCGAGTTGCTGGATTTCGCGTTTCGCATGAAGGGCCCGCAGCGGCTGTGCCTGGTGACTGACTGCAACCGTGCAATGGACATGCCGCCGGGGCGCTACCGATTTGGGTCGGAGGATGACGGCTCTTTTTTTGAGAGCGATGGCCGGGTGGGGTTTGTGCCGGGAGAGGGGCTGGCGAGTTCAGTGATGGGGCTGGACCACATGGTGCGGCATATGAAGAAGAGCACCTCGGCCACGCTGCCTGAGGCGGTGCGCATGGCGAGCCTGACGCCGGCGGAGCGGACAGGGATGGGTAAAACGTGTGGAAGTCTGGAGAAGGGGAAGCTGGCGGATGTGCTGGTGCTCAACCGGCGGCTGGAAGTTCAACGGACGTTCATTGGCGGTGTCGAAGTGGGGCATGACTAACCTCTTTCGCCGCAGCTTCCTGTTTTTGGCCTGCGTCCTGGCATGCAGGGCGCAGACCGGTGCGCCAAGCTTTGCGGAGCGGCTGGTGAAGGCGGCGCTGGAGCGGGTGCAGCACACGGTGCGCTACGATCCTGCCTATGTGGTGCTGGATTATCCCAATGGCGATGTGCCTGCTGATACGGGTGTGTGCACGGATGAAGTCATCCGCAGCTACCGGGCGCTGGGAATCGATCTGCAAAAGCTGGTGCATGAGGACATGAAGCGCGCGTTTGCGGCCTATCCGAAGACCTGGGGGCTGAACTCAACGGACAAAAACATTGATCACCGCCGAGTGCCGAATTTGCAGACCTTTTTCAAGCGGCGTGGAGCGGCCCTGCCGGTGACGCAGAAGGCGGAGAATTATCTGCCGGGGGATCTTATCACCTGCACGGTTGCGGGCAGGCTGCCGCACATTGCGATTGTGGTGCCGGCGGCGGATGGCAGTGCGACGCCCTGGATTGTGCACAATATCGGCCAGGGACCCAAGCATGAGAGTCGTCTGTTTGAGTTTCCGATCACCGGGCACTACCGGTTTCACCCTCACTGAACGGATTCAGCGGTGCGCACCGCCTCAAGCGTGAGCTGCCACTGCTCCGTGCCGCGGAACCAGCCGCGCTGGATGCGCATGGCGACATCCCATGGGGCGGGTGGAAGATTGCCAATGGGAGCATTGAACCAGCGGGCCTCCATGGAGGCGCCTTCCTGCGTGAGGATGATGCGCAGGTGCTTTTCTTTCATCGTGCGGCCCGGCAGCTTGGGCTTCACATTGCGGCAGAGAAACAAGGGCTCCGAGTTTTTTTGGCCAAAGGGTTCGAGGAGCTTGTAGCTTTCGAAGAAACTCAGCGAGAGGTCGCGCAGCTTGACCTCGGCATCGAGTTCCAGGACGGCGGTCATGGCTTCCTTGCTCAGGGCCTCGCGGGCGGCCACCTGAAAGGCGGTACGGAAGGAGTCGATTTTGTTTTCGTGGACGGAGATGCCGGCCGCCATGGCGTGTCCGCCACCACCGAGCAGATGGTCGCGGCAGATGTCGATGGCTTCGACGAGCGAAAAGCCGGGAATGCTGCGTCCGCTGCCTTTGCCGATGCCATCTTCATTGATGGAGACGAGAATGGTGGGGCGGTGGCACAGCCGCGAGATGCGGGAGGCGACGATGCCGATCACGCCGGGATGCCAGTTGCGCGAGGCGAGTACGATGGCGGACACTTTGTCGATTTCGCCGATGTTGGCTAGCATCGCTTCGGCCTCGATGTGGACCTGCTGCTCCACGTTTTGACGATCCTTGTTGTGCGCTTCGAGCAGTTCGGCCAGTGCGGCGCCTCTGACTGAATCTGTGGCTAGCAAAAGCTGCAGCGCCGTCGCAGCGGTGTCGAGCCGACCTGCGGCATTCAAGCGGGGGCCGAGGCGAAAGCCGACGTGATGAGTCTGCACCAGGCCCTCCACGCCGGCGATCGCCTTCAAGGCTTTCAGGCCATGGCGTGTCGTTTGGGCGAGAGCTTCGAGGCCGCGCCGCACCAGCAGGCGGTTTTCATCAATGAGGGGCACGAGATCTGCCACGGTGCCGAGAGCCACGAGATCGAGCGTTTCCTTCAGATCGTAGGTTTCGATCATGCGCGTTTTCAGCAGCGCGTGGGAGACTTTGAACACCAGCCCGGCGGTGCAGAAGTAGTGGTAGTCCTTGCCGAGCTTGGGGTTCACCAGCGCGAGACAGTCGGGACGACCCTGCGGAGAGAGTTCATGGTGGTCGATGATGACGCAGTCCACGCCATCGGCGCGCAGTTTGGCGACTTCTTTTAAAGAGGTGGTGCCGCAGTCGAGGGCGATGAACAGATCCGGTTTGCCAAACTGCTCGTAGCATTTGGCGATGCCATCGAGGCTCAGGCCGTAACCTTCCTCCATGCGGGTGGGGAGGAAGAGATGCGTCTCAAGGCCGTAGGCCTTCAAGATGAGATGCATCAGCGCCATCGACGTGACGCCATCCACATCGTAGTCGCCGTAGAGCACGACGCTTTGTTTTTCATCAACTGCGCGCAGAATGCGAGCCACGGCGGGCTTCATCTCCGGCAGTACGGTGGGATCGCCGAGGGTGGCGAGCTTGGGCACGAGGAAATCACGCGCCATTTCCACGCTGGTGAGCCCGCGCTGCACGAGAAGCTGCGCCATGAGAGGAGACAGACTCATGTCCGCCCCAAGTTCGGCAGCGCCTTCCACGGCGGGCTTCAGCAGCCAGCGTGGCGGACGTATCGAGATGGGAGTGGGTTCTGACATGAGGGAATTTGCGAGATGAATACATCTCTGTATGGAACACTAGTGAAGCGTAGTCAAAGCCTGCTTCCCGAACGCATGTCGCAGAATCAATTTGCATCTCAATCAGGCCGCTTGTGGCTTTGCACGATGGGTTTGTTCCTCATCGTGGCAGGATCGTTCTTTGCGTGGCGGATGTGGTTGTCTTATGAGAAGGCGCAGATCACGCGGCAGTGGTCGCAGGTTCCATGCCGCATCCTTTCCTCCCGCATCGTGAGCGAGAGGCCGACACCGCATTCAGATCCCGCGCACCGGGTGGAGGTGCGCTACGAATATGAGGTGAAGGGTGTCAAACACAGCAGCATGCGCATTCGTCAGGTGGAGGCCGCGCCGACGCTGCATTTCGATGACGCCGTGCAGAAGCAGCAGCAGTATCCGACGGGATCGAGTCAGACTTGCTTTGTGAATCGGGCTGCGCCGGATGAGGCCGTGCTGCAGCATGGCTCGCGTGCGGCGCTGTATTCCATCTGGTTTCCGCTGCTGTTTGTGCTGGGAGGCTGTGGGATGCTAAGGGGTGCCTTACGGCGTGCGCCATGAAGACTGCATGAGCTTTTCCAGCTCTGCGACGATCTCGGGTTTCTCTGCGGCGAGATTCTTTTCTTCGCCGATGTCTGTGTCGAGATTGTAGAGGAGTTTTTCAAGGGGTTTGGGTTTGGCCTTGGCTTTGGCGTTCTTGGGTGCAGCGCCGGTGTTAAGGTGGATCAGTTTCCAGGGCCATTTTAGCACGGCGAGTTTGCCGCCCTGTTCATCGAAGGCCCAGTAGAGGTGCGAGTGCTGCTGCTGGCCTGATTTGCCGAGGAGAGTGGGCAGGAAGGAAATGCCGTCGGTTTCGGCGGTGATCTTCGCACCGCTGAGTTCGGCCACGGTGGGCAGGAGATCCTGGAAGCCGCTGACATGCTCGCTCACTGCGCCTGCTTTGACCTTGCCGGGCCACCAGGCGATGAAGGGCTCGCGGATGCCGCCGTCGGTCATGTCGCGTTTGATGCCTTTGAAGTCGCCGTTGCTGTTGAAGAAGTCGCTTTGATGACCGCCTTCCTGATGGGGGCCGTTGTCGCTGGAGAACATGACGAGGGTGTTTTCTGCGAGGCCGAGCTCTTTGAGGCGGGACAAGACTTTGCCGACCTCGTTGTCGAGGAAACGCATGAACTGGGCAAAGCCTTTTTCTGCGTCGGGCCAGTCCTTATCTTTGAATTCGCCGTAGTCGGGGGATTCCATGCCGTGGCCCAGGGGCGAGTTCTTGCCGGCTTCGTTGTTGGCGTGCGGGATGTTGAAGGCGTAGTAGAGGAAGAAGGGCTCTTTGGCTTTGGCGCGCTCGCCGAGGTAGCGCTGCACGTCGTCGGCGAGCAGTTGCGGTATCCAGGCTTTGCGGCCGTCCAGAGGGGCCACGCCGGTGCCGACGAGATCGCTGTCGGAATAGTCATGCGCATCCTTGAATGAGCCGGGGATGACGGTGTTCGGCAGGTCCACAATTTTGCCGTTTCGAATGATTGCCTTCGAGAAAAAGTTGTGCGCATGGCTGGTGCCCACGTAGCCAAAGAACTCATCGAAGCCTTTGCGTTGGGGATCGTCCAGCGGCAGCGGCTTGCCCAGACCGTATTTGCCGATGCAGGCGGTGTGGTAGCCTGCGGTCTTGAGCAGCTTGGGCAGGGTGAGGTCTTCGTCGGGGATGTGACCTTCGCCATTTCCGCGCACGCGGCAGTGGCCGGTGTGGAGGCCGGTCATCAGCACGCAGCGTGAAGGGGCGCACACGGTGCAGCCGGCGTAGTGGCGTGTGAACTTCATGCCCTCGGCTGCCATCTTGTCGAGGTTTGGTGTCGTGAGGGTCTTTTGTCCGAAGCAGCCGGCGTCGCCGTAGCCCATGTCATCGGCGAGGATATAGATGATGTTCGGCTTGTCTGCGGCGTGGGCGAAGGTGCCGAGGAGAAGCAAGGTGAGGATGAATAACGACTTCATGAGTTCCATCCAAACGCAGGAACTCGCGGGTTGCTTCAGGAAAAGAGGCTCTCTAGCGTGTGCAGGTCTGCATGCCTCCTGATCTGCTCATCGTCCGCACGTTCATCGTGCAGTTTTTCGTCCTGCGGGATGGTGAGGGACTTTATCTAATCGACACCGGCTTTATTGGCGGGCAGAGGGCATTGTATGCGGCATTGGTGGCGCGCGGCTGGGATACTCTGCCGATCCGTGGCATCCTGCTCACGCATGGTCATCTGGATCATGTGAGGAATGCGACTGCACTGGCCGCGCAGCATGCGGCGTGGATTGCAGGACCGGAGCGCGATCTGGAACATTATGAGGGTCGTGCCCTCTACACCGGGCTCGGGCGTGTCGCTGGTGTGGCTGAATGGGTGGGGCGTCGGCTGCTGCGTCAGCCTTCGTTTAAACCGAATCGTTTGCTCAACGAGGGTGATGAGCTTTCCATCTGGGGCGGTCTTCGTGTGGTGGCGTTGCCCGGGCATACGCTTGGACACTGCGGCTATTATTCCGCCAAGCATCGGCTCCTTTTCAGCGGGGATTTGTTTGCCAGCTTTGGCTTCGGTCCGCAGATCGCTCCGGCGTATCTCAATCAAGACAATGAGGAGGCCCGCCGGAGCATTCATCGTGCGCTGGAGCTGCCGCTTGGTGGGGTGCTGCCGTGCCATGCGGATGGGGCGCCGCCGGAGAGGCAGTTGGAATACTTGCGGAAGCTGGCGCGGGGATGTTGAATCGCGCCACCCATGAACCAAATCCTTGTCCTCTATGATTCCCGCAGCGGCAATGTCGCCAAGATGGCTGTGCTGGTGGCTGAAGGTGCGCAGCAGGTGCCGGAGACTGAGGTGCGGGTGAGACATGTGGATGAGGCGACGGCGGAAGATGTGGTGTGGTGCGATGGGCTTGCGGTGGGTAGTCCGACGAACATGGGCATTCTGTCGTGGAAGATGAAACGTTTCTGGGACGAGACGATGGCGGACAAGTGGCTGGAGGTGGATGGGAAGATCGCCTGTGCTTTCAGCAGCGCAGGTGGCTGGGGCGGGGGCATGGAGCTTGCGTGTCAGTCGATCCTGACGGTGCTGATGAATTTTGGGTTTCTGGTCTTCGGAGTCACGGATTACTCGGGCAAGAAGATGACGCTGCATTATGGAGCGGTGGCTTCCAAGGCTCCGCGTGAGGAGGAGACGCAGGAGGCGTGTCGCATTCTGGGGCGTCGGCTTGCGGAATGGACGGCGCTGTATGTGCATGGGCGCAAGGATCAGAATCCGCTGACGAAAGGGGTGAAGCGGTTGTGTCCGAGCGATTTTGTGGAAGATCAGACGCAACCGTCATGACACCGACACTCTGCATTCTTGGTGGCTGCAATGGGGCAGGTAAAACCACGCTGGCGCGGGAGCTTCTGCCGCGGCTTGGCCTGATGCGGTTTCTCAATGCGGATGAGATCGCTCGGGGGCTTTCGCCGCTAGATCCGAGTCTCACGGCCTTCAAGGCGGGGCGGCTGTTGATTGAGGAGGCGCGTGGTTTGATCGCGGCAAAGGCGCGCTTTGCGATTGAGTCCACGCTCAGCGGTAAAACGTATGTTGCCATGATTCGAGAGGCGAAGGCGCAGGGCTATCGCTTCCTGCTGCATTACATCCGCATTGGTTCAGGGGATCAGGCTGTTGGGCGTGTAGGTCTGCGGGTGAAACTCGGCGGGCATGATGTGCCGGAGGATGATATTCGCCGTCGTTTTGAGAGGAGTCGCAGGCATTTCATCGAGGATTATGTGCCGCTTGCCGACGAGTGGGGTTTGTGGGACAATCATTCACCACCGGCTGTGCGGATTGCCGACAGCGGCACTCATTCACTCGAAGAACTCCAAACCATGCTTGCCTCCAACAGCCTTCAGGAGACTCCGCCGCGTGAAATGTCGGAGATGTCCAAAATAGTGCTCGAAGCCAGCCGCGTGGCCACGGAGAAGATGCTGGACTATTACAAGCGCATGGGGATCAAGGTGACACCGGAGATGACGCTGGTGCCGGAGAAGCCGAAGCGGGTAAGGAGGAAGTAACCGAGCCATTCTTGGGACGGCGTAGAATAAAATAGCAGGGCGCGAGCATGTGCCAAACTCACCGTGGCATCTCATGCATTCGATTATCACCACCAACGCAGCTCGACTCCATCAGCTTCACGAGGCGATTCATGAGACGTTTCGGCGGCGCGCCGAAGGGCCTGAGGCAACGGCTGCTTGGAAACAAGCTGCCGAGGAGTTTCACCGCAGATATGACGAACTTGCTTTCCCAGGCGGACTTCAAGCCGGGCTTCGTCGCATCAAGGCAGGCGATCTTCAGGCGATTGAGACCGCCATCTTGTATTTGGAACTCCGGCCATTCTACTTTCGCGCCCAGTACAATCGAAATACGTTCACCCGGCTTCTTAAAAGACAAAATTTGCCATCAAGGCTTCAAGAACGATTTGAGGCTACGCGAGAACGGCTGCGAGCCTGGAGAGAAGCCGGACGTGCATATCTACGAAAAAGCCCTGCCAGAGTTTGATGCTGGCAGGGCTTCGTAATGGAGATTGTCGAAAGTTCTTCGGTTTCGAATGTCTGTGTCAGATTTATTTCTTCACAAATTCCACCTTCCCGTTTTTCATCGTGGCGGTGATGTGATCGCCGTCTTTGAAGCCGCCTTCGAGGACGGCGAGGCTAAGGGGATCGAGGAGGTGTTTTTGGATGGCGCGTTTGAGGGGGCGGGCACCGTAGACGGGATCGAAGCCGGCGTCGGCGAGGTAGCGGGTGGTCTCGTCGGTGACGGTGAGGTGGATGTTTTGCTTGGCGAGGCGGTCGATGACGCGCTGGAGCTGGATCTTGACGATCTGGTCGAGCTGGGCGGCATCCAGGCGGTCGAAGATGACGATTTCGTCGATGCGGTTGAGGAACTCGGGGCGGAAAAACTGCTTGAGGCTGTCGCGCACGAGGGCATCGCGCTGCTCAGGATTGCTGACGTCCTGGATGGCGTTGCTGCCGATGTTGCTGGTCATGATGAGGACCGTGTTTTTGAAATCGACCGTGCGGCCCTGGCCGTCGGTGATGCGGCCGTCATCGAGAACCTGTAGCAGCACATTGAAGACATCGGGGTGGGCTTTTTCGACTTCGTCAAACAGCACGACGCTGTAGGGGCGGCGGCGGACGGTTTCGCTGAGCTGGCCGCCTTCTTCGTAACCGACGTATCCGGGAGGCGCACCGATGAGGCGGCTGACGCTGTGCTTCTCCATGTATTCGCTCATGTCGATCCGGGTCATGGCGGTATCGTCGTCGAAGAGGAATTCAGCGAGGGCTTTGCAGAGCTCGGTCTTGCCGACGCCGGTGGGGCCAAGGAAGAGGAAGCTGCCGATGGGGCGGTTCTCATCCTGAATGCCTGCACGCGCGCGGCGCACGGCATTGCTGACGGCGGTGATGGCGTCCTTCTGACCGATGACGCGCTGGCTGAGGCGCTCTTCCATTTTGACGAGCTTCGAGCGCTCGCCTTCCTGGAGGCGTGAGACGGGGATGCCGGTCCAGTTGGCGACGACGCGGGCGATGTCGTCCTCGGTGACTTCTTCGCGCAGCAATGAATGCGCGGCGCGGGGCTGGGAGGCTTCGACGGGTGCGGCGCTGAGCTTCTTTTCGAGATCAGGGATGAGGCCGTATTGAATCTCTCCGGCGCGACCGAAGTCGCCACGGCGCTGGGCTTGTTCTTGTTCGGTGCGCAGGCGGTCGATCTCCTCCTTCACCTTGCGACCGGCATCGACGGATTCTTTTTCCTTCATCCACTGGGCTTTGAGGGCGGAGGAGTTTTCTTTGAGGTCGGCAATTTCTTTGTCGAGTTTTTCGAGGCGGGCTTTGGAGGCGGCGTCCTTTTCCTTTTTCAGGGCCTGGCGTTCCATCTCGCTCTGCATGACCTGACGTTCGATGACGTCGATTTCGGTGGGCATGGAGTCGAGCTCGATCTTGATGCGGCTGGCGGCTTCGTCCACGAGGTCGATAGCCTTGTCCGGCAGAAAGCGGTCGGTGATGTAGCGATTGCTCAGCGTGGCGGCGGCGATGATGGCACCGTCTTGAATGCGCACGCCGTGGTGAACTTCGTAGCGCTCCTTCAAACCGCGCAGGATGGCGATGGTGTCCTCCACGCTGGGTTCGCCGACTTTCACGGGCTGGAAGCGGCGCTCCAGAGCCGGGTCTTTTTCGATGTATTTGCGGTACTCGTCGAGGGTGGTCGCGCCGATGCAGCGCAGTTCGCCACGGGCAAGCTGGGGCTTGAGCAGATTGCCCGCATCCATGGCACCTTCGCCTTTGCCAGCGCCGACGATGGTGTGGAGTTCGTCGATGAAAAGGATGATCTCGCCATCGCTGGAAGTGACTTCTTTGAGGAAGGCTTTGAGGCGTTCCTCGAATTCGCCACGGAACTTGGCACCGGCCATCATGCCGCCGAGATCCATGCTGATGAGCTTTTTGCCCTTGAGTGAATCGGGAACGTCGCCCGCCACGATGCGGCGTGCGAGGCCTTCGGCGATGGCGGTCTTGCCAACGCCGGGCTCGCCGATGAGGACGGGGTTGTTCTTGGTGCGGCGGCTGAGCACCTGCATGACGCGGCGGATTTCTTCATCGCGGCCGATGACGGGATCGATCTTGCCCTGCTTGGCGCGGGCGGTGAGATCGGTGCCGTATTTTTCGAGGGTCTGGTATTTGCCTTCGGGGTCCTGATCCACCACGCGCTGGCTGCCGCGCACGGCGGTGAGGGCTTTGGAAACGGTGTCGTAGGTGAGGCCGGCCTGCTTGAGGGGATCGGACAGTTCGGTCTTGGTTTTGAAGAGAGCGAGGATGACGTGCTCGACGCTGAGGTATTCGTCCTTGAGCTTTTTCTGCTCGTCCTCGGCCTTGGTCATGAGCTCGCGCATCTCATTGGAGAGATGCAGGCCGCTGGTGCCGCCGCTGACTTTGGGCTGGCGTGCGAGGAGGGCTTCCACGCTGGGTTTCAGGCCTTGCGCAGCGGCCGGATTCACCGCTGCTTTTTCAAACAGGGGCGTGGCAATGCCGCCCTCCTGCTCAAGCAGGGCGAGGATGAGGTGCGCGGGCTTCAACTCCTGATGGCCATGGCGCGTGGCGATGGACTGTGAGGCATTGAAGGCTTCCTGCAGCTTAACGGTGAATTTTTCGGGGGACATGGTTGGTTGGGAGAAGGGTTGTTTCTCTGACTCTCTTGCTGGAAGCATGCCACAGCCCTGGCATGGGCTGCTACGCCTGATTTGTCGAGGTTGGGGCCTGTTTTTGCCGTTTCCCTAGGTGTTTGACCGGTGCAGCACTGGCACACTGAAAGGCCGAAGTGGCACAGGTGTGCTGCCCAAATCTGACACTTATTTGTCCCGCCCTGGCATCTCTGTGCTCGCGCCGCTGCCGATGGTTTCTTCCTCGTTCATGTGCAGGTCATAGCCTGCCACTTCCACCTCTCCACGGCGCACTTTCTTCTTGGACATGGCGACGGAGATCCACTTGAATTCGATGTTGTTGTCGAGCAGCACCTTGAGGACCATGGTGAGGGGCACGGCCAGAAACATGCCCAGCGGGCCCCAGAGCCAGCCCCAGAAGATGACGGAGAGAATGACCACCAGGGGGGAGATGCCGAAGCGATTGCCGAGCATGGTGGGCTGCACGAAGTTATCGAGGAAGAAATTGATGCCGCCGTAGCCGATGGCGACGAAGACGGCCGTGCCGGGACCGTGCTGCACCAGGGCCTCCACAATGGCGGGGACGCAGGCTGCGGTGCTGCCCACGGCGGGGATGTAGTTGAACAAGAATGCCAGCAGCGCCCACAGCAGCGGGTAGTGGAGATCGAAGAACCAGCACCAGAAGCCTGCGAGCAGGCCGGTGAGGGCGCTGATGAGTGTTTTGACTCCAAGGTACTTCTGGATATCGTCCGCGCTACGCATGAGGCCGGTGAGATCCGGGCCACCGGAGAGATGCACGGCTTGGAGACGGCTCTGGGTGCCGTGGGCTTCCATGAGGATGAACATCATGACGATGATGATCATGATCAGGCTGGCGAGGAAGGTGGCCAGGGTGCCGAAGGTGGTGCCCAGCAATCCGGGGAGACTTCCCATCACATCCTGCTTGGTGGCGTAGCCGATGAGCGTGTTCCAGTCGAAGACACCGCCCAGCATTGATTTGGCGTCAGCCACGCCCTTGAGTTCGAGCCAGGCTCCGAGGTCATTTGAATACTTTTCCAAGCCGCGCAGATAGTGCGGCAGATCTCTCCAGAAGCTGATCAGCAACCGCACGCCTACAGTGACCATGCCCGCAAGGAAGCCGAGATTCATCAGCATCGTGATGCCCAGCGCCAGGCCGGCAGGAACTTTATGCCGGCGGAGCCAGCGCACCATGGGATAGCTGAGCACCGCGAGGAAGAAGGCATAAACAACGGGCACCAGCACATTGGCGGCGACCTTCAGGCCGGTGAGCACGACAAAGAGACACGCCAGTGTCACAACCGCCTGCGAGCCTTTGCGGCCCCAATCCACAGTCTGATCATGCTCTTGAAACAACGACATGACCCTGCCATGCCGCAAAATACCTGCTGGCTCAAGATTTTTCCATGCGTTATAAGCGATCCATGATTCCAACATTCCAACGACTTTTCCACGCGGGCTGTGCATTTGCCTATGGGGATGATCGCAGACGTGGCTGCATGAGCCTCAACCCGCGCATCGTCATTGGACTGCTCATCATCGCTGGCTCGCTCATTTACAACTGGCTGGGCACCACTCCCTACCACAACGAGTTCACCGGCCGGGAGCAAAAACTCGCATTGGCTACTCCGCAGGAGGAGATCGCCTTGGGTCTGCAATCCGCGCCGGAAATGATCCGGGACAGCGGCGGACTCTCGCGTGATGCCAACGGGCGGGCGATGGTGGAGCGGGTCGGAGCGCGTTTGATTGCCTCCACGGCAGCCAAAGAGACTTCGTATCAGTTTAAATTTCATCTGCTGGCCGACAGCGAAACGGTGAATGCTTTCGCGCTGCCCGGCGGGCAGATTTTCATCACTGAGGCGCTGTTTCGCCGACTGAAATCGGAAGATCAACTCGCGGGTGTGCTTGGGCATGAGATGGGGCACGTGGTGGGCCGACATTCGAATGAGCAGATGGCGAATTCCAAGCTCTGGAGCGGTCTGGCGCAGGGGCTTGGCGTGCTGCTCTCCGACGGGCACAACAACTCGGGGGCGCAGATTGCCAACATGGTGGCGCAATGGCGGGTGATGAAGTTCAGCCGCGATGACGAATCGGAATCGGACGCTCTGGGTGTGCGGTTCATGATGCAGGCGGGCTACAATCCTGAAGCGCTCATTGGCGTGATGGAAATCCTGGCCCAGGTCAGCGGTGGGGGGAACAGCTCGGATTTTATGAGTTCGCATCCGAATCCTGCGAACCGGATGGAGCATATTCGCGAGGCTATCGCGAAGGAGCGGGCGAACCGTTAAACTATGGAGCCAGTCCTAGCGGGCGGTTTTCGGTGCCTTTGACTTTCAGCAGGGTGTCGCCCAGTTCCTTGCGTGTGGGTTCGGCGAGCTTTTGCAGACGCTCGACGATCTCGGGGCGATCCTTTGCGACGTCGCGTGTCTCACCGGGGTCGTCTTTGAGATTGAACAGTGACAGGCCGATGTTTTCGACGCGGTAGCCGTGGCGGGAGGCAATGCCGGCGATGCCGCTCTGGGTGATCGCCTTGGGTTTCATCTGGCCAAAGCGGGCTGGTTTGCCGTCGCGGCCCGGCTCGCCATCCACGGTGATGTAGGGGTGTGGGAAGTGCAGTTTCCACGGGCCGCTGCGGATGGCCTGCAGTTCATTACCACCGTAGAAGACCAGTGCTTCATGCGGGGACTTTGCGCCTGGTTTTCCTTCCAGCAGAGGGAGGATGTTTTTGCCGTCGATTTTGCGGTCGGAGAGTTTTCCGCCGATCAAAGTGGCGATGGTTGGCAGCAGGTCGATTTCCATCACCGGCTCATCGCGGACCTGGGCGGCGGGAATATGGCCGGGCCAGCGGGCGATGAAGGGGCTGCGCACGCCACCATCGAAGGTGGTCAGCTTGCCTTCACGCAGGGGTTTGGCGCTGCCGGCGTGATTGCCGTAGCTCAGGAAAGGGCCGTTGTCTGAGAAGAGGATGACCAGCGTGTTTTGATCGATGCCGCAGCGCTTGAGGGTGTCGAGGATCTGACCCACGGACTCGTCGATTTCCTGCACCACGTCGCCGTACAATCCGGCGCTGGATTTACCGCGAAAGGCGGCGGAGGCAAAGATGGGAACATGGGGCATAACGTGGGGGACGTAGAGGAAGAAGGGCTGGTCTTTGTGATGCTCGATGAAGCTCGTGGCTCTTTCCGTGAAGCGGCGGGTGAACTGGCTTTGATCGGGATCGGTTTCGATGACCTTCAAGCCGTCGTAGAAGGGCAGGGGTGGCATCTCCTGCGCGAGGGAGGGGTGATACTTGCTGTTGTCGTTGGAGTAGGGAATGCCGAGGAATTCATCGAAGCCATTGCGCAGCGGATTGAAAAGCAAGTCGGTGCCGAGGTGCCATTTGCCGAAGGCGGCGGTGGCGTAGCCGCGTGCCTTGAACATTTCCGGCAGCAGGAATTCGTCGGGGTGGATGCCCTCCTTGCTGGTGTGATTCAAGGCGCCCTGCATGCCGACGCGGTTGGCGTAGCAGCCGGTCATCAGCGCCGCGCGTGAGGCGCTGCACACGGCCTGAGCCACGTAGAAGCTGGTGAACTTCATGCCCTCGGTGGCCATGCGGTCCATGTGCGGCGTCTTGATCTTCTCCGCGCCAAAGCAGCCGAGATCGGCGTAGCCCAGATCATCGACCAGAATGAGCACCACATTCGGCGGGCGTTGATCGGCGGCAGAAAGAGTGAGGGAGGTGAGGACCAGAGCGAGCAGCAGACGCATGCCGTCATCGTGGCAAAGGTCGGCTGAAGAGGCGAGATTTTTTGCAGCAAAATGCCGCAGTGCTTGCTTGTGCCCGCATTTCCTGACTACTATTTGGCAATGATCTGGCGTGTGGCGGCGGTGTTGGCGGTGATTTTCTGGGCGGTGATGTCCGGACTGCTGGTGCGTGACATCTATTTCCCCGAGGCTTCACGCTTTGCCATCGTGCCACCGCGCATGGTGATGGATTTGTTTTTGCGGCAGTCGGAGAGCTTTGGTTGCACCCTGCATCTCTACCATCAGCGCGAAAAAATGGGGCATGCGAACCTTCAGGTGAACCGCCGCATCAAGCCGAATCAGGAGACCGTGTATGACATGATCGCCCATGGGGCCGTGGAGCAGGTGGCACCGGAGGACCAGGTGCGCAGCATCATGGCGAGCTGGAGCCTGGGCTGCACGCTGGCCGATGGCGAGCGCTGGCAAAATCTGGCCATCAAAGCCAGCTTTCCGCAGCGTGATGCGAGCATGCGCCTGACCTGGAGCGAAACAGAACCTGCGCCCGAAGTGCTGGTGAAGCAGGGCGAACGTGTGCTGATGAATTCGCAGGATGTGAAGCTGCTCATGGGCATGGGGGCCGGTCAGGACAGTGCGCTGGCCATGCTCTCACTGCTGGGTGGAGGCATGCCTAAAGCGGGCAAGCAGCCGGATAATAAGGACAAGGAGGCCACGAAACTGCAGGCGCGCGAGGGAATGATGATGCTCGCAGGCAGGCAGCGGAAGTGCTTTGTGCTGACGCTGCCGATCATGGGAATGTACGAGGTCAAAATGATCTTCACCGAGGCTGGTGAGCTTGCGCGCATCGACCTTCCAGACGACTACGTGCTGCTGGAACCCACCATTCACGGACTGCAGGATGCCGTGCACTGATTCGAACCCATTTGAAGCATGATCGAGATTGAAGACCTCACGATGAACTATGGCGAGCTGCGGGCGCTGGATGGCTTGAATCTCACCATCAAGCCCGGTGAACTGTTTGCCTTTCTGGGGCCGAACGGTGCTGGCAAGACCACCGCGATGAAGCTGCTCACGGGGCTGATGAAGCCGGACTCGGGGCGTGTGAAGCTGTGCGGCCACGACGTTCAGCTGGAATCCATGCAGGCAAAGTCATTGCTCGGCTATGTGCCGGACGTGGCGGTGTTTTATGAGAAACTCACGCCGAACGAGTTCATGGAATTCATTGCCGAGCTGTTTGAGATGTATCCGCCCCATGCAGAGGCGCAGACCGACGCGCTGTTCACCAAGTTTGCCCTGCATGAGTATTCCCGGCAGCGCATTGAGAACCTCAGCCACGGCACGCGGCAGCGCCTCGCCATCGCCAGTGCACTGCTGCATGATCCGAAGGTCTTCGTCATCGATGAACCGATGGTCGGCCTGGACCCCATCCATGCCCGCACGGTGAAGAGGGAGATCAAGGAGCGCAGCCTGGCCGGCACCACGGTGCTCATGAGCACGCATCTGCTGAACATCGCTGAAGAACTCGCGGACCGCATTGGCATCATTCACCACGGCAAGCTCATCGCGCTGGGCACGCTGGAGGAGCTGCGGCGTGATCACGAAAAGCGCGGGCGGCGGCTGGAGGACATCTTCCTGAGCATGGTGGAATGATGTGAAACCAAGGTGGCAGTTGCCGCGTTCATTTCCCACATGAAAACCCTGCTCCTTTCCCTCCTCATGACATCCATGGCTCTCGCTGCTGACACCAACGTTCAGGACATCGCCATCAAGGACATCGACGGCAAAGACACCACACTGAAAGCGTACGCGGGCAAGGTGCTGCTCATTGTGAATGTGGCCTCTGAGTGCGGCTACACGCCGCAGTATGCCGGGCTGCAGGCGCTGCATGAAAAGATGAGCGGCAAGGGACTGGCGGTACTGGGCTTTCCCTGCAACGATTTTGGCGGGCAGGAGCCGGGCAGCGAGGCGGAGATCAAGAGCTTCTGCTCCCTGAACTACAAGGTGACGTTTCCGATGTTTGCCAAGGTGGCGATCAAGGGAGATGCCAAGCATCCGCTGTATGCCGCGCTGCAATCTGCCGCCGGCGGTGAAGTCGGCTGGAACTTTGAGAAGTTTCTTGTGAGCAAGGATGGCAAGGTGTTGCAGCGGTTTGGGTCCGATGTGGCGCCTGATTCACCGGAGCTGATGGCGGCGATTGAGGCGGCCCTGAAGTAACTTTGGTGTCAATAACTGGGCTTCATTTGTCCCGGGGATCCTTTTCTCGAATCATCCGAAGGAGAATCATGAGCACGAGGATAACAACTCCTTGTGCACCATAGAACACACGGATTCTTGTCCCAAGCCAAGCGAACCAGTACGGGGGATTGATTTCGTCGTAGATTAACCAAGGAATAGGCCAGCCAAAATTCCAGACGAGGTTCTTGGGATCAGAACCTGTGTAGCGAAAGGCCGGTTCTCCATAGATCGGAAAAGAATCGATGATTCCCAGGGTGAGAACCAAGAGGGTGAGAAAGACGATGTGAGTTTTGGAATGGATAGGGCGCATGATTTTTTTAATTCAATGCTTCGTCATCCAATCCGCGAGCTGCCGCCTCTGCACGGGCAGCTTGCGGTGAAAGCTGTCTTCGATGGCGGCGGCGGCCATGCCGGTTTCGCCTTCGGGGATGATGCCGAGGATTTCGGCGAGGCGCTGCTCGAAGCGGGTGATCAAGGCGGGGATGGGGTCCTTGGCGGCGAGGTAGTCGAGGGCTTTGACGAGGAGTTCGTGAATCTCAGGGATGGGAGAGTCGGTCTCGGCGACGAGGGTGATGAGTTTGACGAGGTAGGTGGCGGCGAGAACGCGGCCGTAGCTTTCACGCAGGCCCAGGCGGGGGTTGGTCCAGCGGGCTTCGGCGAGGGTGTGCAGGTCGCTGGATTTGCTGCGGACGAAGCGCAGGTCGGCGGAGACAAACAGGTCCAGCACGCCGTAGAGCGGTGATTTGGGGCGCAGGGAACCTTTGGCGATGGTTTTGAAGAGGCCGACCTCCGGCGAGCACCATTGTACAATGAGGCTGCTCTCCGCGTAGCGGGTGCGTCCGATGAGGATGGCCTCGGTTTTTTCCATGATGACAAAAGGCGTTGAACTCGCACGCCCAGACGCTATCTACGCTGCATGGAAAAGACCAGCAAGACCATCCTCACCGACCTCCAATCTCTCGACACCACTGCCCTCAAGGCAAGGTTGGGTGAGCTCCGGAGGTATCTTTGACGTCCCGAAATTAAAAGACGAACTGGCCATGCTGGAGGACCGCCTGGCGGCCCCTGGCTTCTGGGATAACGCAAACGCGGCGCGCAAGACGATCGACCGCACGAACGTCATCAAAAAGAAAATCGGACCGCTCCAGGATCTGGAAGCGCGTGCCGGGGATTTTGACGGACTCATTGAGCTGGCCAAAGAAGCGGGCGACACGGACACGTGGCGTGAGGTGGAGCAGGAGCACAAAAAGCTCAGCGCGGATATTTCCAGCTTTGAACTGAGCCAGCTTCTCAGTGGCCCGTTTGACAGTGGCAATGCCTTCATCACCATCCATTCCGGTGCCGGTGGCACGGAGGCCTGTGACTGGGCGGACATGCTGATGCGCATGTATCAGCGCTGGTGCCAGCGCCGTGGCTACAAGGTGGAATTGATCGACCATGAAGCGGGTGATGACGTGGGCACGCGCTCAGCCACACTCGAAATCATCGGCGAAAATGCGTTTGGCTTCCTGCAAACCGAGCGCGGTGTACACCGCCTTGTTCGTATTTCGCCCTTTGATGCGGCGAAGAAGCGCCACACGAGTTTTGCCTCGATTGACGTGACGCCCGACTCGGAGGAGGAGATCGACATTGTCGTGCGTGATGAAGATCTGCGTGTGGACACCTATCGTGCAGGCGGCAAAGGCGGCCAGAACGTGAACAAGGTGGAAACCGCCGTGCGTCTGACGCACATTCCCAGCGGTGTCATTGTGGCGTGTCAGATTGAACGCAGCCAGCCGAAGAACCGCGCCAAAGCGATGGCGATGCTCAAGGCGAAGCTTTTCCAAATCGAAGAAGACAAGCGTCAGGCCGAGATCGACCGCCAGTATGGCGAGAAGAGCGACATCGGCTGGGGCAGCCAGATTCGCAGCTACGTCTTCCAGCCCTACCAGATGGTCAAAGACCACCGCACCGGCGAAAAGACCAGCAGCGTCCAAGCCGTCATGGACGGTGACCTTGATGCCTTCATGGAGGCCAAGCTGCGCGGCCGGAAGGCTGGGGACAACGACAAGGACGATGACGTGTAAATTGGTTTGCGGTGGCTGGGAGTGGTTTGCCGTTGTTTGCGATGGTTCAACAATCGCAAACCATTGCAAACCATCGCCAACGACTGCAAACTTCCCCCATGAAGCCTGTTTTCGAGAAAGTCCCCAAGCGTCAGTGGGAGTCCTTCCACTGTGAGACGGTGCGTGCGCTGGACTATGGGACGCGCTGGCATTTTCATCCGGAGTATCAGCTGACGCTGGCGATCGAGAGCCGCGGGCATCGGGTGGTGGGGGACAACATCAGCGCGCTCACGGACGGAGACATCGTGCTGATTGGCTCCAATCTGCCGCATGTATGGCATCAGGACGTGAACGCAAAGGCGCGGCGGGTGAATGCCATCATCGTGCGGTTTGACGAGGACTTCCTGGGGCGGGACTTCATGGCGCTGCCGGAGATGGAGCCGGTGAAGCGACTGCTGCAGCGTGCGGCGCGCGGCCTGGAGGTGCGTGGTGCCGCCCGTGCGGTGGTGACGGAGCACATGAAACGTCTCGCGGGCAGCGAGGGGCTGGCGCGGGTGATCGAACTGCTGGCCATTCTCAATGCGCTGGCCGGTTCAGAAGATTTGAAGGCGCTGGCCAGTTCCAACTTTGAGCCCAAGCTCGAATCTGCCGACCAGGGGCGGATGGAGCGTGTGATCGATTTCATTCACACTCATCTGACGGAAGAAATCGACCGTGAGCGTCTGGCGAAGCTGGCTCACCTGAGTCTGGGGGCTTTCAGCCGATTCTTCCACTCGCGCACCGGCAAAACGGTGCCGCAGTATGTGAATGAGGTGCGCATCGGCCGTGCCTGCGGCATGCTGGCGGAGGATGTGTCGAACATCACGGACATCGCGATGGACTGCGGCTACCGCAATTTGGCGAACTTCAACCGTCGCTTCCGCGAAGTGATGGAGACCACCCCAAGCGCCTACCGGCAAAAATTTCGCGGCATGGCAGGGAGGTGACGGCCCGCGCCACTTGCGCCGCCAATCATCCGGTGAGATAGGCAGTGCATGAGTCAGATGCTTGAACCGGATCTTTCCGTGGTGGACCTTCGCTCCTACTTCGTGCGGAAGCGCAATGCGCTGCTGGTGCGGGGGCGCTTCAGCCCGCTCTATCTCGATTACTACCTGCACCTGATGCAGTACGGCCTGCAGAATGCGGAGTCGCTGGATCAAATGCTGAAGGATACGCTGGCCGCGATGGCGCTGCACCTTTGCTCGCGTCCGCAGGATGAGAGCTGTGCGTGGACGATCCACGTCAAAGAGCCTCAGCGCTCGAACGTGTTCGTCACCGGCAGCTCACGTCCTGGCCGTGTTGCGGGCCGGGTCTTCACTGAAGACGTGCGCCAGGAGGGCGAGGCGATGTTCATTTCGCAAGCGACTCGCCCGGATCAGTCACCCCGGCAGAGCATGATTGAGTTTCACGGCGACGACATGCTGAAGGCGGTAGAGACGTTTTACACCACCAGCGAGCAGCGCCTCACACGCTTTTTCCGGCTGGAGGATGAGGAGTTTGTGCAAATCTCCGCCGAGCCGGACTGCGATGAGCAATGGCTGTCCGAACTCACGCTGGAGCAGGTGCTCGCACTTGAAACGAACGAGCATCTCACCCTGCTGGAAACGCGTGGCTACGTGTTTGAATGCGGCTGCTCCGTGGAGCGGCTGCTGCCCATCATCATGCGTCTGCCGCAGGATGATCTGGACCACATTTTTGCCGATGGAGTGGCGCAGATTCACTGCCCGCGCTGCGGTGCGGTCTTTCGTACGCCGAAGGAGAGCTTTGAGCAGTGGCGGTCCAAGCAGTCCTAATTCAAGCGTCCCACTTGCATTGACCCACCGCAAACGAGACGTTTGCGCTACTCGCATGAAACTCGCCCTCATTCGCCGTCAGTTTTCCGCCACCGGAGGCGCGGAGCTGTACGTGCAGCGGCTGCTGGGAGCCTTGACTGCTGCGGGGCATGAGACGCATTTGTTTGCGGAAAAGTGGAAGGGGCAGGCGGCGGGCGTGCAGTTTCACAGTGTCCCCGTGGATGGATCACGTGCGGAGAGTCCGCTGCGTTTTGCTGAGGCTGTGAACGCGGCTTTGCAGCACGAGAGGTTTGACTGTGTGTTCAGCCTGGAGCGCACGCTGAAGCAGAACGTTTACCGCGCAGGAGACGGCCTGCACCGGGTGTGGCTGCAGCGGCGCAAACAGTTCGCACCCTGGTGGAAGCGCCCGCTGGTCGGGCTGGGGGCGTTTCATCGCAACATGATGGCGCTTGAGGCGCAAACCTTTGATCCGGCAAACACGCAGCGCATCATCGTCAACTCTGAAATGGTGCGCGGCGAGATCGCGCAGCATTTTCCAGCCTTTCCGCAGGAGCGCGTTCACACGATTCGCAACGGGGTGGATGTGCAGCGATTTAAGAGTGTGTCGAGGGCTGCGGCGCGCAAACGCTTTGGGCTCGCAGACAACGATTTCGTGCTGGCCTTTGTCGGCTCCGGGTGGGAGCGCAAGGGACTGCCCTGGCTGCTGAAGTTCATGGCAGGGCGCAACGATGATCCCCAGCTCAAACTGCTGGTCGTCACGCGGGATCGCATGCGTGGCAAGGTTCCGCCAAATGTCATTCTCACCGGGCCGCTGAGCGATGTGGAAGCCGCTTACGCCGCCGCGGATGTGCTGACCTTCCTGCCCATTTATGAGCCGTGCTCCAATGTGGTGAGCGAGGCGCTGGCCTCGGGCATACCTGTGGTGACGACGAGTTTCAACGGGGCCGGCGAATTGATCGACCCCGGTATCAATGGTCATGTCTTGAATGATCCTGCCGATCTGGCGACGCTGGGCATGTGCATCAATCACTGGCGTGCGCGCGGCAGTGCCGTGCCTGTCAACACGCGGCAGCCGCTGGATCTGGAGCTGAATGTGCTGCTTACTTTGCAGGTGCTGGATCTGGCTGCGCAAGCAGTTTGAGCAGCCATGAGCGCCTTGCCACATCGACAAAATTCTGCGCCGCATCATTGAACTGGACGAGGGAGAGCCGGGCTTCTTCAAGATCTCCCTGTCGGATCAGCATTTCGACACGGGCCAGCAGGCAGCGATTCGTGTAATAAGAAGAGCTTTTTGATCGAGACCATCCCTCAAGCGCAAGGGCATAGAACTGGCCGGCGACTTTGAACGTGCCATGCTCGCGCATGAACTGAGCGTAATTTTCGAGATGGCCCGGAGCCAGTGAGCGGGAGGCTTTCAGCACTGCATCGCTGTTTTTGACCAGTTCTTCGCTGGTGAAAACGTTGTGCTGAACCAGCTGTGTCCAGATGCCGGGTGTGGAGTTGTAAAATTTGAACTGAGCGGACACGCGCGCGAACAAACCCAGCCTTTGCTGGAAGGGCATGCGGTATTTTCCGGTGCCTGACATGGCAGCCAGCAACTCCATGAGTTTTGTGACGTTGCTGATTCCGATGGTCTGGTCTGCACTGCTGGCTGGCAACGGCTCATTTTGGAGTGCCATCCGCCATGCGCTGATGCTGGATTGAAGCACGCCTTGAGACAGATAATCATATTCTGAAGAGCCCGACTGAGCACCGGAGAGAGCGGCGAACTGAAGCGCTTTTTCAGGCTCGCGTGCGAGGCCCGCCAACCACAGGTGCGCCAGGCATTCGAACAAGGCGCTGCGGTATTTTCCAACGATATAGTCAGAGGTGCCATGGCGTTTGATGATGCCTGGGTCGGTTCGAAGGCGTTCCAACTGGGAGTCAGCCGCCTTGAAATCCCCCCTGGCAGTCTTCAGTGCTGCATGCACGGCAAGAAAACCCACCCAGTAATGCTCAGTGGAGGAATTTTCTCCCAGTGAATCTGACATGAACACCTTGGAGATGGCGTCATATTGCGGCAGCAGAAGCAAGGCGGACTCCGGCTGCTCCCTGCCGAGCACTGCGAGAGTTTGCGCACGCTGAACAGGCTGCTCCGGCAGAGGCAAGGCGGCGACTTTTTTGGCAAAAGCCGCGAGCCGCGCAGCGCGTGGCGGCCAGTGAGCTTCCGGGTAAAGCATGCGCGTGGCGGTGTCATCTGCGGTGAGTGCGATGACCTCGGCCAGCAGGGCATCTTCAAGATTGACCGCCTGCATCGCGCGAAGGGTGGCATCCTGGGGCGGCAGCCACCCGTGCCACTTTGCGCTGGAGGGTGGGGGAGGCTGGGTTGAACGCAGTTTCAGAATGCTGATGCGCTGCCAGTCTCCGCTTTCAAGCAGAAAGCCGGTGGACCTAGTTAGGTCGTATTTGCCATAGGTGTTGAGGAAGGGCTCCAGGGCTGCCGCGCTGTCTGAACGGGCGGCAAAACGGAAGATCGCGGAGTGCAACCCAGGGTCTAGATACCGCACCCGTGTGCTGCTCGCGATGGCTTCGAGCTGGTCCCAGCGTTCAAGGGTGAGCCTGCTGGTTTGCTTCCAGGTCTCGTTGACGGGCAGCACGGCGGCGGAGTTGAGCAGAACACCGAGTTCAAAACGCGTGATGGGAACATTGTCATGCCAGGCCCTGGCTGCGGCCAGGCCCCATGACTGTGTGGCCTCTTCATCCAGCACTCCGGGGTGGGTGGCGGTGAGCCATGCAGCCAGTGCCAGACGGACATGGGGCTTGATCTGCTCATCCTTCAGCAGTGCCCTGGCCTGCCGGGTGGCCGCCGCGTAAGTTTTCATGGCGGATGGCGATGCGGCAAGGGGCTGGTAGGGGCCATCGGGCCAGCCAAACATGGCTTCGGTGCCCTTGATCAGATCAAGAGCAAGAAGGCACTCATGACGGATGGTCTGGAGTCCGGCATCGCCTTTTTCCGCCGTCCAATCTGCCACGGCATGACGTTCCTGTGTTCCCATCTGCAGAAGTGCACTGTGAAGGACTGGCAGCCAGAGGCCGCGGGTGTTTCCGGTGTCATGCCGGGCCACCTGCTGCATGAACTCGGACCAGACCGCCTTGGGGGCCGCCCATCCGCCACGTTGTTCCCAAAGGTGGAACAGTTCGCCAGCCATCGTAACGGTGTTTTGCGGATAGTGCGCGTCAGTCATGACGCGGACTTCGGGGAGGTTTGCCGCAGCCAGCATCTGGCATGCAAGCAGCGCAGGGGTGTCCTCGGAGTGAATCCGCAGCTGGCTTTGGAGAAAGTAGCTGACCGCCCCACCGACGCGGAAATAGGGCTTCTGTGCAAAGCTGCTGGAAGTGTCCTCCGGCTCCAAACGGCGAGACAGAGCGAGCACCAGTTTCACTGCCTCATCCGGCCTGGCACTTTCCATCAGCCGCACCAGCTCATTTCTGGCCGCCATGGTGTGGCCTCGAAATGGCGACGGCGTGCCGCGCTGACCGGCAAGCATGGCATCGAGATAGCTGCGCTCTTCTGCGGTGCGCAGCTTTAGCAGTGGAGCGAAGCGTGACAGCTCTCCGCCGGCTTGTTCCGCTTTGCCAAGCTCTGGAAACTGGGTTTCAAAGACATCCAACACTGCACCTGCTGCATTCAGATTCAGGCGGGAGAACTGGGCGGCACAGAGGTCCAGTCGCCTGCTTCTTTCGGGCGAGTCTTTGGAGGTAAGGCATGCAGCGAGCAGATAATGACCAAATCTGGCCTGCTTCTGACCTATGAGCAGTTGCGCGGTTTTTTCAGCCAGGTCCGGACTCAAGGAAGACAGGCGCCAAAGTGTCAGCGCCAGCATGCTGCGCATCCTGAAACTGGGCAGTGAAACCGTATCATAGGTGTCCGCAGCCGTCAGCAGAGCCATTTCGCTGAGTGTTGATGAAATCTTCTCTGCACTGGCGAGGGAGGCATCGGTCAGGGCAAGGGTGATCATCTGGTATTCGCTTAACGGAGGGCTGCCGGGGCCGGACATGCTGGCAAGGTTTTGCGCTCCGATGTTTTGAGCCGCGAATTGCAGCGCTTTTGGGACCAGCCGGGGAGAACTGCATAATTTGAGGACAAATGAGTTCAATGAGGGTCTGCGAAAGGGGTCGGGACCCTGGCTGAATTCCGCGCGATACAGGCTGCCGATGTGCAGGAGTACCTGTTCGAACCTGCTCATATCCGCCGCACCTGTCTGGGACAACTGGTCTGCGAAGTGATCCATGGCGCTGCGTTCCCCGGGGCGGTAGAAGGTTTGCCCGCCGCCCATGCGCATGCGGGAGTCGGCACTGTGGCGGGACTGTTCTGCAGGGGAAAGGGTTTTGATGTAGACCATTTCGAGTTCCTGCCAGTTCCTGGCCTTGAGCAGATCAGCGAGCAAAGTCTGCAGCCTGGCTGTCTGCTCTTTCATGATCGGAGCGAACTCCTCCTGCAGCGCTGGCACGTTTGCCGAGAAGATTTCCACCCATTTCCGGCGTTGGAAGTAGCCGACGAGAATCTTATTCTGCTCGGCGGAGCAGGCGGCGATTTCTTCAGCATGCGCCTGCGCAAAAGCGGTTACTTCGTCCGGAGCATTGTACCTTTTGCTGCAAAGCAGGGTGATCAAATCCACGCCGAAAGTGCGCGGCTGGCGTTTGCCGAGCTCATCCACCAGACCGGGATGAGTGCTGCCGCCGGTGAATTCGCTGCTCATGCTTTCGAGCATGGTCAACTGCTGCTGGTTGCCGGGGAGCGGGCGGGGATTGAAAGTGGCGGCAGGATCAAGCATGCCTGTGCCTTCCAGCAGGGCGATGACACGCTGCGGTTTGCCGCGGTGCTTGTAGAGATTGCGCGCGTAGCCAAGCATGCTTCCCAGCCAGGATGAATCCCTGGCCGCTCCGCATTCTTCGGCGCGCTGCATGATTTCGCCGAAGAGCTCAGGCACGGTGGCGGCGCTTTGCAGCCATTGCGCGACCTGGGTTTGATGGGGCTGCTGGCGGCCGCCACCACGGTTGTTCAGTGCATCCTGCTGCGCAACGAGTTTGCTGATTTGATCAAGCAGGGCGATGGCGCGCGGCTTGTCTGCTTGAGCGAGGCGGTCAAGCAAGGGCACGCAAGACTGGATGGCCTCATAGGACTGGCTGCCTGATCCGCTCAGACGGGTCATCTGCATCCAGCGGGTGATGTCAGCTTCGAATTGAACCGCACTTGCGCTGATCAGCGGTTGAAGAGCTTGTTTGAGTGCGGCGTCATGCTCCGACTTTTGATCCAAATCGGGCATGCGTGCATTGAGCAGTGCCAGGAGGTTGGCGGCAGACTCACGCTGGAGGCGGGCAAAATCTGCATGGCGCTTTTGGATGAAGGCGAGAATGGCGGAGTCATCCGGTCGTTTGCTGTTGTAGAAGCTGCGCGTATTCTTGTCTTCGCTAGGGCTCCGATGGAGAAACGCCAGCAGCAATTCAGTGCCGAAGGTGGCGGGTTGTTTCGCCAGGAAGTCATGGACCGCAGGCCGGAGATCATTGCTGTTTTCGATCTGGTTGATGAGACTGGACAGCAGGGTTGGTTCCTGAGAGTTGTCGGATTTTGGATCGCGGAAGTCCGAAGCTTCTGCGACCCAAGGAGTGCCGGTAAATACGAAGCGGACTTTTTCGGGACGATTCAAGGATTCCTCCATGTAACTGCGCAGGTTGGAGGTCCAGCCGCGTGATTGCGAGATGCCTTCCTGATCCGCGAGATCGAGCGTGGTATGAAGCAGCTGGGGCACCCGAATGAGCGCTCTCAGCAGGCGGATCACGCAGGTCTCACTGCTGTTCTGCAGCAAAGACTGCTTCTGTTCCGGACTGCTGCGCAGGAGCTTGACGGCATGACGGGCTGCGGCATCTGCTTTGGCGGGGGCGCTGTCGGCAAAGTCACCCAGCAAAGCGGGGAACTGCTGGGCAAACTGGTATTCCTGCTCATGAAGATCACTCCATGTCTTGGCGGCGAGCACTTGATCGACCTGGCGGGTGAGTTCGATGATTTCGAACTTGAGCAGCGGAGCGAGGATGCGTGCGAGTTCCTCTCCCAGCAGTTCCGACTGCGGATAGCCGTTTAATTCAAGACGCAGCAGGGCGGACAGCTCGCTCTGGCCGGTGGCGGGCATGACGGCGATGTCCTTGGCATGACGCATGAGGACGAGGCGCAGAGCAGCGCTGCGGTAGGCACCGCCATCGCCATTGCGCGATTGAGACCGTTCGGTTTGTGACACATAAAGCGGCACCGTCTTGCCATCCAACTGCAAAGGGGTGTGGTCGTTTTTCATCAGCAGCGCCTGTGCGATATCAGCGCCCAAGGTGGGTTTGCGCTGGCTCAGCAGGGAGAGCGCGGCGCTGACCTTCTCGTCATGCCAGTTATCACGGTAATGCTGCGCCAGCCTGCCCAGCAAGGTCGAGCGTTGGTCGTCGTCGCCCAGAACATAGGTTCGAAAAGTTCCGTTCTCTCCGATGAAGCCGAGGGCGTCCGCTGTTTGCATGAAGTTCTCAACGGTATGGAATCTGCTGCTGGAGAAGCTGCTGGTGATTTGGCGCAGCCACTGAGGTGATTCCATCAGTCCATCCTCTATCGCGAGATCGAGCAAAGAGAGGGCGCGTGGATCCTGCAGCAGATTCTGCAGCCATTGGATGTAACTTTGCACGGCTTGCAGGCTGCGAGAGGTTTGAGAGGACAACCGGACACCGTTCTGCTGTTCCACCTGGGATTCCTGCCAGATGGCGATGCTTTGACTGCGCAGCTCGGGTGTGGCGCCGATCCATGGGTCACGCAGACTGCGGATAAAACTGCGCATGGCTTCGGGATCACGCTGGCCGAGAGCAAAGGCGTAAGTCTTGGTCACCTGCGGCTGGTTGGCAAAGTTGCCGTTTGCCGGCTGGGTGGATAGAGACAGGAAAAGCGGGTTCAAGAGAGCCTTGATTTTTCGCGTCTGCCACTGCCGCACGATTTCTTCCAAGGGTCCGCCCTGCTGTTGGCTGCGGTGGGCATAACTGCCTTTGCCCGGTGGTTTAAGCCAGGCTTCGGCGGCGCTGACGAAACGGGCTTCATCAGCCGTGAGCAGCGCTGCATAGGCGCGGCAGTACTCCTCGATGGATTTGCCTTCGGCTTTGAGAATGGCGGGAAAGATCACCTCATCGAGTGTGTGCTGATCCCCGCGCAAAGCGGCACTGTAGGTGGCGAACAAAGCCGGCACCGGCATGGCGATGCGCTCTGATGTGGCAAACAAGCCGCCGAGAGGAGAGGCGGGATCGGTTCCGCCATAGTGCTGCTGATATGCGCCCTGCGCCATGAGCCGCCGTTTAACCTTGGGCATGGCGCGCAGGCTGAGCAGATCGAGCGCCATCTTTTCTGTCTCTGCGAGACTGCGGTTTTCAAGCATGGCCCGTCCACCGAGCGGAGCGAAGCCCATGAGCGCGAGTTCAGGGACCTCGAGCATCGCCTTGCAGAGCTGGTCGTGCGCCGCCCGCCGTTCGTTCCAGACTTTCTGGCTTTCAGGAGGCAGAATGAGTGAACCATCCTCATTGAACTTCCACTGGTGGACGGTGCCGGAATTTTCCCTGTTGAAGGGAGCCCAAAGGTCAGGGGTGGAGAGGTTATGGGCGAAATCGCGACTCTGAATGCTGGTCAAAGCCTGCTGAAATTGCTGAACGCTGCCTGTGGGCAGGGAACGGTTGGCAGGCAGAGAGCGCAGCCAAATGGAGAGCAGCCCGGAAAGTGCGGCGGGCCGTGGCATGGAGATGTCGCTGCGCTCACTGAACTCATGGACGAGCGCGGGCAGGTACTGTGCCTGGGTGACATCGGGCAGTTTTTTCCAATGCTGCAGCGCAGTCTGAAAGTCTCCCTCCATCGCGAGCAGGGTGGCCAGACGTGCATGCGAGGCAAGAGCGCGTGGATTGGCGGAGATCACGGCGCGATGCACGTCAATGGCGGGCTTGGTTTCGAGATCGGTATGTTCGAGCAGCACGGCATATTCCTGCTTTGCCTTCCAGCCGCGGCCGGTCTGCATGGCCTGCATCACCTGATCCGTCAGCTTGTGCTGGGTGAACAGCTTGATGACATTATGAATCTGATGATGGGCGCTGGAGCTGTTCTGCGGATTCAGACAGCCCTGAATCGCCAGGCGCAGCTGTCTGACGATTTCCTGGATGGCGCCCGCCTGGTCGCCCTTCTTGAGCAGTTCCTCGGGTGAGAACTGCCGCTTCTTCTGCTGCTGACGGTAGGAATAGCTGCGCGAGTAGGGATTGGCGACCACCGGCATTCTTTGTTGGCGCGCACTGACGGTGCCTCCCTGCGCCGCCTGCACCAGCTTCTCTGCCTCCTCCTGCATGCCGAACGAGTTCATCGTCTGTGCCAGCAGGTACTTCTCCTCCTGAGTGGCGGCGATCTGGGAGAAGCGTTCGATTACCGGCTTCACCGTGGGGAGGAGCGTTTTGAGTTCCACCTTGTCCGGCTGCAGCAGCAGACGCTGCGCATGAAAAAGAATGACAAGATCGAGCTGGAAGTTCTGTGCTGCATCGGTGGCCAGCGGCTGGGCCTGCTGGAAAAACGCGAGTGCTTTCTCGGACTGGTTGAGCTGCTGGGAGAGCCAGCCTGCTAGAAGCAGATCGTCAATCGCGGGACTGGCGGCGAGGCGCGGCTTCAGTTCATCGAGCATGGCCTGCTGTTCGCCTGTCATGAGCCGGAGAACGATTTTCAGCCTCGGCTCCTGGGTCTTTTCAATGAAGGGCTTCAAACCGTCATGGAATTCATTGCTCCATTTCTTCTTTGCATCGTTGATGGAGCTCTCTTCATACTCTTGCAGTAACGAGAGACTTGAAGACCAGTTGAGGGCGTCCGGTGGCAGCTTGAGCGAGGCAACAGGCACTGGCAGGGGGGACGGTTGAAAATTGCGATAGTAAGCACGATTTCTGCCTGCCAGCATTGAGGGAGTGACCGCCGGGTTCTGACTCTGCGGCTTTTCTGGCAGGCTCAGCCGATGCTGTATGATTTCCACCATGCCTTCCCAGTCTTTCACAGAGCCCAAGGCATAAATAATCTCGGCGATGTAATAGTGCTGCTGTTCGTCCACGGTATGCAGCGAGCGTTTCAAGAAGGTGGTGATCGCCAAAACCTCTTCCTTGCCAAGCTTGACCACGTCGGCGCTTTGAGCCCCCTGGGGAAACAGGTCCGACTGAGTGCGCAGCATGCCGATGAGCGTCTGTACCTCCGCAGAGTCGGCTTTTGGCTGCGCCTGGCAGATGTCGAGGATGCGCCGCACCCAGGCAGGTGACTGATCTCCGGCGGTACGCCATGCCAGCGCTGCTGTGCGAAGAGCAAGCATGGGATGGCTTGTCTGGAACAGCTTGAAGGCACTTTCATAAACCGGCTGCAGTTCGGTGGGATCACCACTCTGATTCTGCATCAGCCACGCGGCATGCAGTGCGGCATTTTGCGGCTGATCCGCCAGCATCTCGGGCGTGATGACAAGCTGAGGGGAATTTTCCGCGGCTGCTAGCAGCAGTGGAGCATCGCTGACACCGGCCTGCTTGAGACTGCGCAATGCGGGCGCACGCTCCGCCACATCCCACATGGAAACCAATTGCAGCACATGGGCGAGAGCGAGCACCGGAGACTCGGTGACGCCGGGCGCTTGCTGGACGAAACCATTCGCGGGCAGCCCGTTGGTGGCGGTGCCAAACGTGTTATAACTGCCGTAGTTCGCACGGCCGCCCTGCTTCTGCCGGTGCACGTAGGCCGCCTGCACCATGGCTGGAAGCACCAGCCAGTCCTCGGTGCCCGGCGGCAGTGATATGGCATCATACTGCCGGCGCAGCCCGATGCTGCGGCCCGTGCTGAGCACTCCAGGCAGTTCCTCGTGCATGCTCATGATTTCGATGAACGCTCGCACGGCCTCTTTTTCGCGTCCAGCTTCCTCCAAGGCCACGGCGTTCAGATAATGCAGCCGGTAGTCCTTCAGATGTTTCTCCAGCACCGGTTCCAAGAAAGCGATGACACGCTCCCACTCACCCTTTTCGGCAATGGTATCCGCCATCTGTTCCAGTGCGCGTGCGTCCATCTGGCTGCCGCCTGCAATCTCAAACAGCATGCGGTAGCCGAGATCAGCATCGCCGGTGTCGATTTGCAGGCGGGCGATGTTCTCACGGGTCTTGCTGGTTTTGTCGAGCTTAGAGGCGCTTTCGAGCGTGCGCAGAGCTTCAGCCGTGAGGCCGATCTCCTCTTCGCTGCGGGCGATGTCGATCAGCAGGGCCAGATCTTGCGGTCGCAGACGCGATGCCTCGTAGAGGCAGCGACGGCGTTCTTCATCGTTGCTGGTGGTGCGGTGGATCTCCGCCAAGGCGAGCCAGGGCTGCGCACTGGCGCGGTTCTGTTTCTGGCGCTGCTGGAAGTTTTCGATAAGGCGCTGCAGGCTGTTGTGCTGCTGTGCGGCGAGCGCCAGCGGGCCGATCAAGCGCAGGCGTGCTGTGGCGTCTGTGGTTTTTTCATACATCGCCAGGTAGGTACGCTCCGCCTCATCCGGCTGGCCGTTTTCCAGGCAGAGCGTGGCATAGCTGGATGCCGCCTCGACGGAGTCAGGAAACTTCCGCAATGCACCGCGCAGCAGGTCCAGCGCGTCCTTCGTGCGATTCAGTGCGATCAACAGCCGGGATTCATCCAGCCATGGCTGCACGGCGCTGGGCGAAAGCTTTTTCCATTCAGCGATCCAGGTCAGGGCTTGCTCAGGCTTTTCCGCGCGGCGGTAAAAATCCACCATGCGCTGCACGCGGGCGGTGGTGCGTGCTCCCGGAAGCACGATCACCTGCTGCAGTGTCTGCGCCGCTTTTTCCCATTCCTGCCGGTTTTGAAACAGCGCCGCGAGCTGGTTCAGCGCGATCAATTGGTCCTCCGCCGGTGCCGAGTTAAGTGTCTTTTCTGCCTCGGCATGTTTTCCGGCATTTTCGAGCAACGCCGCCAGCAGGCAGCGGTGCTGAATAGGAGAAGTCGCCTCGCTTTGCAGTTCCTGCTGCACTGCTGAGGAGAGTTTCCCGGACTCATCACTGCGCAGCACCAGCAGGATGTCCTTCACCGCAGTTTCGATGCTCTCCGCATCCTTCGCAAGGCGCAGGCGCTTGCGCGCCCAAGGGAGAGCTCGTTCCACTTCCTTGTTGGCGATGCCCAGTTGCACCAGCAACGCATAGAAGCGCGTTTCCTGGATGAAGTCCTGCTCACGCGGCGCCAGCAGATCCAGCGCGGTGCGTGACTCCTGCCTGGCCTGCAGCGCCTGGGTGATGCGCAGCAGGTCTTCCAGCGCGGCGGATTTAGCCAGGCGGGTCCAGATCGCCAGGGCGGCACCGCGCTGGCCGTTGCGGTGCAGGTAATGCGCTTGGGCTTCCTGAGCGGAGATGCTGGCTGGGAAACTTTGCACCAGCCGCGCATATGCCAGTGCCGCCGGGCTGCCGGGCTTTGCGGGTGCATCCTCCCAGTTTTCCAGCAGCCGTGCCGCACGCAGATGATCCGCCTCTGCGACTCCTGCCAGTTTGAGAAAACGCTCCAGCGTGGACTGCGCGGCGGCGTCATCCTTGGCGCGATGCTGCAGGCTGGCCAGCCGCACAAGCATCTCTTTGTCTGCGGCATTCTGCTGAGTTAGCGTCTGCGCTTGCTCGACTGCCTCTTTGATCAAATCGAGTGATTCGAGCAGGTCGAGAAATCCTTCCTGCAGATCGCGCCGGCCGGGATTCGACAGCAGCAAAGCACGCGCCTCTTTCAGTGAGGCATCTTTCTGCCCGGTTTCGCCGAGCAACTGCGTGTGCTGCCAGGCCAGAGCCACGCGTTGCGGGTGCTCCTTCACGAGGTCGGACATGAATTTTTCAAACCCGGCCACGTCATCGCTCATGCGAAACACGCGGCTGATGCGGCTCAGCACATCGCCTTCCACCCAGGAGTCGGAGCCAGTGGCTGCCAGAGTTTCGCGCAGGGTCTTCAGGGCTTCATCGCGCCTCTCAGCCAGCAGCAGGATGTCCGTGAGCCGAAGCTGGCGCAAAGTCCGCGCCACCGGATCACGGGAACGCTTGATCAAGGCCTGCGCGGTTTCGAGCGCGGCCTCATACTGGCCTTCATCCGTCAGCAGATCGATCAGCTCCTCGGACAAATCTTCGTCCTCAGCGTGTGCGGCGGCCAGTTCTTTCCAGGTACGCAGCGCCTCTTCATTTTTGCCGAGACGCAGCAGCGCACGGCCACGCAGTTTGCCGATTTCCATCGTGCTTGATGCATCTGGCTTCGCTTTCACGGCTTCATCGAGAGACTGCAAAGCGGCGGCAAAATCAAGCGCACGCGCCTCCAGCCGCGAACGCTCAATCCACGCGGAAGCATTGGCCGGGCCAAGCTTCAACGCCGCCTCATAGGCCACCAGCGCCGCCCGATCATCACCGCGATGGGAATGAAAGACGGCGAGCAGCAGATGATCTGCCGCAGTGGCCGCCGGCAGTTTCGTCCTGGATTCCAGAAAGGCACCGAGTTCCGCGGTTGAGCTTTCTTCAAGCCATGCGGCGTAGAAGCGCTCAAAGATCGTGCCTGGCTGCGGACGCTTCAGGAGGATGTCCAGGTAACGCTGGGCTGGTGCAGGAACCACCACTGCCGCTTTTTGTGCCGAGGAAGAGACGCCTAACAAAAGGAGACAAAGGACAATGCGAGGAGGCATGCCTCGTTTTTAGCTGAATGTCCCGGCGTTTGGCAATAGCAGGGGTTGATTTGATCAGGAAAAAGCTTTTAGCACTTAAGCATGATCCCCGAAGAATTTCCTGCAGCAGCCACCCGCCTGTGCGCGGCGTGTGGGATGTGCTGTGACGGGACCATGTTTCAGATCGTGCGGATGCAGCCGGGGGAGGTGCCGGCGGAGCTGGGCAGGCTGGGACTGAAAATTCGCTGCCGGGACGGGGAGTATTACATGGAGCAGCCATGCTCCGCGCTGAGGGAGAAACGCTGCACTGTTTATGAGCAGCGGCCGGTGCGGTGCCGGCTGTTCAACTGCCAGCAGTTGGGTCGTGTGGAACGCGGCGAAACCACTGAGTCTGAGGCGATGACGATGATCATCGAGACACGTGCGCTGGTGGAAAAGGTGCGCGGATTGATCGAACAATGCGGACTGCGTGAGGATGGTCAGGCGCTGGTGGAACGCTATGAACGGGTGGCTTCAACACCGGTCAATCACGCGCTGGAACCGGAGATGGTCGAAGTGCGTGCTGATTTGGAAGAAACGATGCGGAAATTGAAGCTGGAATTGAACCGTGAGTTCCGGCTGCCGCCGGGCTCCAAATGACGAATCGCTCGTCTTTTGTAACTTTCGTGCCATGATGGCGGATGGAAATGAAAATATTGAAGCTGCTTGGCAGTGAGGATTACATACCCTCCAATGTGCCAGAGCTGCTTGCACAAGTGGGCATGAAGCCCAATCAACAGCAGGTGCTGCAAAGCCTGCTCAAAAGCCTGGAGAAGCAGGGAAAAATCGTACGTACCAAGGGCAACCGCTACATCATGGCGAAGGAGGCCGACCTGGTCCCCGGAGTGATTCAGATCACGCGCGGCGGCCGTGGCTTTGTGCAGCCCGATGAAGCGGGCATCACAGAAATCGGCATCTCGGAGAGCAACACAGGTACCGCCATGCATGGCGACCGGGTGCTGGTGCGCCTTGACGTCAGGCCGGGGCAGCAGGACAAAATCGGCAGCGTGGTGCGCGTGCTGGAACGCAAGCGGACGCAGTTCGTGGGCACCCTGCAGCGCTCGAAGCAGTTCCTGCATGTGACGCCGGATGATCCGCGTCTGCCTGGAGCGATTTATGTCTCGGAGCCGCGTGATGTGGGCCGCAAGCCCAACGTGGGCGACAAAGTGGTGGTGGAAATCACCCAATGGGAATCCAAGCAGACAGCGCCTGAGGGCGAGATCATCGAGGTGCTCGGTCCGCCTGATGAAGAGGGCGTGGACATGCTCTCCGTGCTGCGTCACTACGATCTGCCGCTGCACTTTCCGAAGAACGTGCTGCATGAGGCCACCACGATCGCCAAATCACGGGCTGACAACCAGCCGAGCGCACAGGAGTGCGCCGGACGTGTGGACTGCCGTTCGCACAATGTCATCACGATTGATCCGGATGATGCGAAGGACTTTGACGATGCCATCTGCCTTCAGAAGCAGGGAGATCAGTGGCTGCTGTGGGTTCACATCGCCGATGTTTCGCACTATGTGATGCCGGGCAGTGCGCTGGACATCGAAGCCAGAAAGCGCGGCAACTCAACCTACCTTGTGGATCGTGTGATCCCGATGCTGCCGGAGGCGCTGAGCAATGAGCTGTGCTCGCTCAAGCCGAACGTGGATCGCTTGACAAAGTGCGTGGAGTTTGTGCTGGCCAAGGATGGCCATGTCGTCAGCTCGAAATTTTATCCCTCGGTGATCCGCTCGAAGCGGCGCTTTACCTACAAGGAGGCGTTTGCAGCCATCCAGGTGCCGCCAAACAATGAGACTGAGCAGATGCTGCACGATGCGCATGCGATGGCGCAGAAGGTGCGCCACCTGCGCTTCAAGAATGGTTCGCTGGATCTCGACTTCCCGGAGAACAAGATCCGCCTCGATGAGCACGGCAAGGTGCTGCGCATTGAGCGCATTGAGAACGATGTCTCGCATCAGTTGATCGAGGAATACATGCTGCTGGCCAATGAGGCCGTCGCAGGCCGCCTGATGGGGCTGGACCGGCCCTCTGTGTATCGCGTTCACGAATCGCCCAAGGAGAAGCGGCTCAATGATTATCGCGAAGATGTGCTGAGCCATCGCGTGCCGTGCGGAAATCTCACACATCGTCCGGAGGTGCAGAAGCTGCTCAGCCGCCTCGGCACGCTGCCGATTGGCCCTGCCTTGAAGATTGGTTTTCTGCGCTCGATGATGCGTGCGCGTTACGCCGTGGAGCCGCTCGGCCATTACGGTCTGGCGAAAACGAAGTACACCCATTTCACTTCACCTATTCGTCGTTACGCGGATCTCGTGGTCCATCGCTCCTTGTTCGACAAGGTCCAGCTGCAAGTGGGCATTGCTAAGCAGATCGCGGATCACATCAGCACGACTGAGAAGAACTCGTCGGATGCCGAACGCGACAGCAAGGAGGTCAAAATCTACGCTTACCTGAAGGCTCAGCTCGTCTCGAAAAAGCCGCAGCCCTATGTCGCACTCGTCACCGATGTGCGGAACTTCGGTTTCTTTGTCGATGTGCCTGACCTCGGCCTCAGCGGTGGCGTGCCGCTTTCCTCGATCCAGGATGACTTCTATGTCTTTGATCCCGTCACGCGTCAGGTCACGGGGCGTCACACGCGCAAAGTCATCAGCATCGGGGACACCCTGGTGGTGCAGATTTACAAGGTGGACAGCATCAAGAAGCAGGTGGATTTCATGCCGGTGCCGCACCGTGGCAAACCGACGCGTTCCGAAGATTCGGAAGGTCAGAACCGGCGCGGGCCACAGAGCCGCGATCCGAAGCGGCCTTCAGCGCCGCCGCGCAAGCCCGGGCATGGCCACAAGCGTGCGTCGCAGCAGCCGAAGAAGAGACGCTAAGAGGATCAACCCAGGCCCACCGCATCGCGCACACGACTGAGAGTCTTGCGCGCGACGGCGCGGGCTTTCTCGGCTCCTTCAGCGAGGACTTTGTCCACGTAGCCTTTGTCAGCGAGAATTTCGTCACGGCGGGCGCGGAAGGGGGCGAAGTAGTCGGTCACGCCCTGCAGGAGGCGCTTTTTGAAGTCGCCGTAGCCGACGCCGCCGTTGAGGTGGTCGGCCACCATGGCATCGTAGTCCGCCTGTGAGGCCACCAGCTTGTAGAGTGCGAGGATGCTGCTGCCTTCGACGGCCTTGGGGGCTTCCACGGGAGTGGAGTCCGTCTTGATGCCCATGATCTTCTTCTTGAGCGGCCCCGGTTCTTCAAACAGCGGGATGGTGTTGTCGTAGCTCTTGCTCATTTTCTGGCCATCGAGGCCGGGGACTACGGCGGTGGTTTCCTGGATGCGCGGCTGCGGCAGTTTGAAGAGGCCTTCACCGAAGGTCTCATTCATCTTGATGGCGATGTCACGGGTGACTTCGACATGCTGCTTCTGATCTCTGCCCACGGGGACGACATCGCTGTCATAGATCAAAATGTCCGCCGCCATGAGCACCGGATAGGCAAAGAGACCGTGGGATGGCTTGATGCCGTTGGCCACCTTGTCTTTGTAGCTATGGCAGCGCTCCAACAGACCCATGGGAGTGACCGTGCTGAGAATCCACGAGAGCTCGCAGTGCTCCGGCACGTCGCTTTGACGGAAGAAGACGCATTTGTCCGGATCAAGGCCGCAGGCGAGGAAATCGACGGCGAGCTCGCGGACGAAGCCGCGCAAAGCCTTGCCATCGTGGACGGAGGTGAGCGAGTGGTAGTCGGCGATGAAATAGTAGGCGTCGCCTTCATGCTGCAGCTTGAGTGCAGGCTCCATCATGCCAAAGAAATTGCCGATGTGGAGTCTGCCGCTGGGTTGAAGGCCGGAAAGGATGCGCATAAGACCGCTGATATGGCGGCGCGTATGGGAATCGTCAAGCCAGCCGTTTTCGCGCGGCGATCAGGCCGTGCTTGGGGCCAAAGACAAAGGCGAGGGCGAACATGGCCGCCTGTGCCAGTACAATACAGGCGCCGGTGGCGCCGTTCATGAAGTAGCTGGCATAGACACCGAGGCAGCTGGCGAGTACGGAGGAACTGGCGGCGATCAACAGCATGTGATCAAAACGATCGGTGAGCAGCCGCGCGGTGCAGCCGGGGGTGATGAGCATGGCCACGACGAGGATGATGCCCACGGCCTGGAGTGAGGCCACGATGGTGGTCGCGAGGACGGCCAGCAGGATGTAGTAAAGCAGGTTCGTGTTCAGGCCGATGGCACGCGCATGGGCAGGGTCAAAACAGAACAGCAGCAGGTCTTTGCGCATGAAGAGGATGACGGCGAGTGTCAGCACGGAGGCAACAAGCGTCTGGATCATGTCCCCGCGCTCAATGCCGAGGATGTTGCCAAAAAGAATGTGATTGAGGTGTGCATCGGTTTCCACCTTGGTGAACATCACGAGACCGAGTGCGAACAGCCCGGTGAAGACGATGCCCATCACGGTGTCCTCCTTGATGCGTGTGTTGGATTTGATCCAGCCTGTGGCGGTGGCGCAGAAAAGGCCGGAGACAAAGGCCCCGATGGCGAGCGGCAGTCCCAGCATGTAGGCACCGACGACGCCAGGCAAAACGGCGTGGGAGATGGCGTCACCCATCAGCGACCAGCCTTTCAGCACCAGGTAGCAGGAGAGCACGGCGCACACCGCCCCGACGAGGGCGCCGACGAGCATCGCCTCGTTCATGAAGCTGTATTGAAACGGGGCGAGGAGGTTCATGCGGAGGCGGCGGCACGGCGTTGGGCCCGGGCAGCGAGCAGGCCGTGTTTGGGGGCGAAGGCGAGCGCGACGAGGAAGATGACGGTTTGCAGCACGACGATGCAGCCACCGGTGGATCCGTTCAGAAAGTAGCTGGCATACGCGCCCACCACGCCGCACAAGACACCGGTGAGTGTGGCGATGCCGAGCATTCGGCCAAAGCGGTCGGTGAGCAGGTAGGCCGTGGCCCCGGGGGTGACGAGCATGGCCACGACGAGGCACGCTCCCACCGTTTGCAAGGCTGCGACCGCAGTGGCGGAGAGCAGCGCGAGCAGCAGGAAGTGCAGAAAGCGCGTGTTCAGGCCGATGCTGCGTGCGTGGCCTTCATCAAAGCAGTAGAGCAGCAGGTCCCGCCATTTGAGGCCGAGGATGAGGATGGCACCTGCGGAGATGATGAGCACCTGCAGGATGTCCGGGTCGGAGATGGCAAGAATGTTGCCAAAGATGATGGTGCGCAGGTTGAGATTGCTCGGGTACAGCGAGAGCAGCAGCAGACCCAGGGCGAAGAAGCTGGTGAACACCACGCCGATCACCGCATCTTCCCGCAGCCGCGAGTTGTGCTTCACCCAGCCCATGCCCAGCGCCGCCAAAATGCCGGCGACGAAGGCACCGACGGAAAACGGCAGGCCCAGCATCCAGGCCAGCGATACGCCGGGCACGATCGCGTGAGACAATGCATCGCCCATCAGCGACCATCCCTTGAGCGTGATGAAGCAGGACAAAAACGCACACACGCCGCCAATGAGGCCGCTGACGAGAATGGCCTTCACCATGTACTCGTAATGAAACGGCGTGAGCAGGTCCGTCATTCGCCCACCTCCATCTCCCGCTTCTTCACCAGTTTCTCGCGTCCCAGGCGGTCCGTGTATTCCAGATGGCCGTCCTTGCCGAACACGAGCGGGCGTTCGTCGTCAGTGAGCAGCTTCACGGTGCGGCCGTCATGCTCCTGGATGGTGGACTGCGCGAAGTGGAACTGGCGCAGCACGCCTCCAAAGGCGCGGGTCAGATTGTCTTCAGTGAACACGATCTCGGTTGGGCCGAAGGCGAGCACCGTCCGGTTGACCAGCACCACCTGGTCGCAAAACTCTGGCACGCTGCCGAGGTTGTGCGTGGAAACGAGGATGATGTGGCCCTCCTCGCGCAAGGCCCGCAGCAGTTCAATGATGGCGGTTTCGGTCTGCACGTCCACGCCGGTGAAAGGTTCATCCAGCAGCATGATGCGTCCCTTTTGCGCCAGCGCACGGGCCAGGAAGACGCGCTTCCTTTGTCCGCCGGAAAGCTCGCCGATCTGGCGGTCTTTGAGTCCGCTCATGCCCACGCGTTCCAGGCATTCTTCAGCCACGCGCTTGTCCTCCGTCCGCGGGATGCGCAGGAAGTTCATGTGCCCGTAGCGCCCCATCATCACCACGTCCCAGACGCTGACGGGGAAAGTCCAGTCCACCTCCTCCGCCTGAGGCACGTAGGCGACGAGTTTTTGCTTGCGTGACTCCTCAACGCTCCGGCCCGCGATGCGCACTTGGCCTTTGGCCGGCCGCAGGAATCCCATGATGGCCTTGAACAAGGTGCTTTTGCCGCTGCCATTGACTCCGACAAGGGCGCAGATGGTCCCTGCTCCCAGGGTGAATGTGGCGTTTTGCAGGGCAACGTTGCCGTTTGCATAGGCCACGGTGACATCAGTGACTTCAATCGCGAGCGGAGGGATGGCGGCGGGCATTGTCAGGGGTGGGCGAACGCCTTCACGATGATGTTGGCGTTGTATTGCAGAAGCTTCAAAAACGTCGGCGCGGGGCCGTCGTCGCTGGTGAGCGAGTCCACATACAGCACACCACCGTAACGCGCACCGGTTTCCTTTGCCACCTGCAGCATGGCCTTGTCGCTGATGGTGCTTTCCGAGAAAACCACCGGGATTTTGCTTGCCCGCACGGTGTCTATGACCTTCCGCACCTGCTGCGGCGTGCCTTCCTGGTCCGCGTTGATGGGCCACAAAAAAAGTTCCTTCATGCCGTAGTTGCGCGTCAGATAGGAAAAGGCTCCTTCACAACTCACCAGCCAGCGCTGTTCCTCCGGGATTGCCTCCAGGGCTTTGCGCACAGGCTCATCCACGGCGCGGAGTTCGGCGGTGTAGGCCGCGGCGTTCTTCGTGTAGGTCGCTTCGTTGGCCGGATCGAGCTTCACCAGCGCTTTGCGGATGTTTTCGACGTAGATGACGGCGTTGGCCGGAGACATCCAGGAATGCGGGTTGGGCTTGCCGGTGTAGGGGCCCTCCGCAATTCCCATCGGCTCGATGCCGTCTGTAAGCACCACGCTGGGAACATCCCTCACCTGCTGGAGGAATTTTTCAAACCAGCGCTCCAGGCCCAGTCCGTTCCAAAGTACAAGATCGGCGTTCTGCGCTTTGACGAGATCAAGCGGCGTCGGTTCATAGTCGTGAATCTCCGCTCCCGGTTTTGTGATGGACTCCACGATGGCCGCCGTCCCGGCGACATTCTGCGCCATGTCCTGGATGATCGTGAACGTCGTCAGGATTCGTTTCGGCCCAGACTTGGTCTTTTCAGGGGAGGGGGCACATGCAGCGAGAGTGCCGAGGAGGAGCAACAGGGCTGGCTTTTTCATGGCAGCGACGGAGCGGAAGACTTCAGGCAACGGGCCTCCTATACGTGAGCGCCAGCCTGTTTCGGGAGTATTTTCCATGGGTATGGGGATAAAATTAGAAGCGGAATGACACGCCCACAAAGGGATTCAGCGTTTGATTGCCATTGAAGAACCAGTTCATCCCGACATCGAATTTCAGGTCTGGGGTGACGAGGTAGGTGAGGCCTCCGTCGAACGAAGACTGCAAGTAACGCTCTTCGCTACTAAGCCAGCCCTGGTAAGTCTCAACGTAAAAGGCCAGCTTCTCGGTCAGGTCACGTCCAATCGCGAGGGTGAAGGCGGGCTCGAAATAGCGCTGGCGCTCATCCGTCACCGCCATGGCGAGGAAGATGCTGGAACCGAATTCCCAGCCGCCACCAATATCGACTTCCTGATTGATGGTGAGGCCGTACTCCCAGGCGTTGTTGCCGAATCCTGTGGTGGCGGTGGGCGCCTTCACCCAGGGCAGCAGGGCCAGGGCGTAAGATCCCTCATCATTGCCCACCAGACCGGTCTTCATGCGCAGGTAAATGTCGCCGCTGCCGCTGCTTTTGTCCGTCAGAAAGCCGTCGGCATTCTTTTCCCGATGCAGCAGGCGTGTAGCCCATCCGATCTGCAGGTCGGTGTTATGCGTGATGCCGTATTTGAAGATGAAATCGCACAGGGAGGTGTCCTGGGCCTGCTCGCTTGCCCCGTAAGTGCGGCTGAAAGAGGCCAGGTTGCTTTCGACCTGGAACCAGCCTTTCGGAACGGTATGAGCGGATTCGGTCTGGTCCGGGCGGTCAGTGCTCAGCGGGCGCACTGGTTGTTGTTGTTCGGCGGCGCACACCATGGCAGCTGGAAGCGCGAGACAGGTAAATATAATGATATTTGTGTTCATTAAAAAAGTTAGTCCGGACTAACAACATGAGTCTGGATAAGGCGCAAGCATTAATATTAGCCTGGGCTAACTTTGGGGTGAAATGATTCGCTTTGCCTCCGCCGACGGCCCGGCTAAAATTCAACAATGCCTGCCAAGCGCCAAGAACCCACTGCGCATGTTCACTCACCCGCCATCGAAGATTATCTGGAGCAGATTCACAACCTGATCGAAGGGAAGGGGTATGCGCGCGTGGTGGACATCGCCAAGAATCTGGGAATCTCGCAGGCCAGCGTGACCAACATGATCCAGAAGCTCGATGCCGAGGGCTTTGTGGTCTATGAGCGGTACCGCGGGGTGGTTTTGACCGATGAGGGCCGCAAGGTGGGGGCCGAGATCGCGCGGCGGCATGAAGTTTTGACGCGACTGCTGGCGGGTTTTGGACTCGATCCGCAAACCGTACACGAGGATGTGGAAGGCATGGAGCACCACATCAGCCGTCAGACGCTGGACGTGCTGACTCTGCTGATGGAGGAACTGGAAGGCAATGCGGTCTTGATGCGCAAACTGCGGACCAAATTGGCGGGCCTGACCTGACCGTTTCCTAATAAAGGATTGGCTGGCTGCCTTTAAAGAAAGAATTAAAAGCTTGTGATAGCCACCATGACAGCCTTGCGTTTAGTCATGGATTCGATCCCATAATGCGCTGGTTCTTGTACATCCCCTCCATCTTGGTCCTGCTGACGCTGGGCGTGGAGTTGTGTTCAATGCATGATGCCCCAGTAGAGAAGGAGCCATCTCACCTAGCCTGTGTTTTGGATGACGATGATGCTGAATTGAAGCCGTGCGCAGTGCGCGAGCCATCATTCACTGAATGCAATCCATTCATTTTGGCAGGACTGAATTTGGTGACTCAAAGTCTGAAGTCGGACTTCGTTTTGTCGCTCGAAGGAGCTGCAATCGTCAAAGTCTGCTCAGGAGTCCGCCGGCACCGGTGGTTGTGCAAAGAGTGCTGTTGATGAGGCGCGAAAGTGCTGCTGAGCACGCCCAAGGGGTGCTCTAAACAGGCAGCGGGAATGCCATAAACAGGCATGGGGCATGCTATACACGGGCTGGTGAGCAGATTGTTTGCTTCAGCTTCCATTGTCACATCACGGCTGGACCGGTTCGGTCTCTGTCAGTCCATGCCGCAGTTACTTTCTTCCACGAGATCATGTCTTCCAATTTCATTTACAATGAACACTATTCTTTCGATTTTTTTCAGCCTGCTGTTCACCGGCGTTGCGTCTGCCGGTCCAGTCATGCTCACCGTTAAAGCTGCCAGCGAAAACAAAACCGCCGACAAGAAACAAGCCGAAGTTACCCGTGCTTACTGGCTCAACATCCGTGTCACCAACCTCTCCGGCACGAAGCTGGAAGGAGCGACGCTGAAATGGACCTTGTTTGCCGCCAACCTCCGACGCGGTGCGGACAGCATCGTGGTGGAGAAATCAGGCGACATTAAAATCGCCGTGGATGCCAACGGCAGGTATGCGGACTTGGCCACGCCCAAGGTGGCCTATGTTTTTGCGCCCATGCATTCCGAGCGCAAAGGCAGGTCTTCCATCACAGTTGAGGAGGCGGGACATCGCTATCATGGCTTTCATGTACAGGTCATCAATGGTGATACTGTTCTTGGAGAAATCTGGAGCAATGAGGCATTGCGCAAGCAGCAGCTCAAGTAACCCATTGGACCCGAGGTTGATCGAGCCCGCCTTTAAGAACATAAAGCACTGTCTGCTGTCAAAACCGCCGCCATCAGATGCGTGGCAGTTTTGCACCGCCTCTTTGAGTTCACTGCGCGGCGGTGTCTTTTTTCACGATGCCTTCCTGAAAACCGTCCGCGATTTTCGGGCATTGATCATTCGGGTCACGCCAAACTTCTTCAGTTAACGCAACCGGATCATTCATCCACCACAGGGCCTTAATTGGCAGAATGCCGCCACGCATGGCGCAGCATCGAATGAATCGAACCTTCCTCCCCAAATGTCATTGATGAGTCCATCTTCCATGAAAACCTGCCTTTACCTTCTGCTCTTGACGCTGGGCCTGGAAATCCAGGCAGTTGCTGCGAATCCCACTGCCATGCCAGCGGAGACGGAAGGTCCGTCGGCTGAACGCCTGGCCGAACTGACCAAATCCACTTCCCGGCGGACGCCGATCAAGTTGGAGGATTACCTCGCCAAAGTGGCGGCCTCAAACCTCGGCTACGCATCCCAGCGCTACAATGTGTCGATCGCCGAGGCTCAGATCATGGCCTCAAAGGTTTTTCAAAACCCGGTTCTTCAAATCGGCAACATGCGGGATGTCTCAAACAGCGGGGGTCAGAAACTGCCGGGCTTTTACAATGGGTACTTATCACAAACCATTGAACTCGGCGGCAAGCGCCGCGAACGACAGTTGGTGGCCCGGAAAAACTATGCGGCGGTGTCTTCATCCCTGCAGAGTTTCCTGCAGAATCTACGCCTGGATGCCTCGGCTGCCTATGCGGATGCCATTGCCATGGGGCAGGTGGCTTCTCAGTACCAGCGCACCGCCTCCCTGCTGCGGGACCTGCTGCAGGCTCAGCAGGAGCGTCAGAAGGCGGGAGACATCAGTGACGTGGATCTGTTGCAGACGCGTGTCGAAGTCCGCCAGTATGAGGCCGAGCTCCTCAATGCGCAGGCCCAGGCCACGAATGCCGAACTGGGTCTCAATGCTTTTCTAGGGCCGCAGTTTGCGAGCACCCACTGGCTGCCAGTGGGTTCTCTGAATGTCACCCCGCAAAGCACGGATCTTTTTAAGCTGCTTTCCAGCGCTATCCGCAATCGGCCGGACCTCGTGGCCATGCGCCACCGGCGTGATGCGACGGGAGAAAACATCAAACTTGAAAAAGCCAATCGAGTTCCCGATCTGACTGTGGGAGTGGGTTGGACCAACAGCACCTACTCGGGCAATACGACCTCCCCTCAGCCGAACTACAACATGATGGGGCTGCAGTTCTCCTTGCCACTTCCGATCTGGAATCAAAACAAAGCAGGAATTGCCGCGTCCATGGCCATGGCAAGCCAGGCGCAGCTGGATCTCGATGCCGCGGAAGTGCAGGCGGGCGTGGATGTGCGCCGGGCGCTTTCGCTTTACGGCATCACCCAGGAGCGGGTGAATCTTTATCAAGGCGGCGTTTTAAAGGATGTCGATGCCGCTTTGGAAAAGCGGGTGGTCAGCTACAAGCGCGGCGGCTCTTCGCTGCTGGAGCTGCTGGATGCCCAGCGCAAGGCCAACGAGGTCTGGCAGAGTTTTTACGACGCACAAAGCGATCATGCCCGGGCGGTCATTGAGCTGCATCGCGCCGCCGGCATCTGGATCATCCATTTCTGAACCCAATCAATCATGCAAATCATCAAATACCCATGTCTTCTGGCGCTGCTGCTGGCGTCCTGCAAACCGGCTCCGGTCGTTGAGATAGATCCGTTTCCAGTCAAAGTGGAAAAGAACCATCTGATTTTCACGGCGGGTGATCCCCAGCTGAAGTCGATCGGTGTTCAGCAGGCGAAGGAAAATGACACGGTGATCCTGCACCTGACTGGCAAGCTGGTCTGGAATGAGGACGTCACCACGAATGTCTTCTCTCCTCTGGCCGGACGTGTGGCCAGCATCAAAGGCGCCCGTGGGCAGAAGGTGAAAGTGGGGGATGAACTGGCCCGCATCACATCGCCGGATTTTGGCCAGGCCCAGGCAGACGCAGTGAAGTCTGAGGCGGATCTGGCACTGGCCAGGAGAGTGCTGGAGCGCACCCAGGATTTGCTGAAGCAGGGTGTGCTGCCTCAGAAAGAACTGGATACGGCACAGAACGCTTTTGATGACGCTCAATCAGAGCGCGACCGTGCCGTGGAGCGTCTGGCCGTCTGGGGCGGGCGCGGTGGCGATGTGAACGGTGCGTTTGCACTCAAAGCGCCCATGGACGGAGTCATTGTGGATCGCAATGTGCAGCCAGGCCAGGAAGTGAGATCTGATCAGATGCTGGCTGGCATGGCCGTGGTGGCTGCTCCGATGTTCATCATCTCAGATCCTGAATCGCTTTGGGTTCACCTGGATGTCAGCGAGCAGGATTTGTCGAACCTGCAGGTGGGGCAGAAGCTGGAGATTCGTTCCCGCGCTTATGGCGACCGGGTTTTTCCGGGAGCGCTCACGGTGATCGGGCAGTCGCTGAATCCTGATACACGCACCGTTGTGGCCAAAGGCACGGTGTCCAATCCGGAGAAACTGCTGAAGGCGCAGATGTATGTGGATGTGAATGTCATCACGCATGTCTCCAAGATGCCGCAGGTTCCGATCAAGGCCGTGTTCTTGCGGGAGGGGAAAGCCTGCGTGTTTGTGCGCGCTTCCGAGACCACCTTTGAAATGCGTCAGATCACCACCGCTGCGGAGGACGCCGGGCATGTTTTCGTCAGCAAAGGACTCAATGCCGACGAAGCGGTGGTCTCAGAAGGAGCTCTCGTGTTGGAGAGCCTGCTTGATGCCAACACCAGTACCGCAAACCCCGGCGCAGAGAAGGCTGAACACTAAACGCCATGGGCACGCTCACCAAATACGTTCTTAAACACCGGCCCATCGCCTTTGCGCTGATGGTGCTTTTCGTGCTCGCCGGTGCGCTGGCCTTCAACCGCCTGCCGGTGGAGGCTTATCCAGATGTCACCAATGTGTCGGTGCAGATCATCACGCTGCTGCCGGGGCGTGCCGCCGAAGAGGTGGAGCGTCTGGTGACGGTGCCCATTGAGAATGCCATGAACAGCATTCCCAAGCGGTCCTCCATCCGTTCGGTTTCGCTCTTCGGTCTCTCTCAGGTCACCATCGTTTTCGAAGATGATGCCGACCGTGCCTACTGCCGGAACATGGCTTTCCAGCTGCTTTCCAGCGTCAGTCTGCCGCCGGATGCGGACACGCGCCTCTCGCCTGACACCACGCCCGTGGGTGAGATTTACCGTTACACGCTGGATGCACCGAAGAGCATGCCCTCCACCGAGTTGCGCGCGGTGCAGGACTGGATCGTCGAGCGCCAGCTGCGTACGGTTTCCGGGGTCGTGGATGTCATCGGCTTCGGCGGTGCCACCAAGCAGTATCAGGTGCTGATCGATCCCATGAAGCTGCTGTCGTATGACATTTCGCTGCGCCAGGTTCTTGATGCGCTTTCAGCTGGAAACAAAAATGCAGGCGGCGCCTACATCGAGCACGGGCCGGAAATGTTCATTGTTCGTGGTCTTGGCTTTGTGCAGTCGCTGGAAGACATCGGCCTGATCGCAGTGGAGACGCGTGGGGGCACTCCCATTCGCGTCAAAGACCTTGGTCGCGTGCTCATTGGCGAGCAGCTGCGCCTCGGGCGTGTCGGGCGCAGCATTCCAGCCGAACATTTCGATTTGGATGACGCCATCGAAGGCATCGTGATGCTCCGCAAAGGGGAGAATGCCATGGATGTGCTCGAAGGGGTGCGGGCAAAGATCGACATCATCAACACCAAGTTTCTGCCGGCCGGAGTGCATATCCGCATGCACTACGACCGCACGAATCTCATCAACCGCACCTTGCACACGGTGCATAAAAACATGGCGGACGGCATCGGGCTTGTGCTGCTCGTCCTCATCATGTTTCTCGGTCTGGGAAACATCCGCTCCGCGCTCGTGGTGGCGGCTGTGGTGCCGCTGTCGTTGCTGGGGGCCTTCCTCATGCTGGATCTGCGCGGCATTCCTGCCAATCTCATTTCCATGGGGGCCATCGACTTCGGCATCATCGTGGATTCCGCCGTGGTGGTGATCGAGGATCTGCTGCGCATGATGCATGAGCGGCGGGAGAAAAAAGAGTCCCTCTTCAAACTGCTGCCCAAGGCCGTGGGGCAGATGGGACGCCCCATCCTCTTTTCCAAAGCCATCCTCCTCACGGCTTTCCTGCCGCTCTACACCATGCAGCGGGTGGAAGGAAAAATCTTCAAGCCGATGGCGCTTACGCTGACCTTTGCGTTGATTGCCGGAACCATTCTGGCGCTGACCATTGTGCCGCTGCTGGCCAGTTACGCGCTCAAGAAGGGACCTGGAGAGCATGAGTCATGGCTCGTGCGTATCCTCCTGCGCCTGTACCGCCCGTCGCTGGGCTGGGCGCTCAAGCATGGCCGCATGGTCGTTCTGAGCGGTGGGGTCATGCTGGCCGTTGCTGGGGTTGTTTCCTCCCACACGGGTACGGAGTTCCTGCCCAAGCTGGACGAAGGCTCCCTCTACATCCGCTCTTTCCTGCCTCAGACCATCTCGCCCTCCGAGTCCGCTCAGATCATGCGGCGCCTGCGTGGTGTGCTGGCCTCCTTCCCGGAATCCAAATCCATCATCACACAAAATGGCAGGCCGGACGATGGCACGGACGTCAATGGCTTTGATGTCAGTGAAACTTCCGTGGATCTTTATCCGCGGGAGGAATGGAAGACCGCCAAGGATCGGGATGGCCTCGTCAAGGCCATGAAGGCGAAGCTCAATATCGAAGTGCCTGGCGTGCAGTTTCAGTTCAGCCAGATCATCGAGGACAACGTCAATGAAGCGATCTCCGGGGTGAAGTCTGAGCTGAGCGTGAAAATCTTCGGGGATGAACCCGAGAAGCTCCAGCAGCTTGCGGATCAGATCGTGGACATTCTCAACACCGTTCCGGGAGCTGCTGATGTCGGCACTGACCGGCTCATGGGGCAGCCTCAGGTGCAGATCGCCGTGGAACGCTCCGCCATCTCCCGCGCCGGGTTGTCGATGACGGATGTGCAGTCTGTCATCGAGACGTCCATGGGTGGTTCCGTCGCCACCAAGGTGCTCGAAGGTGAGCGCACCTTTGATCTCGTGGTCAAAATGATCCCGCGCTCCGTGGCCAGCATTGACGGCATCCGGCGCATTCCTGTTTCTGGATCGGATGGCGAGCGACTCACGCTTGGGGCGCTGGCTTCCGTGGAAGTGAAGCCCGGATTTGCCCGCATCTATCGCGAAGAAAACGCGCGTCTGACCGCTGTGAAGCTCGCCGTGCGTGGGCGTGATCTGGGAACGCTGGTGGCTGAAGCGCAGCAGAAGGTCAATGCGCAGGTCGTTCTGCCCAAGGGGTTTCGCCTGGAGTGGACAGGTGCCTTTGAAAACCAGCAGCGTGCGGTCAAACGCCTGATCCTGGTCGTGCCGATCACACTCGTCGCCATTTTCTTCCTGCTCTTCACCGCTTTTGATTCCGCGAAGCTCGCCACCCTCATCCTGCTCAATGTTCCCTTTGCTGCGGTGGGCGGGATTCTTGTACTCCCGCTGGCGGGGCTGGCGATGTCTGTTTCCGCCTTGGTCGGCTTCATCGCTCTCTTCGGCGTGTCGGTTCAAAACGGTGTGCTGTTGGTCGAGCGCATTCGTGAATTGCGCAAGGAAGGCATGCGCATGGCCGAGGCGGTTCGCGAGGGCGCTATCAGCCGTGTGCGACCGGTCGTGATGACCGCCGCCATGGCCGCCTTGGGCCTGCTGCCTGCGGCGTTGTCCCACGCCGTCGGCGCGGAAACGGCACGTCCATTTGCCTGCGTCATCATCGGGGGCCTGATCACCGCCACCCTGCTCACACTCTTCATCCTTCCGGTGCTATATCCCCATTTTGATGCCGGAGAAGAAGGCTTGCACAGCAAGTACGTACTCATCGAAGGCCCGGATCACCAGCCGTTCTTATCTTTGCATGAGAAGAAAAAGCCGGATGAACCGGAAACGTCCGCAGAACCACCCAAAGGGCACGGATAGGTTGATTTTTCATGCTGGAAACTGCCAGGGCTGTGCGTTATTGTCCTACATATACACATGAAATCTCACCGCCATGACTCCAAGCCGCTCGTCCGGCTGGTGCATTTGCTGCTGCTGATTGGCTGGATGCTCTCCTCTCATGGGATCGCACCGGCCATTTGCATGGCGGCGGCTATGATTGACGGTGATCACGCCGTGAAGGTCGGTCTGTCCAACAAAGGCGCCCTGACGGTGGTGCTTTCTCATGCAGGCAAGTCCGCCGCTGAGCTGACAATTCATGAGCATGACGCGCTCTGCAGAGTGCTGGTGGCTTTTGCCGAAGCGCCTGCATCCAATGCAGCGGATCACGTGCTGGCATTCAAGCAAGTCGATGACGCTTCACGTGCGCAACGACTGATGACGTCCACGCAAGGCATCGTCAAAGCGGCGGTCCCTTCGCATGTCGTGGCCCACTGCCTCCTCGCAAAGCCAGTTGTGGCTGCTGCAGTCGGGCGCTTGCAGAGGAACTCATGGTCGCATGGTCTTGCCCTGAAGTCTGGCAGGACCGTCATGCGTTGTTGAGCAATGGATCGAATCTCCGGGGCCGCAAAAGCGGACACTTCGGGCACATGCTGCGGATGAATCCGCCTTGCCCATAACTCACCATCCAATCTCAATTTACGCGCATGAAACTTTCCTCTCTTCTTCTCAGTTTGCTTGTTTGCCTCCAGTTGCCCTCCAGGGGTGAAACGGAGCCCGTCTCAGTCAATTCCCTCGTTCTCAAGGCTCTCGCCACACACCCGGAGCTTCGTTTTTACGAGGCTCAAATCGATGTCGCCCAAGGCGGAAAAACCAAGGCGGGGGAGATTAAAAACCCGGACATGATGGTTGGGGTCGGCAACTGGCATATACGCGACCTCGCCACGGGAGCATCTGGTGATGGCCCCACTTGGGCGGTGCAGCTCACGCAAACCTTCGAGTGGCCCGGGCGCCTCTCTCTGCGCAAGGCCATCGCGCAAAAAGACATTGAGCTGGCCCAGCTCGGGGTCGTGCAGTTTCGCGCTGCGCTTGCCGGCCGGGTGCGCACCATCTCCTGGAAGCTGCTGGCCGCGCAGGAACAGACGCGGGCTGCCGACGAAGTGGCGAAACGTTTCCAGTCCCTCGCTGCGGTGCTCCTGCAACGTGATCCCGCCGGTGCCGCGCCTCGTCTGGAGGCCCGCATCATTCAGGCCAGCGCTCTCAATCTGGGTGCCGAAGCCACCCTGGCGCGCAATGAACTGGCCGCCGCCCGCTTTGAGCTGAACCAGCTCCTGGGCGAAAAAGCAGAGCATCCGCTGCAGCTGCGCATGGAAGATCTTGTGCTAAATCTACCACCGCCGCTCGAGTTCTTGCTGGCCGAGGCACGCCGCAAAAACTTCGCTCTGCGCGCCCGCTTCATTGATGTGGAGCAGCAGGGATACCATGTGGAGCTCGCCAAAAACGAGCGCTGGCCCTCCATCACCGTGCAGCCTTACATACAGAAGCAGACGACGTTCACGCGGGAAACCCAGGTGGGCATCGGCGTTTCCATTCCGCTGCCATTGTGGAACCGCAACAAAGGGGCCATCGACGCCGCGAAAGCCAAGGAAGTGCAGGCGGAAGTCATGCTCACCGCCCAGATGCGCCAGCTCGAGCGTGACGTCGCGGCGCAGGCCAGTCATTACCGCATTCATACCGAGGAGCTTGCCAAATGGCCGGCTGACACGCTGGAAAGCTTTCGCAAAGCAGCCGCAGATGCCGATGAGCACTATCGCTTGGGCGCTCTGCCGCTGGCGACTTACACAGAGCTGCAACGTCAGTACATCGCTTCCGTCAAAGCCGTGCTGACTTCGCAGCTGGGTGCTGTGGACGCACGTCTGCAGCTTGAGCAGCTCACGGGCAGCTCTCTGGTGAAATAGGCCGCATCGCATTTTGAACCTCATCTTTTGCGATCATGCTCAATTTTATTCTTGAATTCTCCGTCCGTCAGCGTGCCCTCGTGCTGCTGGGGGCTTTCGGCCTGCTCGGTGCGGGCTTGTATTCACTCATGCACCTTCCCATCGATGCGGTGCCGGATCTCACCGGCCCGCAGGTGCAGGTGAACGTGGCCGTGCCAGCCCTGGCTCCTGAGGAGTCCGAGCGCGCTGTCACACGGCCCATCGAAATGGCGCTCTCCGGGATGCCCGGCGTGCTCGATTCGCGTTCGATCACGAAGTTTGGCCTCAGCCAGGTTACGATCCAGTTTGAAGACGACGCGGACATTTTTCGTGCGCGCCAGCTCGTCACCGAACGTCTCACCGCCGTGATGAACGATCTGCCTCCGGGCAGCTCGCTCAGCCTTGCCCCCATCAGCACAGGCCTGGGTGAAATCTTCTACTACACGCTCCATTGGAAAAAGGGGGCCAAGGAGAAGCCCGCTGATGAAAAGGAAGGCCTCATGCGCCTGTGGGAGACACACGAATACATAGTGAAACCGCATCTGCGCGTCGTGCAAGGAGTGGCGGAGATCAACAGCAACGGCGGACATCAGCGTCAGGTAACCGTTGAGCCCATGCTTGATAAATTAAAAGCGGCGAACATGACCGTGGGCGAACTCGCCGCCATCATTCGCGGCAATGTCGAAAACGCCGGGGGCGGCGTCATCAATCGCGGTGACGAGCAGCTCACCATTCGCAGTGTGGGTCGTGTCAGCACGGCTGAAGAAATCGCTCAGCTGCCGATCAAATTCGGTGCCGCCATCGAGCCGCTGCGGGTGAAGGACGTGGCCAAGGTGCAGTGGGGCGCGGGCTTCCGCGGCGGTGCGGCCACCATGGATGGTGAAGAGGTCGTGCTCGGAACCGTGATGATGCTCATGGGGCAGAATGCACGCGTCGTCTGCCATCGCGTGGCACCACGGCTGGAGGAACTGCGGGAAAAACTGCCTGCAGGCATGGATGTGACCGTCGTGTACGAACGCTCCGATCTCGTCGAGGCCACAGTTGGCACGGTGGAAAAAAATCTCCTCGAAGGTGCCGTACTCGTCATCGTCGTTCTGTTGGTCCTTCTCGGGAACTGGCGTGCGGCTTTGATCGTGGCGCTGGCCATTCCGCTGTCATTCCTGTTCGCCATCTGTGGCATGGTTCAGGGTGGTTGGTCTGGCAATCTGATGAGTCTTGGAGCAGTCGATTTCGGTCTGATCATCGACGGCGCCGTGGTCATGGTCGAAAACATCATCCGCAGGATCGGGATCAAGCAGCATCACCTCGGACGAATTCTCACCAAGGAGGAGCGTTCACGCGAAGTGCTCGCCGGCAGCAAGCAGATGGCGAGTCCGATGTTTTTCGGGGTGCTCATCATCACCATCGTTTACTTGCCGATTCTGACGCTCACGGGCGTCGAAGGTAAAATGTTCCGCCCCATGGCGGTGACGGTGATTTTTGCGCTCGCCGGGGCCCTGCTGCTGGCTCTGACGCTCATGCCCGCGATGTGCTCGTTCTTCCTCGGCGGCAACGTCGCCGAAAAGGACAACTGGATCATCTCGGGTCTCAATCGAGTGTTCCAGCCCATGCTGCGTGCCGCCATCAGAATGCGCTGGGCGGTGGTGCTATTGGCCGTCGCTTTCTTTGCTTTCTGCGGCTGGCGCTTCAGCACACTGGGGGCCGAGTTCGTGCCCAAGCTGGACGAAGGCTCCATCGCCGGGATGATTTACCGCAAAGTCGGCATGAGCCTCAAGGAGTCCCTGCATGAGGACCTCGTGCTCGGCAAAATGGTGCGCGAAAAGTTTCCGCAGGTCACCCGCTTTTTCACCCGCAGCGGCACCAGCGAAGTCGCCACCGATCCGATGCCGCCAAACGAAACGGATTTCTACGTCTTCTACACACCCGTCTCCGAGTGGCCCAAAGGCCCCGGCCTGCCGACCAACAAGGCCGAGCTTTGCGCCGCCATCGAGAAGGAGGCGCTCAGCGAGCACGAAGACCAGAGCATCGAATTCGGCCAGCCGATCGAGACACGCTTCAATGAAATGATGGAAGGTTCCAAGGCCGAGCTCACCGTGCGTATCTACGGCATCGAATTTGACATGCTTGAAAAGCTTGCCAGCCAGATTCGTGACATCATCAACAACACTCCGGGGGGATCCGCTGAGCTTGAAACAGACGGTCGTACCAGCACCGTCGTGATGCAGGTGAAGCGGGATGTTCTTACCAAGTATAACGTCCCCCTTGCCGAGCTCAACCATGCCGTCTCTGCCGGTCTCGGCGGGGAAGTGTCCGGCCAGGTCGTCGAAGGCAATCGCAAGCGCGACATCGTCGTGCGCCTGCCGGAGGAAGATCGTGCCAAGGAGGAGATCATGAAAAGCCTGCCGCTGCGTGTCGGTGACTTCGGCATGCTCACGCTAGGCGATGCGGTGGACATTCACACGGAGAAAACCGTTGAACCCATCCGCCACAGCCGCACGCAGCGCCGTGCAGCCATCCTCGTCGGTGTGAAGGACCGCGACATGGAAGGCTTCGTCAACGAGGCGAGTGCGCGCATCAAACAAGAAGTGAAATTCCCCGAGGGCTACAGCTTCGAGTTTGGCGGCACCTTTGAAAATCTTCAGGAGGCCCGTGCTCGTCTGGTCATCGTGGTGCCCACCGCTTTGGCGCTCATCCTGATGCTCATCTTCTTCGCCTTCGGCAGCATTCGTCAGACCTTGCTCGTCGCCACGGGCATCCCTCTCGCGCTGACCGGCGGCATCATCGCCCTTGAGCTGCGTGGCATGCCCTTCAGCATCACCGCCGCAGTCGGGTTCATCGCACTAAGCGGTGTCGCGGTGCTCAACGGACTCGTTCTGGTCAACTACTTCAACGAACTCCGTGAGGAAGGCATGAGCGTTCGTGATGCCGTGCTCACCGGTGTCTCCACACGCTTGCGTCCTGTGATGATGACCGCCCTCGTCGCGGCTCTCGGTTTCGTGCCCATGGCCCTCGCGCATGGAGCGGGAGCCGAGGTGCAGCGCCCGCTGGCCACCGTCGTCATCGGCGGCATCATCAGCTCCACATTGCTCACGCTGCTGCTGCTGCCGATGCTCTATGACTGGATCGAGCGTAAGCCCAAAGCGAGCTGATCAGATCAGCGCCGCGATCGGCACGCCGCGCTTCGCTCCGGTGCCGCCATAGATGCTGAAACTCCCGCCACTGCCGGCGGAGATGGTTTCCTGTGGCGGCACACCCAGCAGCGCACCGATGGTGGCGTGGAAGTCGAGCACGGTGACGGGATTCTCAATCACATGGGTCCCTGTCTCATCCGTCTTGCCATAAGCCTGCCCCCCTTTGACGCCCCCGCCTGCGATGAATGATGAAAACGCGATGGGATGGTGCCCGCGCCCGGTGCCGTCGATCTTGGGCCCGCGGCCAAATTCGGTGGTCAGCACCACCAGCGTGCTGTCCAGCAAGCCGCGTGTCTCCAGATCTTCCAGCAAAGTGCCCACCGCGTTGTCCACACGACTGGCGAGATATTCCACCTGGGCAAAGTTGTCCGCATGCGTGTCCCAGCCGCCGAGTTCGATCTCCACAAACTTGGTGCCGCTCTCGACAAGTCGGCGCGCAAGCAAAATGCCCTGGCCAAATTCATCATTGCCGTAGTCTTCCACCAGCTTGCTTTTTTCCTGCGTGATGTCGAAGGCATCGAGATCCTTGCTGGTCATGAGCTTGATGGCGTCGGCATAAACATCCACATGCGCTTTGACCTCCGCCATGGGGTAGCGCGCAAGGAAGTCGCGATTGAAGTTCTCGGCGAGCCCGCTGCGTTTGCGCAGGTTGGTCATGGAGTCGCCGTTTTGCAGCTGGGTATGTTCCAGGCCCTTGCTGGCATCCAGCACCGGGACAGGCGCATACCGTGCATCCATGAACCCGCTGCCCGGATGCCCCGCGAGACCGGCGAGGCGAATGTAAGGTGGCAGGGTGGAATGCCCCTGCGTCACCTGCCGTGCCACCCAGGCGCCCAGTGCCGGATGCCGCATCGTGGCGGACATCTCGTAACCCGTGAGCACTTTATAAACGCCCGGCTCGTGGGCACCCTGCGTATGGTGCAGAGAGCGGACAACGGCGATCTTTTTCCCGTGCTCCGCCAGTTTGGGAAAGAAGCCGGAGATGAGCAGGTCATCCGCCTTGGTCTTGATCGTTTTCACCGGCCCTTGATGCCCCGCAGGTGCATCGGGCTTGGTGTCAAAGGTGTCGATGTGGCTCATGCCGCCGCGCATGTTGAGATAGATGACGTGGCTGGCAAACTTCGGCGTGCTCGTTTCCAAGGCCCGTGCAAGCCCCAGCGGCGGCACCAAACTAACGCCGAGGCAGGTGCGGGCCATGCGCGTGACAAATTCACGGCGGGAGACATCATCAAGGCGGTTCAAGGAGTGCTTCATAAAGGGAGGTGTTATTTTTGAAACATGAATTCAGCGGTGGAAAGCAGCGTGCGGGCAAGCGCCTTGGCATTGCGCGCATCTCCCAGCGCCAGCTTGCAGGCATCGAGCTCGGCCTGCGTCGGCTCACGCGTCATCACGGCCAGGAAGGCACCGCGCGCGACTTCGGTGATGTTGTTGAGCCCTCGCAGACTGTCGGACAAAGGACTGCCTGAACGCGCCACATGATCAAAGAAATCGCTGTTCAGCATGAGCAGCGCTTGCGGCACCGTGGAGGAACTCCATGCATCACCGATGAAGTCACGGTTCCCCTGGCCGAACATGCGCAGGAAATGACCATCAGGCGTAGGCTGCGGTAGTTCCGAGGCACGCTCCAGGCCTCCACCGGCAAATTCGCGGGCCATCTCTTTGCGCAGACGTGCACGGCGTTCCTCCACCTTCATTTCGCGTTCTTCCTTGCCTGCGATTTTGCGGGCCACAGCAGTGACTTCGCTGGCTTTTTTAGCAGCGACCGCAGCTTCAAGTTCAGCGACACCGGGAGGGTCAAAATTCAGTTTCAAATCCAGATCCTTCACGGCCAGCGCCATCATGGAGTCCCACACCTGTTCGGCGCTCAAACGACGCACCACCGGGCCGGGGAAGCGATACACCACCGAAGAATCCTGCGGCGGCAGTCCCGCTTCGCGCTGATAGGCGCGGGTCAGCGTGAAGATGTGCAGGATCCGTCGCACATCGTATTTCGAATCGCGCACCACGTTGACGAGATACTGCGCCAGATCAGGATTGGCGCAGTCGGCGACTTCACGCACCTGATCCACCCTGCCTGCGAAAGGCAGTCCGAACAACTTGGCCCACAGTCGGTTCGCCAGTGTCAGAGCGAAGCGAGTGTTGCTGGGCGCGGTGACCCATGCCGCCAGAGTTTCTGCGGGGCGTGCGCCTGTGGCTGGTGAATCGCCGTAAAGCACAGCCGCAGGGATCAGCTCGCCGGGCTTGCCATCCGGGTATTGGTAATCGTCCGGCAGCTTTGCTTGCTGCCCTTCTCCATTCACCACGCCTGCACCCCCTGCCGCACGCTGGAGCGCCAGCAGGGCATCTCTGATGCGCTGGTTTTTTTGCCGCCGCTCATAGTCCAGCTTGTCCATCGCCATGCGGTCGTAGCGTTCGGCCGCTTCGCGGATCGCCTTGCCGCCCACTTCTCCGACCCCGTCTTCTTTTGATGCAGTCTTGATCCCGGAGGTCCAGGCAAGGAACTGATGGTACTCCTTCCGCGTCCAGCGGCTGTAAGGATGGTCATGGCACTGAGCGCAGGAAATCTGCGTGCCAAGAAAGAGCGTGGCCGTGCTCTCAATGTTCGCGGCGCGGTTCTCACCGTCACGCAGGTAATAGCCCGCCGCAGGTGCGCGCCATCCGTAGCCTTCGGGGCTCAGCAGCTCACGCGTCCACTCGTCGAAAGGTTTGTTTTCACGCACACTCTGTTTGATCCAGGCGAGATAAAAATCTCCCTGCACCCCCTCGGCCAGGTCGTCTTTGGCGCGCAGCAGATCGCACCAGTAGTTGAACATGTGGCTGACGTGGCCGTTGGAGGCCAGCAACTCTTCGATCAGGCGTCCGCGCTTCTCGGGTTCCTTGAGGGCGGTAAAACGTTTCGCCTCCTCGCTGGTTGGAATGCGGCCCACGAGGTCAAGATACACACGGCGCAGCCAGACGAATTCACTGGCCATGGGGCGGGCCTCCTCCGCGTGCTTGCTCAGATCCCGTTCGATAAGCTGATCGATTCGCGCAGCCACAGACTGGAGCTGGGTAATATCCACAGCCTCGTTCAGCGTCGAGATCGAAACCTCTTTCGCACGCATGGAGGTCCACGCGCCAAAATTTGCTCCTTCCTCAACCCACCGCCGAATGATCGCAATTTCTTCGGCGCTCAGCGGCTTGCCATCATTGGGCGGTGGCATCAGATCATCGTCGCCGGGCTTGTGTGAGATGGATTTCACCAGCGTGCTCTTGGCGGCCTTGTGCGTCAGGATGAGATTGTCGGTCTGGCTCTTTTCACGAATCGCTTCGAGATCATCCAGACGGATCCCTCCTTTCGGCTTCTTCAGTTTGCTGCTGTGGCATTCAAAGCAGGAGCGCTCCAAAATCGGCAGCACCTGCCGCTCGAAATCGATCTTCGAGGAAACATCGGGAGTCTCCATGGTCATCTCGATCTTGGGTTTCGAAGCGAGATTCATCGGAGGAATCGTCGCGGTCTCCATCTTTTCCGGTGCCGGTGCAGGGACGTTCCCCATGCTGATGGCGGGCGGTGTCACCGTAGGTGGAGTAGGCGCAGGTTCTGTTTTTTTCTCCACGACCACCATCTTTGGTGCCTGCGGGCTAGGAGCAGCAGGCGCAGGTGTAAAGAGAGGCTGAACCAGCACCGGCTCGGGCACCATAACCACACGAGGCCCCGGTGGGTTGGCGACGATGCGTCCATACATGATGACACGTTTGCCCGTGCGCTGAGCCACCACGGGGGCGAGATCAAGCCGCTGAAACAAATCCGGCCACGCGAGAGTGCCGCCGATGAAACCGATCAACACAGCCGCCGCTGCGGTGGTCCAGCGCGGCAGGTGGGTGTACCAGCGCCGCGGGCGACGGCGTGTAGTTGACTCTTCAATGCTGCGCATCAGATCATCGACGGATGACACATTGACGCTGGCTTCAATGGCGTCAGCGAGCGCAGCAGGAGTGTCATTTTTTTCCAGGGCCACACGCAGCAGCGCGTCCATGCCGAGTTGCTGTTCCAGTTCCATCAGCGTGTCGGGGTCGCTCATCAAAACCTGCCATTCATGATTGGAGAGCACCCCCTCCAAAGCTTTGTCGATCGCTTCGTCGGTGTTCATGCGGTTTTGTGTTCCAGGTGAAGTTCGATGCACTTGCGCAGCTGCTGGCGTACACGCATCAGCACCGTGCGCACCGCGAGCGTGCTGCGGCCTGTGCGTTGCGCGATTTCCTCGCAGCTGAGCTGCATCTCGTAACGCAGATCCAGAATGGTGCGCTGGTGGTGGCGCAGCTTCTCAAGGCAGGTCGCCAGATGATCTGATTCATCACTCACGGGCTTTTCAGAAGCCTCCAGCGCCATTTCCCAGCGCACCTGCTCGGAGTAGCGCTCGTGCTTGGTGAAATCTCGCGCATACTCCTTCAGTCGGTCGCGCAGATGGTTGTAGGCGATGGTGCGCAGCCACGGCTGCATGGACCCTTCGGTGAAGTCCTTCATGTTCTGATAGGCGAAGACAAAGGCGTCATGCGCCACTTCATCGATCAAATCAGGCACTGGTGCCCGCAGCGCCAGGTAGCCGCGCAGCGGCTGCAAATGCCGCTGCATCAGCAGACGGAACGCTGCGTCGTCACCGGCTTCCACCTGTCTGGCGAGTTCGGTATCCTGCGGAGTTTTGGGCGGCGTGAGAGAATCCATGCAACATTGATATGGACGCTCGCCGCAAAAGTGTGGCAGAAAAATGTTGCTGCTTTTGCAGCGGCCTCACCTTCCGCCATACCCCGGCGGCGGCGGCGGAATGCCTGCAGGCATGGCAGTGGTGCCATACCCTGGGGGTGGTGCGCCGGTGCCATACCCGGCTGGCGGCACCGTGGTGGGCTTGCGGTAGCTGCTGGCTGCTGGAGGCGCGTGATAAGTTTTGGGCGCCTTGTAAGCCGTGCGTGGCGGTGTGCTGTGTTTGACCGGAGCCGGCGTGTTGTAGTTGGCTGGAGCAGGACCGTAGCTGGCCGGAGGCGCACTGTAGTTTGACGCTGGCGCAGCGCCGCTGGCGATGGTTTTGGCCGTCACCGTGACATCTCCGAGCTGACGATAGGGAAGCTGAATGTATTCGGCAGCGGCGCGGGAAAGATTGATAACGCGGTTCGGATAATAGGGAAAGCGGTCGGTCACCGTCACGTTCACAGTCCGTCCGTTGGTGTTGTTCTTCACATTGACCACCGTGCCGAAGGGCAGGGTGTTGTGAGCAGCAGTCCAGCCCCGCGGCTGATAGATGGACCCGGAGGTGGTGTACTGGCCTGCATATTGATCCGCGATGTAGGAGGCATATCCGCGCATCTCATACGCAGGCTTGGCGCAGCTGGCCAGCAGGGCGGGTGCCGAAATGGCAAGGAATCGAAGAAGTGCGGAAAAGTTCATGTTCTGCTTTTGCGAACATAACAAGATTGGCACCCGGCACAATCTTGCTCATCATCGGCCAGTGAAAAGAAAACGAGTCATCCTCGGAGCCGCGCTTCTGCTGGTGCCACCGCTGGCCGGTTGGCTGGCCGCAGATCAGCTGGCGCATCCGCCACGCAGGCCGCTGCAGGATTATCACCATGAGTTTCTGTCCAGTCCCGCCTTGCATGGCGTGGCTTTGAAATCCTTCACCTGTGCCGATGGCACCCCATGTCTCATCTGTGAGCCCAATCCGCAGGGTGTGCTTGGAAAGCGTGGGCAGGTCATCCGTGAGCAGATGGCGCTGAAAGGTCTCACCTTGCCAGCACCCGGAAGCGTGGTGGGAAATCTGGTGCTCGTGCATGGCCGCCGTGGTCGAAAGGAGGATTACCTGCTCGTCGCAGAGCGTTTCTGCGCCGTGGGCTTTCGCTGCATTCTGCTCGACCTGCCTGCTCACGGTGATCACGCAGAAACAACCGCCTGCTATGGCGTGAGGGAGGCCCACCTTCCGGCGCTGGCGCTGCATGAGGCCGCGTCAAAGTTCGGGTTCAATCCTCAACCCGCAGGCATCATGGGGCTGTCGATGGGAGGTGCGGTCAGCATCCGCTCAGCCGTGGAGAAGGATGCGCCATGGCGCACGGCCGTGTTGGTTGCGACCTTCGATTCATTGGATCACGTGGTGCGTCATCAGACCTCCGGCTGGGTGGGGGATTGGCTGGGTTCAGTCTGGAGCCACATGACGGGCTGGTTTTATCAAAGAAAGGCACACATGGAAGTCAGTGCGGCGAACTCCCTCGCTCGGGTTCCCGAGCTCAAATGCCCGGTGCTTGTCGCACATGGGACGTCAGACCGGGTGATCCCCATCGAGTGTGGGCGTCGTCTTTATGGAGCGCTGCCATCCGGCATCGAAAAAAGATGGGTTGAAATTCCCGGCGCTGATCACGACAATGTGCTGATCACTGATTTTCCGATCTACGCAGAAATGGCGGAATGGATGCTGCGCCACGTTCCCCAATGACGGCAGCCTAAGCAGCCGGTTGCCGCAGTTCCACGCCACCACAGTCAGAGCAGGCGGTCATGCCGCTCTGGAATTCAGCACTGCACCGCGGGCAGGTCGGAAGTTTGGCTGTCGCGGGCGGATCGTAATCATCTTCTGCGATGCCTTCGTGGCGGAAGAATTTTTCCAGTGCCTCGGCTTCGAGCGGTAGCGATTCGTTTTGAGGCCAGCCGGGAACGTAGCGTGACTCACGCCAAAACAGACGCGCATTTTCCAGCCAGCGCTTGTCATCCATCAGTCCACGCCAGGCGAGCGGATGGGGCGGTTCGGCATCCGTGGTCAGATTCACGACATCAAAGGCACGCATCGCCAGCTGCGGCAGGAAGGCAATCCCGAGCGCACGCCAGCGACGATGCGGGATGGTGACGCGGCTTTTCCGGGTGCTGCGCAAAAAGAGCCATGACTGGATAAATTGCAGCAGCAGCAGTACACCCGCAGCGGCGAGCACGATCAGACTGTCGCCAAAGCGATGATACAAAACGCTCATCACACCAAAGCACCACATGAAGTGGATCGTGGCACACAGGCGCAGTGATCGGGTCAGCTGCGAGGTGGTCGTGGCGGTTGTGTTGGCAGACTTCGTGTCGAGTGTCGTGCGGGCGTGCTTGAGAAAAGCGCTGCGGCGCTGCTCGGGTGTCAGTCCTCGCCATTCAGTGAGCCGTTGCTGCCAGAGTTCAGCCATCATTTTGGAAGGCAGGCCCACACGAGTGACGGTATCAAGATGCAGCGTGCTTTCCTCGACACGTGGGGCCAGCTTGTCCCATGTGATGCTGACGCTCATGCTGTCGGTCAATCGTACCCGCAGCGAATCCTGCTCGGGCACGAACAACCATGGCAGAGCCAGAGCATGCGCCTGCATGGGCGGCAGAGGAGAGAGCAGCAGTGGCGAACCACTGCCGATTTGCAGCCGCATCCACGGCCGCAGCGGGCTCCAGCCCGATTTGCCCGTGCCCGTAGCCATCCAGGCAGTGGATGGCACGAGGCGTAGGCACTCGATGAGATAAAGCAGCACGAAGACTGCGAGAAGCGTCTGGCCGTCGGTCATGCGCTATTCGCCTGGGGGCTGACGCGAGCCGAAGATTGAGCTGAAGAGTTTTTTCAAGCCGGCCAAAGCACCGACCACCAGCAGAATCGCCGCCTTGCCCAGCTTGGCGAAGACCAGCCCGAGCTTGCCAAACAGACCCATCTTGGCTGCGGCAAAGGCACCGGTGCCGGCAATAAGGGCGGTGAGGCCGTATTTGGCCACCTTGTCTCCTTCGCGGAATTCAGCGTAGCGCTGGCCTTCCACATAGGAGAAGCCGCCCATGACTTTCTGAAACTCGGTCAGCAGCGGCTGGAACTCTGCCGGGTCGCACACGAGCTGCACCTTCATGGAACCTGTGCGGCCCAGCAGCCGCGTCTCATAGTTGACGGACTCGCCGCCTGTCCCATCCAGGCTTTGGATTCGCACCGCCCATTCAAGGGTCTTGGTGGTGTCGTTGAAGCGCGGCGGCATGGCCCAGCCAAGAATGGCCAGCTCATGGATGCCGCGTTCCTTGCGCACTTTGTTGGACTCCGCCAGTCCTGCGCGGCGGGTCTCAAGCAGTTCGTCCGCGTTGATGTCGTTTTTCTCATCATCTTTCACGTGGCCGGAGTCGTCATAGCCGAAGATGATCCAAGGGCCGAACCCCTCGGTGGTGAGCAAGCCGGAAGCAGAGGGCTGTGGCAGATTGCCAAACAATTCGAGCACGCGGCTGGCACCGCTGCCATGGGTGAAGCGGTAGCCCTTCGGGATGGCGATCTTGGCCACGCCGCCAAGATCTCCTGCGCCTTCACGCACCCAGCCGACCTTTTCCATGTCATCCAGCAGCTTTTTCTCCTCCTCCGCCGCGTTCTTTTCATCAGGTTGTTGAGCCTGAGTGGTGGAGAAAACTGCCAGACAGGCCAGCAGTACAATGCGTGAGAGGAATGAGGACTTCATGCGTCGCCAGTCTCGCAGGGGCTGCGGGAGATCGTCAAGGCGAGGTTTTTACCAGATTCGTAATTGGCAGAGGAAGCCTTAGGCGGCATGTTCAGGTGTCTTTGACTCACTCTTTTATTCCATGGCTGAACCAAATTCTGCTCCAGCACCCGCGACTCGCCGTGGGCCGGGATGCTTCTCCATACTGGCCCTGACGTTTCTGGCGGTGGTGGTCATCGGTGGCCTCGTGGTTTGGAAGGTGGTGGATTCGGGTTTTGGCATGAAGTGGCTGGCTGAGCATTTCCAGAAGCAGACCATCACCGAGAGTTTTCATGAAAATGTGAAACGCATCGCCTCGACTCAGGGCGACGTGTTGGAACTGGCCACCATGGAAACCGAGGAGACGGTGACGAAGTATGATACCAAGACTTGGTTCAACGATGCCGTTTACCTTGGTACCACCGTGGCGGAGATCCGCGCGATGGTGGTCTACCGTTATCATTTGAAGCTGTCCGAGGAATGGAAGCTCACGGTCGAAAACGGACGTTGCGTGGTGATCGCGCCCGCCATCCGGCCTTCACTGCCACCGGCGATCCGCACGGAAACGATGGAGAAAAAGTCCGAGGCGGGCTGGCTGCGATTCAATGCAGCCGAGAATATGGCCGCACTGGAGAAGGGATTGACCTCGATGTTGGAAAGTCGTGCGGGGGTGCCGGGCAAAATCAAGCATGTGCGCGAGGCCAGCCGCACCTCGGTGGCCAAGTTTGTTCAGCACTGGGTCCTCAATGAACAAAAAGAGCACGAGCAGGGCGGAATCCGCGAGATTGTGGTGATTTTTCCTGACGAACCGGCTGCGGCCAGTGCAGTCGAAGCATCGAAACTGCCTGCCACACTCAGTCTGGAAGTGAAAGCCGATTAAGCCAGCGACTCAAGGCTGCAGCCCTTCGGGGTCATAGAGCAGCAGGTCGGACTCGAACTTTACAAAAGTCAGCGCCCCGGGCAGATCGCTGGTCCGCATGTTGGTGAGGCTGAAAAGTTTGTCTTTCCACATCCCTTGCTTGCCGGTGACACCGCCGATCAGATTGGCTGCGGTGGCCAGTTTGTCCCCTGGCACAACAAAATCCGCACTGCCCAGCGTGGCATAGACCCCGAGAGAAACAATTTCCTGCGCGTTCCGCTGGTTGATCACACGCTCTATCACAACCCTTTGGTTTCCGCCGTACCAGCCAAGTGCAATACTGCTGAAGATGCCGACGAGGCAGATAACCGTGAGCAGCTCCAACAGTGAAAAGCCTGCAGACATCCAGTTTTTCGGCTGGGGTTGCGGACGTAGGGGGCTGGCGGAGGTGCGTAACACGGGTTATATAATTATAATAAACATCTTTTCGCCGCAATCTCTCGTTTTGACGGGTGGCTGTCTGCATTTAGACAGAGGCTGCAGAACTCATGATCCCTGACTTGTTGGAAACCTTACCCCGATCACAGCGCGAAGCCGTCGATTCTGCTGGCTACCGTATCATGCGCTGGATGGCGGCACGTGAGGTCTTGCAGGCGCGCGTTTCGAAAGGCCGCATCGCAGGGCCATTGGGTGATTTTTTGGCCCACTGGCTGTCGCTGGCCCCCGCGAAGGATGCTGACTCAGATCTTTGGTTGTCATTCAACTATGCACAGGATCAAGCGGAGCTGAAGCTAGCTGGAGGCAGCGCAACCCTTGCCCATTCTCCACTGGAGCAGGCCCTGCTGCATCTGCCAGCGCTGCGCTCGTTTTGGAGCCAGGAATTGCGCCAGCAGCACTTTGTGGCTTTGCGATCTCTGGTCCCCCAGGCTTGGCTGATGGACTCTTCTCAGGTTCCACCCGGAGCGGTGATTCAGGGCTTGCACTCGGTTTCGTGGGAGCAGACCCCACAATTGAGGGGTCAGCAGTGGGAGATCCAAGACTCTAAGGGGCAGATAGTCACAAATCGGTCTCTTTCGCAGAACAGCATTTTGACCTCTCGACCAGCTTCAGGCGTAGTACTCAAAGCATGGTATGGGCGGAATGACACGGGTCAGGTTGTTTTGCGTTCTCTTGAAGCGGCACCTTGACGTGCATCCTGCTTCCGTGCGACATTCTACCATCCCCAAAAACCATGGCACGCGGCTCCAACGTTACTCTCTGCTCCTTCTGCGGCAAAAGCCATGCAGAGGTCAAAAAACTCATTGCAGGTCCGGGGGTGTATATTTGCGACAACTGCATTCACGTCTGTAAAAACATTCTCGACAAGGAGACCTCGGTCGATTCCGAGGGTGGGCCGGCACTGCTGGTGCCACGCCCGGCGGACATCGCCGCGCTGCTGGATCAGCATGTGATCGGCCAGGCGCAGGCGAAGAAGGTGCTCAGTGTCGCGGTGCACAATCATTACAAGCGCATCCTGCACACCCAGCAGCAGGCCACACGTGCCGGCAGCGGAGCCCCTCGCAAAGTCACGACCGCTCTGCCCGACCCCAATGATGTCGAGATCGAAAAAAGCAACGTGCTGCTTATGGGCCCCACGGGCTGTGGCAAGACGCTGCTCGCCAAGACTCTCGCACGCATTCTCAATGTGCCATTCAGCATAGCAGATGCCACCACGCTAACGGAGGCCGGCTACGTTGGCGAAGACGTGGAAAACATCGTCCTGCGGCTCCTGCAGGCGGCGGACTACGATGTCGCCCGCGCCGAGATGGGCATCGTCTACATTGACGAGATCGACAAGATCGGCCGCAAGACCGAGAACGTGAGCATCACGCGTGATGTCTCAGGCGAAGGCGTGCAGCAGGCTCTGCTGAAAATCATCGAAGGCACTGTGTGCAATGTGCCACCGCAGGGCGGACGCAAGCATCCGCAGCAGGAGTACATCCAGGTGAACACCGAAAACATCCTGTTCATCTGCGGCGGAGCCTTTGTCGGCCTCGACAAACTGATGGAGCGGCGCCGTGGCGGCAAGACCATGGGTTTTGTGAATTCCCAGGCTGTGAAACCCGAGACGGCCAAATCCAGGGCCGAAGTCGAACCTGAGGACCTGCTGTCGTTTGGCCTGATTCCGGAGTTCATCGGCCGTCTGCCGGTGGTTTGCTCGCTGGAGTCCCTGACGGAACAGGAACTCGTGCGGGTGCTGACCGAGCCGAAAAACGCTTTGATCAAACAGTATGCGAAACTGATGAACATGGACGGCGTGGAGCTTTCCATCACGCGTGACGCCATGCTTGCCATGTCCAAGGAGGCTGTGACACGCGGCACCGGTGCACGCGGACTCCGCAGCATCTTCGAGCGCATCATGCTGGACGTCATGTATGACGTGCCCAGCCGGTTGGACGTCCGCGGCGTCACCATCAACGAAGGCGTCGTCAAAGGCGAGCGTGCCGCCATGCTGCGCAAGCGCGTGGAACGCAAGGCGGCATAAGCTTCGGGTTACAAAGTCGGGGCAAAAATTCTGCTGGAGCTTTGGGGGCTCCTCACATCATAGTGGGTGCTATCACACCCATGACCTCCCGCCGCCACTTTCTTCAACTCGTCACTACAGCCATTGCCGCTGCAGGTTCACGCCAAGTCATCGCCGCTGACAAGGAGCCGCCGTTCAAAATCTCGCTGGCTGAATGGTCGCTGAATAAAGGCATTTTTGGGAAAGGCAATGCAGAGCGCCACGAGCATCTCGACTTCTGCAAAATCGCCCGCAGTCTGGGCATCGATGGCGTCGAGTATGTGAACCAGATGTTCTTCGACAAGGCAGCTGACGCCTCTTACCTCGGCGAAATGAAAAAGCGCCAGAAAGGCGAAGGCGTGAAAGGCCTGCTCATCATGTGCGACCGCGAAGGCAATCTCGGCGATCCCGATGAAGCCAAGCGTGCGAAGACCGTCGAAAATCACCTCAAGTGGCTCGATGCCGCCGCCACCCTCGGCTGTCACAGCATCCGCGTGAATGCCGCCAGCGATCCGAAGCTGAGCTGGGACGAGCAGATGAAACTCGCCGCAGATGGCCTGCATCGTCTCTGCGTCGAAGGCGACAAGCGCGGACTCTACGTTGTCGTGGAAAATCATGGCGGACTCTCCAGCAACGGCCTCTGGCTCACTGGCGTGATGAAAGCCGCAGACCACGCCCGCGTCGGCATTCTGCCCGACTTTGGCAATTTCTACACCGACCGCGTCAAAGGTGAGCTCTACAACCCCTACAAAGGTCTGCGTGAGTTCATGCCCTGGGTGAAAAAGGGCATGAGCGCCAAGGCCTACGACTGGGACACCGGTGCTGGCAAATTCTACACCGAAGACCGCCGTGAAGGGCGTGAGATGACGCTCGATTTCGAGCGCCTGATCAACTTCGTCGTCAAGGCTGGCTATAACGGCTATATCGGCATCGAATACGAAGGCGACAAGCACACCGAAATCGAAGGCATCAAGCGTACCAAACAGGCGCTCGATGAGATCAAGTCGATGCTCTGATTTTCCAGCCGCTTCCTAAACTCACACCCACTCGCACATCATGCCTACAGAAGACGCTCCCATCCCTGCCGCCGTCGCGGAAACCAATCTCTGGTCCGGTCACACCTCCCAGTGGGTTCATTTCTGGTATTACCTCTTCTGTGTCCTGCTGGCTGCGGGGATCGCCGTGGCGGCCACGGTGTTCGGTCTGGCAACGGCTGGCATTGGAGCGCTGGGCTATTTGGCGCTGATCATTCCGTTTTTGATGTGGGTCTTCCGCTGGTGGGCGACGAAGTGCACGACTTATGAGCTAACTACCCAACGTTTGCGCATTCGTTCCGGAATTCTCAGCAAAAAGACCGATGAAATGGAGCTTTTCCGAGTGAAGGATTACACGATGGACCAGCCGTTTTTGCTGCGATTGGTCGGTCTGGGCAACATGACTTTGATAACCTCAGATGCCACGACCCCTACACTGGCTATGCGCGCCATTCCGGGGATTGAGAACGTGCGTGAAAAACTGCGCACGGCGGTGCAAAATGAGCGGGATCGGAAGCGGGTAAGGCAGATGGACGTGGACAATGTCGAGGATGGCGGTGCTTTGCACTGATGCCTTAAGGTGATGAGCCTTCGACTTTTTTGGTGTTTACCACGCTGGTTTTGCCATCTTTAACTTCGAGTTGCAGTTTCATGCGCGCAAATTCCTTTTTGTAGCTCCAGCCGACTTCGGCGTTCCAGGTGGTGGCGCTGGTGGGCTGGAGGCTGCGGAGCTGGAGGACGAAGGCGGCGAGGCGTGTGTCGGATTCCGCAATGGTGTGGTCCGGTTCGATGTCTTTGAGGTTTTGGGCGTTGACGAATTTGAGCTTTAAATCGGCGAAGCGGTTGGTGAAGGGGTCGGTGGCGGGGGTCATGCCGTCGCGGTTGATCTCGCCGAGGACGATGGAGTAGCTTTTGGGGACGCCGGGATTGATGTCGGGCAGGAGGGTGATGAGATGACGGACGGCGGCTTCGCCGGCATCGCATTCATAGAGGTTCAGCGGGAGGGGGGCGGTTTCTGAGGAATCGCAGGCGGCGAGACCGAGGCAGAGGCTGAGCAGGAGGAGGCGGCGTGTCATGTGGGTGTTCATGGCATGGAATACGCAGCTTGGCAATGCGCTGGCGTGGTCCATACTGGCAACCCCATGTTTGACATCCGAGAAAAACCCAATGCAGTTGAGAACGCGTTTCTGGTCGGTGCGTACTTTGACCGGCGGCAGAAGCAGGAAGCGACTGATTTGCTGGAGGAGCTGGCCGAACTGGTGGGGACGCTGGGCATCAATATCATTGGCAAGGAGCTGGTTTTTGCGCGGGAGCACACGGCGCGCTACCTGATTGGCAGCGGGAAGTCGGCGGAGCTGATGAAGGAGGCGAAGGAGGTGGGGGCCGATGTCATTATTTGGGACAACGAACTGAGTCCGGGGCAGCAGCGGGCCTGGGAGAGCGAGGGGGACATCTGCGTGATCGACCGGCATGAGGTGATTTTGGATATTTTCAACATGCGGGCGAAGACGCGTGAGGCGCGGCTGCAGGTGGAGCTGGCGAAGATGGAGTATTCGATTCCCCGGCTGACGCGGATGTGGGCTCACTTGGACCGACAGGGCGGTGGCGCCGGCGGTGGTGTGGGTGGTGCGGGGGCGGCGCGTGGTGAGGGGGAAACGCAGCTGGAAGTGGACCGACGTCTGGCGAGCAAGCGGCTGGACAAGCTGCGGGCGGATCTGGAAGAGGTCAAAAAGCAGCGGGAGACGATGCGCAAGGAACGCATTCGCACGCCGGTGCCACATGCGGCGATTGTGGGGTACACGAACGCTGGGAAGTCATCGCTGCTGAACAAGCTGACGGCGGCGGATGCGTATGTGGAGAACAAGCTGTTTGCGACGCTGGACACGACGACGCGGCGGATGGAGCTGCCGGACGGGCAGCCGTTGCTGGTGACGGATACGGTGGGGTTCATTCGCAATCTGCCGCATGATCTGGTGCAGTCATTCCGGGCGACGCTGGAGGAGGCGATCCAGGCGGATTTCCTCATTCATGTGATCGATGCGAGCTCGCTGCAGGCGGTGGAGTTTTACCAGACGACGTCGAAGGTGCTGGCGGAGCTGGGCGCGGGTGACAAGAAGGTGCTGCTGGTGCTGAACAAGGTGGATTTGATTGACGATGCGCGGCTGATGGAACTGAGGCGTGAGTTTTCGGAGGCGGTGGTGATTTCCATCAAGACAGGGCAGGGGATGGACGATCTGCTGCATCGCCTGCATGACTTTTTGATCGACCGTGTGGTGCGGCTGACGATGAGCCTGCCGCTGGATCGCATGGATCTGGTGGCGCTGATTCATCAGGAGGGGAAGATGCTGAGTGAGGACTACGAGACCGGTAGGGCGGAGATTCAGTGTGTGATTTCGAAGCGGTTTGAGAGCCGGTTTGCGGAGTTTCTGCCGGTGGATCCGGAGGCGGGGAAGAAGAAGGGGAAGAAGTAGGGGTGGGGGAGGGAGTTTACGGTGGCTGAACGTTGTTGACTGTGGTTGACGGTTGTTGACCAGAGTCGGAATGGTTGGCCGCAAAAGGGCGCAAAAAAGACGCAAAAAGGGCTGATGTTTTTGAGAGGGTGGGGCGATTTGTGGGATTCGTGCGGGAGAAGTCAGATTTGTTTGGCGAAAATGGGGAAAGGGGTAAAAAGGGGCTGCCAATCATTGTTTACTTCTGCTCATGTTCTCACTCGCCAATAAAACCGTTATCATCACCGGAGCCGGATCGGGCATCGGTCAGGCCATTGCCATTCTTTTTGCCAAGCAGGGGGCGCATGTGGAGGTGCTGGACCTGAAGCAGGAGGGGGCGCAGGTGACGGTGGACCAGATTTTGGCTGCCGGGGGCAGTGCGCGGGGATCGGCGTGTGATGTGGGAAATTATGCGGAGGTGAAGTCGATTTTTGACGATGTGGCGAAGACGCATGGGAAGATCGACGTGCTGGTGAACAACGCGGGCATCGCGCACATCGGCACGGCTTTGACGACGGCGGAGGAGGACATGGACCGGCTGCACCGGGTGAACATCAAGGGGGTGCATGCGTGCGCGCAGGCGGCGCTGGCCCACATGACGACGGTGAACAAGGGGGTGATCCTCAATATGTGCTCGATCGCGGCGCAGATGGGGCTGGCGGACCGGTTTGCCTATTCGATGACGAAGGGTGCGGTTTTGATGATGACGTATTCGATCGCGAAGGATTTTATCAAGCAGGGTATCCGGTGTAATTGCATCGCTCCGGCGCGGGTGCATACGCCGTTTGTGGACGGGTATCTGGCGAAGACGTATCCGGGGCAGGAAGCGGAGATGTTTCAGAAACTGAGCGAGGCGCAGCCGATTGGGCGGATGGCGAAGCCTGAGGAGATTGCGGCACTGGCACTGTATCTTTGCAGTGATGAGGCATCGTTTGTGACCGGCAGTTCGTACCCGATTGATGGCGGCGCGGTCAATCTGAGGTGAGAGGTTACGGTTGTTGACGATGGTTGACCGTTGTTGACAGTGGTTTGCCCTGAGTTCCTGAGAAGGGGCTCGGGGCTTTTTGTTGTTGCGGTGGGGCGGGGTGGTTTGGTGGGGGTGGTTTTGGCAAAGGAATGGGGGAGACGGATTTTTCACCGCAGAGATTGGTTCTGAGGATGTTTGAAAAAAGGGGTTGAAATTGGGAAATGGGGCCCAAGGGTTGTGGTATGATGTGGTGGGCGGTTGATGAATACCAGTTACTACCATTGGAATCTTACTATTTGAGATCATGGCTATTTCTTCTTCCAAAAAGGCCCGCGAAGGCGGGGTGAGGGCGGGTCGGCGGGTGAAGATGGCGAGTCTGCGGCGGTGGGTGAGGCGGGCGCTGGTCCAAGGGCTGACGGGGACGGAGCTGGTGTTTGAGCTGCGGGTGCGCCGGGGGCTGGCGCTGCGGAAGGTGGCGAAGGTGCTGAGGCTGGGCCTGGGGGAGGTGCGGGAGCTCTGGTGGGAAAGCCGTGTGGCACGGGCGGCGCTGGCTCCGAAGCGGGAACGGGTTTTGCCGCCGCTGGCTCCGCGTTCGGAGGAGGATTTGGTGGCGCTGCGGGAACACGTGTGTGTGGCGCTGTGGGAGACGGTGGTGGTGACGTTTGCTGGTTCTGAGGTGTCGGTGGCGGGCGAGGACGAGGGGGCTGCGCTGGTGCCAGCGCCCATGCTGTCGGTGCGACTGAGGGCGCTGAGGCAGATGGCGAGTTTGTATGCTGTGGACTGCAAGGGCGGGGCTGCAGCGGCTGCGGTGGTGCCGGTGGGGTGTGCGACGCGGGAGGAGATTGCGGAGAAGGTGAGGGAGAGGCTGCGGAGCAGAGGGGGCTGGAGTTGAACCACGGAATACACGGATGTCGGATCAGAAGCGTGCTGTTGGAAAGTCGCGGGGACGTTCGAGTTTGCCGCAGAGGTGCAGAGAGGCAGAGGGAGCAGAGAAAGAAGTGAGATGGAATGAGTCAGGCGGCCGCATGGGAGCGCAGGTGGGGTTTTGGTTTTGGCAACGGGAATGGCTGGAGCTCAGGGGACAGAGCGAGGCGGGCGCTTGTTCCCAATTTGCTGCCTGACCCCATCTGGATCTCTGCATCTCCTGCGGGGTAAAAGGCGGGTTTCACCCCATTTCGTGGGTGGCGGATATCGCGCAGGGTGTTGCTGGCCCAGTGAATGAACTCTCAAACATTGGGCCACAAACCAACCCCAAATGTTTCTTATGAAAACCCAAATCTACAGCCTCGCCTTCGCGCTCATCGCTTCATCCGCTGTCCTCGCGCAGGATACGACCACCACCAAGACGACGACTGTCCAGGCGGACGGCTCGACGCAAACGACTGTGAAGACGACCACCAGCACCGGGACTCTGACGGAGTATGTGCCCGGGACGACCTTCATCCTGAAAGAGGAGAGCGGCCCGGTGACTTATCGCTATGGCAAGGAAGTGGTCTACGTCACGAAGAGCGGCAAGGTGATCACCCAGGACATGCTGAACACCCGTGTCCGTGTGGGCAATCCAGTGAGCGTGCAGTACATCACGGATGGTGACAATCGCGTGATCAGCCGCGTGGTTGTTGATGATTGATTGAATTGATTGCTCTGAGTGACCGGAGCGAGCTATCCTAATTCACATCGGCACTTCTTGGGAGGTGCCGGTGTTTTGGTGTTGAAGACGCGTTGAGAATCGCAAGGGAATGGTGAGCAATAGAATGGCCGGAGGCGGAGGGGACCGGAGTTGAACCACGGATAGCACGGAAGACACGGATGTCGGATCAGCACTCTGGTGTTGGGATGTCGCAGGGACGTTCGAGTTTGCCGCAGAGGAGCGGAGAGGCAGAGGGAGCAGAGAAAGAGCTGCGCCGGAGGTCATTGGGATGGCAAGAGCGCTTTCGCCAATACGCTTACCACCGGCTTAGGTCATTATTAAATCCTCTGTTCATTGCAGCAGAATCGTGTAAAGCGTATTTGCCCTTCAGGCCCCGTATGTCATAATTCCATCGGAAGTGATCACAAAACTATGAGCCACTCTTCGCCCTACGACCGCGGCAAAATTGACATCCACTCCCTGACCGGCATCCCTCAGGGCGCTTCCAAGAAGCCCGCAAAAAAGGCCTTCTTCTTACCCCGGCCGGACCTTCCTCGGCTCGAAATTCTCAAAGGCCTCGTCGGCTCAGACCTCGTCACTCGCTTTGAGGTCCCCCATATCACTCAGCATGCCCCGCAGCTCGAGTGTAACATCCTCGGTCGCCCCCTCGGCTGGACCCCCGAGTACCACCTCCTCGTCGAGATCACCCAGCTCCGCAAAGGCAAGCATTCAGGTCCCCGCGCCCCCTGCCTCATCTCCCCCGCAGACCGCTTCATCGTGCACTTTTACGCACGCAGCCAGCCCCATGCCTTCATCTGTATGCAGCACCCCGACAATGAAGCCGGAGACGCCATCGCCACCTTCGACGGCGCCGGCGGTCTCATCTCGCTCGAAGTATGGGTCAAAAAAAAGGCATCCGAGAACAGTTCCCCGCCCACGCCCCAAAAGCGCTACAGCATGTCCTTCCGCGAAGGCCAGGACGTTGTAGAGCTTCTCAAGGCCGGCACCCCCGCAGAAGTCCTGCTCAGGGCGCAGGAAACATGCGGGCAAGTGCTGCGGACATTGCAGCAGCAGGGTCGGCTGCAGTCCCCGCCTGAGCCATGATGCGCGCCAGCGCCATTTCCGTCTCACTCTGCCATACATGCAGCGTGATCCCGATCGGGAAGGTCTCCAGATCCACATCCATCTGATCCAAGCGGCCACCATACCCCAGATGGATCACAAAGAGCCTGCGCAGCGCCCACGGCGCAATGCAGGGCAGAAAATGGTAGCGCACGTTTAGGATTTCATCCGTGCCAGCACGTTTCTCCGTGACCTTCGCGAAGAACTTCTTGGTTTTGGGTTCAGCTTTCATGGTTAGTTTGCGGTTGGTTTATGAGTTGGACCGAGGCGGACAGCTATGCATTCAGGTCGGCCACACATGCAGCGTGATCCCGATCGGGAAAGTCTCCAGATCCACATCCATCTGATCCAGGCGGTCGCCATACCCCAGATGGATCACAAACAGCCTGCGCAGCGCCCACGGCGCAATGCAGGGCAGAAAATGGTAGAACACGTTCAGGATTACATCCGTGCCAGCGCGTCTCTCCGTGACCTTCGCGAAGAACTTCTTGGATTTGAGTTCAGCATTCATGGTTAAGTTGCGGTTGGGTTATGGGTTGGACCGAGACGGACAGCTGTGCATGCAAACTAGGTATTTCGGCAGTGTCTCATAAAGCAACGCGGCAGGTCAAAACAATATTTGAGCGAATTGCATCATTTCTCGCGCATTTTCATCCTTAGATAAAAATTGACTTAAAAACAGCCTATTTACGTCAATTGCCGTAAAATCTCATTTTGATTGAACTGTCCTGCGTTTAAGCCAAAAATTCCTTTGCCAGGCCATTCCATGACCTAACGTCACTAGGGACGAAAAAATTACACAACCCGCCATAGCCGCAGATGAAAAAGAAAACCGAAAAACAGACCATAGGCACACCCAGCAGCAAGGCACAGGACCAAACATCAGGGCAGAACTATGAGCACACATGGGAATACCTGCGCCTCGGGCAGATCAGGCGCCTCGTCACCACCAGAGAGTACGGCCCCTGGAGCAACCACCCAGCCAACGTCAGCGAAAGCACCTTCAATCGCGACCTCGAAAAGCTCCGTCAGGGCTTCGCCATGGGAAAGCTCATCGAAGGAGAAGGCAAAGAGCGCCACCTCTCCGAGCTCGGTGAGTGGCTCGCCGCCGCCTTTCAGCCCGCCATCGGCTTTTGCGAGCGCCTCAGCAAAGGAGAAATCCACGGCCTAAAAAACAATCATCGCTGCTTCAGACTCGGCTCCGGCGGCAGCCTCGCCGTCTGGCTCATCGGCTCCCGCCTCCGGCAGATCAGAGCAGCCCTCAATCAAGGTATTAAAGACCTCAGCCCCGAAGAAGCTGGCAGCATCCCCCGCATCCAGGCAGACGTCCTCAAAAACCGTGTCACAGCAGCCGACGTTGCCTCTGGAGACCTCGACTGCGGGCTCGTCCGCGAAGGCGTCATCGACAACCGGCACAGCCTCAAAAAGAAACACATCGGCACCATTGAATATTATCTCTACATTCCGAAAGGCCTGTTTGGGGAAAGCATTGATCAGCAACTGCAGCAGGCGCAGCAAGGCGGCCCGCTGAGCATTGATCTGGAGAAGAAAATCCTCGAGCACGGCCCCGTCGCCACCGTCGGCCCGGACGGCGAATACCGGCTCCAGCTAAACGCCGCCCTCGAAGATAACGACATCCATGCCAACATCGAGCTGCAGTACCGAGCATTCCCCATGCTCATCCCGCTCATGATGAGGAAGCAGCACGTATTCATCATGCCAGACATCGAGCAACTGGGCGGCGCCGAAGCCGAATACGAGCGCCAAGACTTCTTCAAGTTCAAACTCAAGATCCTCGACGGCCGCTACAAGCGGAAGATTTTTTTAATCGTCCAGAGCGATTACAAAAAAAAGACTCCTTGGATGAACTTCGACAAACTCTGCCAAGCCCTCAAATTTTAACGCCCCAACGTACACTCTTGCGCACAGCATTTCTCTTTCATAGCCAGGGCACGTGCGCTCAGACCCACGCCTACTCGTCAGCAGGTCGTGTTTTGGAAACAAAAATATCTAAATCGATTGATCGGTAATTATCAATCACGCCCGCTCGCCGAGGGGGCGCTTTTAAGATTCGTCCCTCCTTCTCGGCGCACCCTTGGATGACTCCATGCGCCCCACCTATGAAACGTGTGGACACAGAAGGCGGGAGTATTAAACGAAGAACCGCGCCGGGAGCTTGGGGCAGTTTGGAAAAATTGTGCGTGATGCGACGCGGTAGAATCGAGGACGAGTAGGAGTAGGAGGACGAGTAGGAGCCAGAGCCGGCTGGCGTTAGGCGAAGCCTGAACTATGCGGAGGCGGACAAGAGTGTCCGCTCTCCCTTCGGGGGACGGGTTTCCTCCTTCGCTAGTGCTTCGAATGAAACGAAAGCCCGAACTACTTACTCAGATTTAAGCTTTCCAGCCGTCGCGGTAGGAGGGGCGGGTGATGAATTTGTTGGGGGCTTCGACGTTGGTGACTTTCATGGCGGATTTGTCCCACTGGACGGTCTGCTGGGCGCGGATGGCGAGATTGCCGAGGAGGACGAATTCGGTGAGGGGGGCTGAGTAGTCGAAGTTTGAGGAGGGGAGGCCGCCATTGACGATGTGGTGTGCCCACTCGCCTTGGGGATTGTCTGGCATGACGGAGCGGGTTTCGGTCTGCTTGATCTTGCCGGACTTCATGTCTTGGCGGACCTGGGTGTATTTGTCCAAAGGATAGATGATGGGGCTTTTGCAGTAGGCGTCGCCTTCGAAGATGACGCCGTCGGTGCCGATGAACATCATGCCGCTGGTGGCTTTTTTGAAGGTGTCTTCGGGGATGTCGGGGTGGCGCTCGGGCTTATTGGGGGCGCCGTCTTTTTCGCCGTCGTGCCAGGTGACGGTGAGGGCGGGGTGTTTGCCGGCGGGCATGTGGTAGATGAGCTTGCTCCACATGGGGGCGTTGAGGTCGGTGATGGGGCCGCTTTCGGCTTCGATCTTCTCGGGGATGAGCTGGCCGAGGATGGAGAAGGAGGAGTCCATGATGTGGCAGCCCATGTCGCCGAGGGCGCCGGAGCCGAACTGCCACCAGCCGCGCCAGTTGAAGGGGGCGGGGCCGGGGGAGCGCTGTTTCTTTTTGGCGGTGACGGGGTCGAGGTCGAACTCGAAGTAGGGCTCGGAGGGTTCGCAGGAGAGCCAGAGGTCCCAGTCGAGATTGGCGGGGCATTCGACGAGCTTCTTCTTGATGGGGCCCTGAGGCCAGATGGGGCGGTTGGTCCAGAGGCGGATTTCCTTGAGGGTGCCGATGGCACCCTGCTCGATCCATTCTTTGGCCATGCGCTGGCCGTCCATGGTGCGGCCCTGATTGCCCATCTGGGTGACGATTTTGGCGTCTTTGGCGGCGCGGTGGAGATCGCGGACTTCGGAGATGTAGTTGCAGAGGGGTTTCTGGACGCAGACGTGCTTGCCGTGCTTGATGGCGTGCATGGCGGCGAGGTAGTGGGTGTGATCGGGGGTGGAGACGATGACGCCGTCGATCTGGTTCGACATTTCGTCGAACATTTTGCGGAAGTCCTGGTAGAGCTTGGGTGCCG
>Ga0209512_1000350_pt1 | contig 82375 bp, 82 predicted proteins | sample frozenSSSSmetaG_FD_184142 | JGI IMG/M metagenome (GOLD analysis project Ga0209512, IMG submission 184142) | Glacier valley bacterial and archeal communities from Borup Fiord, Nunavut, Canada, to study Microbial Dark Matter (Phase II) -... | ecosystem: Environmental > Aquatic > Freshwater > Ice >...
ACAAACGGTATCTTCCGGGATGGTTCAAACTTGGTTGTGTCGTTCAGCTTGGTCGGACCAACTCTACCCGAGTAGAGTTTGTGGAAAACCAACGATTATACGTCAGTCATACTCATATCATCTTCAAGGCATCATCGATTTTTCTGAACACCCAATCAGGATTTTCTCATAGGTTGTTCGAAAGCTGGAACGGTGACGCTGGGCCACAGCACCTCCGCAATGCTGGTCCCTCGTTCTCAATTCCGCATTGCGGTTGAGGGTTTGCTAAGTGGCACAACTGTAGTCGTAAGAGTCAGTATTGATGACGTTTATTGCCGTTCTTCCTGCTTATTGTCTTGATATCTTGCCCCTTCCTTGTACCTCTGTGAGTTGTACATTGGTTCAGCCGCCTCACTCATATTTGTGTTATTCTTCTTGATGTATTGCTGGTTTTGTCCATTTGTTCGTGCTCTTCCATCCTATTCGTCTCATTCCTCTCTCAATCGTCATTCTGTAGAACCCCGAACACTTCCCCGCGTTGTACATGCACTATGATGGCATAAATATGTCACAAGTCAGGGGCGTTGATGAACCATCGATTGTCCCTGTTATTTAGCGCAAGACTCTCAGGAACGCTTCCTATATCAATTCCCTTTGCTCTTCACTTCCTCGTACGTTTCAATGAAGACCATTACAACCTTGAAATCAGTCTCAATTTCCTGAAATCAAGCAATCATGCGTCTCGACATTCAAACCACCCCCTCCTCCAGCCCCAACATCTCCCGCACAACGACTGCCACCACGAGCGGAGATCCCAACGTCAAGACAAAGGAGGACATCACCAGTTTCCTGCACAAGGATGGCCAAGCCGACACCACGGTCCACGAGACCGTCAACCCTGCCGTCGTAAACGAGCACATCAACAGCGCCATGCACAACGAATCCCAGGACATCGTCGACCGCGAAGTGCACCAGGACCACCATCATCTCTCCGTGCAGCCGGTCCACAAGACGGAGACGGAGCCCACGACACACTCGCACCAGCAGGATGAGGTGGAAACACGCGAGGTCGCTCACGGCGACGACTCGAAGGTACAGCAGCAGATGGCCGCCGAAGTCGGCCAGTTCCACGACACTCGCGACGTGGCCGACGTATCCCATACGGCCTCCATGGGCCCAACTGTCGCGGGCGAGCACATCCACCACCACGTGCACGAGACGATCCAGCCGGTTGTCGAGAAAGACATCCTCCAGCCACATGTGGTGCACACAACTCATCCGATCCACGAGATCCACCACAACGAGCCGAAGCACCACGCGGCGTCGAACCTGCCGGAGGTCAGCATGGAGGAGTTCCAGAAGCAGGGCAGCATGCTGGCCGGACGCGAGGAGCGGATTGAGAGCTTCGAAGGCCCGCCCACGGCTATTGAGAAGAATTTGAGGGCGCCGCAGCAAGAAAATGTCGTCGAGCCAGCGCCAGCGGGCGCAGAGGTCATGACCGCAGCGGAGCAGGGGTACGGTCCTACTGAGCAGGTCGAGAGTGAGCGCTACGTTACAAGCACCGACCAGCCCGTTCAAGAGGAGTACGGTGCTACTGAGCCGGTCGAGAGTGAGCGCTACGTTTCAAACATCAACAAGCCCATTCAAGAGGAGTACGCCACAACCGCTAGGCCTACTGGGGTCGCAGCGCAGACCGAGCCCACTGCCACCGGGCCAACGGCCGGAGGCGGTGCCGGTCTAGGTGCCACAGGCGCGGCGGGCACGGCTGCTGGCGTCGCCGCTGGTGGGAAGACGGGAACATCGACTGGACTCAGTGGCGGCGTGCCGCCTACGACCGAGAAGAAGCCGGGTGTGGTCCGGCGCATGAGCAACATCGTGAGAGGCGAGAAGGGGGAGGGTGCGGAGAAGCCGGAGACGCAGGCCGGCAAGGGGGTCCAGGGACAGGGTCGACCACAGGGGGCGCAGGAGAAGAAGCCGAGTGTGATTGATAGGTTGAATCCGATGAAGGATACTTCCGGAGCGGAGAAGGCCGAGAAGCCCCAGAAGGCCGAGAAGGCGCAGAAGGAGGAGACACAGGCCAGCAAGAAGATGCAGGAACAAGGTGCTCGACCGCAAGCGGCGCAGGAGAAGAAGCCGAGTGTGATTGACAGGCTGAATCCGATGAAGGACACCTCGGCGGAGAAGACGGGGAGCGTAGCTGATAGGCTTAATCCGATGAAGTAGATGGGAGGAGAGGAGGACAAGAAGAGTCTGAAGAGAAATATGTACGAGGAACAAAGTTATTTGGCGCGGGGACACCATGCAGTAGGTGCAGAAAGCAGGATTGAGAAATTAGAAGAAATGCACCAGCGTACGTACATCTAGATAGCAAGCTATATATTCAAATCATTGCGAAGTTAAAAAATCCAAAAAAAAGTTTTGATAATTTACCATAACTTTGTTTGCTTAAAGCGACAATTTTAGAGATATCTCTTTGTGGGGGCTTGGCGCGATTGATTATGCCAAGGCGAGGGGAGTGGTGAGGTGAGACCATAAGAAACGAGGCATGAAGGACGGAGTATACAAACATGCACGAGACGCAAAACAAATCCATAACTAACACATAACACGTAGAATACATTATATACATTACACACATATATCTATCATACATAATACATAAAATACGTATACGGACCACGTATACACCCAGTATACACCCAACACATACGCCGCCCAATGCAACCCTTTTATAATGCTACAACACCCAACCCACCCAAAACCGCCGAATTTACACGCACTCCATTATATAATGCAGTACTTTTAGAATTCTACGACTGTACCTCCAACCTATCTACGCCGGGGAAAAATGCAAACGCAACTCGTTCAATCTATATGACAGTCCTCCATCTGTTCTGTTCTGTTCCGTTCATCCAGAGATCATGCAAATACGCGCGTGCAACCATAACGTCTCCGCTCCGACCATCTATGGTGCCAAAACAAGAGCCAACAACGCCATGCGGCAGTAGAGGCCATATCTCATCTATCAACCCGTCAGCGCCGAAACCTCAAGGAGGGGAAAAGTCGGAGAGAAAACATACCTGTCTAAAATACGCCGCGCGCTGGTCAAAGTCCACCTCCCCGCTAATCTCCGCATTTCTCGGCAGCGGATGCATGACAATCATGCTGCTCTTCGCGGCCTTCAGCGTCTTGTTGTCCACCTTGAAGCTATCCTTCAGCCTCTCGTATTCCTCCAGATCCGTGAACCTCTCCTTCTGCACACGCGTGCAGTACAGCACATCGCTCTTCGCGACGATCTCCGGTGTCAGCTCCGAAGACTCGGAGATCAGCTGGCCGGACGCCTTGATCATGTCGCGGATCTCGGTGGGGAGTGCGAGTTGCGGCGGCGAGACAAGCTGGATCTGCACGTCGTAGTATTGCAGGAGCTTGCAGAGGGAGTGCACGGGGCGGCCGTAGAGGAGGTCGCCGCAGAACGTGATCGTGAGGCCGGTGACGGTGCCGAGCTCCTCGCGGATGGTGAAGAGGTCCAGGAAGGCCTGGGTGGGATGCTCCTTGGCTCCGTTGCCGCCGTTGATGACAGGCACTGGCGAGTACTTGGCCGCGATGTCGACGCTGTTCTCGTCTGGGTGGCGGAGGACGATGGCGTCGCCGTAGCATGCCAGGGTTCTCAGGCTGTCTTCGAGAGTCTCGCCCTTGACGGTGCTGGAGTGCTGAGTGGAGATGGCGATGGTGCGGCCGCCGAGACGCTGCATGGCGGCGTCAAATGAGGTCGAGGTGCGGGTGCTTGGCTCGTAGAACATGGTGCATAAGAGACGGCCCTTGAGGATGTCAAGGATGCCTTCGCGCTGGACACCGAGACGCATCTCCTGGGCGACGGTGAAGAGAAGGTGCAGGTCGGAACGGGTGAACTGGTTGACCGAGAGGACATGCTGGTTCTTGAATGGCGAGCGAGCGAGCAAGGAATGGAGAGATGGCGAGATGGATGGCTGGGTGTAGAAAGGAGTAACGTATTCGTCACCCTTCGCTTGAGAAATAACCGATCCATCCAAGAATCTCTGGCGGCTAACTGGTCTGGCGGCTGGCTGGGCAAGGAGAGACGAAGTACGTCTTGCCTTGGTGCGTTCGAATGCCTCTCCCAATGGGCTGAGAACTGGAGACTGGATGCCCTTGACGGCAGGAGAGGATGGTGGTGGCAGGGCGAGCATGTGAGAGGACATATCCTTTCCTTCAGGTCCATCAACACATGGCTCTCCGTCGAGGCAGGCGGTCTTGTCGTTGAAGATCACTCTCTGAACAGAGCCACGCATGACCTTGCCAACAAATGGAGACCAGACTAGTCCAGCTGTCTTGACATAGCCTCTATCAATCTCAATCTCGACGGATGCGCCAACCTGTTCATGAAGCTCAAAGATGCGGACTGGGTTCTCGTGGAGACGAGTCTTAATATCATCGATAGTTAATCTTCCGTCAGCAACAGCCGAGAAAAGCAGAGGCAGAGCATCTGCGATTCCGATGGCTGGATTGACCTTCTCGCCAATGACATGGGCAATCTGGTATGGCACACTGCCAATGGAGAAGACATCAATGGTGCTCAAGTGCTCCCAAAGAGCATCCTGATCAGCAGCCGTTGGCAAGAAAGTGCACTCAGGATAATCCTTCTGCGAGAGGAAAAGAGAGTAGATAGAAACATCGCAAGTGACACTGAGACCTTTGTCCTTGCTCATAGAGATAAGCTTGATATCATCCTTGGCGGTGACATTGGTGACATGAAGATTTCTGCCGTGGAGACTTGCTAGAAGGAGCATAGAAGCGAGATCAGTCACCTTGGCGTCGGTGATGATTGGCTTGAATGCTGGCCAAGAGTCAAAATGGGCAGTAACAGCAGCGACCTTGCTAATGTTGTCCGAGAGATGGTTGAATGGGATGAATAAAGAACCAACTTCGCCAGTGACCTGGCTGACTTGTTCAGCATTGGTGGAAGTTGCGGCAACGGAGAAGTTGAAGTCACAGCTTGCACCTTGCTTGCTATTGACCTGGGCAATCTTCAAAGTCTCGGCATCAGTGATAGAGTCATCAAGGCCAAGCGGCATGACTCTGATCATAGTGAAGCCCGAAGCAACTGAGGCCTTGGTGACTGTTTGGAGGTCATCGCTTCCTGGGGTGGCAACACCCGGAACGAAAGCAGCGACGTTGATAAGACCTGGGAGGACAATAGTGCGATGGCTAGTCTGATAATCGCGAGTGCTGATCTCCATATCGAAATGTCTTGAGATGGCCTCAATCAGGATCTTGGCGTTCTTGACATTGGTCACCAGAGGAGTCTGGTAGTCGACAGCCATTCTGCGAGTCTTGTAACCCTTGGACATGTAGTTGGCCGGTCTTCTGTAGCGGTTGCTCGATGGAAGATTGATGTAAAGATCAATCATGTTCTTAGCCAGATGCTGTGTCAAAGAGTATTCAGACTTCTGGTCATCCTCATCCCTGGCCAAGATCTCAAGATATTGAGCCTGGATGCCATGCTCCTGAAGAAAATCGGCGGTACCAGCGGTGGCGAAAAGCTTGTATCCCATATCTTGAAGCTTCTTGACAGATGGAAGCATCTCAGTTTTATCCTTGAAAGAACCAATAGAGAGCAGGATATTCCGCTTTGGCAGCTTGAAGCCCGTAGAGATTAAAGCCTTCAGGTAAGCCTCATACTTATTTCTGCCGAAGGAGGCGACCTCTCCTGTAGAAGCCATCTCAACGCCAAGAACCGGATCAGCTCCAGAAAGACGAGAGAAACTGAACTGAGGAACCTTAACACCGACAGTACCCGGAGCAAGAGTTGGTGTTGCATAGGGCTCGATTGGAATATCCATGATTGCCTTCGTGGCCAACTCAATGAGGTCGACACCCATGACCTTGGAAACGAATGGGAAGGAACGCGATGCTCTGACATTACACTCAATAACCTTGATGTCGTTGTCCTTGGCGATGAACTGAATGTTGTAAGGTCCGGTAATATTGAGAGCGTTTCCAATCTTGCGAGTTGCCTCCTCGATGCGCTTGATGGTTGTAGGCTCAAGATCTTGGGGAGGAAGAATCAGAGTAGCGTCTCCGGAGTGAACACCAGCATTCTCAACGTGCTCGGAGATGAAATGACCAACCATAACGCCATCCTTGGCAACAGCGTCCATCTCGATTTCCTTGGCATTCTCGATATACTTGGTGATCACGACTGGATGTTCACGAGAAACCTCCGCAGCTTGCTGGAGATAAGCCTCGAGATCCGGCTCTGAGTAGACAGTGTTCATAGCTGCTCCAGAGAGAACGTAAGAAGGGCGAACAAGCACTGGATAAGAGACCTTGTTGCAGAACTCCTTGGCCTCTTCGAAGCTGGTAAGCTCCTTCCACGTTGGCTGATCGACACCGATTCTGTCCAACATACGCGAGAACTTGTACCTGTTCTCTGCGTTGTCAATCATCTCAGGAGAAGTGCCCAGGACCTTGACATTGAGGCGGTGCAAAGGAAGTGCGATGTTGTTAGGAGTTTGACCACCCATGGCAATGAGAACACCGCTGGAAGATTCAAGCTCATAGATGTCCAGGATGATCTCAAGGTTGATATTCTCGAAATAAAGTCTGTCTGCCTCGTCGTAATCAGTGCTTACAGTTTCCGGATTATACTTGGAGAGAAGTTAGCAATGGTTAGGGTTTGTTGACAGTAAAGAATAGTAAGAAATTCCAGTCCGGGAGTCCAGGAGTCCAAAAAGCGGTTTCAGGGTGGGAGAAGCCCTCAGTCGAGCTGAGAGCTCGACAGGGCAGCCTTCTTCTGATGGCTAGGTGCATCCAGATGGCAGGTGCATCCAGTGGAAAATTAAAAAAGGTCTTAACTAAAAAAAAAGTCCAACTTACATTAACCATGACAGTTTTATGACCGTTCTCGCGTAGAGTGCGGATGGCCCTAACTGAGCACCAATCGAACTCGACGGAAGAACCAATTCTGTAAACACCAGATCCAAGAACCATAACACCATGGTCATTAAAATCGATATCGTGTTCGGATCCATTATATGTCATGTAGAGATAGTTTGTGTAAGCTGGGAATTCCGCAGCGACAGTATCGATCTGTTTGACGAAAGGAGTGATGCCAGCCTCGACTCTGAGTCTTCTCACTGCCAATTCGGTGGAGCTCCAGAACTTTGCCAATTGACGATCGCAGAAACCAAGCTGCTTGGCTTGTCTTACAAGGTCGATGGAGATAGTGCTAGCGTCGTACTTGGTCATGTCCTTGGCAAAGTCGCTGAGACCCTTAAGCTTGCCCAAGAACCATCTGTCAATCTTGGTCATGTTATAGATCTTCTCTACAGAGTAGCCAGAGTGCATGGCGTTTGCAATGGCAAAGAGACGCTGGTCAGATGGGGTCTGAAGCTCATCATCAATAGACATGAGGGCTGGAGTGTCGTTGAATCCAAGGTTATGGAAGTCGATGGATCTGATTGCCTTTTGGATGGCTTCCTCGAAGGTTCTTCCAATGCTCATGACCTCACCGACACTCTTCATGGAGGAGCCGAGCTGGGTAGAAACACGAGTGAACTTCTTCAAGTCCCATCTTGGCATCTTAACGACGACGTAATCCAAAGATGGCTCGAAGCACGCAGATGTCTCCTTGGTGACGGAGTTCTTGATCTCGTTGAGTGGAATGCCCAGGCCGAGCTTTGCGGCGATGAAGGCCAATGGATATCCAGTAGCCTTTGACGCCAAAGCAGAAGAACGCGACAAACGGGCGTTGACCTCGATGATGCAGTATTCCTGGGAGAATGGGTTGAGAGCGTACTGAATGTTACACTCTCCGACAACACCTAGGTGGCGGATGACGTTGACGGCAGTTGTGCGGAGCATGTTGTAGTCCGCATCAGACAGAGTCTGCGATGGAGCAACGACGATGGAATCTCCAGTATGAATACCAAGAGGATCGAAGTTCTCCATGTTACAAACAGTGATGCAGTTATCTCTGGCATCTCTGACAACCTCGTACTCAATTTCCTTCCAGCCCTTCATACTGCGCTCGATCAAGACTTGAGGAGAGGCAGCGAAAGCCTTTTGGCAGAGCTCCAACAACTCGGTCTCGTTATCGGCGAAACCAGATCCCAAGCCACCAAGTGCGTAAGCAGCACGGACAATGACTGGGAAGCCAATATCCTTGACTACATCCATAGCCTCCTCGACGGTACTTGCGGAAGCAGATTTAGCGCACTTCTCACCGATAGACTCCATGCTTCTGGCGAAAAGCTCACGATCCTCGGTTGTGATAATGGTGTCAATTGGTGTTCCGAGGACCTTGACGCCGAGCTCCTCAAACTCATCCTTGAGATGGATACCAACCTGGAGAGCGGTTTGGCCGCCGAAGGTAACGTAGATGGCATCTGGGCGTTCATAGAGGATGACCTTACGGACAAACTCAGCAGTAACTGGAAGGAAGTAAACCTTATCGGCAAGGCCCTTGGAGGTCTGAATAGTGGCAATATTTGGGTTTATCAAGACAGTGTAGATGCCTTCCTCCTTCAAGGCCTTGATGGCTTGACTTCCAGAGTAATCGAATTCACCGGCCTGGCCAATGCTGAGACCACCAGATCCAAGAACCAAGACCTTCTTCACATCGACGCGAGGGTTGAGTCTTGCGGTCTCGGCGGCCTCTCCACCAGGGAAATGTACCGGGACGTTCAAATGGGAGGGATCTTCCAAAGTCTTGACAATAGTATCTATGAAGACATCAAAGAGGAACTCGGTGTCTCTTGGACCAGGTGTGCTTTCCGGATGGAATTGAACACTGAAGTATGGTCTGCTGACATGGCGGATACCCTCGTTGGAGCCATCGTTGGCGTTGACGAAGAGCTCCTCCCATCCGGATGGAAGAGTGGCGGTGTCGACAGCAAAACCATGGTTTTGCGAAGTGATGTGACATTTTCCAGTCAACATGTTCGTACATGGAATATTGTGGCCACGGTTACCAAACTTCATCTTCAATGTGCTGGCACCAGCAGCTCTTGCGAGAAGCTGATGACCAAGGCAAATGCCGAAGATGGGTGTGCGGTTTTCTTCTATGGCAGCTCTGATATAGTTGACAGTCTCGGTCATCATAGCTGGATCGCCAGGACCGTTGGAGATGAAAAGACCATCGTAATCCTTGCCAGCAAGGGCTGGGAAATTGTAGTCCCAGGGGCATACCAGAACCTCAACGCCACGCATGACCAGACATCTCAGTTGGTTGAACTTGAGACCGACATCTAAGGCCAAGACGCGGATAGGGCGGCCAGAAGGATGCTTGAGGGCGTCGGAAGGCTTAGGAGAGTATAGTTTTGGTGCTTTGATCGAGACTTCATCTACAGTCAGAAACAGTCCATGAAGATAATTGAGTAGGGCTCACCATCTGCAACCAGATTTGTGGCGTTCGGGTTCGACCACTCCACAACCTCGAAGCCCGAGCGCCAGTCCTCCGACAGACGAGAAGAAACTCCGTTCGTAAGGCCCTTCTTTTGCAAGAGCATTCGTCCAAGCATGCTTCCCTCGTTTCGGATTCTCTTGGTGAGGGCTCTTGTGTCGACACCGTACATGGCTGGAACGCCCTCCTCCTTCAGCCACGATCCCAGGGATGAAGCTGCGAGGTAGTGCGAGTAGTCCTCGCCGGCGTAAGAGGCGACGACCAACCCAGCAATGTGAATCTCGGACGATTCGAAATGGGCGGGGATGTCCTTGATCAACTCGTCCATTGTCTCGCGAGATGGCACACCATAATTTCCCACGAGAGGAAACGTGATGACCAAGATTTGGCCACGGTAGGAAGGGTCTGTAACAGACTCTGGGTAGCCTACCATGCCGGTTTGGAAGACCAACTCTCCGGCGATGCTCTTCGGAGCACCGAAGCTGTAACCCTGATATACAACACCATCTTCGAGCTCAAGTGCAACAAGGCGCTCGTCCGTGCTGCCTTGCAGCTGGGCAGAGATCGGGACGTATGTAACTGGCGTCATGGTGACAATTGGCGATGTACTTTTCGATGCGGCGGGGTATTTCTTTCTTCGTGAAACTTCGTGCTTTTTGATGGGCGGCGGAAGCCCTAGAGCCGCCGTAGAGGTTCAATCTAGGTATCTCAGAGTCAATGAAGACGTTAAGATGCGACGGCAGGCTAGAGAATATCAAATATCCAAGGTGAGGATGTGTTTTTGAAAGATTGAATGCTCGTGAGCCTCACAGTCAGAAAGCAGAGCTGAAGTTCTGCCAAAAAATTATGAAGAGCCCATGTCGCTTTTGTCCGAGGCTAGCAAAAGCTTAGGTGCGAATGCGGCACTGTGATTGGCTGCAAACAGACCCTTAACGAAAAATCCGTGTTGACGGAAGGCGAGGCTCGATCACGTGCACTAAGAAGTCGGCAGTTCTGTCTGAGAAGTGGCGAGCAGGCGAGTGATTCCAGATTTCTCTTAAAAAAACAATTAAAATTAAATTAAATTAATAAAATAAAATAAAAATAGATAGCTTACGATGATTTCTACTTCTTAACAGAGGATATATATTAGGTATGATCCAGATAGGTATATCGGCATTATTTCCTCTTCAAAGGCTCAAAGGCGTTGTCAGCCTTGCAGGGGCTCTCAGGGTAATAATGGTGGTTGTATCGTGTATCTCACATGTCTCTATATACATAACCGCGTACTAATGGATTACAACATACTTGTTGTTAATGATTAAAATTATACTTATGCGGAATATGATTAGGAGTATTCGTTCTAAAGCGTTACTGTTATGAAATCATTAATTATTTGAATGTCTAAAGACTAAAAGTCCATAATTATCTCCATATCTGCGAAGTAAAGACTAAGATAAAAAACTGTAATATAATAGAAAAAACACGAATGAAATTATGAAAAGAAGGAAGAAGGTATAGCTATACCGCTCTACTAGAAGTTCAATTATGATAATATTTAATAGACAATAATTATTGCACCCAGAGAGAAATCTGATATTAGACATTGGGGAATCGGCAGCCTTGCGTCATCTAAGGATAGAAGCCGTCAGCCTCGCGCTCCCATCCCACATCCGTTATCTCTGGGTGACAGCCCAACAGGTAATACTTAATCTCGTCGCAGATCGATCGAGACATTGCCATGTCCACACAACACGCGTAGAAGGTAAGTCAATGGTGAGTGCCTGTCATTTCCGAATAACTTCATCTTTGCTCCATTGGCTTTCTCAGCCTTCTGGTGCCAAAGAAGTCTAGGCTCTAGGCTGGGTGCAATTTCCCATTCGAGGATCCACAATTATCTAACGCGGGACTTGGCTTGTATCGCAAGAGCAGCTCAAGCTTCGTCGTCGCCGTAATAGTCTTCACTCGCCGTTGAGATATCGCAGTAACTGCGAGCTGCACTCGCCGTCGCTGCAGTACGGAAATGTTTTGAGATGCTGTCCTCGTTGTTGCGGCCGAGGAAGGCTCGTTACAATCATATACTCCAAGGATCATCGTCTCCCTTCGCCGACGCCGACGCGTCTACCCCGATGCTCGGTCAAAGAGACAAGGTGCGACACGCTGTTGTTGACTGGACTGAGACAGAGGATAATGAGGATTATACGCTTGACGATGATGAGGATTATGAGGATTATGAGGACGACGATGAGCCCGATGAGGAGAATGACCTCGACAATCCGAACGTTGATCATGGAGAAGAGAGAGACAGCGACCATGATGGCAATGACCATGAAGATGGAGGCGAGGGATTGCCTCTGCTGCCGATATTCTCTGCGACACATCTAGGTATGGAGTATACCTGAGAATCCTGTCAAGCGATGCTAATGCCAAACAGATGCACTTCCAATATACCATCTGACGCATGCCATTCGAACCATAGTGAGCTCAAGATGCGAAACGACATTGTCATGGGACCAACTACGTTCGCCGCAAGTGTCTCAATTCCTCATGAAGCCGATGCAGCAACAAATACGAATATCTCACTTCTCCCGCGCAACACTATACGCGTTGATGGCCAACTGTTTACAATTCGGGAAGGAAGCACAAATGAATCTTGGGAATGCCGGTAACAGGGAGACCCAATCGATGGCTTGCCAGCTTCTAGCCATAAGGCTGTTGAAAGAATACAACACTCGGGAACTGATCGACTCTCTTTCATATGATTTCTATCCATTGCAAGGTGCTCAAGATGCGGGTGACATCGCTGGGTCTTTTAATGCTAGAAACAGATCAAGACCGTCGGCATCACGGATTTCGACTCTCGAGATTGCCATTCGAGCTCAAGCGAAGCATTTTCTGGCACACCCACTCGTCGTGCAGCAGCTGGAGGCCATCTGGGCAGGCACAATCGTTTTTCATACGCATGCAGATCATCTACATCGTACTCCTCCATCGGGAAGATCCACTCCAGCCCGTGGCTTTGGCACGGCTCCCGGAAATACATCTGAGCTGCAAACAGCAGGCAACTCGCGAGGTACTCCTCAAGGCATAAATACCAGTCCTCCTTGCTCAAGGAGGAGTGTGACTATCTATGACCCAAGAAATGCATCGCTTTTCAAATTATCCAGGCTCCGAGTTCCAAGATATAGGCAGTTTTTCAACAGTATTTCACTGATTGTGCTATTGACTTTGTTTGTCGCAGTACTGATAGAGAGTTCGACAGAAATCACCCGACTAGAAGTTGTCTTCTGGCTATGGAGTGCGGGGTTTATGCTGGATGAGATTGTGGGATTCAATGAACAGGGGTTCTCATTATATATAATGAGTTTCTGGAACACCTTTGATCTTGGAATTTTGCTGTTACTGGTTATATACTATGGCATGCGTATATACGGAATCCTACTCGTCGATCATGGGTCTAATACCTGGAATGGAATGGCCTATGATGTCCTAGCTGCCAACGCTGTGCTTCTCTTCCCGAGGCTCTTTAGCGTGCTTGATCACTATCGCTATTTTTCACAACTCTTGATCGCTTTTCGATTGATGGCTGTGGACCTGGTTGCTGTGTTGATACTCATTCTCGTCAGTTGCAGTGGCTTTTTCGTCACTTTCGCATTTGCGTTCGGTACGGGCCAATATGAGCCTTCTGAGATAGCCTACCAACTCTTTCAAATATGGATCGGATTTACACCTGCGGCATGGGAGGCTTGGGAGAACTATAATATTTTAGGGAGAGCCATCTTGGCGTTGTTCCTCTTCATATCTCACTTCTTAACTGTCACCATCCTGGTCTCAGTCTTATCAAATTCATTTATGGCCATCGTCGCAAACGCCGACGCAGAACATCAGTTCGTATTTGCCGTCAACACTATTTCTATGGTCAAGAACGACTCTCTCTTCTCATACATGGCGCCGAGCAATCTAATCGCCTGGATTCTTACACCGTTACGGTATTTAATGCCTTTTCGAGGTTTCATCAAGCTGAATCGATACGTCATCAAGGTGACACATTTTCCATTACTATTAGGGATTTACGGATATGAAAGGATATTTTTGGCCAGGAAAGTCTACGAACCGACTGATTTAATAGAAGGTCAAGGAAGAGGTCGGAATCGGATAGTGTCTCTTCTCGACCCAGCAAACCGAACATCGCTCTTCAGTCCTACAATCCGGCTTAGACAAGAGTCGACATCTGGTTATCATAAAGACAGGGCATTGGAGGAAGTATTCAGACTGTCCGAGAGAGAAAGCCCGCGTTCCGTAAAGAATAATCGGCCGCAAGAGACTCGGAATGTAGTGAAAAATTGGATGGATCAGCATGAGGGCGTTGCCAATTCTCCACTTCCCGACAATGCGTCGATCGTCAAGAGACTTGAAAGGAGAGGCAGACAAGCAATCGAAGCACGAAGGGTTATGGATCGACATTGGTCAGGCGCAAAGTCATTGGGCTCGATCACTGGCCAGGGATCTATTGGTGGCCCATCGCGTCAAGACTTTACACGCCGCCGATCCGTTCAAGAAAGCCAGCTCCCAACAATGACCATGCACGAAGAGCAGCCCCAAACAGCAGACGAAGGCGACGACGAGCTGGGCCTCGCAACCAACGACGAAGATGACACAATGACGATCGGGAAAACCAGCCGCAGTCCGAGTACCGCGCCCGCAAGCTCCCACCGCCTCGACGACGACGACTACTTCCGCACTCCGACAACTGCCCGCTTCGTCTCCAGTCCCGCCTCCGGCCCATTCTTCAGCTCGCCCACAACGCAAGTCATGCACAAACGCGAGGCCCCGGCCTCCCCGCGACTACGCACGCCGCACACAGTCGACCGCACCATCTCCACCAACACGGTGGTATACAACCCTGCGCACGCCGGCCACGCTCCGCGGTTCACGGCGAAGCACAGCACGGGCGCGCCGACGCCTACGACGAGGCGCAGCAAGCCCCGGAGTATCCCGCGCTTCCACGCCGGAGAGTCGGCGCCGGATCCGGGCGTTGTGGACCGCAGCGTCGACTCTGTCGTCACGCCGCGACGCGCTAGGCCTCGCCACTCTTCATCGCTGGATTTTGGGCTGGGCCTGGTGTCGCAGGTGGCCGAGGAGAAGGAGCATCTTTGGGGTGGCGTGCCGTCGAGTTTTACGACGGGAATGGTGGGGCGTAGTGCGGAGAAGGATGGGGGTGATAGGGTGATGGAGCGGTTGATGTTGGCGAAGATGAAAACGCTTGAGGAGGGGATTCAGGAGGTTGTGCGGGAGTTGGCGGAGTTGAGGGTGGAGAGGGAGAGGGAGAGGGCGGTGGCGAGGGAGGGTTCTAAACACTTCTCTTGGAGGAACTCGAGACAGGATGGTAGACCTGTTACGATGGACGGGAAGGGGAAGGGCAAGGAGCGGGAATGGGCGAGGGAGAGCGTGGTGGGGTCGCTTGATTGAGGGGCTGGAGGTGGAGAGGATTGGAGATGGCGGTTGCAGGTAATGCATGAAATACTGGGAATGGGAACTTAGGGCGACGTGTATACAAGCTACTTCCTTTATTTGGCGTTGACAGGGTCATCTGAGCATAGTGGGCGAGGAGTGATACCTATAACGCGCATACTGTGCTAATTTCAGCGTTTACAACATTCGAAGTTCATTGCACATTTATCCACACCCGAGAGAAATGCTGAGAAGACTTCACTAGATTTGCGGAGTATAAGGGATCTTATCTTAAACAAGGACTTACGACTTGCTTCCGCAACAACCGGAGTATCCCGAATACGAAGATGTAAATGAGTACGCAAGAACAAAAGATCTGAGGACATCAGATATCCAAGCGATTATAGCCACATAGACCTGCAGTTAGTGTTCAAGGGGGAAATAGGGACGACTTGCAAGGGATGTTGTGTCGGCAGAATCTGTTACAGGATCACATACTTCAAAACCGCATTAGCATCTTCAGGAACGGATTTTGTAGTATTTCGCGAGACGAACCCTAATTTCTCGATAACCCCAGCGCAACCCAGCACAAAACTCCCGCCTGACGCCCATTCAACAAAATCATAGCCCAAGTCGGGTAAGAGACTCGTCTTACGGCAAAAGTCCGTCGTCGAATCCTCCCTCTAATAGCGATATCTGGTCGAGTAATCTGCCACCAGTTAGCACACCATACTCCTTCAACAGAGCGGGATTCACTCACCCTTCGGACTAACAACCAAACCTCTGCCCTTCTTTGCACCCCTATAGATCGTCTCGATGATATCAATCAACTCCTGCTTATCCTCCAACACCCAATTCAGCTTATTATTATTTCCCGTGCCGAAATCACACATCATGTGCTTATTGCGGAAGAAGAACATGAGGGTGACCGGGTCGTAGAGCTCATACCTATGGGATCTGTCAGTATGAGGAAATGAAGGGGGCAGAGGAGAGACACGCACATCTGCTTGAAGTCGGGGACTTGGTCGAGGTCGCAGACGTAGATGACGGCGAAGTTCTTGACGCGGTCGGCGATGCCTGTGAGTCTGTTAGGAGGAGGAAATGGAGGGAAAGAGGCCTGCACGTACGGTAGAGAACTTCATCTTGGCGCATGCAGTCGGGGTCCCAGTCGCGACCGAACCGGATCACGACGAGGCGCTCTTCTTCAGAGAGGATGGCTTGATCGACGTGCCAGCCGGTGACGAGATGGGGAAGGACGACGGAACCCATAGAGTATGTGTTTGTCGCGTTGCTGATTTGTGTTCGTAATTGAGTATATGAAGTTGTGAAGTGGTAAAGTTGTTTGCTTGTTCACTAGAAGAATCTCGAGGGGTGATATCATTGTAGTACCTGACTTCCTGGGGACAGATGGCGCTAAACCACTCGAGGAAATTCCCAGCGGCTATCGGTGGCAGAATAATCAACCCGCTGCATTGGGCTAGCGCCTTGCGGTTCTGCCGCTTGAAGCCGCTCTGAACATGGATTTTCTCGAATTGATAACGAAATAATATCGCCAGTTTGCGACGACGTAAACAAACATGTCGAAACGAGCGCCAGTAGACCTAGGAGATGGGCATGAGGCCTATCTTAAGCGCCAGAAGCTTTCGCATGGAGCGAAGGCCACGACTTCACAAGAGGAGATACACTCGAGCACGCAATTGCAACAACTGCTTGCTTTCGATCAGGATGCTGGAAGAGCTAAACATGGTATGTATATGCACTAGCTCATGACATTTCTGGAGTTGTCAGGATTCCGAGGAGATAAATTGTGGCTTTTCTTAGTAATCGCATTTGAGCTCAAGCTTACTCTTCGTAGGGATTCAATCATTCAAAGGCTTCCTCGATGGTCTCCATGAAGATGAGAAATCCAGCAAACTCTCAATCCTGAAAGAGTATCTCCACGCACAGATACCTCAAGATGAAGAAGACAAGACGGCGGTATATTTGCCAGATATTATGCAAACATGGAGTTTTGCATCCCAGTCCAACAATGACTCTCTCCTCTCTGGGGTGCCGGCTGTATTAGCCTTGCTTTTCAAGGTCATATCCAACAAGCTTGATCTTGCGCCATATGGACTTCGACTCGGGCGGACACTGTTACAAAAACGTCAACTGGAGCTATTTTGCCGTGGTACAACCACGAACAAGGCAAAGGACTTCATTATTTCTCCGGCTCTACGATTGATGAGGGAAGTCACCACATTTGACGGAGGAGCGCTGGCGAAGCAAGTTTTCCGCGCCAGAGACTCAAGTTTGAAGGGACTGGCTCGCAATCTCGGCGTTCGATACTCAGGAGAGGGGTTTGAAGATCGCAAGAAGCCATCAGTGCGGACGAATGCCCAGCGCTTTTTCCTCTCTCTGATCAAATTCCTCCCAGCGGATGCAAAGAGAGAGCTTCTCAGACAACGAGATATCGTTTCAGGGGCGACTCGTGACATCAACCGGGACCCTCCATACTTAATCGTAGAGTTCTTGGATACTACGAGAGTTTATGTCCTTAAAGATGAAGCCCTTCAAAGAGATGCGAAGTCAAAGCTCCTGAATTCTGCCAACCTAGCAAGAATTGTCCAGTTGTACGGCTATACTCAGGAAGACGACCAGTTACCAGAGGGCAACAAGAGCATTGATATCTTGGTTCATGAATGGCTTATCCTAGCTTGCACCTCTCCAGATATAGGTCTGCTTTATCGTCAAAGTGGCTTTTATCCAAAAGATGTCAATGCTGATGACATTGGTGGCCATATTGGCACACAAAAGAACATTGATCTTGGTCTGGATAGTCTCGACTGGGCCGATCGATACAATGACAAGGTTCCAGTACGAAATGTCGTGCTTTCAGATTTTATCCAGACACTCCGTCCATGGTCAAGCACCAATCAATCAGATCTGTTGCTAGCCGTCTTCAAGGCAGCCCCAGAACTGGTCGCAGATTATTTCTTCAAGAAGAAGAGCTTTACATTTGATCCAAAGCTCACGGCTACCTGGATCGGATATGCTGCTTTCCTCTTCTCCACTCTCCAACTTCCAGTTCCAGAATTCTTTGGTCATCAAGAACGATTTGGACGTGCTCCACCTCCGACAGCGATTGTTATCGAAAGCGTTCTGCCACAACCGTTCAATCAGAAGGTTCTCACGCGTTGTTTGGGGCAAAAACACTCATTGATCACATTCTTCGTTGTCCGCTTGCTCATCGTAGCTTTTCAAAAGCTCCAGAAGGTCTTGACGATGTATCGTGAAGCTTCTGAGACCTCACCTTTATGGACAGAAGCATCTACAAGGCTCACAGATGAGTTCTGCCGCAGGTGTCCTGCGATTAAAGATGCCATCAGAGCTTTTACAGGCATAGATAGTTCCAATATTCTTCAAAAGCATGCTGCCAGCAAGTTGTTAGTTATGTACTACGAGGTCGTGCCTCAAGCAGCATTGGAGTCAAATTTTGACGTCTCTGGACCACTTGCCAAGACACTGCAACTGTTGGAATCAAAGGATGCATCGCCTCAGGACAAAGCCATGCGAGTGATGGAGGCAGAGAACTTGTTCCACATCGCTCATTGCTCTCCTGGTATGAGATGGTTCAATAAGGCTGAGGGTCTGTCGATATCACCATTCACCTCCATGCTTCGTCTTTCCGCAGAGGCATCTTCAGATATCCCACTTCTCAAAATGCGATCGATATTGGACTCTCTAGTCAGGGAAAATGGCATTATGCAGTCACAAACTGAGCTATCATCAGTTGATGCTCTCATCGCCTCTCTGAAAGCCTCAATGAGCGACGAAGCATCTGATGCAGTCTTAGATTTCATCGACAACTGCATCCTCCGCTGTTCCACCGCGCCCATCAAATACATCGACGCTCTCGAGCAGGAATATACCTCTCTCTCCAGCTCTAAGAACTCAGAAACGCCCATCGAAAACTTGCCCATTAGTCTCCTTCTCTTCGCCATGGCTGAACAGTATCCTTTTATCATCAAATCCGCCGACACCGCCAAAATCACCGCCATCTCCACATTCATCTCCAATTACCTGGCTGCCTCATTGAAAATCGAAGAGGACAAGAAAATCATCAAGTCGCTCACGAAATCCCTATCCGCCGCCGCATCATCCATTCCCTCAGCGCAGAAGCTCATCGAGCGCTCCAAAAAGCTGATCGATACCACCGAAATCCCCGCGCGTCCCGCAGTCGCTACTCCCACAGCCAAGAAGGTTGTGGACACTGCCGCTCTCGAAGAGGGCCAAAAGCTCGAAATCGCCGCTCGACTCTCTTCCGTCGCCCTGCCCGACCTCGACGACCACTCCCCTCTTTCGCGCTGGGCAGGCAAGGAGGTCGACTCCCTGATCGAAGAAGGCCACACATCCTCGCTGATCCAGCTCCTCTCCTCGCCCACCCTGTCCGCACGCATGCAGTCCCTCACCGCCTTGCAGAAAATCTCGTTCCAGCTCAAAGCGTCCACCTACCCCGAGAAAGAGCCCCTCTGGCTGCTCCTCTGCGAGCTCCTGGAGACAGCGAAGCCCGTCGTCAAGGAGGAGGGGCTGCCGTGCACGATCAGCGGATTCGCGGCCGCGGCGATCAAGGTCCTCGTTGACCCGCTGCACGTGCTGTATCCCAAGGTGAACCACTTCCTGACGCTCGGGCCGACGTGGGATCTGGACAAGCTGCCGTTGGTGCACGCGGTGCTCTCGACGCCGCCGTCGCTCGACGACGCGCGCTACGCCGAGCTGTCCTGGCTGCTGGACTACCTGCTGTCGGCGCTGGTGGGCAAGGCGGAGCTGGGCGTCTTCCACAAGCGGCGGGTGTTTGAGAAGATCCTCGGGCTGTACTCGAACGTGTACCTTGGGGAGAACTTGAGGGAGAAGATCCTGCAGATCGTGTGGCGGGCGACGGAGGTCGAGGGCGGGAGCGAGACGTTGTTGACGCGCTTTGGCGTCGTGAGCTGGCTGAGGGCGCAGGTTGCGGGGGACGGGAAGAGGGGCTTGGCGGCGAGGGTGGTGCTGGAGAGGGTGTTGGAGGGGTGTGATGAGGAGAGGGTGAGGGGGTGGAGTGGGCAGAGCAGTGAGGAGATTTTGGCGAGTTTGGTGGTGGTGGGGGAGCAGTAGATATGGTGATGGAGTTGGGGCTCTAAATATCTCGATCTCAGCCAAACAGAAACTTTTAACTTATGGCACAACCGTTCAACGCTTCGCAATTCGCATAAAGACATGTCGTTAGGGCCACAAAAATCATTAAATTATATTACCATCTAGCAGTACAGTGATCAAATACACAGAGAGGGGCTTCTGGCGAAAATGCAAAAATGCAAAAAAAGAAAAAAAAGAATCGACGATCTGCTTCGAAGCAGATGGTTCAGAAGTTTCCGAACCGGGGAGTCGAACCCCGCGCAACCGCGTGAGAGGCGGATATGTTACCGATACACCAGTTCGGATGGGGATTATTGATTGAGTCTGTGTATTTGTATTTTTCATTATGACAGATCTTTTTATAAGAATTAACAAACATAGTCATAGTAGAGAGTTGCTTCGTACGAAGTAGTAATGCTAATCATCAGATAGCCTCTCTGCGCTAGCGGGCTGATTTAACGCCATGCTCAGTTGAGCAGGGGGCGCAACGGTCCGCTGCCTACTTCGTGTGCATTCGGCCCAAGTCGAGGAGGACTTCAGGATATAGGAGGGGCTCTGTGATGCGTATGTTAATGTGAGGGTCTTGGCGGGCGTCATGGGCAATTCTATGTTTGAATTGTAGATTGAATTTACGGCTTCGGAGCTTCTGATTGGCTATCTAATTTACTCTACAATTGAGTTCCACGAATTCCAGCAGCTCGTACACAGATAACACTACAAGTTGAGATTCACGACCCGAATCCCAGCTCAGATCTCATCCCTCATCTTATTTCGCTCCTGGTGCCGTCAATTCGGATCAAAGTTGGCCTTCATTCAGTACTCATGGCTCCCCCTGAGACAGAGTAAGTGCCCTCCAACAGAGACATCTAAGACATCTATGTATGGCCTTGAGCATGGGCATTATTAGCAGTGGTCGTCAACATGAGAGTAGCACCAGTACCGTAAATCCCAAAGCTAACAAACACTGCCACCAGCTTCCCCGCAATCCGCGCCTGCATTTTCGACATGGACGGGCTTCTCATCAACTCCAAAGACAGAATCACTCTGTGCATGAACCAGCTTCTTGAAAAGTATCAAAGGCCTGCCTTGACTCGGTCGATCCGAGCTCAGCTCATAGGTGTCCCAGACTCGACAAACGGCGACGTGTTCCACGACTGGGCCAAGCTGCCCGAGCGGTTCGCCCGTGAATCGACGGAACAAATGCGCCTGCATTTCCCGAACTGCAAGCCGCTGCCTGGCGCGGAGAAGCTTCTGTCGAACCTCAGCTGTGCACGTAGTGCTTCTTCCGGGGACAGGATGGAGATGGCACTGGCACCCAGCACCAAGAGCCATAGCTACGAATTGAAGACTTCGAGGCCGGAGACGAAACGGCTGCTTGGCTTCTTCCAGTCCGACAGGCGGGTCCTGGGTGATGACCCACGAGTGCGACAGGGCCGAGGGAAGCCAGCGCCCGACATATATTTAGTCGCGTTGCAGTCGTTGAACTCGGCGGCAGACTCTGGCGAAAAGGCCATCATGCCCAACGAATGTTTGGTCTTCGAAGATAGCGTGGCTGGGTAAGAGGCCGGAAGACGGGCTGGGATGAGGGTTGTTTGGCTGCCTCATCTAGACGTGGCGGTCGAGTATCGAGCGAGGCAGAAGGATGTGCTGGCTGGGAGGACGGGAACGATTGAGGCCGAAGACGACTGGCAGCTAGGAGAGATTGACGACGGCTGGGCTGAAAGCATACCGAGTCTGGAACACCTCAATTACGAGAAGTACGGCATCGATGTGCCGTCCTAAGTTGTTGAAGTGATCTCATTTGTTCAACTCCCTGTTCAGCTTGCTCTATCCGATTCCCTGTACAGCTTGCTCCCATATGTATATACAACGCCATATCAACAAACACCTTATACGCGTTGGTCGACGTCAACTTGGACACGGGATCTGCGGCGAACTTATAAGTTATCCCATGCACTGCTGTAGCCAGCATGGGTGAAGTATTCGGTCTGAGGCCGGGTGAAGGGTTCTAAGTGTTGTTGCGCAGGATAACGTCCCCGCTCTGAGAGCGAAGCAGAGCTTGGCATGTTAGTCCTTTTCACCGTGAAACGGTTACCGCAACCTCCTCTTTTTCACAGTGGAAATATCACTGCACGTGTGAGGCTTAAGGTACACAGCAGTGATTTGAAGAGGCTTGTCATGGTGCGAACGACGAAAAGAATGCGCGCATGAACTCAGCTCAGCTCATTCTCGCATCGCCGCCAGTCCGACGTTGTATTCAGCTGCGGCGAGGCGCACGGCGGTGGCAGTGCCATTATCGTGGATCCGCGGCGGAACAGGTGAGTAGGACGCGTGAAGACTGAGCGAAAGGAGTCATTAGGAATGGATTGAAGAGACGAGGTGGCCGAGGGACGGGGGAGCACGTCGATTGATATACAACTCTCAAGCACCGATGTGGCCATGCACACACCTTTCCCAATCAGGCGGGCGCTAAACCCTAAGGGGATGACACATGCTCTAGATTATGATTTTAATTTTAATTATAATTATTAGTTGTATCAAAATTATATAAGTTAAGGACTACTAAGCTTAAAAGAGCCTTATATTATTATCATATATAGTAAATGAAAATAGTAACCTGCGACTTTCTCTATCCGCAAAGTGACCCTACTGCCATAAATCATCACTAATGTCTAACACCTATATAGGTCGCTGTCGACGTCGTCGCCGTCGCCAGACTCCCTGCCGCCTGCTCGGCGTGCTCGCTCGCCCGCTTGACGGGCTATACCCCACAATGAGCTTCTTCTACGGGATACCGGGTGGAGGGCCGCCACAGCTCGGCGGGCGGGCGGGTGGCTGGGCATGGGTTCTTATTTTCACTTGGCGGCGTGACATTTGTCCATTTTTCCATTCGTCCATTCGTCCATTTGTCCATTTGTCCATTTGTCCATTTTCCCATTTTTTTTAAATACCCATGCTGAAATTCTTATATTTATAGCGCTGGCATCTGATGCTGATATTAGCAGAAATGCTACTGGCCAAATGATCATGCAGCCTTCCGGGTCGTCTCGAGCCGTGAGGTGAGAAGGTTTGCGGCCTTTTTGTCCAATGCGCCGCTGATGACGTCAGGAGCCCACTTGTTCTTATCTAATCTGTGATTATTTCTGGCATGCAAGATTTCCAAGGGGGTTTTCACTTGAGCAGAGGACAAGATGTATTCGATAAAAGTATATACTTCGTAGTGGCACGAGTGAGGATTTCTACGGGGCATTGATCTCGCAGTCTGACTTCGTGACGAGTCTGCACTTCTGCACTGCTTGGTATATTGCCGGCAGCCAGGCACAAGTCAGACCACAGCGTCACGCCACAAAACTTACGCGCCTGCGGCCTCCCACTCTGCGTAGATGTAGATGTAGATGTAGATCTAGATGTAGATGTAGAACCCGCTTGATCTTGACAGGTCGTGGGGACGGTGCTAGGGAGGGTGGTCGGCGAGGTGGTCGGCGAGGTAGTCGGCGCGGTGCGATCGATGCAGGAATGCCGGCCTGCCGACCGGATTTTCTCGTCACCGAGCCTACAATTTGTTGGCTCGAGTCATCAACCCGAGATTTTCCTATTTCGCGTGTTGGATCATGTCAGATGCTCCGGAATAATGGCCTCTAACGGTATCCAGCTCATGCATTTCGATGTCGAGTTGAAACAAGGGTAACACGGAGGTCGACGGGGGACAGAATGGGAGAAATAAAAGACGCTGCCCGCTTGATTTGCCAGAATAAACTTCCATTCTTCGAATATCAATACTCTCATTCATATCCTCACTCATATCCTCACTCATATCCTCTTACGCAAGATGTCTTCCTCTCTCGTTGACGTTCTCATCCTCGGTGGCGGACCAGCTGGCCTGGCTGTAGCCACCGGCCTCGCGCGCCAAATGCACACGGCTGTTGTCTTCGACTCGTGCGTCTACCGCAACGCTCGAGTGGTGCACATGCACAACGTTACGGGCTGGGACCACGAGAACCCTGAGAACCTCCGCGAGAAGGCGCGATGCGACCTCGTGGGCCGCTACAGGACAATCAAGCTCGAGAGGGACGTCGAAATCGCCGCCGTCCGCCGCAACGCCACGGGCAACTTCGAGGTCGTCGACAAGGCGGGCCGCGTCTGGCTCGGACGCAAGCTCGTCGTCGCAACCGGCATGACGGACACCTTCCCAGACATCGAGGGCCTCGAGCCCCTCTGGGGACGGGGCGCGTACCCGTGTCTCTTCTGCGATGGTTATGAGTTCCTGGATGCGCCACATGCTGGCGTGCTCGCCACCGGCGATTGGGACAACGTCAACAACGCAGTGCACTTCGCTCGAATGACTGCCCAGGTCGTCAAGGTTGTCGATATCTACACGAACGGCAATGCCGCGCTTGGAGAGCGCCTCTCACACGTCCTCGAAGCGGATAAGCGCTTCAAGATCGACAATCGCAAGATCGTCAAGATGGCCAAGGAGGGTCCAGGTTCCGACATCACGGTCTACTTTGCCGATTCATCCAAGGAGACAGAAGCATTCATTGTAAGCACACTCACCTATGTTCATTTTATGGGGGGATTAGTTGCTAACTTGTCACAGGCCCATCGCCCCATCGCGGAGCTCAACAACAGGAAAATCTACAGCAACCTGCAGCTGGAGATCACCGACAAGAACAGGATCAAGATTGATCCCACATCCTGCCAGACCAACATCCACGGCATTTTCGCCGCCGGCGACTGCGGAACCACCAACATCGGCGTTGCGAATGCCATCGGGATGGGGACGCTCACCTGCGCTGGGCTTGTTGCGCAGCTGCAGTCGGAATTCGTGGTGCCGGAGGAGCGTGTCCCGATAGAGAAATTAGCTATTTGATTTGATGCATAGCGACGGTGTAGTCTAAATGAAAAGTCTGAACTGAATTGATCCACAATTACCGCCGTTCCCAATTGTGATGTGCAGAATGACGGATATGAGTTGACATGAGTGGTCAGCACCGATATCCTAGGGGGGTCGTGAAGGAGAAAGGAATGCTGACATAATCGGGCGGCTGCTCCACGCTTGCCACCCTGAGGCTGCCCTATTCAAGCATATGAGAAATGAAAATGACGGAAATGAACAATACGAAACGATGAAAGCTTGCGCAAAGGCATTCGATGTCCTATATTAGAAGTTTAAAGCACGGTTACGAGGACGCGGCACAGCTTAGGGATTACAGACAGAGAAAGTTGAATTGAAACTTACTTAGAAGATGGGACCTAGAGAGTACCAGACTAGTACTTACAAAAATAGTACCACTAGATATAAAATGAAGTCACTTTTATGTACTACTTATGTCAAGTAAAACATTAATTCCAGAATTGTTTTGCTGTTCCAGAATCATTTTGGTGCGCCACCCTTAGCTTGTGGCAAGCGCGAAGTCTCATCTGTCACTTCTGTATGTACCTGAGGCGCGGTTTCAGCCGCGTATTAGGTCATGACGTACGAATCTCAAATCTCAAATCTCAGGTTCAAGGATTGAATCCTACAATATGGTCTGTCAAGTTCACGAGACAAAGTGTTTCAAACTCCCTTAGTGGGTACCACGCCGATGTATAGAAGCAAATTTCCATTGGCAGTAACTACGCCCATCTACAGGAAAGATGATCCAACAATCCCTCCGCCATTCAAGAGCCCCATATCCTCGCATTCGAACCCATCTAGTTCAGCGGAAGTGGCGTGAATCGAAGGTACGGCTTGACGATCCTGAACTGCGGGAACAGAGAGGCAGCCTCCTCATTGCTGACGGAGGGATGCACAATCACATCCTGGCCTGGCGTCCAGTTGATGGGCGTGGTGATGCGGTGCTTGTCTCCGGTCTGGAGGGAATCGACAACGCGCAGGACCTCGGCCGTGTTGCGACCAGTCGAGGCTGGGTAGGCCAGGATCAGACGGATCGTCTTCTTCGGATCAATGACGAAGACGGAGCGGATTGTCAACGCATTGCCCTTCTTGTCCACGTTCGATGCATCTTGGTGGTCGATCCTAACTCGGAGTGTCAGTTCTTGTATTAACTTAATCATGATCATCATCATCCGTCATTAACTCACATATCGTAGAGGCAGGCAATCTTCCTGTCCTCGTCACCAATGATTGGGAACTTCAAGTGGGAACCCGAGACCTCATCAACATCACTGATCCAGCCCTTGTGGCTGGCAACGGAGTCGGCGGAGAGGCCGATCAACTTGACGCCGCGCTTCGTGAACTCGGGCTCCAGCTTTGCGAAGGCACCGAGCTCAGTGGTGCACACAGGCGTGTAGTCCTCGGGATGTGAGAATAAGACAACCCATTTGTCACCGATGAATTGGTGGAAGTCGATCGGCCCCGTCGTTGTGTCGGCTTGGAAGTTTGGTGCAATGGAGCCCAGGCGCAAAGCGGTGCGTGATTCTGTCATTGTCGGTGGAAGTAGAAAAGAGATGGAGGATTCTGAGAAGTCTATATTGCGGAATGTAGTGGTGAATGAGAAAATAAGTGATGGCTTGGAAAGATTGAGGATGCTTTTTAAGTTATGATTCCATAGGCCTATTAAGTACCCGTCACGGGCACAACATGAGGTAAGGAAGTGTACTCTTAAAGTGGACCTCGCGGTCTGGAGCCTTCGTATTACTGCATCACCATCGGAGACTTAGGAAGGAAGACTGCAGGGTTGCGGGTTGTGAGTCTCGGGAATGAACAATCCTGATGTTAGAGATCGTACCATTCATGCTGAAGCGACAATTGCCACTGCAGGCTTTGGCGGAGCCCAATGACTCGACATATTTTTGGCAACCCGATGATCCGTTGCTGCGTTCGAGCTGTGCGGGAGAAACAAAGTGCTCGCCGAGCTCGCCGACCTCGCCGACCTGGTAATTGCTGTTGCGCGAATGTCAACCCAGTCGTAGCGAAACTCGACGGCGACGAAAAGATTGAGCACATTGTTGAGCCTTCGAACCGGCAGATAAGAAGATGGGTTCTGCTCCACGTCGTCACGTTTTCAGCAGTCTGAACGGGTGCTTCATTTTCGCGCAGCACAGACAAAAATGACCGCCGCCAACACAGACCCTCAGAGCGGCCGCGATTCCTCTGTGTCGCCACGATCACCAACGAGCTTTCCTTCTTACCTAGTAACTCCAGATGAGCTCAATTGTGCCCTGCAGAGCGAGAACCTATCTAGAGACTCGGATGGCCCGCGTATAAAACCTCTCTGCGCGACCTGGTCTCGGCCGGGTGCAAGTTGCAGTGGACTCGACGAGTTCAGAGCCGGGCGCATCCACGGAGCTCAGTTCTTCGACCTGGACACCATCCAAGATGTCAACAGCCCATATCCGCACATGCTTCCTTCGCCGGAGGTGTTTGCGGCTGCCATGAGCAGCCTGGGTATCCGCCGAGATGACACTGTTGTAGTGTATGATTCCGCCAAGGCCGGGATATACAGTGCGCCTCGAGTCGGCTGGATGCTGAGGGTATTCAGACATCCAAGGGTACATGTGCTGAACAACTATAAGCTATGGGTCGATGCAGGCTTTCCAGTAGAGGCCGGCGCTCCAGAAGCCCCTGAGCCCTCGCAGTACCCCGTCCCAGACGTGGATCGGGCGAAATTGGTGCAGTTCGAAGAAATGCAGAAGCTGTGCCTGGCCGAGCCTTCGTGCCAACCAAGAGACGGTTACGTCCTCGATGCAAGGAGCTTTGGTCGGTGGAGTGGCCAAGAGGAGGAGCCTATTCCAGGTAAGCTTCCATTGTTCTTTCGCATTTGTTAGAACCAAGTAGCCCTGACACAAGTATTTCAGGTATTCCCTCGGGAAATATTCCAGGCTCGATGAACTTTCCTGCTACTGAGCTCCTCGATCCAGCCACGAAGGCATTCCGTTCCCCCCGCGAGCTCAGGGCTATCTTTGAGAGGAGAGGCATCGACCCTTCAAGGCCAATCATCAGCACCTGTGGAACTGGCATGACGGCCGCAACCATCGACACTGCTCTGATTGCAGCCGGGTACGGAGAGGGTAAGAGGCGCTTATATGATGGCAGTTGGACGGAATGGATACAAAGAACAAAGGACAGTATAAATGAGAGCAAGACAACGTGATTCACAACGTGATTCCACTTCTTGGGCACCCCCCTCTTCTGCAAAGCTCGTGGTTCTGTACACGCATGTCTCGCTGTGACCGATAAACCTTCTATTTACACGTCTCTAGCACATGAATGATGCACATATACTTACGTAGTCGGATAGCTTGTGATGGTGCCCTGCATCCCATGACTTCTGAAGTGTTTATCTCTGGCTAGAATTTGCAGTCTACTTAGTCTAGATGTAGAGGCTGCCAGAGACGTGCTATTGAGCTGCTGGCATGGAGACGCAGAGAAGGTCGAATGTCTCATACCGGCCGCTCTGGCTATACCGCAGATGCAGTTTTTCCGCATGAGTTTCCTTGATGTGCTTGCCAACGCCGCCTCGAGGACCGGAGCAGCCTGATCGTGATACAACGTACGATGGGAGGTCGGGCAGCAATTACCATTGAACTGGGCTGTGAATTACAAGATGAGGAAGAAATATCCCGCAAGTATTTCAATCCATATTGTATTGCTACATTATATATCTGATGGTCGATCTACTTTTTTTTTGTTGTACTTGTCTTCGCTTTCGAGCTTGTTATGCTTGCCGTAGTAATTGTTGACTTTGTCGTTGAAATTGAATTGCATGTATCAGTTGCTACAACTTTGTATGCCTTGCATTGTGCCAAACTTGGGATGCACAGTGCCCTTGAGGCGGGGAATTTGTAGCAAAGCGCTGGGAGTCCATTTGCATTCAGAAGGTCGTCTCTGCTGATTCCTTGGGATAATGCAACAGATTGGCATGTATCTCCAGACTTGACTACATATTGCGTCCCAACCATGCTGTCGCAGTTGGTCTCCCAGATGCAGTAAACAGGGCTGTGATACAATACAATCAATCAAGCATTTAGTTTACAGTAACATACGGGCTTTTCAGACATAGGTTATCATATCTCTCCAGATATTTTTGGACCCAAGTTTGCGCTATGACAGCATATCCGTCGCTGGTCTCATATCTTGATATTCCACAAGCTGCACTAACTCTTCTTTGCCATGCCGAGAGAACCACAGTGCAGCAGTGCAAGCTGTTGTACATAGCCCATTCAATGTCTGATCGGTTTCAAATCTCCCCTTGGTTACTGCCCAAGTATAGTAAGAAAGACAATTTCCGGAGTAAGAGGTCCCGCTATCCAAGGAAAATGCTCACATGAGCTAGAATGAGAGAAACGCTCGTCTACCCCAAGGCTATACTTCTCCAATACTGCGTTCAAGAATTCTCAAATGAATGCCAAATTTCAACTTACAACACAGCCTAGAAAGGTGCAAAGGAGATTTGCATATCCAATTGCGATGCTCTGGGAACTTCGAAAGTCGAATGCGGAGTCGACAATCCAAATGGAGCAGTCACCTGCAGACTGAACGTCTGTTGCTCTAAGTGGGGATTTTGTGGTATTATAAGTGTTAGTCATCTTGCCATTCAAATATCTGTTGGATAGAATCAGGTTTTTCGTCTGCGGTGAACTCTGTGGAAATGTGATAATTCCATGGAGACGACGGCATGATGCATGAGGGTCGAGTCCTTATACATACATACATACATACATACATACACCGCCATTAAACGAGCGCAGGAATGAGAAATTGAGAAATTCAAAAGTGTCGGAATCCGGCAATGAGACCTCGAAATCAAAAACCCGGACGCAGGAGGCGCCATGGAGGCGGGAAGGAAATAATGCTCGCTTTTCCCAGACTCTCCTGGCTGAAGTATTAATTTTGCCAGCCAAACTGTGCTTAACGGACCTAATATAGCAACCAAATGTAACCCTACCTTGTGCTCCATCGCATCCCCAGATTCTAATATTATTGCAGGTGTTGCACAGACCGAAGATCAGCACGGACCATTCATTCGATGGACCGCTCTGCACCCAGCCCGCTGTAGTTCAAGGTTGCGCACATGCACATGCAAAAACAACCTGCCGGCGAAGATCGTTCCTTCCCCGCGCTATTGCGGAGGATACCTAGGTACCTTTCTCCCAGACCAGCATCCCCGGCCAAATCCCCGCAGAGCTGCATTTACCCCTGGTTAGGCCGCTCGCAGCCAAGATGAAGAAAAACAGCGGCCAGTCAGTGCCCGGACGATTCCGAGAGAGGGCCGCAAACTCGATCCCTCCTGGCCTCACCCGGATTCATGAAGTGGAAGGAGCTTTCCAACTCCAAGGAATGGAATATAGCAGAAGACCTCCAAGTCGGAGTCGAGCATCAGTATCTCTGGCCTGCTCTCCAAACTCGCATGTGCTTCCTTGCCTGGAAGACCTGCCTCATGCCATCATTGGTAAACGCACGTTAGCATGCGTAAAACGTCCACGTCCACCAGTGCGACTTCTGGACTGGCCTGTCTTCCATGTCTTCATGTGCTACCAGCTAGTCATTGGCCCAAGTGAGTGGATTTGAGTATATACCACAGTAAGGTTCTCATCACTCTCACGACAGGCTGCTACTAGAACTGCCAAGTCAAACCGTAGACCCTGAATATCTAGGTCGGTTTTCTGCATCTGTAAGCTCAACATTTCCATGTGTTTTTCCTAGGTCCTAACCTTGCAAATATCGACTGTTCCTGTCAATTCTCACCTTAGTCGGCGCCACCAACAAGCCCCTCCCAAGTCTTTGATGCCGTCTTTATTCTGCAGGGTGCTGTGTTGACATGGCCAGCCACTCCCCGCATTCTTCTCATCTTCTCCATCCTTACCCGTACATAAGCCTATGCTGTGCCCAAAATGATTTCCCCAGGTTTTGCGAAACGAATCCAATCTCCGTTGGCACCTGAGTTGAACGATAAGGATACAGAGACGCACTTCTCGTATGCCAGCCCAGCCATACTGAAAGGCAGATATCTTCATCCGAGTCCGTCTAATCTTACCTCCCGAATGAACAATGGCCACTGTCACCACCACTGCAAAGGGTCCCATCGAAGACCGCGGACCTCAAATTATCGCCATTACTGCCTCCTTCCTTGCGTTAACATGGATTTTCTCCCTGATGCGATTTTGGTGCCGCATTAGAATTAGCAAGAGCTTTGGAATTGATGACTATCTCGCCCTCATTTCACAAGTATAGCATCTGTCCTGTATTTGGAGGATCGCTTAGCTGATCTTTGCAGCTTCTCTTCACAGTCTTCGGCTCATTCTCGATAGTAGGCGTTGGATATGGCACCGGAAGACATCTGGCAGACATCCCTAATGTCTTCGAGAAAATCCCCGTAGCTCTCATGGTGCGTCTTACCGTTCCCCAGCTTCAATCCAATCTTACTTGAAAAGTGGTGGTGGATCTGCGAACCAATATTCATCATCTCGAACATGTGCCTTAAACTCAGCATCGGAATCTTCCTCCTCCGCCTCGCTGTGACCAAGCTCCAGAAGTACTTACTCTGGGGAGCCAATCTGTTGACTGTTGTCAGCAGCATGTACTTCTTCTTCCTCTTTATTTTCCAATGCTGGCCTGTCACATACTTCTGGACACAGTGGACGGGCGCAGGCGGAAAGGGCAAGTGCATCGACACAAAGATCATCATCAACTCACTCTATGTATACAGTAGCATATCTTGCACACTCGACTGGGCATTCTGCATCTTTCCGAGCATAGTCGTCTGGAAACTGCAGCTGAATCTGCGGACAAGGATATCGGTGATTGGGATCTTGATTCTCTGCACTGTGTGAGTACTTACCCGACCAGCACCTAAGTGCTAGGCTACTTGCTACCACAGGGCCTCCATTATCGCCGTCGTCCGCATTCCTTTCATCAGAACATTGAACAACAAGGCCGAATTCCTATATGCAAATGTCGATATGGCCCTTCTGTGCATTGTTGAAGTCGCCATTGGCATCATCGCCCTCGCAGCAGCCACTCTCCGCCCACTCTTCCGCGTCTTCCTCGGCCGGTCCAAGCTCTGGGGTAATACTGCCGGCAGCTCGAACGGTACGTGGCCTACACCCCCAAGTCGGCTGGGCTATATTCGAAGCAACAGCAACCAACACGTCAGGTCGAACGATGATGAGGTTGGACTCCGGAGCGAATTGGAGCAAAAGCCTGCCATAATAACTGTGGTTGGTGCAAGGGTAGCGCAATCAGAATCACATGGCAGACAGTGTATGTCCACTAGCAAGCGGACTCACAGTGAGCCCAGTCTAGACGGAGACGACAGTGATGATAACTTCATCTTCCAGAACTGGAGCGACGGGATTCAGAAGTCCGTTGTTGTCACTAGGGAGCGTGTTTGATGCTTGAGCTGCAGAATATCTAGTGAGCCCATGGCGTTGACATGAAGGGTCAAGAGGATGTCTCCTTGGCTGGAAAGTATTGCTTCATCGTCTTAGAGTGTGTGGTTGTCTCCTAGACCAGCTCTTGTCCTCCGCAATTTGTTGTACAATTTTGTCCTACAGTATATGAGTAACGCAGTTATGATCTGTTATGATTCTTCAAGAGACCTTTCCACCTTGGCTCCTCAAGTAGCGAGTGTCATGAAAGCAATCTTCACAAGCAGAAGCATTCATGAACAGTGATGTTCATGGGCAAATCGCTTCACATGCAGTGAGATCTAGAAGCAACGGACTTCACACAAGCCTGGAGGCCCCCGTCTGCCAAACCCAACCGCCCCGCAACGCCGAGCTTGCCTTTGCCGCACCACATCAGGAATATGACGCGCTCTTGTCTATACATCTGCATCTGCAAAATCGGCGCTAAGTTCGCGTAGGTGTTCGTGTAGGTGTTTCTATTGCTCTCTGCTGCGCACTTCCTTTTTTCTTTATTCCTCTTTCCTTTCAAGCCTCTTCTGCACGGTGTCTCCTTCTTTGTAATCGTGCATATTCTGTGCATATTCTCTCCGCCTTATACTACTACTACGAATTCTTTGTTCTGGTTGGCGCGATGAGTTCCAGGGGGGGTGGATATCCTCCATTGGACTTCAATGTCCTGAAGCCGACGGGGAAGATTCGAGTGGCGTATATGTATGATGAAGATGGCACAGATCATACTTACAGGGCTGAGCATCCCATGCAGCCTGTGCGAGTCAAGATGGCCCACAGTCTGATTGTGAATACTGGCATTTCTAAAAAGCTTGAGACATGGGTCAGTATTACCCCTTCAATGACTGAGCATGCACTCTAACGTCCATCCTAGAGACCTCTACCAGCTGCAGCCTGGGAGTTGAAGGAGTTCCATGAGGATGAATATGTTGATTTCCTGCAGAAGGTGACACCAGAGACAAAGCTTTCAGGCAGAAAAGACAAGAATTTTGGACTGGACCATCCAGACTGTCCTCCTTTCAAGGGTGTTTTCAAATACAGCGCCATCAGTGCTGGTGGTAGCCTGGAGGGGGCAGCAAGACTGGGCCGTGAGAAGGCAGAGATTGCCATTAACTGGGCTGGCGGGCTTCACCATGCCAAGAGGGATGCAGCGTACGGCTTTTGTTATATCAATGGTAAGCTCTTTGTCTCCAGAACGCTGATCGTACCACTTCGGCTTACCAAAGACAAAGACATCGTTCTTGGGATCCTGGAACTCCTCCGGTCCTTCTCTCGCATCCTTTACATTGACATTGACGTCCATCACGGAGATGGTGTCCAGCAAGCTTTCTGGACCAGTGATCGGGTAATGACGGTCAGTTTCCACCAATATGGAAAAGGCTTCTTCCCCAAAAGCGGCAAAATCGACCATATCGGATCTGGAAAGGGGCACAAGTACTCGGTGAACTTTCCGCTAGAGGAGGGAATCGATGATGCCTCCTATAAGGGCATCTTCGAGCCTGTCATCACAGAAGTGATGGCGAGGTACCAACCCTCGGCCATTGTCCTCCAATGCGGTGCCGACAGTCTTTCCGGCGACCTACTTGGCCAGTTCAATCTGAGCATGCGGGGGCATGCGAATTGTGTCGAGTTCGTGAAGCGGTTTGGCCTTCCGACTCTGGTGCTCGGCGGAGGCGGGTATACCATTCCCAATGTTGCCCGGACTTGGGCATACGAGACTGGTGTACTCGTCGGGCTGGACATCCTACCGTCGGCTCTCCCAGTCTGCGACCAGTTCCTTAATGTAAGCAGCCATATTTCGATCAGCCGCTGTCGTTTATTCAAACTCTAACCAAATCCACAGGAATACCGCCCTGATTTCAAGCTGGACGTCCCCTCTGTTCCCTCCCCCCCAGGCAACAGACCGAATCGCAACCACTACCGCACCCTCGAGGCCCAGAAGACGACCATCTTCGAGAATCTCCGCGGCATCGATGGCCCGCCCTCTGTCCAGCTCCAAGCCGTGCCGAGGCACTCTTTTGCCCTCGGCGGCGATGGGGAGATGGAGGACGCCATTGAGGACGCCGATGAGGACAATAACCCAGACATCCGCAGTAGTGCAATTCGGAGGGAGCGGCGGGTGGAGGCGGAGGGAGAACTGGCTGATAGCGATGATGATGACAGTGATGGAGAGTACCTCGGTTCCCGCACCGGCGCCACCCTAACTGGTCGATGCAGCACCCGTCTCTTCGGCCATCGTCGCAACATCCCGGACTACAGAGGCAATGCCATGAAGCCTAAGCTTGAGCCTCAGTCTAAGCCCCAGCCTGAGTCTGAGACTAAGTCTGAGAGTGAGACCGAGACTGAGCGTGGGTCAAGGTCGGTGTCAGGCACAAGGCGCAGATCAGCCGCATCCCAATCTGCCTATAAGCCAGCGCCGAAGAAGAGGGTGGAGAGGAAGAGAGGCCGGAGGGGCTCAAAAGGCACTGGCAGCAAACGCATCACATTTGGCGGCAAGGAGTTTGGTGTTGGCTGCATGGAGTGCAGGCGTCGGCACGTCCTCTGCGGCCGCCAGCGTCCAGCCTGCAGCTTCTGCGTCAAAGTGCATCAGGCTACGCAGTGCACCTACTGCAATGCAGATGGTAGCATTGTGTCTAAGCCGATGCTGAGCGAGAAGAAGTGGAGGGAGCTAGAGGATGCGGCGGCGAAGGTGGTGAGGAAATTTGGAGCGAGATCAGCTCCTTTCAGAGGGCTAACCGCGCCTGAGATGGATTCTGTGAGCAGGAAGAGCATGGCTTCTGAGGATCCAGCCTCGGCTATTGTCGTGGCATTGTCTGCCTCTAGGTCCTCTTCTGTTCGTCTGTGTCAGCAGAGCACACCTTCTGAGTCTCCAGCTTCGCTTACCAGTGCTCCACTGTCTCCTACTAGGACAGCATCAGTTGAGAGACTTCCTACACGCAAAAACAACACAGCTGCTCAGATCCAAGCAACAGGCACAAAGGACTATGCAGACAGTGATGACTGGGAGAAGCTTTCAGATTCTAAGAGTGAGGATGATGAGGACAATGATCGTGTTGGAACAGCGGGACGGAGACGCAGAGATAGTGAGTGGGGAGATGGGTTGTAGGAGAGGGATGTATTATTATGTATTTCTTCTTGTATATATACTAGCCGCTTGTGGAAAGGAGGCTTAATGAAAGGGCGGAAGTAGAAGAATGGATGATGGGTAGGTGAAGTGGAGGAGAGGTTTGTTTGTTGCTGAGGCCAGAATCAGCGGGCATTTATGAATAGGGGAAAGGGGATGGAATGGCTAGCTGATGCTAGAAGACTAGAACTCTGACTGCTCTTAGCTGTAGATGAAGAGCAAGTGAGATGAAATGAACTATGAAATCTAAATGATTTAAATGCGCTTTGCCTGTGAAATAATCACCTATATTCAATGCATAATGGATGTTATAGTTCACATATGCAGTTCATTTTCTGTTTGTTGTTTGTAAACAACTTTATGGGCATATAATGTAAGCATTCAATTCTAACAACAGACATCATATTCTGACCTTCTCCTGCGATCTTTAACACAAGGACTACAATTAAGATGCTCTTAGAGATTTACTAGTTCTTCTGCAGTTTTAAACACGGTTGTGCTTATTTTCTGTTGAATAAAGGATTAGTGCCTGTAGGCACACGGGGATTCTCACTGGGAGAATCATCGGGTTCATGCATGGAATCATCCATTCATGTAACACTGACATTTGAGCCCTTGTTTGAGGCCCTCTATATTATGATAGGCCTGCTCCAGATTAGATGGATTGATAATATAAGGATTTTACGTTGCATTTCACAAGTTCAACAAGTTCGAGGCAATATGGGATCTATACACCCTCCTGACCAACCATATCATGTGCGAATCAATAAGTACTGCTCTATGCACTGTCATTGCGTGCTAATTGCTCTCAGATCCTGATAGAACTTTGCAAGCTACAAGGATAGATGCGCCCTCATCCCTTGAGAACATTCAAACAGATGAGCAGCGTCGAGTTCTGGACATCATCGCGCAGCTTCGTAAATGCAGCCTTGATAGCATTCTCTCCCTCCCGCAAATTGTCGTTTGTGGAAGTCAATCAGCTGGAAAGAGCTCGGTGCTCGAAGCTCTTACGGAAATCCCATTTCCAGCAAATGATAATCTCTGCACGCGCTTTTCCACAGAAGTGATCCTTCGGCGAGGATTACAAGATTCCCTCACCATCAAGATTATCCCGGACAATGACCGACCCGCGAGTGAAAAGGCAGAGATCCAGACGTTCAGAACAACCATCACAGACTTTAGTCAACTTCCTGATATCATGGAGCAGGCCATGCTTGTCATGGGACTACGCACTGTGGGCCCTTCTCAGACCGACAGTCGAGCATTTACCAAGGATGTCCTCAGCATCGAAATCGAGGGTCCTACTCGCCCTCAGCTCACAGTAGTTGATCTTCCTGGTCTCATTCAGACCGAGACGAAGGGCGTTACCGCAGCCGATATCAAAATCGTAACGGATATTACGGACCGATACATTGCTCAACCTCGTACAATCTGCCTAGCCGTCATCTCCGCCTCGAATGATTATGCAAATCAGCCTGTCCTTACTAGAGTTCGAGCTGTGGATCCGAAGGGGAAACGTACGCTCGGGGTCATCACCAAACCTGACCTGCTTCCTCCTGGCTCCGGTAGCGAGCAAGCATTCTTGGCCTTAGCACGCAACGAAGATATCTTCTTTGAACTTGGCTGGCATGTCATTAGAAATCGCAAGTACGACGAAAATTCTTTCTCGTTTTTGGAACGAAACGCGACAGAAGCCACATACTTCCGAACGTCGAATTTCAAGACCCTACCTCAAGAATTCTTGGGCATTGAGGCTTTGAGAGACCGTCTTAGCATGTTGCTCTTCGAGCATGTGAGACAGGCGCTTCCACGACTGAGAGAAGATCTTCGCGCACGCCTCCACGAGACGAGACTTCGGCTTGACATGATGGGCAGTAGCCGCGCGACAGCACAAGACTGCAAGGCCTATCTCACACAATTTAGTCTAGCATACTACGAGATTTGCAAAGCTGCTATGGAGGGACATTACGAAGGCGACTATTTCAATCGAGGGGGTGAGACGGCATTTTCTTCAAAGTCAAAAACATCTATTCGCAGACTCCGTGCGGTGATCCAACTGATGAACACTGAATTCTCTGAAAATCTGCGCAGCAAGGGCCACAAGTACCAGATCGAACGATCCAATCCAAAGGCTTTAAATCAAGACGAAAAGATCTCGCAGAAGTTAGCTTTCGCAGATGGTGATAACGATGGTGATAATGACCAGTTCGAAGCAGCAAACGAACTTGAACCTATCAAGATGTCTTCTTCGGAAGCAATTGATTGGGTTGGCCAGGTCCTCGTTAGGACTCGTGGGAAAGAGCTTCCTGGGAATTTCAACCCACTCATTGTCAGTGAGTTGTTCTGGGAGCAATCTGCGAAGTGGTACTCGTTTGCAAAAGACCATGTCGAGAAGGTGGCCAATGTTTGCAGCCAGTTTCTAGAGGTGCTTCTGCAAGAGAAATGCCCCAAGGATATTCGTCCACGTCTCTGGTCTTTACACATTCAAGAGGCTCTAAAGCGCAGAAGCGACGCCTCACTCTCGGAGCTTCAACGACTTGCAGAAGAGCTAAAGGATCATCCGATCAATTACAATCATTATTACACAGATACCATTACGAAGCTAAGACAAGAGCGATGGTCGAAGACACTTGCTTCGTCGATAGAAGCTGCAACAACTCACACTTACCTTCCAAATTGTAACTCAGATCATACCTCGGCCAGCATCAATGTCGATTCTGTCATCAACGCACAATTACAGAATGCAAAGCCGGATATGGGCGCTTATAGCTGTGAAGAAGCCCTTGATTGCTTATTTGCCATTTACAAAGTTAGCACATATAAGCTTAACTAGAAGATCAAGACTGATGTTCATACTTAGGTATCCCGAAAGACCTTCATTGCAAATGTTACGACTCAAGTAGTGGAGCGGCATGTGGTAAAAGCTTTAGAAGCAATTTTTTCGCCCTTAGTTGTGAATGGTCTGTCAGATTCTGAGGCTGAAGTCATTGCTGTTGAACCAGCCTCGGCGAAGAGACAAAGAGCTTTCCTCACAGAGAGACAGGAAAAGCTAGCCGAAGGTGATCGTATCCTTCAGGATTTCATCAAGATTGCTGCTTAGTTGTAAAGTTTGAAATCGGAAGAGCGTACTTATTAGAAAAATTCGGCAGACCATACAATTTCATATCTTCGTAAAAAGTGTCTCCTGTAAATGGTTCGGCAGACGATGAACTGTCACTCACTACGTACAGATTCTAAAATGCCATGTAAGGAAGACAAACCCCTCCGATATTTGTGAAAGTCAGAGGGTTGGAACGGGCGTATTTGCCTATTACAGTTTCATGACGTTGAGTTATGCTCATGCCAAGATCCGGGGTGGGAGTGGGGATCGTGCCCTAGCACGAGATCTCAACGAGGTCGGTCCACAACAGCCACAACATCCACAACTCACGACCATACCACGAAATATCTCTGTATTGTTCACATTTCACATATATACAAATCTTTATGGTTAATAAATCTAAACATAAACGCTGGATTGTCTAGAGTAAGACGATCCTTCAGATTCAGACTCTTCTAGCCACGGGGCGCGCAAGTTACCAGCAAGTGCACTTTCATTATGTCAAATATTCCCATTAGATCATCATCACGCTCACTTGTCACGTACAAATCCCTAGCTATCCCAAAGAAGTCCCCAATCGGTCCCTGTTGCCCAGGACGTTTACCTCCAAGGGCTCAGACCGGTGAGATTCAACGCCCAGTTTCCGCACCTTGAACGGTCTTTGACACAAAATACTCCACATGTCAGCAGACGATGATAGATATCAGATCACCCCAGAGTGGGATGAGGCCCTTAAACCCTGAACTTCTACTGGCCATTACAGGATTCTACCAATGAAGGGATGTTCTGAGCCGCATCAATCTTCGGATAGATAGGAAAAACGTCCAAGTGGATGACAGGATGTCATGCTATCAGCACGAATGTGACATCAACTGCCATTCAGTAGCTATATAATCCCTTTCCGGCTGTCCTTTAGACTTTTTTCCTTTTTGATTCTCAACCTTTCCTTTCCTTTGTCTCTGTTCCCTCGCAGAGAGAAACCCTCAAGATGTATCGCAGGTTAATATTCGCAGCCGGTCTGGCCGCTGCGAATGCCCTCATTCCTGATCTCCAGGCGCGGCAAAACCCCACTTCCACGGTCTTCATAACCGCTTCTGCATCTTCTGCTCGAAGTTCGATTGTCTCTTCTGCATCCTCCGCTGGAAGTTCTGTGAGATCGGGCTCCACGTCCGCCTCGGTGAGCAGTTCTATTACCAGCGCGGGTGGTGCGGGCGGTGCCGGCTCAGCATCGACGACCGGCACAGCTTCCCTGCCCATCGATACCGCATTCGTCGCACAGCCGTACTCGTACAATCAGCAGCCAACAATCAACTCTGACGCTATATCTTCAGCAGCTTCATACGCGAGTACGCCTGCCTCTGCGATCCCCGGCATATCCGAGCCAGCACAGCCTCTCGTCAGCAGCTTACCCAGCGACTCCGTCAGCCACGGAACCTTCACCGGCCCCCCTGCAACCGTTACTGGTGCTGTCGCCAAGGGGCCCATGAACAGCACGATCGGGCGACTCCCGCCAAACCCAACGGCAACGGTGTACAACCCGAATGGGACGCTGAATCACCCCCAGCCGATCCCATTCCAGCCAGCAGGCGGCCTCGGCACTAATGGCTCGGAGCCGGTCTACCGCGTCCAGTCGGACTTCGATTACCAGTCTGTCTTGCTCGCCCTGTACCAGGAGTGGATCGAGCTTGATCTCTTCTATTACATCTTCGAGTCCTTCAGCGACGAGGACTTCCAACATTCTGGGCTTTCACCCAGCGATCGATATCTAGTTGAGTACATGGCGCAACAAGAGTCCGGCCATGCTGTGCTGCTGAGCAACCTCCTCGGCGGGCCCGGCGGCGCAACTCCATCGTGTACGTTCCCCATCCTGTCACTCTGAAATTCTATCTCTAACCAGTTTTTCCACAAGGCACCTACAACTACCCCTTCAGAACCCTCCAGGAGGCCTTCGACTTCGCCCAAAAGCTAACCGGCTGGGGCGAAGCCGGCGTCTGGGGTTACCAAGCGCATCTCGACTCGCGCGAGGTCGCGCAGCTGCTCGACCAAAGCATCGCGACCGAGGGGCGGCAGCAGCAGATCTTCCGGCAGCTCGCGGGCATGTTCCCGATGCCCGTGTGGTTCATGACGGGGATCCCGCAGTCGTGGGCCTGGACCATGCTCGCGCCGTACATCGCCAGCTGTCCCAGCAGCAGCAAGCGGCTGGCCTGGCAGAACTTCCCGCACCTGAAGGTGGTCAACCAGCCGAACACGGCGCGCTGGAACGTCAACGACACGGGCTTCGGGGAGACGCCGGGATGGGGCCCGGGCGCGCCGTCCAGGGAGGCCGCGGACGGCGACTCGTGCTACTACCGCAACGAGACCGGCTACTCGTGTCTCGGGGCCGTCAGCCAGAACCGCAGCATCCCGATCTCCTGGCCTGGCCGGCAGATCTTCCTCTCGTGGGAGGCGCCGGGGAAGCCCGTGGGCCCGAATAACAGCTACGTGACATCAACGCAGGTCACGGATCCCAAGTATGTGGTGTGGGCGTCGCAGCTCAACGTCACGTACAGTCCGTTGGTGAATGTGACGAAGAGCCCGAATGGCACGTCGACCGGCATGACGCTGCAGCCCGATGTGTACACGTTTGATGGCGACCCGGCGATCAATGGGACGATGTTTATTGGCCTGACGGATTCGGACGACCCGTACAGTATGTTTAATTTGAGCGCGATTAATCCGCATATTGCGGCATTGGGGCTGTATCAGGCGGGTTGAGTGCGCGGTAATGAGACGAAAGAAAGTGCTGGAGAATGGCGAGATACGGAAGTCGTCGGTATGTCGAGTTTCATTATGGGCTTAATGTAGTAATAGATGAATATATGAAGTACAAACGTCCTGCAAAGCCTCTTTCACCTGTCTTCCTTCTCTTGCAAATAGTAGGAAGCAGTTGTTGAACTGGTGAAGATGCGAAAACACTCTTATATTGTAAAACTCTCTAATCTAGAGCAGGCTTCTTCTTCTTATAATATAGGCCCTTAAACAAAGGCTCAAAGGCTAGTGTTCCATGCATAGAAGATTCCATACATGAACCTAATGATTACTCTACGGCTACTACCCAGAGATCTGAGCAAACATCAAGGCTAATGTTCCTAGAGGGGACGCCCCTAACGCCCAGCTAGATCTGACTTTCGTCGCACAATTTCAAAAATCCATTCTCGCTGTTTGTGATGTTTTCCTGCTGTCTACAGAGAATATCGCCAGGTCCACAAGCAAGTACATATCACGTGCACTCGTACCTGGCAGAGTGTCATAGCTCCTGTTCTTATCTTGGGCTTGGCTTGGCGCTGTCACTGGCTATCGGAAAGTGATCTCCGGAGATAGAGCTGCGGGGCAAGGTGCCATGAATATGCCATGTATATGCCATGAACATGCCATGAACAGTGCCGCCCCTCATCAACGGCCGCCGCCACCGTCCCTCCTTAATTATTTCACCGCATGTTGTCTATCTTGCTGAAGTGCATTGCTCTCGATGCTTCCCAGTGCCGCAATCGCAATCATCGCCAAGTTCTAAGATCTCTGTGAATGAGAGGACTCAGGGACAGCGACTCCGACTGTTAGCGAAATGGCCCAACACGAGTCGCAGCCTATGCGGGTTGGGAGAAATGCTCCGCGCTCCAAGACAGGTATGTTAAATCAGTTCTGCTGCCGTTTTCTGTCAATCCTTCAGCAATAACTCCTTCGTTCCTCCAGTGGTCCTACAATAGCTGACCTACGTCCCTGTCTGTTCGCACTTCCAGGCTGCAATACTTGCTTGACGAGAAAGATCAAATGTGACGAGCAGCGACCGAGTTGCCGCCGTTGTGCGTCGCTTCAACTCGAATGTGAATGGGCTGCTCGGACAAGAAAGTCGAGGACTGTCTCGAAAGTAAAGAAGAGACACACAACTCTCACTTCTCGTCCATCGCAACGATCGATTAGGCCATTGCGATCGAGGCCCGAATCTTTCAGTCCGGACATACCAGTACAATATGAGCCCGTAACAACATTATCACCATCTACGGATTCAATATCCAATTTTCCGCAACTGTCACTAATGGAAGAGTGGGCGAGTCAGCGGACAGTGACTTGGCTCTTTAACAACCAAGGCCACTCTCAACTGCGCATTCCATCATCTGCATCCACTCCTTCAATTCTGCGGAGCCTAAGTACGGCGCATATCCCATGTGCAAACTCCCTAATTCTTTCGCCTCACGATCGACGATGCCTCGAATACTACCCTAGCTCCACTATGGTGCTGGGATATTTGAAGCCCTGGCAGTGGTCCAAACTATCTTATATCTACCAAAAGACCGCCTCGAACGATGCGATAGTGATGCGCATGATACTTGCCATGTCCGCGAGCGAAATGCACCGGTTAGAGAACGGATCAAGTTCAGCGACTGCAAACGATTCGCACGACCTTGGCCTATTCCACTACAACCTCGCAGTGAGGGAGTTATCAGTATTTCTTGGCCAAGAGATTGCTGGTGATGTAAAACAGCGGTTGGAACGGTTGCTGGCAGCTCTGCTGTTTATGGTCGAGTATGAAGTCAGATTTGGCTACTCGCGCCATCATCTTCGCCTACACCTTCAAGGCGTCAGATCGTTATTTGAATCATATGAAAATTTCGTATTGAACAGGCAGAAACAACGGCTCATAACATCGGCAGAACATGCAGGTGGTGAGAGTGAGGTAGCTGATTCCCAACTCTCACCACTATCGTCGCAGCTACTCTTATGGATATCGTAAGTGTTGCATGTTAACACATGTCACAAGCACATATGACATTACTGAACACCAGTAGATACATTGACGCCGTCGGAGGCCAAGGCCTTTCATCTCAGAGTCTCTTATCTCAGATCTCTCAGTCCTCACTTCCGTTAATGAACCTAGAACGCATATATCTGAACGCTCGCATTGCAGGTCGCCGCTGCTGGGGCGAAGAGTATCCTGCGGACGAGGTCTTGGATGATCTGGAGAACTACCGCGCCTTGGATGTATATCACCACACGTTTGTCCTGCGTTCCCGGATATGGCAGCTTGCAATGGCCAGGTACGAAGGGAGAGAGTGCACAGATACTCCGGAGAGTCTGATGAAAGAGATCAATGAAATAGGCGAGGTAAGAAAACCTTTATGCGCTCTTCGCAGTCCATCCCAGGGAATGACTCCATACAACAGAAATATCAAGATCTCCTCCTGACCGCAAGATTGCCCTGCGTCGGCCAGCAGCGCCGCGTTTTCAGCACCATCCGCTGCGCAACATCATTCTACTCGTCCCAAGTCCTCTTCCACCGTCGGCTGCTCTGCCCGCATGAACCGCGCACGAAATTCCACCGAGAGGCGATATCGAGGATCATGAAGATCGCATACATGGACTTCGCTCGCGACAAGAATTGCCTGGCAACCCAAGTCTCGGCCCTTTTCATGGCTGGAATCGAGACGGACGATGAGATCCATCGGGACTGGATTTTGGAGAGGCTGAAGGAGCTCAAGGGGCTGCATATTGAGAGTCCGTGGGCGAGCGAGGTGTTGGAGAGGGTAATACGGTCGGGGAAGACTGAGAGCCTTGATTTGCTGCCGCTTTTTCAGCTTGACTGCAATTGAGCCCCATCGCTGGATGTGGGCCATTATTCGCATGGCAAGGTCGTAGGACACCGAATGGAATTTTGAACGTATTTATATTTTCAATCTTCGGAGTATGGTCTTTTTCTCTGAGACTATGGAGGCACCGACCCCGAGCCGGATGTATGGATGCAGACCCCAGAACAGACGCCCCACGACCTGTCCGGCTCCCGCACTCGGATATCCGGGTACACAATTTGTCCTTGTGCAGTACCTGACAACGTACGGGTCCATGGTCCACGTCGGATTTAGAGTGGCGAGGAGGATATCAAGACTGCTCGCGAAGAGGGTCGCCGACGAACACCTTGCTATCGAGCGAGAGGATTCCGGCGCGTTGGAGGGGTGCAGACGACGATGTAGGAGCTGAGGAAGAGGAACCTTACTGCCATGATTGAATCCCCCATGCCTTGAGAGAGTATTTCAAACTACTTCAGGCCGTGAATATAGTGGCGTGGGATTCTTTTGGGAAAAGACGCGGTGAAGCTTGTGTCTCTGCTCCTGTGTGTAGGGGTTAGTTAGGGAGTCGGCTTGGTGGAAGGCCAATGTAGATAGGGACCGATATGCGTTGATGTGATGGCCGTAGTGTCGAGCGTCAAGCTCGCTGAGATAAGGTGAATGAAATCTTTTGTACAACGGCGAAATAAGCCCCTTGTTCGCCACGAATCCGGTCATGCTAGCCACCTGCTAGCACAATGGAGCACACTTCTACTTCTTCATCTGCCGTGCCACTGCCACAGCGGTCGCGATGAGGAAGTGTTGAGTTGAACACAATACTCAAGATTGTGTGCACGGAAGTTATTGTTGAGAAAGCATGTAGATTGTAGAATTAATCTAACTACTAAATCTATCTATTTATTGTGTGCCCTGAATACGCAACAGCCCGTCGGCTATTCAAGTGCAAGGCTGCCTAATAAGTGGCCTTTTCCATTTCCCAGTCTGCCTTCACTGCCGCGTATACTTTGTCTTTCGTCAGGATATCGAATCCAACTAGCGCGAGCGTCTTTCCGACTATAAGCGCCTTCTCGTGCGCGGCATCTGTTCCTGCTGCCGCCGCGAAGGCGGCATTATGCGGATTGGCGCCGGGTTCCGTTGGGATCGCGAAGATCGCATGCAGTGCTGGTACGGCGTGACTGACATTACCTATGACCAAGGGGTCTGGGTTACTATTTGCTCGATTTGAAGATCATAAATGCTTCACGCGACAGCAGAAGCCCGAGTGCACGTACCTTGATCTGTGGAACCTGTCAGGATCTCCTTTGCAATCTTTTGCACGGTTTTCCCATAGCCTGCTATGTGTGATTCGTAAATGCCGCACAGAGTGTCATTCAGGATCATGTCGGCATAGCATGATTCACTATTAATACCTCAAACGTCAGCAAGGATTACTAAATGCGCAAAGATGATATGTCTTCCAAATCTGGGTATCATACTTCTGAATTTTGACCTCAGTGCCAGTTGCCAATGCTGCTGCCTTGATACAATTCGTTACTTTTTCTGTCAGGATCTTTAGTCCTGTCAAACGTGGGCTGCGCGCCTGATACGCTGCCTTGGCATAAGCAGGAATGACATTCACAGTCTTTTCCGAGTCAAGAAGGACGTTGTGAATCCGCTCATCAGGTGCGATCTGCTGTCGGAGAAGCGAGATATTGTTGTACGCGGCCACAGCAGCATCGAGTGCATTGATACCTTTCCATGGATATCCTCCGGCATGCGCATTCTTCCCTCGATACTCTGCACTGATCTTTTGGCGGGCAACCATGCGGACGCCTGCAATGCCATCAAGACGTGAATTTCGCTCTCCATAAACTTCACCAGACATCGGATGACTGTGGAAAGATTGATCAGCGTTGAACCAAGCCACAGACAAGGAGAGATTTGGAGGGTGGAAAAAGTGCATACGCCATCAATGAAGCATCAACGTCTTCATACGCTCCTGCATTCAATAGTTTAATCTTTGCACCGTTTCCTTCTTCGTCTGGAGTGCCAAGTAGCTGCACTCTACCAGGAACGCCGAGTTTTTTCAAGGATATTGACAGCGCCAGAAAAGCTGCCACGGAGCTTGTGGCGATGAGATTGTGACCGCAAGCGTGGCCAATACCGGCCAGACAGTCATACTCGGCGTTGAAGTTGACAAGACGTCCGCCAGATCCAGATAATACTTCAAACGCTGTCGGTCTTCCGTATGCCGAACGCTTGACATCGTAACCTAGTTCTTCCAAGAAAGAGCATAGGGTGTCATGAGCCATAACTTCATGTTCGCCAAGTTCGGGATTCTCCCAAATCTGAGATACAGTCAGCATGGACAGTCGAGACGCAATAAAACGGTAAATTTGGGGGTAAGACCTTTCTGTTGACTTCTCGCAACCTCTGCGCCAGCTTATCCACTGCGGCATCAACTTCCACTCTGATATCGCTAGCAACTGGCACAGAGCCCAAAACCACGTTGTCGAGATCCGGGGCCATCTTGGATAGAGCACTTGCGGGACAATTGACAATTTATAACAAAATTTGATGAATGAGCGAGTATCTTACAAGAAAGAAAGCGAGTTAAGAGAGGTCTACCTTTGTTCTTATACATCTATGCAACTGCCAACCCTCGGCCGCCGACGATACCATTAACTCCATATCGCCACATAGCTCCGAAAGAAGCGGACGGATTTCCTCCGCTTTGCAGACAAGCTAGGCAGAGTAACTTATCTTTGCGTCGAGTCGACTCGAAGGAGGTCATCTGCTATAGATGAGGCCCAGTTGTTGGTTGATTCGAGGTCGAGATGGTTTGCCGACGTGTGGACGGACATTTTGGTGTCGGAAGCGCGACGAAGATTATTGGTTCTTTATATTTCCGACGTCGCCAAGTCAGGTGGTGGTTGGCTGTTGCTCTTTCCGAGCTCCAGCAAAAATAACACGGCTATCACTGGATTTCTCCCGAGCCGTTATCCAATAGTCACCGCAGTCTTAGCCTCAATCCCAGATATTTCGATACCCACTTCCCCTCAAGAAAGATAGATTCGATATCTAATCATTCCAGGGTTATTCTGCAACAATCTGGAGAAACAAGTGGTTATCGTTATCTAGGGGAAAAAGAGCTTTGGTGGGCCATAATGGCATCGGCTGATGCAGATCGCAGATAAGGATACATCAAGATGTCTAACTCAGCGAGATATAAAGTGCTTCTGATGGCCAGATATCTGGATAAAGCAACAGATCTTCAACTCATGTCATTTGCCATATTTACCAGGCTCGATATTCCTTCACATTACAATTATCATTAGCATCATGATGGAGAAGAATATGGAGGCTAGTTTGTCTCTTGCCGACAAAACAAATTCTGAATTCAGGAGAGACTCGACATCCGACAACTTGGGTGCTGTCAAGACTGAGCTTGGAGAAATCATCGGCATTGACGTGACGGACGAGCAAAATCGCCGAGTCTTGCGCAAAATTGATCGATGGTGAGTACCTTCGGAAGAAATGATCGCTGGCCACCTATTAACTATGTGCCTAGTCTCGTTCCTGTCATGGGTGTCTGCTATATGCTTCAATTCCTTGACAAAGGCGCTCTGGGACAGTCAACGCTACTTGGACTGCTCGCTCCGGAAACCGGAATCGTGAGTCTCCTCCCTCCTTTGAAGGGACATATCATCGAGAAGCAAGCTAAAGGACCAAATCTCACGAGCAGAGATTAGTAGGATCCGACTTTGCATGGTGCTCCGGGATCTTCTACTTTGGATATCTTGCTTTCAGCTTCCCCAGCGCCTATCTCATCGTCCGCTTGCCAATCGGAAAGTATCTATCTTGTGCCGTCTTCCTCTGGGGCGGTATATTGATGTGCACCGCCGGTTGCACGTCGTTTGCTGGTCTGATGGTTCAGAGATTCTTTCTTGGTGTTGCAGAAGCAGCCGTTGCACCTGGATTTTCCCTCATCACTGGAATGTTTTACTTGCGCAAGGAGCAGCCTATCCGCCAGGGCGCTTGGTTTTTTGGAAACTGTGTCGCCCTGATTCTCGGTGGACTAATCGCGTACGGTGTCCGCAACATCCCAAACCCTCCTCTCGCATATTGGAAATTATTGTTCCTGATTGAAGGAGCCGTTACTTGTGCATATGGCCTATTCATGCTCTTCACCCTGCCAGACTCTGTTTCGACGGCCTGGTTCTTGAAGCCCGAGGAGCGTTCGATTGCCTTGGCTCGTACGTTGAAGAACAAGACCGGCATTCTCGATAATGGTGTCTTTAAATGGCCACAAGTTTTGGAAGCAATTCAAGATCCACAAACGTGGTTCTTGGCGCTTTATCAGGTTGCTGTCAATCTTCCCAACGGCGCTTTAACTACAGTGCGTTACTTTTGGCGGGACATTGCTGCACCATAACTGATATCTGCTTTAGTTCCAACCTCTTCTAGTTAAAGGCTTCGGCTTCAACGAGCGCATCTCGATCTTGCTACAAATGCCCAGTGGTGGCGCTGAAATCCTCTTCCTGCTCTTCACCTCCTTCCTCGCCTCAAAACTTCGAAATGCACGCGTGCTGCTTATGATCTTTAATACTACAATTGCCATGGTTGGAATGGTCTTGGTGTATAGCTTGAAAGAACAAGCTGGCCGCATGTCCGGACTTGCCTTCTCCGCCGTCTTCGCTGTCAACATTCCCATCGCCCTCAGTCTAATCACGTCCAACGTCTCAGGATTCACCAAGAGAAGCACAGTCAGCGCAATCATGTTCGTGGCATACTGTGTTGGTAATATCTGCGGCCCACAATTTTTTCTCACTCGTCAAGCACCGAGATATGAAGTATGCCACTCTCCCTTCCACAGCTCTTCTTAGTTGCTGACAAACGTGACAGTTGGGTCTCAGAGCCTCGCTTGCCGGATACGTCTTTGGCATCGCCTTCCTCATTTGCCTCTATGTATACTATCAGTACGAGAATCGTCGCAGAGACAAGATGTACGGCCCTGTTGCGGCAGTTGGCTCTGATCAGGAACTTGCTGACGAGCTGTCCAACCAAACCGATCGCACAATTACCAGCTTCCGCTATATGTTGTGATGGTTACATACTCGTAAATCGAGAAGAAGTTACAATGCTCTTGCTTGGAGCTAGGTCTATCCGTGCCACCTAACCAGCACCTACGTAGTAGGTGCCACTCACTCATACGAGCGTTCCTCGCCAATCCGAGCGCTCGCAACACGAAGAGCAGCAGTATAAGATTGAAATGTAGATATCTAGCTAAGCAACAATAATGGTTGTACATAGGCAATGAAATATGAAATGATTGATTCCCTCTGTTTCTGCTATACTAATTTAACCTTTGGCATTTCCTTGCAAATGCGTTGCATTTACTATTCTCCTTTTTTAATTACCCACCCTATAACCCTATTCTTTACCTCTTCTAACTAGTATTTAAATTGTCTATAGAGCTAGAATTATGTTAATTAAACAAGATGTACCCATTATTAATAAGAGGATTTACAAGTCTTAGAGGACCATTTTTTATATAAGCAAAAAAGTAGATTATAGACATTTATTTTGTAGCCTAATTACTTAATCTAATCTCTTTGTTAAAACAATTAGGTTAATTACAAGTTAACTACACTATCTAATATATATTAAATTAGGAGGATGATATTAAGGGTGTTAGTAGTGAGGAGAGGAAGGATATAATCATAGCAGAGGGGGTCTAATATTAATAGTTGGTGTATTATATCTTATATTTTAGGTGAAGCGATACTGTATAAAACACATATTGTCTTGTATTGTGTTGCTTCGTATTTATACAAATTACAACCCTAATCAGGAATCAACACCTAATACTTCAGTATTAAGATGGATTAGGTTCAGTGGTATTAGCATGCTAAGCCCCCATTACGTGCCGTCCCGTGCCGCCCCGTGCCAAGGCTTGTACTAAATAGGGGAAAGTTGACAAGATTGGCCAGTTCCATCAACCTTACGGGAACACGTGCTCCCGCTCAGGACCACCTCCTATAATGCACGTACGTGTAATATTGCTAGGTATTGTAATTGGCTAGCATACTGTAGTCAGATTAATAAGTTATCGACATGCGATATTCGTACCTCAGGTTATAGCAGAAGTAAGCGCTGAACGTGTTTTGATGTACCCTTTTCCCACACCAACATTTCCTCCATATTCATACCGTCGGCCACATCTCTAGTTTCCCTAAGACGCCGGTCGATGTCTAGCAGCTACCTAAGCTTTGTTAAGGATCTTCTGCCTGCTTACCGCAATGGGAAAGATTGTACCAACAAAGGGCCGTCTTTGCTCTTTCTGTAAGGCAATCCCATTTCACGAAGCTGCAACCCAACCGAACGCCTTCGAAGACTATCTCTACCAACTAGAGATGGAAGATCTTAGGCGTTCCGCACAGGATTGCATATTATGCAGCTTCTTCGCCCAGGGCCTAGGCCCCAACAGGCCTTATGGAAGCCCCGTTTGGCTGGGAATTGCTGCTGGTGAAAGTCTAATCTGTGCGCATGTCAAGGGGCAAAAGAACGGTGCCCATAATGACTCGGGGATACCTTATCATTGTGGAATTTGCGTAAGAGAGGGTCCGGCTCATGTCTGGTCTATGAATGAGGTCGGCTGCTTACTTATGCTTAGGCGACCCCCTGGCCACAATCGTCAAAAATCGTTTAGTGGAAGAGGATCCGCTTTCACCGGGTCCTGTAGATCAAGTTCATCGATGGATACAAGAGTGCAATGACAATCATGAGGCTTGTGCTAGCATTGCCAAGCAAGAACAGAGTATGCCTACACGAGTCATCGATGTTGGACTAAAGAAAAGAGCACAAACCGGCTCTCCTCCAAGCATAAGACTACTCGAAACTGGAGATTTGCAAGGGCAGTATGTCATACTCAGCTATTGCTGGGGTAAGTCCCAAACAGTCACAACTACGACCGCCACACTCAACTCTCGGAAGCACAACATACATTTTGATATCCTTCCAAAGACGCTTCAGGATGCTATATCTTTGACTCGGCAGCTGGGTATCTCATATATTTGGATTGATGCCCTCTGCATCATTCAGGACGACAAGTCAGACTGGCAGCGAGAAGCCGCAAAGATGGGACAGTACTACAGCAAAGCATACCTAACTATTGCTGCATCAAATGCAAAGGACACCTCTACTGGACTGTACTCGCCCCGAACCTCGAGGACATATTTCGAGGTAAATTCCCTGGCGGATAACGGAAAGGGGTCGACGATCTATATCTATGACCAACCCAGACGGAGTGATAATCCAACTCCTGAAGATCCCATGATGGAACCATTATGGGTAAGAATAAGAGATCGTTTGCAACCACTCCAAGCTGGCCTAACGGAACACTAGAATGAGCCTCTCTCAACTCGCTGTTGGACATTACAAGAGCGTCTCCTCTCACCGCGCATCCTCAGCTTCGCCAGCGAACAGATACACTGGCAATGCAAATGTAGCGCAACAGGCGAAGACCACGACCCATTCTACGGCAAAGTCCCCTTCACCTTGGACGACGTAATCGAAGACCTCCAAAAAGGGATTTATGTCTCGTTCTGGCCAAAGATGAATGGCTGGTACAGGCTTGTGAAGTCTTACACCTCGCGCAATCTGACCGTGGGGACCGACAAACTGCCTGCCCTTTCAGGTTTGATCAGCACCCTTGAGGAAAAGTGTAATGCGCAGTGCTATGCGGGATTGTGGCTGAACCGGGATCTCGATGATCTCTGCTGGCAAGTAGACCACGAGTCCAGGCCTGCTACGAGACCAGCGCAATGGCGCGCACCTAGCTGGTCCTTCGCTTCGCTAGATGGGACGGTTTGGTACGAGATGTGGATGCACGAAAACAAATACGCTACTCTCCTTGACGTTGCTGTGCTGCCTGCTAGTGCCGACCCTCATGGGGAACTTCTCAGCGGACATATAATACTCAAAGCTCCCATGTTTCAATTATACGACTTTGAGATGATAGGCCCGGGAAAGCTAGAAGCCTTTGCGAAAATTATCGATCCTCCCATGAAGGCGACTTCATTCACTGTGAAGATATTTCTTGATGTGATGGAGGAACCCACGTGTTCTGCACTCTGGCTTGATAGAGGCGGTGGCTTGGCTGTGGTTCCCACGGGAAATGCTGATGGAGAGTATCGTCGAGTTGGCCTTGTGAAAGCCTGGTATGGCAGGACTGAGAACAGTGTTAGGCCTATTGATCTTGATGTGGAACGCCTAGATCTCACTGTATGTACATTAGTATAGAGTGCTCGTCTCGAATCTCGAAGAGAAGAGGGTCCGGCTCTTCCTAAACTTGCCAATCCAAAAGAATGAAAAAGCAATAATACCCTTTAACTCACATTTTGTAGACTGCTAGGACCTCAATCATTTTCTTGCAGAAGCCTTCATCTTCCAATATCTGGTGGGCTTTTCGGCGCACATGCTGGCAGTTGCGTGATTCTACTTGGGTCACGGCCTGAAGGACGACATTGTAGACAGAAATATCCTTCCACGTGAGATTCGGCTGTGCCAACTCGCGGAGGATATTTAGCCACTGATCTGCATGCCTGATCGCAACGAACCATAGGCAATGAATTCACGAAGCGTCAATGCTGCAGGACACGGAATCTGATCAGAAAGGACCCCATTCGTCGTATGCTTTGTTGATGGAGTATACTGCTGGAGATGCTCATATGGTCCATGGCACCGACAGCCGTCAAGGCTTGGTCACATGTCTAGTGTGGTCTTCATGGCCAACCAAGATTTGTCCTTGATGTGATAAGTCTCATACTGTAGCGCGCATGGAACAAGGATATCATCCAAGTTACAATCCAGAGCGAGGAAGCGATAGTGCGACTTCGTAAATATCTTTACCTTTGAAGCAAGTGTAGCCTGCTGGCCTTGGAACTTTCGAAATGGATGGAGAGCAGCATAGTCCAGCACTGTTGCATGGGCTTCAGGCCCACTCTGGAGTTTCTTCCGACCGAGATCTCGAATTTCGTACGTCGCATCTCTCCAGACTGCGAAAGCTTCTGGGATTGCCAGTTCCACAATTGCGGCAGAACGTTCGATTTCGTTTTCAGGAAGTGGCCATTCGTGGACGTTTCTTGTGGTTTCGCGTGCCGCTGACGTGTAGCCTGTTCTTCAATCTGTCGCAGGAGGTGATGGTGATCTGGGGAGTCTCTGAAGTAACGAACGGTGAAAGATAAGTGTTGAGGATTGGAGAATACTGATCGATTTTGAAATGAGCAGTCGTCGTGTCGCCGAGCTAGGTAAGTCTCGATCTGATGCAGTCGGCGCATATCATTAAATTTGGAGAGCAGTAACGGTCCAAGGAATGACAACTCGATCTCGGGTGAGTACTCCTGCAGAAGGGGATGCACAGCGATGGTCAGTTTGTCGAGGGATTCCCAGAGCTCCAGCGAAGTGATCATCATAACTGAAAGCTGCTCAGGATAGCCTTCGTAAATATGAGATGCCCGTCCAAAATATGCCAAAAGCAATCGACCAAACTGTGTATAAATTGAAGGGCGTAATGGTTGGGTTTCCACAAACTACTACTCGGTAGTGGTTGGTCCAAGCAAGACTCGACATCCGACTTCCAACAGGTGAATATAATCTAGGTCCACATTGATTAACGGCGATTCTGTAAGTTTTTGGGGAAAAATGATTTATAGCTATCGCTCTACGACGACGTATATACGCAAGACTCAGTGTCAAATTTCTCTGGAAACGAAGTCCTACTCCTCCTGAAAAATTTCTGTCGTCCGTTTTTAATGCGAAAACGGTCTTCCCAAAGTCTCCTGTTCTCCCTCCGGCCTTCCCGCCCTTGGAACATCTACGTCCTCCAAATAGAACGCAGGATCTCCCTGCCCTTGCTGAGTGATACTCCACCCATTCCCTAGCCATCTAAGCCTGTTCTTCGCCCCCTCCACGCTCTCAAACTCCCAATCCTCCCATCTCGGAGCTCTGAATGTCTCTATCGCATGCAGTGAACTGCCGGGCCACAGCCCCGTGATTCTATCGCCCTTTCCTCCTTCACTTCTGTACCAGGAATTGCACTCGTCCATGTACACCGTCCTCTTGAAATACTCGCCTACAAACTCCATAAAGTCGTCTACTCTCTCCGACTTCGGGGACATAGTGGCATAATCTTCTTTTTGAAGTTTGCGTATACATTTGATGAAGTAGTCACCCTGTGATTCCACAATCATGGTCAGGGACCCACTGCCAACCCCCGCGTTAGGGCCAAGCATCGTGAAGTAGTTGGGGAAGCCGTCGACGGCGAGGGAGAGGTACGTTGCGGGGTAGGGCTTGAACCGATCAGCAATCGACACCCCATGCTTGCCGTAAATCTCGAAGGCTGGCGGAGCAGAGGTGTTAAATCCCGTGGCGCAAACCAAGACATCGACCTCGATATCCTTACCATTCTCGAGCACGACGGATGTCGGCGTGATGGACGCAATTCTGTCGGATATAAAGCTCACGTTTGGTTCGACGAGCGCCTCGAGGTAGCCTGGCCCGGGAGTGAGGCGCCGGCAGCCCACGCCGAAGGAGGGGGTCAGGATGTCGGCAATTTCGGGTTTCTTGGACAGCCGCTCGCGCATCATTTTGCCGAAGGCTTTGACGGCACCTTCTTGGATGGGATGGCCGCGGAGGGAGATGCCATGGACTGTGTTGACGTCGCCTTCGATGGATTTGCGGAGGGCGTGATAGCTGGTGGGGTTGTTGATGAATTCTTCTTGTTGTTCCTTGGTGACTGTGCCACGGTTTTATTAGTAGGTGAAGAGTGAGATCGGAGATTGGAAGGAGGTGTGAGCGTACAGGCAAGCTGCTTGGGATCAAGACCGAGAGTGATCATGGCGTGTTCGCCGAACGGATTGGAGATCCAAGTCTTGCTTCGGACAAAGCAGTTTAGGGTGACGCCTTCGATCTTTTGAAGTTCGGGAACAATTTGGATGGAGCTTGAGCCACCACCGATGACGCCCACACGCTTGTTCTTGAAGTCGTATCTGCGTAAACTTTAGACTTGTTTGATTCTCGAACGGGCGGGAAGAAATTACTCCTCATTCCATGCAGCAGAGTGCATCACCTCTCCCTTGAATGACTCGAATCCAGCTATCTTCGGCCACGCGATATCGTTGAGTGCTCCTCTGGCCGAAATCAAAACGTCCGCGTCGTCCTCGATGGTCTCTTTCGTCTTCACGTTTTCAACTGTCAATCTCCTGCCTGTAGTCAGCACCTGTGCTGTTTCTGTAAGGGGTGGGGCAAATTACCATTTTCTCGCAGCTTCGTCCCATTTGCATACTGAAACTCTATGTGACAACCTTACAAAGCGATTGACGCCGTATTTGTCGGCCACACCATGGAGGTATGCGCAAATCTCTCCTGCAGGCGCGTAGAAGCTGGACCATTTCGGGTTCGGCTCGAATGAATACTGGTATGAATGCGCTGTTTCAAGAGCAATCAGTCTCTCTGTCTATTGCTAAAATCTCATCTCATATTTTCTGTATTCATTGAACTATTTCACTGAAAGTAGAAAGCTACTTACAAGGAATATCGCAAGCGCACCCTGGATACCGGTTCTCCCACCACGTCCCACCAATCCCGTCATTCTTCTCGTAGATCTGGAGATCGATATTCTTCAACCGCTGCGGGATGCGAATTCCTAGGTAGATGCCCGAGTAGCCTCCGCCGATGACTCGGACTTTGAGAGGTCGCTGGTTCTCTATCGGCTGCTCTTTAAGCGTCAAAGTAGAAGAAGGATGGTCGGTAGATCCCATCTTTGCAAATAACGATGACTATTGCAGTTCACTTCAAAGACGTTTACCAAGCACCGTCGTCAGGAAAAAACCAAAAAACTAAATAGGACTGAAGACTGGAAATGGGTGCCGACTATGGTGGGGTAGAAGACTTTATATCCATCTTCCCACCATAATATCCTGGCTCCACTTACCTTTAGGACAGAGACAATCGAACTTATCAAAACTAGTGCTTTGCCTTGCCATATTGTTAGTTCTACGCCTCTACAATACCCTTTCCGAATGTCGGGCTTCTTCGGGCAATCAATCAATGTCGAATATCCAACATCCTAAGGCCCGCTCTGAAATGGACGACAACACCAGATGTAGTGCTGTCTTGTGCCGTCTTTCTCTGTTTCCCTGTTGCCCTGTGGTGTGTTGTATTGCGGGGTATTGTGGGGTAAACCGAGGGAGGGAGATCGCGGGGCGTGAGAAGTGGTTTATGGGTTTACGCCCATGGGTTTACGCCCACAAGCACGCCGGCGGGAGCGGGGGCGGGCGTGGGCCATCGCCAGTTCCGATGGATTAGCGCCCACATTCCCCCACATTCCCCCTCACTATCATTTGTTTAGCCACATTGACCGAGTTGGCTTTCTTCGGGAACCAAAAGGTCCATAACCACCCTCAGAATTTAATTGAAAGTTCGAAACTCACCCAAAGTTGTATAAATGTTTCGCTGCAGTTAGCAACCCTGGAGCCTCTGAGCTCTAATACACATCAAGATGCCTCCAGTCTGACAGCCATTCGAATTTGGCATGTCACAGCTACTTCGCTCATGATGGCTGTCGCCTTTCCTTTCTCTGAGTGGAGGAGTGCTGAGAGTTTTCATTACTACTGTAGTGTGTTTTGGTCCTCGGAACCATCTTCCTATTCTTATGGAAAACCTTTCAGCCCGTACAGTGGAAACGTCAACCCAATGGGAAATCATATATCATGCCGCCTGAGCCACGCGGTGGTGTCCCTATATTTGGTCGCTTGCTAGAACTGAAGAGTCATTTGAAAAAAATCGGTTGGTCTCTTTTGTCGCAGGTGAGAATTTAGATACTAAGTACAGCTTGCAGCTTCATGAAGGGCCGTTGGTTATACCTGTCCTTGACGATCATGACAAAATCTTCAGTTATCGCAGTTGGACCCGGGCCAGTTGTCGGCCTGCTGTCCGCCTTCATGCTCACAGAACGGGGTGGAGACGTGGTCATCCTCGAAAGAAACGACAAGATCGTCGATTCTCCACTTGCCGTTGTGTACTTGCCACAACCGTGAGAAATGAAGGAAAAGCCGAGATCTTCGAAGAATTCTACCCACTGGTCTGCGATGGTGCTCGATTTCACAATCGCCAAGGCCCTGGGAGTAGATTTTGAAGGTCTCACCAACAACATCACCTTCATGGCCGTCATCTTTCACTATGCACACATCTTTTAGTGGTTTGGGCATTAAGAGCGTGCTGGCCAATGCCCAAGAGAACAAAGGAGAAACTGATCGTTCGAGGAACAGTTAAGGGAGAGAATGCCAGGTCGGCTGAAGGAAATTCTACCACGACATCCAGATTTCGAGGAACTTGAGATCTTGCGAAGCTAGCCATATAACGTGCATCAACGTGCGGCAGCAACGTCTGTGAAGGGCCGCGTTCTCCTCGCAGGAGATGCAGCACATGCGAACAATCCAGTTGGCGGGATGGGGTTACATACAGGCATATTGGACGCCCATGTGGTAGCTATCGCGTTAGAAAAGGCAGTGAAGAAAAAACTAAAGGCAGCAACCGCTTTTGAAGAACACAACACGAATAGAAGAGAGGCGCTCCTGGGCCTCATGAATCCCGTCAGTATAGACAACGTGAGACATCTATATAAAAAATGAATACGCAGATGGACTTCGGGAGGCCTTCTTCGCAATGCTCAATAACTCGACGGGATTTCCTCAGCAAGAGCAAGATGGCGACAGGCGTTCTGGGCTTCTGGGGTACAGGCTGTTAGTTCCCAAAAGGATGGCCTTGAGTTTTAGAGTAGATCAAAAGTGCTCTAGTTAGTCAAATGAGAAGCACACCATAATAACTCTCCAAAATTGCCTCTTTCATGTCTTGTCATATCTCGTGTCCCCTATTACTCTGCCGTTGACAATAGAATCACTTGCCGGGATATCAAAGCCACCATCTTGTATTGCACCTAACACGCCTTAGTCGCCCATCGGTTCCATCAAGTACGACAGATAATTCATAGACTGGGGGTCTGCTGTAGCCTGCCCTCCTCTAAATCTGTGCAGCCAGCCCACAACCTTGACCTGGGATTGCACACGTTGCGTAACACATGCACCTTTATGTCTTGGACGTGAGAACTCGCTTTGCTCGTCTATTAGATGCGAGCAACACCACAAGATCAGATAGAACTTGGCCAGCCACCAGAATGGGAGTGGATCCCGACTGAAGTAATGCTGCTCGTGATCAGAAGCGCAATGCTGACCCAAAGTCCATGATGTGTGCCATGCATTCAGAATGGCATTGACAGTCTTAATCCCATTAGACGGATATTTCTCAATCGCTTGGTCAGCTAGAGTCGAAATGGCTGGCCCCGAAAGATCTTCAAACACCCGGAAGTCAAGATTGTGCATCCGGACAGAATCATGAGTGGAGGGCGAAGAACCACCGTTGGATGAGTTAGACGGTGATTCGACATCGTACTGTGTGATATTCCAGACTAGAAAGTGAAGGCCTAAGGGGATAAAATTAGTCTAGTCGTATTCCGTAATCTTTGGCATTAACCTACAGATGATGACAGTAAACATCCCAAAGGCCGATGCTTCGAAGAGCGGAATGTTGTTATGCGTTGCTGCTAATTGCAGCTGGTGAAGAGCGTCAGAAAGAAGCAGCCGTCTTGGCTGCAATTTTAGGAGTCCAAGACACTCCGATGCCGACTCTGCTTCCCAGCAAGACTCATGACACGGTAACTCAAGGTCAAGATCAAAGGGCGATACAGACGGCTCAACACCCTGAAGAATGCAACCTGCTAGGTCTTGAGTAATTATGGCACATGTAATTCTAATATCGCATATACAGTTAGCTCCTGACCAAGCTGAGAGTAGGATAAATGCTCACCTTCTCCATGTTTCGCATTCAATCCAGTCTTTCCAGCAAAATGTTTCCTCTGCCAAGTTGCTGTAGTCAATAGGGATTTCGTAGTTGAACAAGCCTGCTTGCTTTGCCATCTGTCCATGGTCAGCGTTTGCTATAAAAGAACCCCAGATATGAGCTCACAGAGATGTTCCTCCCGAAGTGTTTAGATACAAATTTAAGTATAATTTCATATTTTGAACATCCTAGTAGTGGGCACACAATTAACCTCGCCTGAAACGTCGATAAACTAGGCGATTGAAGATTTGTGTCATCCTGTAAAGTTAGATTTATGGTGATTTAGTGCTAGATTAACTTACAGACTCATTGTCAGTGTTGATTAGAACTCCCATCGCCAACTTTGAGATGTGAGCGGGCGATAGGACACCAGTCGTATAGCAAGCTCCTACGCAAAATATAGCTAATAACAGAAGAGGGGAAGTGTCTGAGAGGTTGAATGTCGCAGAGTGCAAGATTGGACAGTGGCGTTGGTAATGTTTCCCATAAGCTTGGACAAATAATAACAGATTTTCCCGAGTGATACACTCTGAAACGAGTTCTTCTGCAATCAATGGTTCTGAGCCATTTAGAAGTGCTCTAATTTCTTGACACTTGGATTCAAGGGGGTCAATCTGCTGTAGAGGGAAGGCATCTCTTCTTGGTATTTTCAATTGTTTAGCCGAAGCCGAATCGTTGGGATCTAGAAATATTGTTCAGTACTTGGTTCTGACTTCAATCTAACTGAAGATCTTACCTCTACCAGCAACGAATGAAGATGATCCTATGTTGCTTAAATAGAATGGGACATTAAAATCGTAAATGGTTGTTAGATCAAAATCGAGTTGTGTGTTATTGAGGCCACCAAATCCATGCTGTTCGAAGGACTGTTGAGGAGGTAACGATTGGAGATTGTTGGTATAATCCACGTTCAAGAGGTCTATGTATAATTGCCATGAAGACGATTCAAAGGGTGCTATACTCAAAGTATCCATGGCCGTACTGTAGAAAGGGGTGTCAGGTGCTTCTCTCGTGTCTAGTTCTTGGATTGGCAGCTGGGAAGTCTCTCCAGACCGCACCAAAGTTCTTTGTCTATCCGGTGCTTCTGAAATCTCTGGCGCACACATAGGGCCACGGGCGCTGGATTTTCCCCTTGTGTATTCACAAGAAAGGGATCCATTAGTGCAATTTTCGCATGGCTTTTGGAAATCACATTTGATTTTCAGCTTGGCACATCTGTCGCAAGCCCTCTTCACCCTCGTTCTCTTGAATTGCTTTGAGGATTGAATTCTCGGATCATCATGAGCCTTCAGACAACCTTTAACGTGGCGGGTCAAAACATCGCTGCATTTGGATCAGCAACTGTCAGAATGGGCCATGACGACATGAGAGATGGAGTACGACAGACTTTCGAGAGAAGGCTATGCCACAGGCACATCGGAATCGCTTCTCTCCAGTGTCTATAATAATTTAGCACAAGAAACACGAATTCAAAAATATATTCGAATCCTACGGTGCGCGACATGTCGCTGCAGATGATCGCGGCGTGCAAACGAGTACCAGCAGGAACTACATTTGTAGGGTTTCTTGGACCGAGAATCGGGCAATGCATTACTGACAGATGGTCCAGCGCTATCAGACGAGCTTGTTCGACTTGAAACTTCCATTTATTAGGGGGGAACAATTGTAATTTTGTTTGTAATGGAAGAGACGAGCAAAAGAGCGCGACGGTTTGAGAAGAAGGGGAATTCGGGGAAATGAAGTTGTCAAGATCCTGAGATCCTCCCAGATATGCGGGGTAGCTTCAGGTACTGTGCCGAAGATCAGGCGGGAGATATAATTGGTTGGGGGATTGAGGCGTCAGAGGCATTGGGGCGCGAGTTTTCGGCTCGAACTCTCGGTAAATTCATTTTTGATCGTTATTATTGTGTATATAAAAAAATAAAAACACAGTTTCGTTGTTTTCCCTCGCAGATCTACATGTAGGAGCTTTACAAAAATGGGCGAAACGTAAGGGAGGTACGGGTTATCACTTGGCCCTACGAATTAAATCATGACGACAACAGACATCGCAGCCTGTTCTTTCTGGGCAAAATATATGACTGCATAGTCAAAACACTCGCTCTGCTTGAATATGTATTAGTGGTCAATTCTGCTCTTCGTAAGATTGTCTTGAAATATCAGGTTGCTGCCAACAAACTTGTATCTTCGGGCTGGAGGATCGCAGCATTCTTTTGTCCGAGCCATTGCTCGTAGAGGCCTGGGGACCTTTGCTTTTCAAACGTATGCTTAGCCAACTTCACGTATAGAATAGCATTAGAAAAATAGATCTGACAACGGTATGGGATGAGTAGCGTGCATACTGGCCAAGACGCCCTTCAAATCAATATCCAACACCCGATACTTTGGTTTTAACAATTTTCCTGTCTCTGCATCGACGGTGCTCGTGAAAATGTCCTCGAGCTCGGGTATCCCAGCGTTGGCCAGAACGATATCGATTTGGCTGAATTCGCGAACAGCAGTGTCAAAGAGATCGTGTAAAGTGTCCCATTTGGTGACATCGCAAAATTGGGATACGCACGCAGCCTCTGTCCCACCACGAAACAAATCAATTAGACTGCACATTTCAATTTTGTTCATGGACACTTACTCTCCAAGGGCCGAAGTAACACTTTCCCCAAGCTCCCTGTTAAAATCCCCAATGTCTATTTTTGCCCCATGAGAATGGAATAGCTCCGCGGCTGCTCTGCCAATACCGTTTGCACCGCCTACTGAAATTAATTACGAGCTTGCTGAAGGCCAGAAGGATACTCACCCGTGACGAGAACAACCTTCCCCGCCGCCGCATTCAGATGATGGTCTTCTATTTCAACAGATGCCATTCTCGAAATCCCATCGTGACGTTATTAAGATGGCCCACTAAATAAATAAACAGTCGTACGATAGTATTTAAAGCAAAAGGAAGAATACATAGTGATGGAAATATAGACCTCCCTCGAGTCGAGTTTCCACATACAAGTATACAATGCAGCTCCTGGCATGTGGAGTCAGTTGCGGGCATCCAAGTGAGTATCCGTAAGGTCGTGGGCCTTATTCCGGTAGGGAAGCGCAAGACTAAGGAATCTGTCTATACTCCGTACCTTTCCTACAATAATTCCTAGGCATCCTAGCGAGGAAGATCGTGGGCGTTATTCCGTGGCTTACTTACTGGATTATAGTAGGGGTCCACAATATATAATGCGGCCTTATCATACCCAAATCTTGGGCCAGGTTCCACGGCATCTTATTGTACGCATAATGCATATGTGAGATCCGACATGTTTTCTAATCATCATTTGCTGAAAGACTTCCCAGACATTGCACATTACCTGTGTAGGACATGTAGAAATATGATGATAAAGTGCTTGATTGTAAAACTATATAATCGGACGGCTTCGTCTACTCGCTCCACCCTAAGGCGGGCCGTCTAAGGGTGGGCAATTGCAAAATAGCCGCCCGATTAATCTAGGAAATGGCTCTCATAATATAGTGAGCTAGAAACAAAGGCTCAAAGGCCTGTGCTTATGCATAGAATCTGCCATGCATGCGCGTGGAGATTCTCATAAATTTTCTAAACTAAGAATCCCTAGGTTCCTACAGGCACTAAACCCAAATCCTCTATTCAACACTCCCCCACATCATGAGAACCACCTACTAGTCTCATGATGCCTATAGAATAGAATAGAGAGACAACAAAAATGGGGGCTGACAATTTAGCCAACACTCAAAAACAGAGTAGGCCGACGATGGCTAATACTCAAAAACAGAGTAGGTCAATAATTTAACCACTACTCAAAAAGATGAGAGTAGGTTAATGATTTAACCATATGGACAGTCCATTCACCATAATTCTTTTTGGTGAGCTTTAGAGCCGTATTAGGTGTGTTGACGACTGTCAACCCCTTTTAATTCCGACATTTTGAATGTGGTGCATGCAGAGGATTTGGAGAGACAGAGTCCTTTGACTAAACTGTCTAGTAGTTACACTGTTCTGGGCTCATAACTGTAGAAATATGATGTGTAAAGTGCTTGATTGTAAGATTATCCAATCTAGAGCAGGCCTCTCATAATATAGAGGGCCTAAAACAAAGGCTCAAAGGCCGGTGTTCCATGCATGGATGGTTCCATCCATGAACCTGATGATTCTCATGCATTCTCTAAACTGAGAATGCCCGGGTGCCTACAGGCACCAAACCCTTTATTCAACATTAATTACATAGTGATTAGTCTACTAGTAGAAAAAGTAGCCTTTAAGAGAAACTACTTCTCGAGTGTTGGCATGGGCCTTAAGGGGCGCTTGCCGAGACTAGATCCATTTGCTACAAATCACGAGGATTAAGAAACATCAACTAACTTGTCCTCGCGCTTCATCCGAAGTCTTGTTTTGCATTCAGCTATTCCGCTCGATTGTCTTCACAGCAAATCTCTTTTCTACAGAGAAACGCCCTTCCCCTCGAGCACGCTTCTCGAGAACCTCACCTGCGCCGAATATCCCATCTTATCAAGTTTCTAATAGTGCAGTACCAACATCCTTAGATAATTTTTGCCATCTCAGCATCCTCAACAATGAGTTTCCAAGTAGGATCACCCTCTTTCCACACCTGATCCATCGGCAACCCGAGGCGCTTGTCTCGAGTTCGGTACATCGAGTCGATTTTGCGGACATCAGCTGTATTTCGCAAGAACCGAAGATCCTAACTACTAAGAAATTCATCATAGTCTTTGATGTGAGGATAGTATTTAGCCTGGTTCTTTGCCAGCCGATTTAGGACCTCGAGGGAGCAAGATCTGGGCACGGGGATCCCATCATAGATCTCCGTCTTTTCGTGGTTAGCGGTATTTACATCAGGCATTTTGACACGGTGTACGCTGAGAAATACCAACTCAGAACGCGCAGCCGCAGTTTTGATTTCTTGGATTCCTCCAGCCGTGAGTGCGGTGCGGCCTAGATCCAACCACCGCAGGGATGGTGACATGATGAGGCTTTCCAGGGCTTCGATGCAGGTGTCGTCGAGATAGTTGAATTTCTGTCCATGGGCTTTTGTAGTCTGCGAGGCTCCAAGATCTAGAGCCTCTAGAGGATGACTTCCCTCGGAAATTCCCTTCGCAAGGTATGAGACTCCCTTGCTTGTGAGGCCCGTGGAAGCGCACATGAGTCGTTTGAGTGTCTTGTTCTTCGCTAATCCAGAGGCAAGGAGAAACATACCGGCATCACCCAATGGATTCGTCGACAGGAAAAGACTCTCCAGGGCACAGTGTGGATCTGCCAGGTATTTGGCAAGACTGGCGCAGGCGCCCTTACCGATGCCGTTGGCGTTCAAATAGAGGTGCGGGAGCGCTGATGGCTGGCCGCAAATAGAATCGATGAAGTGACGGGTTCCCTCATCACCCAATTCCGTAGTCTCCAGATCCAAGGTACGAAGATGCGTTGTTCGGAGGATGAGCTCCGCAAGTAAGCCGCTCGAATTAGGTCCCAAGGGATTTCGTTTGAGCCAGAGGTTTGTGATTGTTGACGAGGCCGTCATTCCCGGGACGAGAAGTGAAAGGCCATGCCGGGTGATGTGACAACCCGCGATGTACCAAGTCTCCATGCGATCGGGGTATTTGCGAAGGAATTCTGCAATTAGCTTGGCACCGGTGGTAGAGATGGCATTATTGCCTAGGAGGAAGTGGCGGATGTGATGGTTGGATTCCAAACTGTCCATCAATTTTCCAATATGTGTTGGCCCTACGACCTTTTTGCAAAGGTCAAGACGGCCATCTTCATAAATAATACCTCGATTGAATTCCAACAGAGGGGTCTTCCACACCGGCTCAACACCAGGTGTACCTTGCACGACGCCACCTTCAGTGATGGTTTTGTTCTGAGCTAGGAATGCAAAGATGGGTTGGAAGTCTTTAGTCCTGCCAACTTGAACGGGCATCGGAATGGTAACGGGTCCCTTGAGGTCCACAGGATCGATTTCCTGGTCCGGCCAGGGTCCTTGGATCTTGAGCAGTTTCCCTCCAACATTGTTCCTGGGTTGCAGCTGACTGTCTACGCGCTCTTTCTGCCTCTGACGAACGATAGCTTTGGCGGGAGTGGTCAGGCGTTCATACTGTATGATGGCAGCGACGTCTGACATTTCGGGAAACAGTGTTTTCGCGAGCTCGAGAGCCAGAGGCCGCTGGGATTTGTTCCGGCGACGAGGAAGGGCCTTGATCGCCTCTTCGTCGTCGAAATCATCGTGTTGCAGGAATTGAAGAGTGAAGAGGTGGTCTTCCAGACTGTATGTCCTGTACGAGTGAGTGGACGAAGTAGTTGTTGTTTTGTCAGTCAGCGACTCAAATGGGAGAGCTTCGAGAGATGAGGCAGAACTCTCTAAATCATATGTTGCATTTTCTGGAGACGGCAGCGGCAGCGGCAGCGGTGACCGCTTTGGCTCTGCTGGCACTGCGTCTTCGCTCATGACGAAGTTCGGGAGTTGTATCGAACTGCACAAGGGTGATTATGAATGTATTATTGTGAATTGCTTGATTAAAAAGAGAAGGTCTATGTACAGTGGAAAGTAGGCTTATGTATAAAATATAAAATATAAAATATAGGATTTGCAGTTCAGGGAGGAAGGCCCAGTTATGGAAGGGAAGCTTGACGTGGAGATGGAGTCATGTTCATGATGTCCATGCCGGCTCGTTGCTGAATTGTATGAGTGTAGGTATGAGTACTTGGCAGGGCGCGGCGGTGGAGAGGAAAGGGCTGGTTGTTAGCAAATGTGCGCACGTGACTTAAATATCAAGTCCTTCTCAAGATTTGTGATTCCCGCAGAGAATAATTTGATCTTATAATTTGATCTTATAATTTGATCTTGTCATAACTCATAACTCATAGCTCATAACAAGTGCATGTGGTCGTGGAAATGGGAACTTCAAGTGCGTCAGCTGACTGGTTACCTAGGTAACGAAACTATCGTCGTCTTCCATCAGGTCTTCTTCATCATTTTACCATTTTATCATTTTATCATTTTACCATCACTACTAGCTAAATCCAACTTAAGATGCTGCCCAAGCCCAAAACCGTAGGCCTCATGCCATCCGTAGGTCTAGGGACCTTCCGCCTCGAGAGCCAAGCCGTGCGACAAGCTGTCCAAGATGCCATTCGCATTGGATACCGCCACATCGACACAGCCGCCATCTATCACAACGAGAAGGACATCGGCCTCGCATTACAAGAGTTATCCAACGAACCATCGAGCACCCTTACGCGTGATGACCTCTGGCTAACATCCAAACTCTCACCCTACGACATGAAGACCCCGCGTGCAGCGCTCCTCAAGACACTTTCTTCTCTCCAGGTCGATTACTTGGATCTGTACCTCATTCATTGGCCTGCTGTAGCCCGGAAAGCTGCTTCTAGTCCTGCCAACAAGAGGCTGAGGATAGAGGCATGGAACGTCCTCAATGAGGCGAAATGTGAGGGGTTGGTGCGCCATATAGGCGTCTCCAATTTTACGCCCCAGCACATCCAAGAATTAATCGATGAGACGGAATATGGCATTCAAGGCGCATTTGTGCAGATGGAAATACACCCTTGGTACTGGAGAGACGCTTTGGAAATCCAGACACGCTTTGCGGAGCAGCATCTTACCATGGTGGCGTATGCCCTACTCGCAGAGGGGAGGCTATTGGGAGAAGACTGCCCTCAGATTTTGGACAAGATTGCAGAAAGACTCGCCATCAGCAGAGTGCAGGTGGTATTGGCATGGGCGATGACCAGAAAATGGGCAGTTTTGGTGAGATCTGGGGACCTGAGTCACTTGCGGCAGAATCTGGAGACGCCTTCGTTAGTGGGTGTTTTGAGGCCACAGGATTGCGCTGCCATTGATGCAATCTCCTCTCCAGGAGCAGAAGAAAAATTATGTTGGGACCCCAGGGCAGTCACATAAGCTGTACGAGACGCACAAGGCCACCAACTACTGCGTCATAGGACGGCTCAGAGCTATCTCCTAGAAGCAGTCATTCGCTCACCACCATGTGCATATTCCCGCCCAAGAAAACCAGAAATGTCTTCAGATTTCTGCATTTACTACTGCAATATTTCTCTACAAATGGCCAGTGGTACTGGTTTGGGGGGGGAGACTCGGCGAAAGTGGTGCGGGCGAAAGGTGTGTAAATGATGGCAACCCTTTCTCATCTGGCTTTGAAAGAATAGCGTTCATCCTCCTCTTCTATTGGGCTGGTAAACCATGGATCTTGGCGCTTATAATGGATGTCACAGAGCCGGAGGATCTGTGGCCGCTGGATAGTGAAATCCTTGCCGATCGATGCGTTCGAGGGCAGTAGATACCGTAGGGATACCGACAATTATTTCGTCCCCTCGAACCTCTCCCTCACCGCCGTGTCGAGAGGTAAACGGACGGAGAAAGAGGGCTCAGTCAAGATCCAATTCTGCAGATGCAGATGGCACGCACAGCTCATCCTCTTCCCCTCTTCTCGCTATCCATATCCGCTTGCGCTCTTGCGTTGCCGGACTTCGGACGTTGCGTTGATGATCCGAAAGCAAGAAACAATATCAAAGGATGGAGGATTTATAGATCCGATGAATACGAATAAATCTGAATGAATTTCTATCTCATCAGCGCCGTATCTACAATCTTGCTCTTTATTTTATAATCCCCAAGAACGAAGAGGGGGCCCAGAACGCCGGAAAATGCATATGATCGCGGAAAACCTAGAAAGTCTCTCGTCATCCTCCGAGGTCTTCCGACCTCGCGTCTAACCACCCCATCTATGCTTCGCATCTCTCCCTTTAGTTTCTGTCGTTGCCACGCTCGTTGAGCGTCTCATTTCTCCCCACCCCGCCATTTCATCGTCCCTCTAAATCCCCAACCACGTTTTCCCCCTCTCATACACATAAAAGCTCACCGCCACCATCGGCACCACCTTCACATACCCAATACTCAGCCCGACCCAGAAGCCCCTCCACCCCCTCTCCTTCCAGATCATCCCCGCCGTCTCCCCAATATGCAAGCGATGTCCATCCCCCACCGCGCCACCGACCTGCATGCGTCGCCGAATCACCTCCAAAGGATAGCTCGCCGACTGGCTGACCAGCCCCGCAATCCCGCCCGCAAACAGCTCCGCCCACGACTTCAGCGGCCGCGGCTTCCCCGCCGGATACCCCTCCGGCCTGGCATTCGTCGTGTACGCGAGGATAGCAGGGTGGCGCAGCAGATCCCCCGCCGTGTCGTGCGTCAGGAACGACATCCCCGCATACGGCAGCATGCCGAGGATCGTCGGCGAGAAGCCGCGGTAGAAGTTCGTCAGCCCGCCCCGCGGCGCGATCTTGTGCAGCGTCTCCACCGTCGCCTTCTCGGCCGCCTGCACGGCCGCGATGGGCACGGAGGCCGAGGATGCCGGCGGCAGCGGCGGACAGGGGGCCACGGTCTCGTTGTAGATGCGCCGCACGATGTGCAGTAAGCCCGAGCCGGAGTGCTTCGTCTCGAAGGCGAGGCGCACGCGGATCAGCTCGAGCGGGTACGTGCAGAAGACGCTGGTGACGCCGGCGAGGCTGCCGGAGAGGAGGCGCCGGATGGGCGTCTCGTGGTCGGGACTGTGGATGATGATGGCGCGGATCTGCTCGTAGGCGAGGAACTTGATGGCGGCGTAGGGGAAGATGCGCAGAATGGTGGCGGAGTGGCCGCGGTAGAGGCCCAGGGCGCCCTCGTCGCGGTAAATGTTGCGCATCACTGTGTAGACGCCGTGCCAGCTGCCGGCGTATCTGCGGAATTCGGGGGAGGAGGCCTGGAAGAGGATTTTGACGCGGTCGAGCGGCGCGACGACAGATTTTGCCTGCGTTGCATCGCGTCAGTACTGGAAGGGCTTGGGCTCGGCCGCTGCTGAGAGAGAGAGGGGGGAGGGGAGCGTACGGCGCATCCGGCGAGTCCGCCCGCCAGTCCTGTCCGCCAGACATAATCGACGCTTCTTTTACTCTTCGTCGGCGCTGCTCTGGGGGTCACCGCGTCGTCGTCCGTCGGACACAAGGCGGGCTCTTTGGGGGCGCGCTCTTGCGCGTCCATATCTCGTGGTCGGCTCGTTGTTCGTGACGCTGCTGCGGATGGGGAGGCATGGCCCAGGAGCGCCGGTGGCATGCCTTGCCGCCGACGAGGGCTTCGGGTTGTGTGATTATCTGGCTTGCGATGGGGCGCTCATACCCGGCTTGTGAGGAGTCGTGTGGATATGTATATTTATATCTATATCCTCGGTATCGCGTGTGTAGAGGCGTCTAGGAGACCGGTCGATATGGGGGAGACCGTATCGTGGGGTAATGGTAAAAGTCGGGGAAGAGAGCTGCGCCGGCTTGCAAATTGGACGTCATTCATTGCTGGAGCTCGGCAATTCGTGGCCGGGCCGACAATATGCGATTTCTCGCGATCCTGGTGTGGTAGTGCGGCACGTGCTGTGACGATGTCAACAACGTGGACAACGTGAACAACGTGATCATGTACGTTTGTTTATTTATTTATTTATTTGTATTTTCTACGGAACTGGAAAAATGAAGCATGCGTGATGGTGAAGATGATGCATGCCGCAACTCCTGGCAACGGTCCAGCATACTCTGGCAAAATGACGAGCAGACAGTCACGTTACTCGACATCCCTCGTTCCATAGAGCTGGCACAGGGATTTGATAATCTCCACGAGAGGAAGATATTGTCGTCGGAGCCATTGGAGAGACCATATGCGTCCACGGAACCCAAGTCTGCAAAAGCATTGGCGGCAGTGAAAGAGCGTGGAATCGACGATTTGATCCTGCAACGCACTCTTGAGCTTGCATTACAGGAAGCCTCGAAGGGGGGCCCGGAGAAATGGTGTCTGCCGCGGGCTATCGGCGAGGAGGAAGACGATTGTGAGGCTGGGAGGGGAGCGAAGAGGAAGCGTGGTTCAGATGGACAAGAACATGATACTCCGGAAGCTTCTTCATCCCATGCTCCCGCCAAAAAGCATGTCCGCCTACCATATATCCCCGAAACCGAGGTGGAGGGCGAAAACAGGACATGCTTGCTCCCCTCTTGGCCACCAGCCGGTCATGGCTGTCAATGCAATAAGTGCTTAAATGCTTCCAATGCCGAACCCCAAGGTCTTGCTCGCACTCCTTTCCCCACGAACCGGGAAATGAAGACACTCTACGTCTCCGACAAGGAGGGCAGCTTTATTTTCCCGCCCGGTTCATGCTACATCAACGGCACGATCGAAGACAACCTGCCCACATTTAAAGCTCATGCACCGCGGTTCGATCTCATCATCATGGATCCGCCGTGGCCGAACCGCTCTGTTCGTCGCGCCGGCAGCTACCAGACCTCCTACGGGACGGCGGAGATGCGGGGTCTACTTTCCTCCATCCCCGTCGGGGAGAAACTTGCTCAGAACGGGCTGGTGGGCGTCTGGATCACCAATAAACCGGTGTTTCGTGAACTGCTGCTGGGGAAGGATGGCGAGGGCGGGTTATTCGAATACTGGGGCGTTGAGCGACTGGAGGAATGGATATGGCTTAAAATCACATCCGGCGGCGAGCCCGTCACTGCCATTGGCGGGACGTGGAGGAAACCATATGAGATCCTTCTCGTGGGGCGTAAATTGGCGGAAAGCAAATCGCAACTGGCCAAAGGCGGTAGAGATGGTGAATCGCACGCCCAATCGAATGGGAGATGGAAGAAAAAGCCAGAAGAGGAGCAGGATCCCGAAGGCGAAACCCCAGCAGTCAGACGCCGCATAGTCCTCGCGGTCCCCGACCTGCATTCCCGCAAGCCTCATCTCGCCGAGCTCTTCCGCGCCCACTTCCCCTCGCCACCACACTCGCTCGAAATCTTCGCCCGGTCCCTTGCCGCAGATAGCTGGTCCTGGGGAGATGAAGTGCTGAAGTTCCAGCATCTCTCGCACTGGAGCGAGGTGATGCTCGAGGCATATCCCGAAAAGGGTGCGCAGGCGGATGGACCAGAGACGTGACGGTGCGTTTCCGAGCAGCAATGGACATGGTGGCTAGAGCGGCGGTGCTGGTGTGTGAGAGCGGGTTTTGGGATTTTGGCACGCCACCTCTGCATTTCAGTATATAGAGTGCGCAGAATGTATGACTTGATGACACATAAAATTACACCCTTCAAGTTCCCATATAGTACAATACAACGATGCTCTCAAACCTCCCTTTTCCTTTCCCTTCCATTCTGCCATCCCTGCCTTTCTCCTTCCTCCTTCCTCCTTCCATCCCCCTACTCCTTCGGCAAAACCACATTCTGCTCCACCTCGACCGGCTCCCCAAAGTCCTCCCACTCCTCCACCCTCGTCGGCCTCCAGTCCTCCTCGCCCTGCAAAATCCTCCTCGCCTGATCCTTAATAGCCCCCCTCTCCCTCGTCGGCTTCTTCTTACTCGCCGGATCCCAGCTCTGCTGCTGCTTTTTGTTATCCTCCTGCGCCGCGTCGAACGTCTCCTTATCCCAATCCTTGAAGTCCTCCGGCTCGCTGGGCCACACGAACGGGCTCTCCAGCTCCACAATCATCTTCTTGATCGACCGCGGCCGGTGCCACTTGCGCTGCGCGGGCCGCTTGGCCCCGGCCTTGTCCTGCCGCAGCTTCTGCTGCAGGATGTACGAGCGCACGCCGAGGCAGCGCACCGAGTACACGTTGTACAGGTAGTCCCGCAGGTCCAGCTTGTTGAGGTTGAGCGGCACGATGAAGGAGGCGTGCGTGGCCGGCGTCTGGGGCGCGGGTCGGAGCATCGTCAGGGTGAAGTTGGGCCTGGGGGAGGTCAGCGCGGGGAGGAGAACAGGGACGGGTTGAGCGGAGAGCTTGGGGAAAGCCGTACAGGAAGACTTCTTTGCTGCCCATGCGCATTGGGCGCGCGAGCTTGGTGGCCGTGGATGCCATGGTGGGTGGATGTGGCTTTGGATGGGGATGAGGGCGATGGGGGAGATTGGCGGAGATGGGAAAGATGGGTTGCGCTTGTATAATTTTAGCCGCGGGGACGCGCTTAGGGACCCCTGCTTCTTCAGCCTCGTCTCCTGTCCGTCAGGCGACTTTGGTATTTCAAGCATGAAAACGATGGTTCTGCTACCCAAATCGAAATTTGGGTAGCTTATATATATATATATCATCAGAACTTGTAGTTAGATATTGAGGAAAAGGCACAAAGGCAATTTATAATCAAGTCACGTGGTAATTATCAACTTTTTGCCAAATCAGGCTTTGCAAAGCTATTCGTCTTAATCCATTCGTACATATCTAGATATCTGCTGGATATGCCCCCTATGCCGACTGATGTGTTCTATCAAGTTTCCAAACGCCCATCGCTAAAGTATCATACAATGCATCTATACCATCACTCTCCTCAATCCCTCCGTCCCGCCGAGGACTCTCCTGCCAGTGACTGCACATCGCCCTTGTCCACTTTCCCACTTCCCTTCCTTGCCAACCATGAACTTCTCTTGTTTATCATGGTCCCCATTAACCCACTTATGTATACAAGTATAACAATACACAAAGCCCGTCTGGCAAGCCGTCGGCGTCTCGACATGCTCCTCGCATATGGGGCAGAGATCCGAATGCTCAGGTATCGCAACCGTATATATCGGGAGCAGAGAAAGAGCCGCGATCGGCGGATTCTCAGGCACATCGGATTCCTCTGCCTCCTTGGGCTTCTCTGCCGTTGGTGCCGGTGCGGACTTCCTGCCCAGAGCCACGGTGTTCATCCCAGATATCACAGGAGGCGGTAACTCTAGCCCTTCAGTAGCCTTCTTGCTCAGCTGTCGCGCAAAGTCAGAGGCGTACCACCATTCCAAGAACTTCAGTGCGAAAATGCTGGTTGGCAGCAGGACGCTGACGCTCGACAGTAGCCTCGGGTATAGCGTCCTCGGATTGAAGAATGAGGTTGGTGCTGGTCTCGCCCCTGGACCAGGCTTTGGAGGATCGTTCAGCGCCGCGATGGCTCTATAGTCTGCCTCTCCTAACCGCCTCACTCGTGTCCCGATGAGCCACATAAATGGGGAGTGATATTTGCTGTTATCGAACAGATAAGCCAGATTGAATGCCAACATCGAGAAATAGTACGCCGCATTCACACTCGGGTATACATTCCGTAAAAACCATCGATAATAGTGTATAAAGCGTTGTTTAATCGTGGGATTCGGGGGCATCTGGGTGTACGCCGAGCCAAGCAATGCTCGCGGCGCATTGATATCGTAAGCCTCATCCAGCTTGGCCTTCAAGTACGGCAGGCCAACCATGACGGCGAGATTCTTCCAGATATCCCTCTCTGTCAACTGCAAGGTCTCCCTCACGAGCGCCGGTGCGCCGATCTGCGCCCGAGGCACTTCCCCCCGCAGCGCCTTCTCGCGCTTCAGGCCATAGAAGTTCTCGGTGAATCCGCCGCCGTGGGTCTTCAGGAAGTGGCGCTCAACGAGGAGCATGCATAGTGCGTAGAGCTCGTCGAAGGAGTTGAGGACGCGGAGGAGGTAGCGTGGGTGCTGGTGGGTTGCGACGGCGAGGAGGTAGCGCAGGGAGGGCGGGATGAGGGCGGCGAGTTGCTGCTCGGAGAGGAGCTCGAAGAGGGAGGGTTTGTGGTCGTCAAAGGTGCCCTGGAGGGCGGACATGTACTCCATTGTGAGGCATGGAGGTTTGAATGATGAGTGATGGTTGATGGTTGATGCTGAGGTCGGAGTGAACCTGGTTCACAAGGCTGATGGCGGTTGCCGAGGCTCGAATGACGGACAGTTGGACTCGGCTGGTGAGTGAGTGTGAGTATCGCAGCGATATTGCCTTTAAGTAGCACGCATAGCAGAACTATAACAACAGTCAGCTTTCTAAGCATTTTAATTAACATTAACAACAATTATAGCAAGGTAAGAGTAAAGATTATCTAGATATGTTTCTAGTATTCCTAGGCATGAGGTTAATTCTTAGAGACGTCGAGTCTGAGACATCATTGTTGTGCATGTTGTCACGTTATAAGAACCGGAGATGTGAGTGATGGTGAACCCAGATATCATCAGAGACCTAGAGAGGCAATATGGCAATATTTCGAGTATTAAAATTAAAACCCTCAAATATTATATAAATATATTAAATATTTAATATACTATTGAACAAATATTTTGTAAAAATGGCGGTTGGATGATAAACTCTGATTAATGCTATGCTTATCCTTATCCTGCCTTCACGGCCTTATCTCAGCTTACATAAGCTTAAGCTCTTCGCAAGGCTGCGTCCCTAACGAAATACCTTCCACAGTACAGTAAGTACTCACGACTCAACCCCACGACGACGACGACGACGACGACCTTGACCTTGGATCACTCGAATTCCGCCATTTTGGGGCACTCAGACCTTTTACGACGTTGGAGATCGACTGGACGATGCAATTCATACATACTGAATGATCCGTCGACTATCATAAAGGGGCAGTGTCCATTAACGGTATTCGAGCTGGCCATTATCACCATTACCATCACATCAGGGGCGACAGTGCGAGAGGAGGAGCCATAAGCAACCACAATGTCTTCAGGGTGCGTCAAACTCGAGATATATTCTGAAAACCCGAGCAAGACACTGACTGCACCTCCAGTTCTCTGAAAGATGTCGTGAAATCAATCCACAACCTCGTCCCGGCCACTGAACTCCCTCTACCAGACGAGCTTCTCGAGTCCATCCAGGCCTACCTCGACAAGCATCTTCCCATTGATGACGGCGATTCGCAGAGGCTCCAGGACGAGCTCTTGTCGATATGGCAAAAGCTGGCGAAGGATAAGCCGGAGCGCTATACCCTTTTCCTCAACATCCTCCGCGAACTGAGGCCTGCTATCAGAGGTGCCCCGCGATGGGTGCAATGGTGGGATACGCTCGTTATACCAGTACTCAGCCATATTGGAGAGGAGAGAGGCTTGGCAAAGGAGTGCCGACTGCTCCTGTTGGGTATACTGGTATTCGAGGCGGAAGATGCAGATAGTGCGAGGATCGAGGCATCACAGCAGACATCACTCGTTCTGTCAGAGAAGATTTTGGAGATGTGGCTTAAGCAATCTAGTGTCGCAACAACCGAAGCAGATCCCGCGGCGCATTATATGGAACAGCAGGTCAAGATTGTTCTGATGTCTTTTGGTCAGAAAAGGCCCCAGGTAGGTCGCCTAACTCTCACCCCTCTGGTGATGCTGACGGTCCAAGGAATTCGTAACTACGCTCAATAAATACTTTGTAAAGCGAGACCACCGAAGCCAGGTCCTCTCACTCCTCTGCGAGTTCTTCCGTCATGGTCCGCCTCATCTCCATCTTCTTCTGCAGACTCCTTTATTCGACAATCTCCTCCGATGCCTACAGATCGATACATCTACAACGGTCGTTGCTCTCGCTATGACTGCCCTGACAATGTTCCTGCCACATATACCCGTGTCGTCCGGGAAACATCTTCCTTCTCTTTTCAACATATACACGCGCATGCTATTTTGGGAGCGAGAACGAGTATTGTCTCCAAGACTTCGATTGGATAGTAACGAAGGAAATGATAATTCCGAAGCATCAACGAAAAGAGAAGATAAAGCTCCATGGGAGAAATTGTCATATTCATTCGAATCGGATGATGAGACTCTACCAGAATTGCTGCACTACTTTACGTTCTTATACGGCCTGTACCCCATCAATTTCATGAGCTACATCAGGAAACCGAGTCGGTATCTGCGCCATGCAAACTTCCCAGGAGCCGATGATATCGACGTTGAGCCATCTGAGATTCGTAAACGATCGGAACCGTTCCGAGAGCTGCACCTACTTCATCCGAATTTCTTTTCCTTGACGATTGAGTCGGAGCTCACGGATGCTCAACGCTGGATGAGAAGTGCGGCATCTGATGTGGTTACCTTCTGCATGTCACTTTGTGTGCCAGTCTATCATGGATCGAGCAACGCCCCTCCGATGACCAGACTTTCTCAACTACCGAGTGGGGACAGCAATAGGGATATCCCAGCTCAGACACTTCTTGCTCACAATGACTTGGAGGAGGCATTGCAATCCCATCGGTTATCCCATGATGCTGCAAGCGTCAGCTGGAGAAATACTACGTCTACTGTTGTGTCACCGGATGGAACAGCTGAGCTGAATGCTTTGGCAAGATTATCCTCTAGGACGAGTCAGTCGATATCCTCCGACATAAACTCTCCTACGAGTCAAGCTCAAGATATTCGATCCGATAGTCCTGAGCTGGCTCATCACACACCCTCGCCGTTGCAAGACATGCTTAACTCTCAACAATCGCTTCGTCGGAACTTACAGCAGTCCTTGCCAAACGAAAGCTCCACCACCCTGTCTTCCGTGGTTAACAATGACGCAAATGCGAATGTGGACACATATCTGCAATCCCTTGCTCAACTTCCCCCACGGTCACCATCATTGCAACCATCTGCTGGGGACAATACGAACATCGCCTATCTCCTCCGGGAAATCATGCTTCTGAAGAACGACCTCAACTTCGAGCGTTACCTCAAGCAGCAGCATCTATCGCACATTGGCAAGCTCCGACGAATGCAAGTCCGCGAGGCAACGGTAGAAGCCGAAACGCAAAACCTTATCAACGCCAACAAGATCCTCAAAGGCAAGCTCGAGGAAGCCAAGAACATCACCACGCAGACCAAGCGAGAGTCGGAGAAGAGTCGAGCGCAATCCCGCAAATGGGAGCAGGACCTCACAGCCAAGTTGCGCGCCATCAAACAGGATCAGAAGAAGTGGACGCTGGAGAGCGAGCACCTGCGCCGCGAGCTGGAGGAATCAAAAAAGACGTGCGAGGAACTGAAACAACTCGTCATCGAGGGCGAGGCGCGCGTGTCCGACTCGAGCCAGAAACTGCAGTCCATCAAGCACGAGCTGTCGGGCCTCGAGAAGCTGCGCGCGGACGTCGACGAGCTGACGGCGCGGCTGCGGCAGCAGCAGGCCTCGGAGCAGGAGCTCGAGCATGCGAAGGCGAGGGAGGAGGTCGCGCGCACGAAGACGGAGTTGCTCGAGATGCAGCTTTCGGCGCGGGATGAGGCGCTGGCGAAGACGCGGCGGGAGAGCGCGAGGGAGATCGAGCGCCTCAGGGCGGAGCTGCAGGAGGTCGTGCACGAGGCGCAGAGCCGCGCGACGAAGAACTTCCAGGGGATGCTGGACAATGCGCTGGCGGCGTCGCGGACGCGGCTGGCGGAGGCGCAGAAGACGCATGCGCATCTGCTGAGAAGGTTCACGGAGGTGCAGCAGCAGTGCCTGGTATTGCAGGAGCAGCGGGATGCGGCAGGGCCGTTGCTGGGAGAGGATGTTGGGGGCTACGAGGCGCATAGCCCGAAGGAGTACCGACGGGATTCGTACCGGGCGGCACGTGGCGAGGGACAGAAGCTGGAGTATCGCGTGCCGAGCGATGAGGGGAGGAGTCTCTATCGCAGCATGTCGCATGATAATCCGGTGATGAGCACGCCGACGCCGACGAGGGCGAGGATGATGGGAGGGGGAGGGGGGGCGGGAGGGGAGGAGCCACCGCAGCCGGCGAGGGCGCCGAAGATTAAGCCGCAGAGTGAGGTGCGGGTGTATGGACGAGGTCGGTCGCTTTTGGATACTTCTTTCTTTTAGTGGTTCGCGATCCCAGTTGGTCGGTTGCGTCTTGACGGCGTCTTCGCGACACGTCTTGGGGTGCTCAGTTCGGCACTTCAACTCCTCAACGTCCAGCATTCCAGCATTTTCGGTTCGCTTCCCAGAATTCAGACGTCGATCTTCGGACTTCCCGGTCCGCCTTTCTTTGGCCGCTGCCCTACGTGCGTGCGCTTCGGATGCTGCAGGAGTCTGCAGGTCTGCGACGTTTTTCTCAAATCCATTCAGCCCAGTTCAGTGCAGCTCGGCCTTTCCCATGTCTGCAGCTCGGCGGGACGGCGTATATGAGAGGAGAGTAGCTAACGCAGGCGCACAGGCGGTGTCCAGAACATCGGCAAGCCGGAGAAGAAGAAGGATAAGGAGAAGGAGGAGGAGAAGGAGGAGGGCAGCAGCGCTAGCGGCAGTGCCCCGTCCAGCCCGACGCTGAAGAAGGAGAAGAAGGGGGTGGGCTTGAGGCTGCGGGGGCTTGGGTAGGACGTGACGGGGTGGGCGATGCAAATGAATGAATGAATGAATGAATGGATGGATGGATGGTGTCGAGGGTCTGGATGGCATGGTGTCCAAAGGGCTCCACACTCCTGTTGTACTGGCGCAGGCAAGGGCGAAAGAGATGTGTGCATGTTATGTTATGTGATGTCATGTCGCGTATGCACGTATGGCAAAGACCACTCGCTGGACGAAGGGGAAACCCCTTGGATACAGCGTGCACTGCAGTACAGTACAGTATATGTATATGTATATGTATACGTATATATATGCATCGACGTGCTTCGGCTCCGGCTTCGACGGTGCACTGCGGGTGACGGACCTGCACGTTGCATTGTCCTGTGACGTGCCATTGCCTTGCCTTGTCTTGCCTTGGGTGGGCGGCTGCGCAGGCACCCCATGTGCTATGCAATACCATGTCGAAAGGGGATGGGTTGTGCCGGCTTATATCTGGGGCTTGGGGGGTTCTTTTGTGGGAGGAGAGGAGGGAGGTTGATGTGACGGGTTGTGGGGGGGAGGGCGGAGGATAGGGGAGGATAGGCGCGGATGCGGGAGGCCGAGGATCGGATGGGGAGGGAAGTAGGGAAAGAGAGGGAGGAGGGTTGTACATGGAGGGTGGAGTGTGTGGGTGGGATAGGATAGATAGCATGCATATACAGTATATATAGGCATGTATATATGGGTGGTGGAGCTATGTAGGAATGGTTCTCCAAAAGCTGGGGAATGGGAGAGGTTGATACATGGAAGTCCACTGTATATCATATATGCATGTACTGTATATATGTATGGATGTATGCATCCCAACTCCGATGCTTTGGTTCTTGGTTCTCGGCTCTGCGTTCTGCCATGCTTAGTATTTATTGAATTATTATTCATTATTCCAGTTCCAGTTCCTGTTCCGCTGAGTTGTCTTTGCAATTCCGGCGATGTATCATGTACTGGAATTAATTATTACGAGCAGGACGTGGGAATGGCAGGGCCGTCGAACGATTTTATTAATATTTAATTATTATCACATCCCATCCTGAAAGATCCTCGGTCCCCCGTAGTTCATGTGTCGTGACTCGTCCTTCTCCACCACTCTGCAGAATTATCGAATTATCGAATACAAGATATACATGGCGCCCTATGGACTACAAGCAGCTCCCCATGGGCGTCCTCCGTCTTCGAGAAGGCTCAGGCCACGATGTCTGACGTCCTCGCACCATTCGAGCAGCACGCAGTATCTATTATTCATCATCAATTCATTATTCATCGCCTCGGAAGTCAACATCGCAAAGGGGCGAGGCTGAAGCTTGGACAATGTTTGGTGGAGCAGGGTATTTATTTTTTATTTTTTATTTTTTATTTTTCATTGCATACTCCGCATTGCGCAAGAGTCATAGTCACGGACGGGCGCCATGGATGGCATGAGCCTTGTGCTGGAGAGGGCGTCGAATTGGCTCGAGGCGTGCGGAGTTCGGCGTTCGACTCGAGATTACATACCCCGGAGGCATGCGCTGTGCCATATCAACGTCAATCGCAATTCAAGGCTCCTCCACTATACAGTACACGAATAGCACACGAATAAGGATGCGCAGATGATATATCTGATATATCTGAGGATCGAGAGAAACCGCAATTCAAGGCTCGCCGTTTTCAACAGTTCACTGCGCTGCGCTGTGCTATGACGAGGAATGCCGGGGCAGCGCCAGGGATAGGGATAGGGATAGGGATAGCTTCACGGGCTGACTATGAGTCCCGAGATCGCAGATGCAACGACGGGGATCATGGATGGCCCACGCCCACGCCCACGCCCACGCCATGCTCAGGCCCGCTGAATTTTGAAATGCGCCTTGGCCACAGCAAGTCATCAGCAAGTCGACAATGACAGGAGGACCAGGAGGACCAGGAGGACCAGGAGGACCAGGAGACCCATCAGGCCTTTTTCGCGAGGTCTCAGATCTCAATCTGCATATGCATACGCCAATGCTAATGCCCATGCTAATGCCCATGCTCCATTATTATTATTGTCCTTCAAGAAGTCTTGACTCTTGACTCTTAACTCTTGACGACGCTGCACTGGGAGTCTGAGAGTCTGAGAGTGTGAGACCTCTGAAGATGTCTCTTCTCTTGTGAGTCAGACGGACACCCTACTGGTTGCATGCCTCTACACTTCTACACACACAGACTACAGTGCTATGCTTTGCTTCCTGGCTACGCTTCTCCATTGCTATTCCGCATCGGTGCTGTGACTGGACTGGACTGCTGCGTATAAGGTAAGCAGGCAGGCAGGCAGGATGCTCATGTTTGGCTTTGCTTCATACATATAAGGAGCCGCATCCTGCGACCTTGGTGGTTTCTTTTCTTTCTTTCTTTTCTTTATTATCATCATCATCATTGCTTTCGTTTCGTCGCGTCACGCTGCATTGTGAGAGACGTCGACATACAGCGCTTAAGAGCTGGCAAAGGGCAAATTGTGCCGGTGATCGACACTCGCACGTTACAGACAGAACGAATAAGACGGCGGTCTGACTCTGACTCGGGCTTCTCGAAGACCTCTCGATATCACGTCTTGTCTCGTCTCGTCTCATCTCATCCGTCCCACCGTGGCGATTGAGTCAGCAAAAAGAGCAGAAGCAGAATATATTACAACATCAAAGAAGGCTCCATAACCCAAAAGAAGCCCAATCTATCAATCATCACCATGGGCCTCCTCGATCTCATCTCGACCCGGCCCGAGGTCGAGATCGTCCTCTCCTCCGACACCCCCTCTAACTCCTCCACCATCCCCTCCTACACAACCTACGACCCCATCTCCGGCCACGTCAGCTTCCGCTCCGCCCTCCCCCTCTCCTTCTCCGAAGTCCAGATCGTCCTGACGGGCTACACCAAGACCTACAACGTCAACCACCTGACGTCCGCGGGAGCCACCCACTCGACCGCCAACCACGTCTTCCTGCGCCTCACCATGCCGATCCCCGCATCCGCCTACCGCGACTCCTACGCCCTCCTCCCCGACCGCCCGCGCTCCTTCCCCTTCCACTTCGTCGTCCCCGACCAACTCCTCCCCACCGCCTGCTCCCACGAGACCAAAGCCCCGCACGTCCACGCCGCACACCTCCACCTACCCCCCAGCATGGGCGAGTACCTCCTCCCGCACGACGACCTCGCGCCCGAAATGTCCAAGATCAGCTACGCCATCACAGCCAAGCTGCTGCAGCGCGGTCCCCTGACCTCCTCGCCGCCGCAAGCCATCGCGGAGGCGCAGCGCAAGTTGCACATCATTCCCGCGATCCCCGAAGCGCCGCCTCTGCACATCGCCCCCAACGTCTCCTCGCCATGGACGTTTGAGAAGACGAAGACCCTGAGGAAGGGCGTCTTCGCGGGCCCCCTGGGCCTCCTCACCGTCTCGACCACGCAGCCGCGCGCCCTCCTGCTCTCCCCCTCCTCGCCCCACGCGAGCACAGCCGCCCTGCTCTCCCTGCGCTTCGAGCCCGCGTCGCCGGACTCCGCGCCGCCGCGTCTGGGCGTGCTGAGCGCGAAGATCACAGCAACGACGTTCCACTCGATCCGTGCCGTCAGGGATATACCGGACGGGCAGACGCGCGCCAGCCCCTACGAGGTCTACAGCGGGGCGTACGCGATGACGGTGCCGCTGGCGAGCCGGTGCGTCGAGGGCGCGAAGTGGACCTGGCACGTGCCGGCGCCGGCGTACGAGCGCAGGGACTCGGGGTATGACACTGCGAGCGTGTCGTCCGGGTCTGGGTCTGGGTCTGGGTCTGCCTCCTCCATCTCCTCCAGCAGCCTCGCGTCGGATAAGCGACGGGCGCTGGCCGCGGGGAAGGAGGAGAGGGGATGGTACGAAGCCAGCATCCCCGTCCCGGTCACGCTGCCGGCCAGCAAGACGTGGCTGCCGACATTCCACAGCTGTCTCGCGTCGAGATTCTACGCGCTCGGGCTCGAGATCGCCGTGCACACGCCTGGGGCGGGCGTGCCGGCGACGTCCATCTCCCTCAAGGTGCCGGTGCAGATTGCGGCGGCGGCGAGGGAGGGGACGAGGGAGCAGTTTTTGGCCGGCGCGGCGGGGGTGGGGGGCGTGGCGGAGGCTGCTGCGGTGGGCGGGGTTCGCGAGGAGGAGGGGGAGGAGGAGGGCGAGAGGAG
>Ga0209512_1000352_pt1 | contig 81935 bp, 78 predicted proteins | sample frozenSSSSmetaG_FD_184142 | JGI IMG/M metagenome (GOLD analysis project Ga0209512, IMG submission 184142) | Glacier valley bacterial and archeal communities from Borup Fiord, Nunavut, Canada, to study Microbial Dark Matter (Phase II) -... | ecosystem: Environmental > Aquatic > Freshwater > Ice >...
GCTTCCATGCATGAACACAAACAGAATCCCTGGGTGGCCGTCAGCTATTGGAAGTGAATGCCCGTATTCATGCAACATATCCTGGCTGTACTCGTCATCGCTCTCCACAACACCGCCCTCGACCTCCGCCCGCTTCCTCTCCTCCTGCTTCTCCGTCCAATCCTCGCGCATGTCCGCAATCTTGGCCTTGAAGTCTGCCTCCGGGTCGTACCACTTGCCCGTCCCGCGCATCCGCTCCCACAGGCTCAGATGCTTGGGGTGCACCGCCACGCCGTGGTAGTCCGCCTGCCGGCCCTCGCGGATGTACTTCCAACGCCGCTCCTGCTCCTTCAGGTCCAGCCCCGTCGTGTTCGGCAGGAAGAAGAAGGTTAGCATCATGCCCGCGAGCCCGAACCACGGCACGACGTAGAACTTGGTCTGTGTGTCGATGTAGTTGTACAGCACCGACGCGAGCAGCGCGCCCATCTTGCCGAACGCGGCCGAGAAGCCGTGGGCCGTGGCGCGCACGGACGTCGGGAAGCACTCGCCCGCGATGAGGAAGGTGACCGAGTTAGGCCCGAACTGGTTGAAGAAGGACGACAGGAAGTACATGGCCTAGAAGGCCTTGATGCCCTCGACCGAGGTGTAGTACTTGAAGTGGAAGGCGGGCACGACAAAGAGGACGAAGTCCATGAGGAAACCGAGCTGCATCATCCATTTGCGTCCGTACAGCTTGTTGTCGATGAAGAAGGACGCGCAGTAGTAGCCAATGAGGGAGACGCCGACGTTACATAAATTCCACAGCCAGCCTGTCATGATGGTGGATCCGCTGGGGGACAAGACTTTGATGAATTGAGCTTGGAACAGCTTGTTTCCATAGAAGAAGACGTCGTTGCAGAACCATGTTCCAGCAGTTGCGAGGAGATGGCCGCCGAAAAAGGTGAATGTAAGCATGAGGGACTTGGTGTCGTATCCGGTGACGTTGATCTTCTTCTTCGCCATCTTCAACTGCATGCTAGCGAGCGGCATCTTATAGGCTCGATAGTAGACCAGCCACAAAGTACCGACGGGATAGCGAAGGAGACACGGAAGTCCATTGGGCCATGCTCACGCCATATGGCGGGCTTCCGCTGTGGTTGAAGATGAGCATTAGGATGATGAGGATGACCTGGTTGAAAAATTGACCCCAAACCTGCATAAGGAATGCCATTGTGACTTTGCGACCACGATGTAGGCGATCATCCTTCGTCGAGACTTTTCCAGCTCCAGTCGCGTTCTCCATGGCGGATGTCGCAATCATTGGATATTCTCCGCCGGCGCCGATGCCGTAGAAAAAGAGCGACCATGCGTAGCAGATAATCCAGCCGTTCAAGTTGACGTCCCACGAGGCGGTCAACATCAGGAGGCCGATGAACATGATAACGGCATCGCAAATGAGACCCCTTCTGCGACCAACCCTAGAATAATTTGTCAGCACAATCCATGATTCACAGATAGCAGGGCAGCGTACCAATCCCCAAGAATGCCAACAAGCACCTGTCCAACGATGATGCCAATGATCTCGAGATATGTAACGGCCGCAACCCAATTGGCGCTGCAAACCTTATGTGTCTTCCAACAAGAAGTCCAGGCAGCCTCGAAAAGCGGTGTCAGATTCCCGATGGAGAAGAGAACGTATCTTCACCTGTCAGCCAAGCTCCCAGTCGCAAGTCGCAGCACCGAACAACCTGTCAAAAGTAGAGCAGCACAGTAGAATAGATGAATGAAAAAGTGATTGATTAACTAACTATGCTATGGACCATCCTTCTCTTGATATAGGTGGCCGTGACAAAGGCTCAAAGAGCCGATGGAACTATGCATGGAATCATCCATGCATGACGTGAAGATTCTCCAAAGTGAGAATCCCCGGGTGCCTGCAGACAGGCACCAAACCTCTCTATCCAACACAACCTACCCCTCAAGACCCAGCCCACCGCCAGGCAGCACCGCGTGCCTAAAGTACCAGCCAACTGGACTCAGAGGATCCTCCTTCATCATCTTCCCAATCTCGCCCAACTCCCTCTTGGCCTCCTGCGCATCCGTGCCCGCCACGAACTTTGTCCGTTTCCACAGCGGTAGATCAGCCTAATAGACCCCTTCGGCCGTGCAACTGTCATCCGGCTTCAACACATATTTAAAGACCTGCTCCTCACTCTCCGGATCTCTGATGTAAGGATAGGTTTCATAAGCGTCCCCTGTCTGCGGTCCGTGAGGCACCGGGATGGCACCAGCACTCGGCTCGTGTGAGCGGTGGTGATGCAGGCCATGGCCAGATGTCTCAGGCATGTCGGGTCTTGCTGGTATATGAGCCTCGAAGGGGTGGAGGAAGGGAGAGAGAAATGTTATACAGATGCACGACACATACTGCAAGTATCGATGACCGTTTGCCGTACTTCCCGCCAGGGGCACTTGCTATCCCACAAAATATATGTAAAAGGGCAGTGATAATCTATCAAGTAGATTCCGCAAAAAAAAACATTCTGTGGCTTTGCACATTGTAGAAGGACAAGTTTTGTGACAAATAGAGACTTTAATAAAGCAAGATCAAGTGGAATATTCGAGTGATTGGATTGAGCACTGATCTGTAGCTTCCATAGGAAGTCGGGTTACACTTATATATCTTGTATGAGGGTGACCACGCCATAGGCACAGTTTCCACTTCGAGAAGGTATTATCAACGATATCTCGTTCGGTAAGACAATGTAAATTAACTTGAATTTGGGAAGGCCCATGAATGCCGCACATTAAATGCACCAGTGGTCAACCAAATACAACGGCCGCTTCAGCGCCGCTTTGAATTTGGTATCAGCACCCACACATTGGGCCGTCAAGCCTGGCCGCCTCTTCTCCAGGCGTATCTCTAACAAAAGGAAACATCCTTCTTTCTGGATTTTGGGCTAGCATGGGGAAGTCCACACTGCCCTTAGACGACGACCTGCCACATAGGTCTACTCATATGGAAGTCGTTCATTGTATGGACGATCTTCAAACGATTCAAGGGTGGAAGAGTCTCTCAGAGTACGTTTCCTAAACCTCGTTTACTAGTATATGTGCGAGAATAACGCCATCTTGTGTATATGCTGGCAATATTTGATATCGCTGCTCATGCTGGAACTGGGAAACTTGACAAAAAATATAATTAATCCTGCGCCAGACTGCTCCTTACTGGCCGGCCCATTTAAAACTTAACAATACGCCATTTGATTCACGAGCCGCGATTGTTTTAGCATGCCGAGCTTTAATCCACTAGTTACGAGCCGCATTATAAACTATACCACCCCTAGTGCTAACCCTTTGAGGATTCAATTGTAGGGCCTTTGTAATCCAGCCCCCCCAATACCTACCGTAAGCCCTACCGTAGGCCTTAGCATAAGGCACAGCCAAACAGGGCACAGGCACAGCTGCTTGGATCCTAGTCCAGGTAAACTGGGCACTAGGAGCGCCATTAGGCTCGCCATGAAGCTCTTGGCAGGGCGACGCGGGGCGGGGGGCTGGGCGGGGTTAAGCTTCAGCTTCAACCTAGGCCCAAGCTGGCTCAGGAGGCCGTCCTACAAGTAGTACATAGGCCCCGTAGATAGAGCAGTTTGGTAATTTAATTTGAACCATTTACAGTATATACCTATATACTGTTCTAAATACTGTACTCTACTACCTGTGCCCCTATTCCGCCTGTATCAGTTGGTTTTGGCCAAAGTGATAATTGAGTTTGGCTGTGAGAAACAGCCAATGTGTATGAGAAAACCCGCCGCTCGAGTAATCCTCCAACAGGGTCTTGGTTACAAAATGCACCACACTTTTTGCGGTAAGTCCTGTAATGTAACAGGTGCTGCGGATTAGTGGCGCCAACGCCGAGGCGTGTCTATATCTGCCTAAAGCAGCTTGAGCCCGAGGCCCGACTACCGATGCCACCACGGTATTCGGACGTGGTAAATTTCCAGATCGATAATATAAATTAGGCCAAGATGAGGTACACCATTACCCATAGGGGAAGACAAAACCAAGACAGCCCGCAAAATCGATGTGGTGTTATTTTAACTCCATACGAACCGGAGTGTCATTGTCACGCGAACATTCTCCATCACCGAGAAATGCATATACACAATTTTACATATATTATGTTGAATAGGTGATCACAAGCGGAAGAGTCAAAGTGAGAATGTTGTAATAGCATGTAGAATAGAGACTAGCTAAACTATCAAATCTATCTACTATTTATATGTGCTCTCGCCTGAATAGGCATCAGTCGGCTATTGGACTGAAAGTAGGTGAATATTCCTCTCTGTGTTCTCTGCATGTGAGACATGCATGATGTGAGAACTGAATATCCCCGCGCAACATATTATCATAAAGCAGTCCAAAGAATCGGCGAATGTAAACAGTTCTTAAAACTTCCATCTACAGTCTTTCAGGCAAACCCCACTACCCAGAGTTTCGCAATGCCTTTCGCAGTAGTCCATAGAGAGCCGCGTCTGGCTAATACAGCATCGGTGGTGCCTACGGTGCACCGAGCAAACTCGGTTCTACTGCAGGGCAACGTCCAAGCCTCTGTCAGCAACTTATTTCTCTTCCGCCGAGCGTTCGGAACATCCGACATCTTCGAGCGGATCCCGCCTATCGATCCCAACCGCGTGGCAGTCTTCGGACTGACCAGTGCTTTTGCCAATGCCCCAGAACAGCTCACCAACGTCAGCATTCCCGAACTGGCAAGTCTGTATGTGGCAGAAATCCAGCGTCGTCAGCCCCACGGCCCTTACTCATTGCTGGGATACTCGATTGGCGGCATCATTGCATACGAAGCAGCTAGCCAGTTGATTGTGGATAGGGAGGCAGTAGAGCGGATTTATCTTGTCGACTCACCCTGTCCGCTGGTCATTTCGCCTATACGACACAGTCTGATAAATTTCATCGACTCGACACAAGCAAAGCAGATGGAGTCAGAGCCACAGCTAAAGGCGTCTATGGAGCCCATGAGCTCTCTACATGAAACGCAGACGCTAGTTAGCTTTGAGAAATATATGCCTAAGCCGCTTTCTCCATGTCCAGGTCATCCAACCCCCAAAACAACATATTACATCGCTAAGCAGGCTCTCGATTTTCACGCGACCATAAATCGCCCAGACGTATCAGAGGGAGACCAAAAAGTCGTGTCATGGATGCTTGACGACCGCAAGGGACTTGGAGCGACTGGAGATGGATGGGAGAGATTGGTGGATAGGACGAAGCTAAAAATCGTTCCCATTGACGGAAACCATTTCAGCATTATGAAAGAACCATATGTGAGAGACATGCATTCCGTTTATCTTCTCGAAATAATAATGACTGACCTCTCTCTCCTCTAACAGATCTCGGAGTGGACAACGGAACTACGGTCTTTGTACTGGGATTCATCGTTTCCATTCAAAATAAGAAGTGTTAGAAAACGGTAGTAAAATCCCATACACAGTGGATCGATCGTCATAGTCACACGGCGTTGGCAGGCCTCTTCTTCACGTAGGTTCTCCCTGCAGGGTATAAGGTGTTGAACAGAGGATGGGTGTCACCGGGGCACCCAATTGACCCTGAGGATTCACCGCCTGAATCCTCCGTTTGGTGATAGATCCCGTGAGAAAATGGCTCACGGGAAGGAGACGGCTCTCGGAAGGGAACATGCATGAGTGATCAATTCCCTCTCAAATACACTCGTTTATCAAACGCTCTATTTAAGTACAAATAGAGCTCCATAGCTTAGATAGTTTCGTTCAATCAATCAATCACCTTTTTATCACTTTGATTCAATTCCGCCGTGCTATCTACCTTCGTGACTATTCTCAACATAAGGTAGCCATAAACATTCAAAGCGCTGGAGGACGCTACATACAAGACTTATGAATCTGGAGCAGCTCAAAGAGATATTTTAGACAGCGACGTGTAAAGAGAAAACGCCACACATAGAAACAATCAAAATGAAATCCAGATTCAACAGCAAGCCTCCGATGTCTTTTTCCCCAGTGTTGGCAATGGACTTTTGAGCTCACATGCCGCCTTTATTCTTGCATAACGATGCTTGATAAACTGGCTAAGTGCTGAGTAGATGGTCCTATCATCACTTGGCTTCTGGTCTCCTTCACTTAGGCAATACTTCTCGGCGAACAGCTGGACCACGCATTCAAGCTTCGATAATTCGTGCAAGACCAGTTGCAATCTCAACACCCCTTCTAATTCCCCGTCCACGTCGTACGCACCAAGTCGAAGCGGGACCGCCATGAAAGCGTCATGCTGCTGCTCCTTCTCCTGCTCCTGTTGGATTTTTGGAATGCAGCCAAAGTTAAAGGGCATCGAGTTGTCTACCTTGGCGATGGCGCCGTATGTTGCCAGAACTTTAGAAATAATGACGGCGATCAGGAACGGCAGGTACGCGTCTGCTTCGCATTGACACTGTAGTATCTCTATTAGTTGTTTACTGATACTCGAACACATAAGCAATGCCTGGTCGGTGGTTGTTATAGGCGGTGTACTGGCCAGTATACTGTGTTCGCTCTGCATCGTCTCGCCCCTGGATGCCATCATGTTGACAGATTGCTGGAGCGTCTTCGTCGTACGTAGGCAGCAATGTTCATATACTGGGGCTTGAGGCTGTTGTAGAGCTGGATCGACCGGTATGGCGCTATCATTGGCACCTTGGCCGATGCTGGTTGGAGTGGTGCTCTCGCTGATCCATAGCCATTCTGGTCCCCAGAGATCAAATTGAGAGAAATAGTCAAAATCCATCGCTGACGGAACGGACAGGGAGAAGCCGGTTGATTGAGACTCGAGTCCCGGTAGGATGAAGTCATCTGCGCTTGAATAAAGACAGTCCATGATGTTCCTGACATCGATCGGGTTATGAGATGAGGAGCCTGTGCTCTGTCTCGATTGCAGACCCATCTTGTTATTCTGTGCGGTTGGCATAGCCGGAGATAGAGAGGATGAGTCTGGCAGTCCAGGTTCAAGATCCATACTCAAATCGTCGTCTTGGAACGGCCCTATGAGTAATGGGGAAGGTACTGAGGCGGAGGTAGGTGGCGTTGAAGACATGGTCGTGCTCCCCGATTATTGACTCTGGCCTCCCTGGTCGACAGCCCGAAGAGGCCCAATTCTCTGTGGATCAGAGTCCAATGCTCCCGCGCCATGAGCAGTAGTCTGAGCAGGTCGATGGGGTGGCATAGATAACTGGCCAGCATTGAGAGCCTTGACAAAGTCGATGGTTGGCTTCCCAGTCCTCATCGAGACGCTGTAACGGCAGGTGCTGCCTATGCGAATGCACCGGCTACATCGAGGGTGCTGTTTGTTACAGTGAACCTTGACCTCAGTGCACAAATCGCAGGACCTTCCGGATAACTCTCGTCAGTTCTTCAGGCCCCGGGCCGGTTGCGTTTAACTCACGATCGAAATTTGATTGTTGGCAGCTCAGACTGGCTAGACTTGCGAAATTGGTGTCCCTTATTCTCTAGTTGCGCCATGCACGATGGAGTCGGTTCTAGGGAAATGGTACTAATGGGGCGACGCCTGAAAGTAACGGTCTTCGTTAAGTAGTAGTCTATTATGACAATCTTCAATCCGAGGCTCCCAGTCAGATAGGAGTTGGCTTAGTGTGCGCGAGTGAGTGGGCCAAGGTCAGCCAGCTAAGAATTAGCCCAGCGACTAGGAACTTTCTATTAAATATTTTCAGGGCACATCTGTAGGATCTTAAAGGATCTCACTGCCCCTCCCCAGCCGCCATGGTTATTATGGCGAGCTTGACAGTTTGGTGGCTTTACATGGGCTATTGCGCACCGTGCTTTGATGTCTGGACGAAAAGTGCTAGCGAACTATCATACCCGAATCCGACTGCGGCTCCGATTGCATACAGGGGCGCTGATACTAATGATTGGCCACCTTATTATGCGGTTGGTGCCGCCCTGCACCTCATACTTTGCCTAAATAGAACTCCAACAATTCCTAATTACGCACATTAAGTTAATACAGGACTCATCTTAAGCTTACTATGTGGCTGAAGGTCTTCCCAAAGTAACACATTTATTGCGGCATTGTCCCCTCTAAATTTTGAAGTCTGAGATGAGCTAATCCATGGAAATAAGGGAATAACTACTGTAACTTAGCTTAAGTTACTTGCAAAAGCATAGGCGCTATTCTTCTCTCCAGCCCTACTGGAGCACAAAGCACATGTATACATACACAAGCCACCTGCGCAAGAAACATCGATCTAAACGAGGCTCGTGTTGGTTGCAATTTTGTGGCGCATTTGAACCATTCCACCGGTACCTTAGTGAATCCAACCCGGACTCTATCGGCCGTTTATTGGTTGGCCAAGGCAAAATATGACCACGTCCTTCCTTCTGCCTCTTTGGCGGGAGCCTGTTGGAGCAAGGATGGGAAGGTGCCAAACCGTGGCGGGTGCAGTTTAGTCCGTGGAGGAGGAGGAGGAGTCGGTTTCGACAGGGGATAGATATGTTGTTTCACCACTTTGATTACGGAGTATTGAAAGCAGGCCTGTTTTAATTAAGTTTTTAAAAACCCTAGTCTGCTTACAGCTAGTCAAGAATTTGGAAAGTTTGCACTGGCGCTACGAGGCAATAATGCTCCATTGGCAAGGCTTCATTAGCAAAGCTTCATCGGTTTTCATCGGCAAGATCCGTGCAGAGCGATAATAGGGAGGACTCTCGGACTTATCCGCCACTGCTAATGTACATGTACTAAGTAGGGTGCGGGGTAGTCGAAGGATTAGCGGCTGGAGGAGAGTACATACATCCTCCAACAACAGCGCTAGTTTTTCCGTCACAGGATTTCTCACGTTATGCACCCAATCCTCCAGTTCTCCCGTGTAGCTTGCCTCGCCTTTCATGTACTTGCTATCTCCATTGCCGTAGGACCACGCGATGTTCCTGGTCTGCTGTTTATCGTACGAGGGAGCTTCAGCGAAGAACTTGCGCAGACTCTCATTCGCTGTCGCCGGCAATTCACCCCCTGGGATGTTCAAGGCGTAGAATGCCACGCGCTTGATCTTGCCCGTATTGTAGTCGATCGTGACGGCAAAGACGAACCGCCGGGTAGGCAGGTACTTGCGCAAGTCCTCAAACTCGGCTGGGGTTGGGGGCTTGCACCCGGCAAGATTGGTGTACGCGGCCGCTTGGGCCTCGGAGATGGGGCCCGGGACAGTGAAATAGATGTTCATGGTACCGCCGTGGTGAGCGACAGCGGCGAAGTGCACGAGCTTCAGACCCAGGCTGTGGAAGGTGGCTCGATGTGCCCGGGCGGAATCGGGGACTTCTGCCGCGTCCAAGATATGGTCTACAGACCTTTGACCTTTCAAGAAGATCCAGGTCTTGGCCACGCCTTCTTCGGGGTCCAAATCACACCACTGCGCCGTGTCGCCGTCAAACAGGTTGCTCCAACAAGTTGCCAGTCGCGCCATCGGGTTGCTTGCCTCAATGTAGCCTGCCTTTATGGCAAGGCCAACCGTGTCCAATCGATTACGGAGGTAAAATCGATAATTCAACTTATCATTAGGCCGACTCGTGGAGCGCCAAATAACGGTTCCTTCCTCGAAGCTCCCGTCAAAGCTGCTCAGCGTCCCTTGAACTGTCGACTCAGAATATGAGGCACCAAGTGAATCGGCCGTCTTCTTGTAATCAGCTAAGAATCGCTCTGAAGTAAACGCACTCGGACTGGGAGTGGTCACGGTAGCCATGATTGATCTTGATACAAAGTGAAGTGAAGTGAGGTGGTTGAGTTATGATTTCAAGGACAGGTATCAGTTGAAAGTTCTGAATTTCCTGTAGCACAGCAAAATATCAAGAGAATCATGGAACGAAAGGTGCCTTTATATTACTATGTGTATACCACATTAAGCACGTCGGCGGTGCATCCTAGGAAAGTACTAAGCACCTAGGTATGTAGTGACATCAAGGGCTCTCCTAGTGGCGCCGACACACACTTCGTCAACTCGCAACGCAGGTACTTTCTCATATGCATGATGGAGATCGTACATGGAGATGACTTCCTGTCAGCAACATGCACGTAAGTACAAACTCACAATCCTATCCTAAGATACTGAGTGATGCAGTGGACGAGCTGATCCGCGAGCGACCGGGGTTCGGGGCCCGAGGCCCGATTTCTCAATCTTTCTCAATCCAGGAGTGCGCAAAGGTCTGAGACCCGATGTTAAGCAAGGTAAACCGATCAAAAGTATCTTTTGATTTCCAAAGAACAGGATCAAACCAACATCCTACCGGACTTGAGCTCTCTTGTTGACCGTGAGCATCCGGAACGGCGTCGGCATTCAAGTTGAAGATATCACCACTATTCATTTACACCTCACGGAACAATTCAGTTAGAGCTCTGTAAGTGTCGATCACAAACCGCAACATCTTTTGCGGAAGCCGTCACCACTTTGTGGACACAAAATATTTCATTGCCACCATGCTCGATTAGCCTTGAGAAGACTCGCCACATACCAAAATAAGTGAAGATCAAAGCCTCTTGCCAAGTCGAACCGAGGTATAATAGCCTTGGAAAGAAGATGCTAGGAATTAATTGATAGGGATCTGATGGTCTAGAGGACAATTTCACACTGTAGTACGTACTATGGATAGATTTCGAGAGCATCATCACGGCCATTCTCGCATTTTCTTTCTAGGGGGAATTGTTACGGCATTCACTGCCGTACTCTACCAGCGCAGCAGTTTTCCTTGCTTTCCCTATCGCTAGTAAAATTACTCGTTCGACTCGTATCAGCATCAACTCGGCTCGGTAAGGACCATGACATTGTTATAACACCCACAGGAAATAGAATTTCTTGGTAAGGCTTTTAAGAGCGGAAAGAAGGGTATACTCGACGCACAATTTTGTATTCAGCAGATGCCAACTGAGAATTAGTGGCCATTATGGGATCGGCTCACGATTTATAAGAAACATAGAGACTTGGGAAGTATGACGTCTTCGGATTGAAGCCAATTTACTCCAACCAAATCCAACTAGGTGTGACCAACTTGGAATGAAAATTTTATCACTACTTAATTCCATACTGTCACTGAAAGGAAAACTCTATTTCTAGTGAGCCACACAACACCTTTCTATGCGCCTGGTGCCCTTTTTCCTTTCTTATCGTTCATATTCCTAAGCTCCAAATACGATGATTCTGCCGTCAACGGGCTCGAACTCCTTCTCAACGATTCGTGGCCCTGCAGGCTTTCCAAACACCATCTGAGCCTTCAAGGTCCAGTCGGCTGGGATGTCCCACTGCTTGGCCGCCGCGGAATCCACCATTGGATTATAATGCTGCAGGTTGACCCCGAGACCCTCTGCGGTCAGCATTGTCCAAACAGCATACTGCAGCATCCCGCTTGCATGCTCCGACCCTGTAGTGCTAAAGTTAGGACCTTACACGTTTTACTTTGCCATAGCCTGTGTTTTGTAGCATAGGGGTCATGAGCGTCACTGCTTACATTGGGGGATCTTGTCTTTTATCATGGGCATTTTCTCCTGCGCCACTTTCAGAGCGTTGGCACTCTCGTAGAACAAGATCTGGACACACACGCATGTCAACGTAGTCATCTAGTGAGGGCCTGGCGAGACTTACTGATCCGTACGCCGCACGGAACATCTGGATGCGCGGCCCGAAAACCTTCTCGAAGATGGGCGGCGCAACACTGGCCTTGGCAACATCGTGGGCCAAGTCCCAGAATTTTTTGTGCTCTTCCTTTAGAAGCACCACAGCCCGACCAGACTGGCAGTTGAATGGTGTTGGCGAGTGGAGGATGGCGTCACTGACAATATCCTGGACGAGCGCATCGGAGATCTCGACGTCGTCCGAGAGCAGGTGCAGCGAACCTCGACCTTTAATGGCATCGCTGATGGTGAGCGTGGATCTCGACATGGTGAGCCTCGGGTGAGGTGAAATGTTTCGAAGTGTTCGTTTATGAAAGCAAATAATCTTGTAGACGAAGCAAGAGTTCTGAAGAAGTTGGGTAGGGCGCGTTGAGAATAGTTTATGCAGGAGCAAAAATATGAAAGAAATCAGATGAGCTGAAAGGCCAAGGAAAAGGATGTTAATTAGTCTAGCAGCGACAAAAAAATTGCTGAAGGGTAGCTCAATGCTGTGTAGCATCCTGCCGGTATTCGGGACTCGGGACACGGACAAGTCGACAAATGGATCGGTGCCTCTGCCCTTGCCCCTGCCCCTGTCCCTGCCCGAGAGCGTGGGACAACCTGCTTGATCATACATATCTATATACCTAGGTACATTCAGTTGCGCTACTAACGTCACATCTATGAATCTGTATGGCAAGCTACTGGAGTTCAACACCTAGACTAACACCTCGCATCACGTAAGGCTGGAGCTTGATGTGTCTGGCTTTTGGTGATGGATGTGAATTTCCCCGTACAGTCACTTCCACGACTACGTATAGACCTTTGAAATTACACCGCCCTTAGTTTATGTAGTTTGCCTAGTATCGTAAAAACGAATTGACTGATTAGCGATGTAGCGAAGCAGAGGCTCGCAAATATCTAACAGCTGCCATACTAGGGAGGGCGACCATACAAGCGATGCGGATTCCCGCGATCACCTCAGAGCAGTGTGCTTCAACTCGGCAGGGGAAGGAACAACGAGACATATCCCATTGTCAAAGTAGAAAGGCCTAGTTGTTACTGGTATTGAAAATTTTCCCAGTCTGTTGAATTCGCAATGATGGTTATAAGGGGTCAGAAGGGGTCGCGGGATTAGCTTCATTGTCAGGTGTATCAAGGGTCTGACCGTTGGGGCTCATGCGGGGCTCATGGGAGGACTTGCAATGACAGGCAAAGGAAATGCTTCTATCAAGTAGATATGTATGGATAATATTTGTCCCATGTTTGCTCGATCCTTTCCGAGCGATTCGCACCTAATATCGGTTGGGAATAGTCACGAAGGTAGATAGCACAGCGGAATTGAATCAAAGTGATAAAAGTGATTGATTCATTGAAACTATCTAGTCTATGGAGCTCTATTTGGATTCAAATAGAGCGTTTGATAAAGAGTGTGTTTGGCATGAGGGAATTGATCCCTCATGCACCTAGGCCGGCTCCCTCCCATGAGCCATTTCCTACCCGTTCTCACCGCCTCTCTCGGGATCTCCAAATTGAGAGAGAATCCAAACGGAGACTTCTCAGGGTCAATTGGGTGCCCCGGTGGCACCCACCCTATTCAACAATATCAAAGGTTTTCAGTTCTTCTGCCCCGAAGCATGACGGTTGCTAGATTCGTGTGATCTAAAAAGCCATTTACGACGGCTAACTTAGCAGTAGCAATCGTCAGCGCAAAGGTATCTCGTGTAAAATACTAGGTGGACTCTGAGAAGTGTCCGACATTCGTTGTACCGATGTTGTGATGCTCTCGTGATAGGCTCGGCGCAATGCACTGATGTCAAAACGATCGCCTATTTGTAGCTGGAACTCGTGAGTTGACTGAAGAGTTTTTGCCTCCGGTTAGTCGGCTGTCCAGCAGAGATTATGGTCATCAACAGAACATGTATATATCATGATCAGGCGGTCACGCTCGAGTTAAATAATTCAAAGCAATGTATAAACCATCGTTTTCTTCTCTTCGTTGTGAACAGTCTTCCACTCCGATCACGATTGACTGGGTCATCACCTTGCCGATGCATTCGTCTTCTTGCTCCTTAAACCGCTTATGGCTCTCTCGAATGCATCGATCATGTCGTCGTACATGATGAGAAGAAGCGCGTCGGTTCACTCTGGCTGTCTCCTCATCTTCGATTTGAATAGGGTTCTCTACGCATCCTTAGCAAGATTCGAAAGCATTATATGAGTTTCTTACCTCGAGAACCATTTAATGTCCGCTTTCTTATTACGGAAGCCACCCCGAGGCAGGGCAAATCGTGTTGAGATATTCAGTTCTCACATTATGCATGTCTCACATCTAGAGCATGCAGGAGCATATTCACCTACCTTTAGTCAAATAGCCGACTAATGCCTATTCAGGCAAGAGATCATATAAATAGTACATAGATTTAATAGTTTAGCTAGACTCTATTCTACATGCTTTTATCACTTTTGCTTCCGTGCACACAGTTCACTAATACTGTGTTCAACAAATCGACATTTTCACCATTAGATATCATGCACGCCATGGCCTTGAAAATGTAGTTGGTTAAGCAATCAGATATGTACTTTTCAAGGCCGACTTGCATAGTATAAGTGAGAGAGCCTAGGTTAAAGGGAAGATATGCAACGATACGACAACCTTGTGAGATCTGTTTGTTGATGATATTTTTGTGACCTTGCACACCTAAAGTTCCTGTAGCAATGTGTAGCTCGCCGATACTCCCATCAGAAGTGTTGCGTGAGCATTCAGTTCTCACCTTATGCATGTCTCACATCCAGAGACTGCAGAAGAGTATTCACCTGCCTTCAGTCCAATAGCCGACTAATGCCTATTCAGGCGAGAGCACATATAAATAGTAGATAGATTCATAGTTTAGCTAGTCTCTATTCCATATGCTTTTATCACTTGATTCTTCCGTGCCCACAGTGTTCACCAAATACTGTGTTCAACAAGAAGCGACCCCTAGCCATCACTGTCGCAGGATGCGAAAATAACCATTCAATCTCCTGTTTGCCCAGAACCAGCAGACAGTTCGCGACCTGTAGGATCTAGCTTCATGCAAGGCAGCAGGACGGAAATTGGATCCAGCCAACCGTTTCTAGTTTTAAAGCGCCATATGGCCGCCCCTTTGGGTCGCTTCGCTCGGGGCCTCCGAGGTGTTCAGTTGTCCCAAGCTTGGGTCGTCGCCCAGTGGGCCCAGTACGGTTGTATGAATAATCAGGCGGATTTTGGAACCAGGCAACCGATTCAAGGAAGGCAGCAAAGATTTCGGCAACCAGCCAACCGCTTCACGTTTTTGGGCGCCTATGAGGGCCTCGTTTCGGGTCGCTTGTCAGCCATATGTTGAGATTGAAAGTTGCGGTGCAACCTGCGCATTGTATAAAATTGAATTGATTGATCGAATGAAACTATCTAGGCTATGGAGCTCTATTTGTATTCAAATGGAGTGTTTGCTCTTAAGTTTGCTACGTGAGTTTGCCTCATGCACCTAAGCCATTTCCCTCCCGTGAGCCATTTTCTCACGGGATCTCTAAACTGAGAATCCAAACGGAGGATTCTCAGGGTCAACCGGGTGCCCTAACTCTTATTCCAACACCATAGCCCGCCGAAATTAAAAGGTAATGGGGCCGGAGGTAAAAGCAGCAAATGGTTGAGGAGCGGGAACAGGGAAGCTAAATGCTGACAATGGGGGACGGTTTTGAGTGGTGATCTTGGCGCGGGAGCGACGCGCACAGAGAACTGGGCATCCCGTCCGCTCTGCCATACATAAGCTTCAGATCGGCAGATTAGTAGTTGGGTGGGTGACCACCAGCGAATACCTGCTGTTGTATGTTTTTGTCTTTTTTCTCTCTTCTGTAAGAGTGAGTGTGAGTGTGAGTGTGTGTTAACCCGAATTAGTCAGATGTTTGATCAATGACCTTGACGCTGGATCGGTGGCCTACACGTGTTCAAATAGCTGGTCCGCACCTGGTACTACTATCTACCGTAAAGACAGAACTGAGAACTGTTGTGGCCTTATCCATCGATGCTCAGTTCTATATTCGCATTTCGGGCGAAGGAAACTGCGAAAGTGTCTAATAAAGCACCCAGCTTTCGCCCCCGCAGCAGCACTCAGACGTCCGGTAAGCAAAGCATACTCTCAAGTGAACCGCCGAATGGAAAGAGCACATCGAAAGCTATCTGCCCCGCTAGATTTTGATGTTACGTTTGGATACTAGCCCAAATGTTCGCCCATTTCTAAGCGAGATCATTTATTATTTCTTTTTGTCATCCGCTCAGTTCTAACATCTCAGCCAGACCACCATATAAGACCACGATATCACACCTATCAGATCACCATATATCCAAAAACCATTGCCTTTCAGCATAACTACAAAACTCACTTCTGTTCTCGAAATGGCGCCTTCAGCGAACCACATTGCTTTCACCTCCCTCATCAACCCTGCCGGAGCCACTCCAGTCCTCGCCCGTCCCCAGGTATGGGCTGGGCTGCTCCTGAAGATTCGCTCCGCCGAGACCTTCGTTCCAGGGGCCATTCAGTCGACCTCTGTCCTCGACGAATCCGTCGACCCCTTGTCCGGAAACGCAATCACCATCCGTGAAGTCACGTTTCGCGAAGACCAGCGTAGAGTCAAAGAGACTGTTACCGCCTACGAGGATTGCAAAGTTGACTTCGTCCAGCCAGACGGTAGTACGATTAGTAATGTCATCAGTGAGGGAAGGGACGGGGAGTTGTACATGACTTATGTCTTTGAGTGGAGGCATCCAGACGCGTCGCAGGAAGAGTTGGCGGCGTTACGTGAGAAAGAGCAGAAAATGAGTAAGATGGCCGTCGAGGGAACAATTGCCGCTATGAGGGACTTGGTCAGGAATGGGAGGATTTGACTGTGCCGCAGACACAGGGACTGTGGAGTGCGCGAACAACGTCTTCAAGGGCACGATAATCCATGATGGGGTGGAATCTAGAATATTATCCGCTTCTTTTCTTGGCTCTAAACCTTTCCCAACCTTTAGCTTGTGCCCGCCCGCTGCCAGTGCCCATTTCTTTTAGCTAAGCGCCGTTCGCAAGAAGTCATTGATTGTTGGTCCTTGGAAGGTCTTTGAAACTGACTGTTAGATCATCTTCCAGCAGTAAATTCCGTTTTGTATGATGTCTGATTCTTAATAACGGTTACATCAGCTACGACCTCCCTTATTCATACGCTTTGCCAACACGAAGTCTAAGGTCACTCTAGCACTTGAAGTTTTTCTACCAAAATTGTGACGTTTCTTTGAATTATAAGAGAGTGGGATTTGGTTGCAAGAACATGGTGGAATTCGCATTTGTCGAGAGTCCCATCCTACGTATCCATCTGAGTCCTGATGGAAATAATGACATGGCACCTGATATACGCGGTAACAAGGCGAGGAGAATGGGATTTTGGAGAACTGTCGTTCTTGTAGAAAATATGATGTGAAGAATGTTTGATTGTAAAACTATCTAAATTAGAAAAGGGCTCTCATGACATAGAGAGCCTGAAACAAAGGCTCAAAGGCCTGTGTGAATGCCTAGAATCTTCCATGCACGCCCATGGAGATTCTCATCAATTCTCCAAACTAAGAATCCCCGGGTGCCTACAGGCACCAAACCCAAATTCGAAATCCTTTGTTCAACAGTTCTGAGAAGTTGGTTCTGGAGTGAGTAGGGCTCGCTTGAAAATGAACAGTGACAGAATCACGAAGCCGTATAGGCGCACACATTCCTCGTTTCCTGTCTTTCATTTCCTCATTATCTTATAATGCGAGATATCCATCTCGTTCATTTCCACGCTCGCTTACCATCCTGGCAACCATTTCTGGACGTGCTGTGCGAACTCCGTGGACGATAGCTTGAACGAGATATGTACAGGACCGAACGGTACATATCCATGTGAAATTTCTGGATGTTCGCTGATCCATGCGAGTGTCTCAGGCTTGTCCATGAGTGCTACCTTGTAATTATCTTCTTTCTTACTGACAGTGCAGCATTGATATGTATGTATCATGGCAGCGGCCCGAAAATCGCTTGACTTATAAATCCAAGAACCGCCTTGGTGGGCCTCGACCATGGTCATGTGCTCATCTTCCTCACCTCAACTATTGATCTACCAATTATCTTCATTGAAAGATAAAAGTTGGGCAAGAGAAGTATTCATTGATAAGAGCTGAGACTCTAAATCGGGAATCCCTTGATATTCGCATAATACAACAAAGGGAGATCAACCTCTGCCGTCATGAGCTTATTTTCGACACCTGAAATTCCACTGACTAGCCAGCAAACATGGTCCAATTATCCCAGTGAAAATCATTCAACTCCTCAAACATGAAAAGTTCGTCAAAGGATTGAAAAGGCATCTGCTCCTCGTGGTTGTTGACGCAAGATTGAACCTCATAAGCGTCCTCCAATGGCGCCGTCGATGATAAAGCACCAAGACAGGCGGCTCGAGACGTCGTGGTGGCTTCAAGTTCATCCTTTGGTATTAGCCAGCCAGCCTTGTTCCAAACGAGCTGTCGTAAATTCCACAGCAGACAATACATCGGGTTCGACTTTTCTGGGTTTTCTCCCCATCGGATGATAGCTCTTACTGTGGAAGTTGCTCCACGCGCACTCCGGAGTACTTGCAATGCGACCACCATATTTATCAAGTCCCTGCGGAGACGAGCCTCTGTATCCAGTTTGGAGCAGCCACGTAGGTGGACAAGTAAGGCCATCAATGCGTGGAGTGGATGTATAAAACCAGGAATAAACCATTGATGACCCATCTTTGGGGATAGCATTGAAAGTTGGAGATAGGTTTCTAGAAAGGACCGAGCAGAGCTTTCATTCATGTCAGCCTACCATTGTTTTAGACTATTGAAAGACTTACTTCAAGAAGGAAGAATCACAGTCTGCGTTTTTCAACGATTCCTGGCCCCAGAACTTTGGCCCAAGGACGCAAAAGGTGCGATCAATTTGCAACTTCAGATAACCTCGATACCACACGTTCTGATCGTTTTCAGCTAGTCCATCCAGCGAATAACGGATGGATTGGGTAAATTCTAGCACCTCCTCTTGAAGGGGTGCCTGCTTCATCCATTGCTTCATCTTCTCTGCCCATTTCCACCGCATTTGAACTGCAATAACCATTTCATAACCGTCTTGTCTTGTCATGCCTTGCGTCAATGAATTGTTCTGTACTATATGCTCTTGATCCAACAGATGGGATGGCATCTTCGTGTCGTATTCATCTTCGTGGATTAAGCCTGGCAAGCCGTTCGCAATCGACATCTCGACATCCAAGAACACCAAATGCCACCAGATCCGTCTTCTAATTTCGATGAGTATTTGGTCACCTTCCTCGTCGTTAACATGCAGTCCGAGTAATTGTGCAAAGCGAACCCCTTCGGCCAAAAATCCAAATTCCGAGAGCGGATCGTGTTGACTCGCTCGGAAAGTGTGCATGATGAGATAACCCTGAAGCAGTTGCAGCGATGATGCGCCATAGCTGACGGAAAAATCAACGCCATGTAAAACCTTCTCGAACAAATAGTACATCGCATTTGCTTGTTCAAGAGCATGCTGGTCGTACGTAGTACATGCACCAGCGTAAAACACGGCTAGTGCTAGGACGAGTGAAGTTGTCGAAGCTCGAGGCCACACGCAAGTCATAAAGGAAGAAAGATCACGTTGCAGTGTCTGAGTGTGGCATATTGCCATCAGCGGATGGACATTGAGCAGAAACGCCTGAAGGTACAGCGCTCGGTCTTGAAGTGACGGAAAGCTCGCTGCAAAAATGGATGCGACCTCTTCTGTCCAAACATAGGATTGGTTAACAAATACTTGAATGCTGGCTTCCTGTAATTGCGTCCTCGATGCCTTCGTGTTCTTTGAGATAATTAGCCAGGGAGCCGGGAACGAGTAAAGAGAGGATTTACCTCATCTGCTTCCGCAAGTTCCCAAAACGGAGCCCCTATGTTTCCAGAAGTTACGGCTTTCGTTCTACTATTACCATCTCTCACAATAGGTAGTCTATCTGAGTTTTGAGGCCTGGTGAAGGAACCGCTGTCGGCCGGATTGGCAAGCGAGACACGCGAATCAAGGACGAAGGGAGATGAAGGTATTCCCATCTCTGCGTATTCGCATGACTGGCCTCGTCGATTGCACTCTGAGCAGCTTGGCTTTGAACGATCGCATCTTATCTAGGCCCCAACACTCAGCACACTACTCCAACAAGCATTGATGTAGAACGTACACGGCGATTGCGGCAAGCGACGCAAGCCGTTGCTGGTCGTGGACGGCGGGTGCTTTGAGACATATCTCACATCCCGATATCTTCAAAGCGTTGACTGTGCAGTGCCTGTTCATAGTTCATAAATCAGGACTACATAGCTGAGGGATATCAGATATCAGAACGGTTGACTTGCCACTTGCAGGAGGGTCTTGGCAAAACCCAGTACCCGCCCAATTACTCGCTGGGTTACCAAGCATAGTGTCATGTGATTAAATTATCACGTGCCGTCATTTTCATGCTGCATCTGCATCACAGTACGATTTGATATCAATAGTACTAATGACTAATCCAACACGTGATATTATATACAAACACGTGATGCAACTGGGTTGCCAAGAGCCCAGCTGGGTACCCATCAATGGGCAATACCCAAGGCCAAATACTCACCGTCTGGGCAGGTGACCCAGGTAATACGAAAATACGACCAAATACTCAGCTGGTTGGTACTCATTGCGCAGCCTACTTGGAGGAGATTCTTATTGTGCATCAGCCCGACCACTTACTAGCATCATTCGACTCTCAGAGGCATGGTGAAGGATGCCTCTAAGGAGAGAGGAGCGAAGGATAGCAAGCACTGTCATACAAGAGGCGAACGACATTGATAAAGCAACGAACAATATTACAAAAGCCATTCAATGCATATCGTCCTCCAAGGTTCTGCCAGAGAGTGCTCAAGCCCTCACCACAATCACGTGAGTAGTCAGGGGCTCCTACCGATATCTGCTCTTCTGGACCTCGTAGGTAGAAGAATCAATAAACAATAACACTTTATCTTGAGTTTCGTTTCGCACGCCGTGAATCGACACGGCCAATGATGAGTCCGTCACAATGTGGTAGCAATTGCTTGCCACCCACCAGCTCTCCGTCTGAGATGTTGAGCACCAGCTGTCAAGCGCCAGGGTCGATCAGACCTCCGACACAATAGTCGTACAGTATTACGGCACCTTTCCTTTGATTATTTCCCTATTTTCAATCTTTTCTCCATCAAGAACTAGACAGATCCCAAGACAATTATCCCGCCCTTCTCTTTGATTTCCCTGCTTCAACGACACCTCTCTTTGATATATCCGTTTCAATCCTGTCTTCATCAATAGCTCTTACGAGCGAATCAGAACTTGTGAAGCTTGCTTCCCAGCTACGAGCCTTCTTCGGTACAGGAGCAAATCCTCGAGACGGCACCCCTGAGCTACTCCTGAAACTCAACGTCATGTGCCAGCAGGCAACCCTCTCAACAGCACCAGCCCCTGAAGTCGAAGCCAACTCGTCTTCAAGGCAAAGATTACGATCGAATAACGCCCCGATTCCCATATGCTCGTCCGACAATCCCGAATACTGGGCACACGCAAAAACAGTTGTCCGAGCAGCCATCCGCAATTTTAAACACCTGAAACACAGTTCGGAATCACCGAGGGCGAAGCTTACGCCTACTACCCCCAGGACGAACCTGCATACCTGGCAGCCAGAGAAGACTATGAAGAAGATTACAGGAACCATGATTACGAACAAATCGCTCATTTCTCAGCGGTATTCGAACCAAAGCACGAAATAGTATGCAAGCGGTGCACCGCAATCTTCAAAGGCAACAACCTCCTCCACAAGCACATCCGAGAAATGCGTATGCGAGAAATCTGAGTAATAAAAAGATTAAAGAGCCCCAGAGGGAAGTTCTGAATCCAAAACAAAACATCTCTCCAAGGAACCAACAGCGAAAGAGATTACAGGACGTGAGACTACAGAGCCTCCTACCGCGGAAGAGCCATCGGCCTTCGTCAGCAATTCGGTTGAACTACTCTCTACTCATAAGGTTATCACATTCCCAACCACGGCCTCACTCGACATAGGGACAGGATATGGTTTTCGCGATTGGAACTATGTCACGATTAGAGTTAAGCTTCAACCTGAGGGCACCGCCACTCAAGTATGCCTCGATGCCGGTTGCGGACTCACCCTCGTCGACAGAAAGTGGCTTGAAGCCAACCTCCCAGACTGGCCCATCCGCAAGATGGCAGTGCCACTGAAAGTGCGCGGGCTTAGGTCAGTTCGTCACCCTACTGACGAATACGTTATACTCCACCTATACTTCGATGACATTAACGACGACGGGCAGCTTGCCACGGCCCAAGTCACTCGAGAAGTCCACTTACTCGACTACTTCTAAGTCGTCATGCTCATAGGCATGAATATCATCGGTCCAGAGCAAATCGATGTTGATATCACGACTTTGGAAGCCAAGTTTCGAGCCTGCAGCGTGACCGTTCCTATTCAGGCACGACCGAGATCTCGTCGGCCAGAGACCTCCTAAGTCAAGGCTCAAACTAGTACTCTCATTCTGCCACACTCCGCAGTCCCTATTCCAGTACACACTCTCTTCGTGGTAGAAGACGACGGGGACCTACTTTTTGAGCCAGACGTGCTTGTTTGCAACGCCTCGTTATATTTCCACATAGTTAACGAGAGCCTCCATTGAGTGTTGGCTCGCAACGATACTGAAAAGCTCATCTTCGTCACCCGCAACACCATACTCGGCCGCGTCATGGAACTGGATTTCGAGGCTTATTACCTCACTGTCACCAGACGACGACCTTGCGGAGCTCGCCGTCCGATCACCCAAGTACACCCCAGCATTCAAACCCATCACCGAAGGCACATACACGGAAGTGAAACACACCACAGGAGTTATAATCCACGAACATCATCCGGCCGCCACTGGGATCGCTGAGCTACTTGATACCTTCCCGACGAGCTTATGGCATGATATTGGACCTGTACGAATTCCGGAAGAGTAATGGATGACGATACCCGTAAGAAGTGAGTAAGAATCCCGCGTCAAGGGCAATACTAAAGTATATCCCCTCGGCAACAAAGACAAAGAAATTGTGGAAGCTACCTTTAAAGAGCTCATGGCACAGGGACGGCTCATCCCTACCACCCAGCACATCCCTTTCTCGTATCCAGTATTCGTGGTCTGGAGAAATATGCCGGGCAGAACTCGTAAAGGGCGCGTTGTCGACATCCACAAACTCAACTTCCTAGTCGAGTCGGACTCCTATCCAGTGCCAACTTAAAGTGATATTCTATCATTGTGCCACGGCTGCGACTACATCTCAGTACCGGACGCGACAGCTTTCTACCACCAGTGGCGTACACGCCCAGAGTGTGCTCGCTACCTCACCGTCATCATATGGGTGAGTCATGACGAGTCTTAGAAGACGAATGGAGAGTTCTCGGACCTACTATTTCTTGAAAGGTAATAAAGTATCTCTATACTCATTGCTGAGGCATGATCCCAAAGTAGCAAAAACATTATATACACCTAAGGTAATTCATTCCTCGAATGTTCTATCCCATGATACGGATCATACGGTACACTGGTATTCTGAAGTTCGCTCCTACCAACCTCGTTGTCTTTGTTGCTTTCCTCTTGCATGTTGACCATGTAATGCGGGTTTGCCTGTGTGTTGTTTTGACTTTTGCGCATGTATTTTCGGCCTAAGAAGAAGGCTCCCGCGGCGATAAAGGCAACGCCTGCGATGGCGCCGATGACGATGCCGGCTATAGCGCCGCCGGAGAGGGAAGAAGACGATATCGGGGTTATTGCTGCTCCTATTCGAGGGTGACTAGTGTTAGCCACTTGTCTTATTGAAACTTTGTCGCCATTGAAGACAGAGATTTCATACCAGCGGCACTCTGCGATAAAGTGGTTGTCGCCGATGAGCTGGTTGTCACCGATGAGGTGGTTGTCACCGATGAGGTGGTTGTCACCGATGAGGTAGTTTCCTGTGATATGGGACTGGTCGTCGAAGTTGTTTTGCTAGAAATTGTGCTAGTCGCAAAGAAAGCCGATTGAAGGCTCAATGCAGACGCTTCCGAGATATTACTATATGGATTTTCGAACTGTGTTCTGCAAAGGTTAATAGCATTTGTGTCTCTGATGCAAATTTCGTATTCGGCGTTGCAGCACCATCCTAATAAAGAGTTGGTTTAGTAGATTCAGACCAGAAACGGCGGTTTAAAAGTCTTACTGTAGTTTCCACTTTGACAGAATAACTGGCCGGTGCCAGCGAGGTTTCCCGAACCGGTGCAAGACTGACCCCAACTTCCGCATAGTCTACGCGACGATATTAGAATTGCTGAAGTTAAGTAAGTGATGGAAGGCGATCTTACGGTTCTCCTGGGGCGCAACACCATGACCTATTTGCATCTGCTGCATAGGCACAGATGCCTCCTTTAGCAGAATCGTCGCATGAAGAGAAGAGCCCTGTCCCATCACATTTCCCTCGGACGATATTAAACTGGATCGTCGAAGCAATGGCATTCTCGCAGAGGAGGAGAAGAAAAAGAAGAATAACACGCATTATGGCGAAGGATGGTCGCCTTCCAAAGTTGCACCGAAACCGCCGTAACTTCACTGCCTTAACTCAGAAATGAAGGCCAGTTGTCTCGGAGTCGTGAAGATAAAGTTGGCGAAGTGACGGCGGCAGAGGAGCTGAAGAGTAAGTACTCCGTAAGCGCAAACTCGGGGGAAGGTCCGTCCTACCGACGCCAGACATGCACGGTGCTTCAGCAGCTGTGAGAAATTAAACCTTGCTCATGATTATAAATTGTCGTTCGTCGTTTCATTGCAAGTACTGGTCGTCAAGGATGGCTGCAGGCTGAGTCCAAATCGGCTGCTAGTGTAGACCTTGACACCAACCAGCTACCCCTGCTTGCCGCCCTCGAGACGAGAAGGAGTGGCGCAGGACACACGCTGACATGATGTCCAGCTTATCTGCGCAGGGGAAATTGAATCCTACGAAGTAGAATTGCGAGTCCATCGAAGACAAGAAACCAGAAAATGAAATGTTATGTTGGGTGGTGTAGGAAGCGGAGACGAAAAATGAAAAATGAGAAATGAGAAATGAGAAACGGACAGCTGCTTTTGCATTGGGAAAAACTGAGAAAAGGAATTTTTTTAATGATATATGGAATAAGACAAGCATAATAACAACGGGGCATCGGTGGCTTAGTGGTATCAATCCATCAATGTCAGCTCATCTTTTGGCCCCCTAGTGCTGATTTACCTTTTCCCCTTTTCCTGATTTTTCCTTTCTTGAGATCCTGGAACCCGAACAGGATAAGAATGTCGACATGGGGGCACGTGATTCAACTGTTGTAAGTGGTTCAATGCAAGGTTGCAGGGTGCAGGGTGCCTCAATGAGACCCTCAATGGCCGTGCGTTATGCAAGAGGAGAGTCGAAACGCGAGAATCGAATTGCTTAATTTCCCACTCCATACAACACAACATCCCTAACCGATCCTTCCTCGGCCCCCTGCCTGTTCAATCATCATCATCATCATCATCATCTCCATCATTCCCCCCCTCCTTGACCTTCCCCATCATCATCATCATCCCCCTCCCCCGCGTTAGGCGTAATCGGCACCGCACCCACCGACGGCGCAACAGCAGTCCCCGCCAGCGCCGCCCACGCGTCAAACCGCGCGCTCCGCGCCTGTCCAAGCCGGGCCGTGAACCCCCCCGAACCCGCTATCATGGAACCCCAGGATGCCAGCGCTGGATTCCGGCCTCCCCACCGCTGTGCACGCTAGCGCCCATCCCATCTCCGCGTCGGCCGCCGCGGCCGCTGCGCCAAGGCCTAGGGCTGCGTCCAGACACCCCTTGCACAGGAACGTGAAGGTCAGGAAGGAGTCGTTGACGGCGATGCCGCTGGCGATGGGCTTGAGGGCGAAGGGGCCGGTGACCTCGGGGGGATTGTCGTCCTCGTTCCGCGCCTGCCGGAAGGAGGACACGACGTTTCCTGCGCCGTCTGACCAGGCGGCCAGGAGCAGCGGCCCCTCCACGTCGCCCGTGAGGGAGAAGCCGCCCCAGCCGCTGCCGCCGTTGAGGGGGAAGGTGAGCTGGCCGATGAAATCGGTGGTGGGCTCGGTGGGGAGGGCGATGCCGAAGCCGAACTGCGTGCGGGCGCCGAAGAAGAACTGGAATGATATGCCTGTCGCGGGGTCGGTGAACGGGGTGGTTACTTGGGCGATGGTGGTGTGGGAGAGGGTGGAGAGGAGGAGCCCGAGGAGGAGGAAGGCGCGCGAGCTGGAGAGGTTGATGGTGACGTGATGGCGTTCTTGAGACATGGTGGTCGTCGGGTTGGAAGAGAGCGAGAACTGAAAAGAGAGCAGGCCTGAGAGAGTGCCGGATAGACTGACAGCGTGCCAAAGAGGTAGTAGCCACAGGAGGAGATGTACAAGTCAGGGTTAAAGGTAGTTTGTGACGAGAAGAGGCAGAGATTTATGTTGAGATCGCCGCTTCTCTGATACTCCCGGATGGCTACACTCTCTAGAAATAACTATGGCAAAGAGGGAAACTATGAGTCTATATAGCTATGAGCATCATAGCCAACTGGATGAATAGGACGAATCGGCCTTCTCCATCTCTTGCCAATCTGCACGCGAAACGACGAGGCCTATAGATAATTGCCATGCATAGCCCAACATGAAGCAGCATCAAAATAGAACCTGCGACCCGAATAACCTCAGAGTTTGGATGAGGAACTGCGCTCCGTCGCGCGTCAGTCATTGAGGGTTTTGATAGTTGCGTGCTTTAGAGGTCTGGGAGTCTCTTCTGACGCCGCCAAGTAGGAGGTTTATTTGAGGAGAGGGGTAATGAGAAACTCCGGGTTTAGACAATGCGCAGCCAAGCATCATGGCTACAGTCTCGTAGTGCAACTGCACGCGGTCGAGGGGACCGAATGATGGGTTACCGCGATGCGATCTGAACGAGCTTTTCTAGATTGTTATTATTAGAGACTTTATTCACATCACATCTGATCTTGGCGTTAGGAAACTAGGTGCAGCGCCAGCCAAGCCGCGACGTGAGACTGGAAGTGTCTCGGTCACGCAGCGGCATTGAAATGCATCGCTTTTGGACTCTTGGTATTTCACCTCCCCGACTTCTCTCCTCGATATACTCTGTAAGAATGCGCTTGTTGGGATACGAAAAGCGTGGCACGGTTGAGGGCCTGGTGATGCCTCTTATGATTCTAAAAATGGCAGTCGCAGTCTGCTGCTAGAATTTCACGGCGGATCACGATAATTTAAAGATCGTAAAGAGGTCATTGCTTATGAGATCGAACTGAAAAGGAGGTGGAACGATGCTTTCGTCGCAATATCAACTGAATGTTACCCCCCAAAGGCATTATGAATTAGGTAGCCACCATCCATTTTCATATATGACCATTTTTTCGGCCCATTTGCTTGGAGAAAGCACACAGTCGCGCTACCCCACTCTCGTTCGCCATCAGATTCATGAAGCTCTCCTCTTTAGATCTCATCATCCGCGACCCCGAGCTCGTGTTTTGGAATCGAGAGGATCGGACGAGCCGGAGCATGAGATCGATCGCGCGCATCCGGCGTCGAACAATCTCTTCTGAACTGAGATCTCTCGGAAAGTGGTCAATGATCGTAGAACGACTGCCAAAGAGAGAAATTCTTCAGACGGAAGAAGTTCGGATTTTTGGCAAACTATTGAGAGACCATTAGACTTCATACGCAGGGCGGAGAGAAATCGCATCACCAGTTTGAATAATCATTTCGTGGGTGAATTAAATGGCGATATGGATAAGATTATTAAAACGAGTAGAGAGAAAGGCGAAAAAAATTAATCGGGATATTAACAACTTTGAAAGTTTTTTTTTGGGATTACGTTAAGACAAAGTTAAAGAAGAGATAACAGCAGTAGCCTCTCAACAGCCCGTACTGTGTCCACCTTAGTCGTCTGGCTCGTCATCAAATAAAGCACATTTCCCAAGACCCTCGAATGGATTTTTAACTCTTCCGACCCTCTCGATAATTTCCCCTGGAGTCCGCTGGCAGCGTTTGAATTGTAGCCTAGACAAATCGCACTGTTAGTCATTTCTACTCTTGCCTGGGAGATGCGCTGTGACGGTTGGGTTGACAACTTACCGGAGTGCTCATCGCGCATGCGAATCGCAAGCACAGATCCGAGAGCGTTCACGCTGTCGACGTCTGCGCACCTCGAGGCGCGGTCGAGGAACGACTGGGACCACATAGTCCAGACGCCATGCACCTTTTGAGCGTCGTCGAGAGGGGCGTCCGAAGTCGCTGTGGCATGCGAAGCCCAGTCATTCTGAAACTCCTTCCAGTCCTGGCGTTCTTCCATCCCCAGCATCATCTGAAGCGATGTCTTGGCAACTTCGCAGCCAACAGCATGAGCGGTATAGCTATGGCCATGGAGTAGAGCATCGCGCTTCTCGGACCCGAGGAAGGCGTCGTAGATGCTGTTGCTGGCGAGCGTGAGGCAGAGCGGGAGGAGGCCGCCGGTGAGGAGCTTGGCATGGACCGAAATGTCGGGGTGGACGCCGAGGAATGATGCGGAATTGAACCTGCCGAGACGATAGAGGCCGGTGAAAACTTCGTCGAAGACGACGGGTAAGCCGCTCCATGCGAGATTGTCGGCTTGCAATGGCTTGGTATGGACTAGAGGCGTGGAAGGTTTGGAAGAAAAGAGCTGAGGATTCTCGCGAACGACTTGGACGAGGCAGCGTTGGAAGAGGGGATCACTTGAAAGTCAGCTGGGCGATAGATCACAGGTCGAGGAATTGAATACGCACATGAAGAGCATCCCGCCAGCGCCCAGAATTACAGGCTCCATAATCAACGCGCCAAAGTTTTTCCCTTCGATGCGAATAAGCCTGTCCAGTGTTGCCATAATATGCTTTCTGTAGCTCGCTGCCGCAGGGGACCCATCTCTTGTGCTCATGTCGAACACTTCGTCAAGAGACGAGAAGGTGGTAGCTGGGCCGAATTCAACTTCGCATCCTGAAGGCGGTTCGACAATCCAAGTCCCATTCTTCATGTTTACCTGAGGGAAATCAAACCAATAGCCACGGCCCTTATACCAATGGACCTTCTCGTTGTACGTCGAAGGCTCAGAGCAATCCATCGCGCCAATGGTGTCACCATGATAACTACCCTTCAGGCCCAGAACTCCTATATTGCCTTTCGCACCATCATACCCGTACCTTTCAGAAGAAGCCGTGAGTGCCATTTTGGTCGCAACCTCCATGCCCGTACTTCCATTGTCCGAATAGAAAACCTTCTGCAGTCGCGGGTTCTTCATGTTTTCAAGTAGAAGCTCGGCAAGCGTCATTGCCGGCTCGTGGATTGCTCCGGCGAACATGACGTGGCCGTATCGCCCTGCAGCATAGGCTGCCGCTAGGGAAAGTTGTGCGTTTCCGTGGCCAACGCCTTGGGTCCACCATGATGCCGATCCATCAAGAACAGGTTTCAGTAAATTCGGTTCTTGTTTTTCTATAGTGGTAGCGCTGTCGTAGGTCTGGAAGAAGTCGCCGTATGCGGAGTCTATGGTCATGATGTCCTTCGAGTGCAGTCCTTGGTGTTGTGTGAAGGGATGCCAGATGTGCTTGTGAGCTTTGGTGGACATGCTCTCGAGCTTGTCAATCCGTGTCTTGTGGCTCTCCGATAGTCCAGCTATCATCTCGTCCACATTGTCAAGCTTGCTCATCGTCTCGTAGTACTCCGACATCTTCCACTCATCCTCTTCCCGATTGCTCTCTCGTGGAGGGGGCGGAGGAACTGAAAATACTGAGATGCCATGCTTCCCAAAGTAATCACGTAGGTACTCATAATTCCTATACTGGCAATCTTCAAATAGCAGAACAGAGTCTAAATCATATCCCCTTATATGAAGAGACTCGAACGCAGAGATGGATGAGGAAAGCCCCCCGAGACGATGGTCGGCCACCAATAAGACGGGCAAACGTAAAGGCCGGTAGAGATCAGCTTGAGAGCCCCCAGAAGGCGTTGGAGAATGCACGCCTCCGGCGGTTTCAAGGAGTAATGTACCAGGTCCTGCCTGTGAACACGATGCCACGTGAGCAGAGATCCTTTCTAGTATTGAAGCATCTGTTAGCTATTCGATTCTGGTCAGCAAGCAATGTCGTTCCCTATTTACCAACGAAACCAACTTACAGCCGCAGATCTCGCAGCGATGTGTGGGCTAACAGGTTCATCGAACTGGAACAAACATTTCGTTTTCGTCCTCGGTGAGAAACGAGCCAGATGCCCATCATCGGCCTGGTCCGAGGGGCCCGTGGACACAGGCTTCAGATACCAGACGCTCTCTTGCGGGTATATACGATCTAGTGATTTACAAAGAATAGTCGACAACACTGTCTTTCCCACATCAGTATTCGCACCGTATATCTGATAGGCTCTTAGAGAGCGTGAGAGGACGGATTCCGTAGCCGCCGCTATTCGTCCTGGTGAGGGCATGGTTGGTTGCGGATGTCAGCTTTGCGGCTCGTGCTTGGCGGATGGATGACTCGCATGTGGTACCTGATGTTTAAAAATACTTGTGGGGGGAGGAATTGAGTGCTGATTTGAAATATAAAATTTATCGATTTCTATCCGTACATTTTGTTTGTTCGAAATTATACAAGGTTGCGAATTGGTTGGGTGAGTCAATTCTCGGCTACTTCTCAACACCTGTCGATCTCCACGGCAGTCCGGTAAACATACGGATAGGTCCATTATCATTATCATTTTCCATCACATGATCAACAGGAATTTTGAGTTGTTATAAATCTGTTTTTCTTAAAATTTCATTTCACGCGTACAGCTTCTGTCAGACATTGTATTATTTATTTATTCTTTTTATCAATTCAAACATGGCAGAACCAGAATCCGCCCTCTCCGCTGCCATGCGCCTCCACCTCTCCCAGCGCTCCACCAAATCCTTCCTCCGCCGTCTCACCCTCGTCCCCCCCACCTCCACCGACTTCTCCTCCAACGACTTCCTCTCTCTCTCGCGCTCCCCATCCCTCTACTCCTCCTTCCTCTCGCACCTCTCCGCCTCCCCCCCGCGCCTCGGATCCGGCGGCTCCCGCCTCCTCGACGGCAACAGCGTCTACGCCGAGGCCCTCGAGCGCTCTCTCGCGGATTTCCACAATGCCCCCGCCGGATTGCTGTTTAATTCGGGCTTCGATGCGAATGCGGGGTTCTTTGCCTGTGTGCCCCAGGGGGTGGATGTGGTCGTGCATGACGAGTTGATCCATGCGAGTGTGCACGAGGGGATGCGGCTGTCTCGTGCCCGGAAATGCGTACCCTTCGCCCACAATTCCGTGGTTGATCTGGGGAGGGTGTTGGGGGAGCTGGTGGAGGGGGATGCGGCGTTGAGGGAGGGGAGGAGGAGTGTGTTCGTGGCCGTGGAGAGTTTGTACAGCATGGATGGTGATCTAGCGCCGCTTAAGCAGATTGTAGAGACGGTGGAGAGGGTGCTGCCGAGGGGGAATGGACATGTGGTGGTGGATGAGGCGCATTCGACGGGGATTTATGGGAGGGAGGGAAGAGGGGTGGTGTGTAGTTTGGGATTGGAGGGGAGGGTGTATGCGAGGCTGCATACATTTGGGAAGGCGTTGGCTTGTAATGGAGGTATGTGGTCTTGTTTTCCCTTACGGATAGTGTTAGAGCTGACTGGAAAAAGCGATATTTCTCTGCGACAAGTTGACGAGGGAGTATCTGATTAATTATGCACGGCCGTTGATATACACGACTTTCATGAGTTTTCCGTCGCTGGTGGCTATAAGGACGGTTTATGAGCTCATGATGGGAGGTGGGACTGTGGAGGTACGTTATCCCTATTGTTTCTACAATTCGAGTCTTAACTAAATAATGCCAAAGCCAGCAGCTCACCTTTGGGCACTTGTCGCACACCTCTATCGCCGATTAGAGACTCTTGAACTTGGGGAAGCAGAACCCAGCCTGTTACGGATCCCAGCGGAATGCCCCGAGTCCCCGATCTTCTCTATCCTCAGCTCACAGCCGAGAAGTTTGTCGAAAGCTTGTCAAGACGCTGGGTTTGTGGTGAGAGCAATTGTTCCTCCGACTGTGCCGGAGGGCGGGCAGCGAGTTAGGGTTTGTTTGCATGCTGGTAACAGTTTCGAGGAGGTTGATCGATTGGTGACGACAATGGGAGAGTGGGTGCGTAAAACGAAGGGCATAGAAGGTGGAGATTCAAGAGTTGAAGTAAAAAGGTCACGATTGTAGAGCTTAGATCGATTCATAGATTTTATTTGTAGATAAGCCACGGACACGTAGCATCATAAGTCTGGACTATAGCTCTCGAGACTCGACCTGTACGAAATCCTATCAACTACTCCATCACCTGCTCTCCAGGTCCTGTTGTGTCTTCTCCTCTATTCCCCGCTGCATGGGCGCCGAAGCATCCGCCTGCAGTCCCGTCTGGAAGCTCTGCATAGGTTGCAGTCCCCACTTCTCAAAAATCCTCTTATCCTCATCCCACCCATTGCACGCAGTCGTCAGCATCTTCTCGCCCGTGAAAACCGCGTTCGCACCAGCCATGAAACACAGGATCTGCTGCTCCTCCGACAACGTGGTGCGTCCGGCCGCGAGTCGAATGATCGTTCTGGGCATGAGGAGTCGCGCCGTCGCGATCGTTCTAAGGGTTGTGTCGAAGGGCGACTGCTTGTTGTCGCCGAGCGGCGTGCCTTTGATCGGCACGAGCGTATTGACAGGAAAGGATTCCGGGTGCGAAGGCAGTGTCGCAACCGTGTACAGTAGCCCCACATGATCACTGGCCTTCTCTCCCAAGCCAAGAATCCCACCCGTACACACGCTCAACCCGGCATCACTCGCATTCTGGATCGTCTGGAGACGCTCGTCGTATGAGCGCGTCGTGATGACCGACGGATAGAACTCCCTCGACGTATCGACATTATGATTATAGGCCGTCAGCCCCGCCTCCTTCAGCTCCTTCGCCTGCTCCAGATCGATCATGCCCAGTGTGACGCACGACTCCATGCCCAGCGCTTTCACGCCCTTGACCATCTCCTTAATATTGCGCAGGTTCGTCTTGCGGCCCCGCATATCCCTCCAGGCGGCGCCCATGCAGAAGCGCGTACTGCCGTTCTCCTTCGCGATCCGCGCCGCCTCGAGCACGGAGTCAACGCCGACCATCTTAGTTGCTTTCAGGCCCGTGTTGTGGCGCGAGGACTGTGCGCAGTAGGAGCAATCCTCGCTGCAGCCGCCGGTCTTAATGTTTATCAAGGTGCACATCTGGATGGAGGTGGGGTTGTGGAATTTTTGATGGACCGTTCCCTGTGTCGTTTGTGTTTAGCAATTAAGGAGGGCGCTTCCGTAGAGTAGATGGACCTACAGCTGCGTAAGCCAGTTTCATCAATGGCGTATCGTAGATCTCCTTGATTTCTGTCTTTGTCCAGTCATGACGAGGAGCGCTGGCGGCGAGTGCCCTCTCGAAAGTCGAGGCGACCGGAGCTGTCTGGAGGATAGGGAGGCCGTCCGAGATGGTCCCATAGGATCGTTGAGCAATCCATTGCAATTTGCCATGTTGCAGCAGAATTCTGCAGCGAGCTACGTGGGAAGGAACGCGAATACAAGACATCGTGAATGTTGGTGATTGAAGAGTGCTCGAGTCACCCAATTGGAACAAGATGTTTATCAGTCTTGTCAGCCACGATAAGTACTCGGCCACCGTACAGAGGGACAGAGGGAAAGACGGTATACCCGAGGTGGGCTATGGGGAGGGGACAGTCTACATCATGCATGTTATGCACAACATCGATATCCCGGAAGAATATCATAATATCAGAGAACCGAGAGGATTGCACGTGCCCTCGGGGTTGTCCATACAAGGTTCATTGCAGATCGAGACGCAAGAGATGAGAAATGTTGATCGGGGTGGAGATGTTGATCGGGGCGCGGAGATGTTGAGTTGTTGAGTCAACTGTTGTAATTTTCTAAGGGGTGAAGCTGAGGGGACAGCTCCCCTCCCCGCGAATAGCCGTTTGTGGTGGGGGTTTCATGTTAAGCCGCATGTGATATCACCATTCGTGCACTGGCCGTTTATTTTACCGGCTACAGCAACAGTTGCAATACGAGTTGTAATATGACAAAGAGGATTGGAAACAGATTCCACGCGTATTGTTTTGAGAACAAGACAATCGCGTCGATTTTGGTCCACTGAGGATTTCGCAATTACATACCTAGGTACCGAGGTACAATGCGGGCCGCCTTTTCTATTCTCCGTTGATCAGGGTCTTCAACGGCGCCTAGCATCACCGCGCCATGTCCGATGTGAGTAGTCATGTGATGTCCACGAGGAGAGGAGGATATACCAGATACTATGATCGATTCACGGAGTACACCCATTACTCCTATCAGTCTGAAGAAACTCAGTCTTGATAAGCCTACAACTTCTAAATTAAGTCTACTCTCCTCATACTTCAAGTCTCATGGATTCATCTTCAAAGTCGATTTGATATCACAGATCAATGAGCTCATACCAAAGCCGCAGCAAGAGGAGGCACAGCAGCGAGAGCAACGTAGTAAGAATACATTGCGTTGCGCAACTACATAAAGAAGGCACAACGAGAAGCTACGAGCAAAAGGGGAGGGGAGATTGTGTGGGATTCAATTGCTGGAGCCTCGGGTGCTAATATCAACGAAGTATGAGAACGGACCGTGAGAACCAGTCTCACACTCGGACCGAGGATGGTTCGGTTTAACGGTCCACACCACCGCCCGTAAAACAGTATGTAGTTAGCAGAGTAGTCAAACCTCGATGAATATGCAATTTCAATATACATTATCGTGATATGTACCGCTACGCTTCGTCGAATGCTATATGTAGAAAATAGTCACCAAATAAGAGCGCGGAATCATAGGAAAAGGATGAATTAATTAATTAATACTATCTAAACTATGGAATGCTATTTAAATATGATACGGCGTTTGTATGAGGGTTAAGAACCCGCATGCATTGTGCCGTCGTCTCCATGAAACTCTCATATTTTCACGGAGATCGCTGTCACCATCTAGGTGACGATTCCTTCTAACATATGTACGTACTGCACCTCTGATCTGCAAAGATTCCAATACTAGTTGCTTAAAGTTCGGGCATCGCAAACACATTGGCTAAATTAAGAAGAGTCCTGGATCGATTATAAAGGAGTGGAGTCGGTCAACTTTGGCAAGACCTTTGAGGATGAGAAAGACCGGGAGGAGCAAAAGCTCTTAAGTCAAGTCTTAGACGTGCATTTCGAGCGAGACTCGCATTTCCAAGTTCATCCCGAAAAATCTACAGTCACATTAGCATCGCTATAAAAGTTCAGGTCCTGTACCGTGCTCACCATTTCCGTATTTCGTGCTCTGTTGTTTGAATCCGTGACTTTGACCTCCATTGCAGGCCATAGGGGGAACTTGGAGGCATATACAAGCTGAACATGGCCCAGTACTTGTCGCCGCATCGCATTCGACCGTTCCCTGTCGACATCTCTCATATGCCAGCATTATTAAAGATAATTAGCGACAAGTCCTCTCCAACCTGTATCTCACAACTAACCTTTTCGCCCCTCGAATTCCAGCTTCTTGACGTTTCTGCCGTCATTTTCATACTCGCTGTCGTATTTAATACCATTTTCGGCCATCGTCTCATCATCTTGCTCCTCTTTCCCATTTGGTGAGGCAAGAGAGGTATTGGAAATATAACTTTTCGAACATTTGACCCCTGTCTTCCGTTTGAATTCCTTAAGCCAGCTGCTGTTGCTCGTGATTTTTAGAAGGCTTTTGTCATCAGCAGCTGTAGCAGCGAACAATCGCGCCTTCTCTTTGATTTCAGAGTCTGTTAATGATATGCCTTGTTCGTCTGCATTCCGAGCCCAATTTTTTAATGCTCGTTCGATACAGGGCTAGCCAACTTTAGCAAGCTTCGCAGAACAGCTCCAATGATGTCCCTTCTTACCTAATATTTTCGATATAGTGCTAAAGATTAGAACTTAACAAAGCCGAAATCTGATGACGTCGACAGATGTCAAACCTTCTTTCACAACCAAATTTCTCAAGAACAAAGTTAGTGTGGAATAGAATGAGACTTGATTCTTGCCCTGACTTACTTGCTATCTTGGGTTGCTCTCGGGTTGTCCTGATGATATTGCCCTATTTCCTTCCGGTCATCACTTGTCAGGGTTTTGCGCTTTGTTAGAGACAGAACCGCTTGCTGATGGATATATGGTAGATACTGCGCCATATACATGTATGGTCCAACAGCTAAATCGTATGGTATAGGTATGTCTCTCATTTCAACCATGTCATACGAGCTCTGCGCATAGTTCCTGGCTGTTGCTGAATTGTACAAGAGAGCAGCAGATGCAGAGGATAATATTGCGAGGTCTGAGCTGGGTGCTTGGGAACACAAAAGGGAGGAGCAAAGCGTTGGAGGAAATGCGTACCCTTCATCAAAATATTGTATCATTGAGCACAAAGGGTGATAGGTGTTGCTATGCATGCAGCGCGGGGTCTGGAATAACCATTGAACTTATCACGCGACTAGTTAAGTAGTCGATTTCGACGTGTTGCAACAATTGGTCTTCCAGAATCCAGATACATTTGGTTTTTCGCTGCTGATTTCGTGAGTCGAGGGCCTCTTGGTACTGACGTTGCGGCTGAGTCATGTAGGGTGAAGCCGTCAATGCTGGAACGATCCGCACAGTATGCAGCCGCCCCGCGAAGTTGATCTGGTCGGGTACGCGCGTGGTGACTCTGCAAGAATGACGGAAAGCCCGCGCGCAAGTTGGCATGCAAGTTCGCCTGGCATGACGCAGATAACGTCGCCGAGACGAGTACTTCGTAAGAGCAAGATCGCATATTGCTTTTGCAATTGGATCACTTTTTCGACATCTGCACGCACCAGGATCACAGCATTGGCAGGCTGCAAAGCACCTGCTTCGATACATCAAAGGGACGATTAAGTTTCGACCACGATACGATAATGTTGACGAGAACAATCTATTCCTGCACAGTGATGCAGAGTACGCTGGATCTGAGACTCGCAAATCGACAACTGGATATGTGACAATAGCGGCCGGTACTCAGCAACACGGGGTGTTCCATTGACATCTCATCCCACTTGACGCTAAATATAGAGGCCGAACTTCGCGTGTTTCCCTACGCCATCCCGTCGTCCCAACAACAACAAAAATCTCAGGACAGAAGACGGATGGCCATGGATGGACGCGATGGCACAGAGTACGGTGCTCGACTCGTGAGGGAACATGGCAGGCTCTGCTGGCGGGGCTTAGCACTGGTTGGGTTGGGAATCCCTACACCGCCTGGAAACCAGCAACATCTGGACATTCGGGTTGCCTGAACAGAGAGTTGGCTGCCGACATGGGGACGTGTATTCATCCATAATACGATCCCCTGCCGAACTGAAAGATTATTGGCCAAGCCGCGCGGTATGCAATATGCATGAACTACAGTGACAGTTATGCGCACATGCAGATCAGATCAGATTGCATTTGAGCTGGAGAGCTGATGAGCGGAGCCTCGTGAAAAATCACACTTCACAGCGCAGAATCTTGAAGCTGCTTCAAAACGAGCCACTGCTTAACAGTTAATATGGACTTCGGCAGTTCCAACGGTGATCGCGAACGGACGCAGTACCAAGAGGTTATGGACGATTCCGAAACCCAGAATGACCACAAACTGCGCTCTAAGTTGAAAAGTCTACACGACGCAGTCCGCAACAGAGATGAAGATACCGTGCGTCGTCTGCTAGACCAAGGTGTGAGCTTAAGAACAAAAACTTCCGACGGGCAAACTCCGCTTCATTTGGCAGTCAATAATGACAATAAGTCAATGGCACAACTCCTTCTCCAGAGAGGGGCAGATGCTGAAGCAGCTGATGAAAATGGACGAAAGGCGTTGTATGCAATGACAGAGTCTGACAACCTCGCCTTTGTCCAGCTTCTATTGCATTTCGGCGCCAATGTTGAGTCTTTCAATTTGGAAACCGAGCGTACAGCATTCTTTCAGGCTGCCGAGATGCGACATATAGCGGTGGCTGAAGTTCTCCTGAAAAATAGGGCGGATATCGACACAAAAACTCCCAATGGACATACTCCACTATTCAGTGCCGTGATTCGTGGCGACCTAAAGATCGCCAAGTTTTTATTGCGGCATGGAGCAAGTAAGAAGATACAAGATGAAGATGGTCAAACGATGGAGGACTTCGCAACCAAAAATATTGCCATGATGAATTTGCTTCACTCCCCCCAATTGGTTCAAGGCCCGTCGATTACAAATCCGAAGGAAAATCCAGAGCTTCCTTTTACTGCGCCGTCCCTTCCAGTTGATCAGGTCGACAAATTGAATGCCTGTCATGGTTTCCAAGCCACCATAGTCGATTTTTTTAAAGGAGAGAACGAGCAAAGAATTGAGGTATGGTCATCAATGTACGAAATTCTCTATGGAAAGGGGCCGGAATCGATCATGGCTTCGGCAAAACGAACAGAGATGAGTGAGCAGGAACCTCGTTTCAGATGGTATCATCTGCCTGCAAATAATGTATGGTTTCCCCTGTGTATTCTAATTCATGACATGGCTCTGATTTTATTCTAGATGGAATGGGTTGAGGTACGGGCATTGACTTTTGTACTCATCATCATCCCTTGAAAAAGTAAAAATGTAATCAAATTCAGTTCCTGATACTCAAACAGACATTAGTGAGCCGGCATTTTCGAGAACGCAAATTAGGAGCAGTGAACTTGGGCCAGCAGTATCGAGCCCCCACAACTTATTCTTCATTTATGAGGCCACGATGTGAAATTGTCAATGTAAGGTTCTTTTATCCAGACTTTGACATTAATGCTAACTGACTATGGAGTCAAATCCAAATTCCTCCTCCGGGAAGAATAAGCCAGTGGATCAAATCATGCTATTTGTATGCCACAAAATCAAGATTCAAGAACTGTGAAGCTGACTTGTTTACATATCCCGTTCCTCCACTTTGAAACCTACCGTGGATATCAAAGGATGACCCAGACGATAATGCAAGGAAGGCAACCGCCGCCTAGTGTTCCGTATCCATCTAGTCCATCCAAAAAAAGAGTCACAAAGAAACCTCCACCTTCCCTAGTTGTGGTGGAATCTTCTGAGCCTGATGAGGATGGGTCTTCTGAAGACGATCGAGAAGAGCCTTCTGAAGGCGATGGAGAGCTTTCTACCTTCAAAAGGATCTTGCGCAGAACCCAGAAGTTGCGGTCAACTTTCCGAGATCTCAAAGGGAATGTGCGATTAAAATCAGATAATACGGGAGACCTAGTGGACAGTCTGGACCTAGAAAAAGGTGCAGGAACAGGAGACCATGAGGGCGGTTTTTCTAATGCGACAACAAATATTGAACCACGAAACGATGGGTTAAAGCGATCAGGCACTCTTCGAGACGAAAAGAACACTGACTTCGATGGAGCAATGGAGACTGTGCCGACTCCCCCTGAGATCAACGAAGTAAGCTCCAACTTGGAGAATATTGATGAAGGTAAACGTGAAAATTCAACAAAGACTAGATCCATAGAAGAGCGGGAATCTGTAAAAGATAGGAAAACCGACGATATGGGAACATCTCTAGCCCCAAAATCTGGCCCAGTAGCCGAGGATACACAAACTTTGCCATATCAACAGCCGGAATCTCAAATGCAGGAGCCCCAAGTTATTTCACTCCTCAATGTCCCATTGGCTATGGAACAATCGACACCCGTAGCTGCGGGTAGCGGAGATGTGAACTCCAATCAGCATGTATCTGATGCAGGTGAGGGACAACAAAACAACGAAAGACGTTCCAGGAGCAGCAAAGGAAAAGAGACCCTCAATGATATTAGGGAGGAGAAACTCGGAGATTCTACCTCAAAAGCGGGTGCGGCTACAGAACAAGAGAGCACATCTAGGCCTCGAAAGGTTCGGATACCATTAGGAAAGCTTAATGAGTATCTAGTCAAGGGATATTTGTCGCCAAACAACCCAGTGAATTCTCCTCTGCAGCTAAGACGATCACTTGATCAATACTTTTACACTCATCTCACAAGCACATCTCAGAGAGACAGCGATCAAGTGGTCTATCGATACACGAGAGACAATTCGCCGGAACCTAAGATCTTCATGGTTGACCAACTGTGGCTTTGGATATTCAATGACGGTACTCATCTTCTTTACGTAGTTGACGAAGCGCTGACTGAGTCTTAGATACCATTATAAGTTGCTGTCCGCAGCGATGGGACATATGGTCTAGCAACCATACTCATTTGACCGGCCCTCCGCTTCCGCCTTTCCCTACACGTGGACCGCCACCTGGTTTAATAAACAACCGGGCAGGGCCACCTCCGTCTCCACCTGGGGCAACCCTTCACAGTAAGAGTAAAACTAAAAGCAAGAAAGAAAGTGGATCTGTGTTGGGGTGGATGACAGGTATACCGTCGTCGAAGGTATCAACGTCCCGGAAAGTAAAAGCTGGTAAAGGGGTAGCATTTTTGATCGACGGTCCCCCTAACTTCGCGCCTTCGGATGGTGCGGATACCCGACCTTCTTCTATAGAGGAGAGGAAGAAACGGTTGGCGCTTCTCGAACAGGATCCTTTGAATGTCCACCAAATGATACTCAAGCATTTACAAGGAGAAGCGCGAGCGCCTATTATATCAGTCTACGACTTGGCAAATTTCATTACAGACACCTGTATAAATTTATTTGATCCATATCAGGCTCCAGATGAGTTTCAGTTCTTTGACTTCTTTGAGCGCTCCATTGGGGATGTAGTAAGCAGGCTGATAATGATCGAAGGTTGGACCACACTAATGGAGTGCAGAGTGATAGGGAAGCACAATGCTTCCAGCAATTTGCGGATAGTCTGGTTAATGGAAGACCTGATCGAGCCCTCGACTTTAGTATCACGACAGAAACAACACTGATGGTTCAGATAAAAGATATCCGTGATGAGCTCGAAATCTTACAGATGGTCTTAAGCGACCAACGGCAACCTATAAGAGAGTTTGCTCGGATCATAGCCAAAAGACAGAAAAGAATTGAGAAAGTTGATATGGAAAAAGGGGAATCGTCATCAGCACGGAACACCGTGCTTGAGAGCCATTTGTATCGGATTGAGAAGATGGTAAGACGGGCAGAAAAGACCTACGACGCAGTAAGACTACCAGAGCCATTTCACGTTTCGTACTAAAATCATCAGCTTCATCACCTTTTGGATCTGAAGCAGAAACAGGCCAATGTATCAGAGGCATTTTCCGCTCGCAAGCAAGCGGAATATACTTCAGACCAAGCCAAATCTGCGGCTGCTTATGCGAAAGACCAAGCCGAACAAGCAAGACTTGCTCGGCAGCAGTCAGAGGAAACCGCTCGGCAGGGAAGAACGGTTATGCTCTTTACTGTGGTCACAATTATATTCGTGAGTGCCTCATCCGCCGCCAATGAATAGAAACTAAGAAGAATAGCTTCCGCTATCATTTATAGCTGCCTTCTTTGCAATTAACATTGATGCGTTCTCTGTCAACGACAACGGGAAGCTTCCTATGGGCTATGTGTTGAAATATATGTGTGCGTATCATCTCAACCTCAGATAAAAAGACATTTAGTGTGGGCCATAGTCACTAATATTGCAACAGTGAGCATCTCTGGGGCCGTGTCTATTCCTTTCATCCTCGTCGCATTCAACCAAGATAGAATTTCAGCATGGGTAAAACGACAAAAAATGAGATCCATTATTTGGCTTTCGTTTCTCGTTCTGATAGTGGCAATACTCCTTTCGATTATCTGGACAAAGAGACTGGCGTCTGGCATGAAGGCTGCTGTGACGGTAGCAGTCGTTTTGTTAATTGTTGCGGGGGCCATTTCGCGTTTCATATACCAGGTAATTACTGGGACTGTTGGACAGTTCGCCGCAAGTAGTGAGGGATCTGGGTCTGTCACGAGCATATGATTAGAACGGGATCACGGAGATCCGCCACTATCCAAAGGGAGATCTCTATACAGTTATTGCTAGAACTGAATGCAATAGAATGAAGTGGTTGATTGATTAATTGAATTAAAAGTCACTAATCTGGGAAAGGGCTCTCAAGTGTAGAGAGCCTGAGACAAAGGCTCAAACGCCCGTGTGAATGCATAGAATCTCCCATGCATGCGCATGGAGATTCTCATGGATTCTCTAAACCGAGAATCCCCGGTACAGGCACTTAACCCAAATCCTTTATTCAACAATATCATGCATGGACGCATACATCAGCAGTTTGAGTCTTTATCACAGCAATATATGTCAGAGAATAGATGGCCCCTAGCATTTTAGATAGATCAGCCAATTATAGTTTCATTTCTTCCCCTGCTACTCCATACTATTTCTACAGAAAAGATCTTCGGAACTATCAATTCTGTTATATCACTCTTCCAATTGTTGCATCAAAAGCCTGATACTCAAAATCATGATAAGAAGCGCTATGGCAGCAAGGAGTTCCAGAAGTACGGCACCCCACCCCAAAATCATCGCGACAGTCCCAACGTGACTTTCGACAGTTTCGTATGAGAGACTCTGTGCTAACACTCCAGCTGTAGAACTCGATATATGCTGTCCATATGCTGAAATAAAAGTGAGGATTGAAGCAACTGTCACAACCGCCAGAGCAGCATTCGTGATTGACTTCGAAGGAAAGGGCTTGACCTCCTGTTCACTGCCATCCTCATCTTCTTCTGTGTGCCAGCTAGGAAACGTGAAAAGTAACAAAAGGCAGATAAATTCGAGTGGGATAGATGTGAATCTAGAGCGCAATTAGCAGTTATTTTTGAGGGGCTGTGGTGGTCGTCTACATCAATCCGTCGAAGATAAGCTGGCTCTTGAAGTTTTTGGCAATCCAAATCAGGTTCAAGGGATCGCCATCCGTGCGACTGTCTTTGACAGCATTTGCCAGCGTCTCTGCACTTGGAGCGCAAACCCACAACCCCGAAGATTCTTTCATGCATAATCCCAAGTACCCAGCCCGGACTTCCACGGATGCAGGAGCGTTGGTGCCAACCAGACTTGCAAATGTAATTGACACATTTGGATTGACTTGTGTCTGATCATTCTGAGGCGGAGAGGATATGTTCGTAGCATATGAAAGTGACAGAAGATACACGTTACTGAGACTACTGGCCGTACAACCCGCGACGAGAATGGCTACGACGAAAGGATCAACTCAACCCAACTTACATTCCTCTCAACAAGGGAGAGGACTCACACGAGAAAATGATTGAAATTATAATAGTTATCATTATAATATGGTGGTACCCAATGTACTGATAGAATCCTATTTCAGGCGGTCTACCGTTAGCTAGTCTTTTAATCACATAATCTGGCGAACTATACCCACCTTCACAAGCGCTTAAAGCCATGTTGGCTTTGTTCCTTTCAGTTGCTCGTTTTCTGAAGTATATAATAATATCTGAATTGTCTGAATAGCAGGACTTTGATATAACGTCAAAAAATGGGACAAAAGATGAGAGCGTTTCGGGGGTTTTTTCCCTTTTTTTTTTGCAGCTAAGAGGAGGTTTAAAACATGATCAAGGTGAGTTGAGTTGTGTGAGCCCATCCTTACTAGCTCATCAAGCTGCAATGCAATGCGATGTAGAAATCAATATCACAGGACAACCAGCACACATGGACATGGGACATGGGACGAATGAGAATGATTCAAGCGTGATAATTGTGCATAGCCAATGGCCGTGCTTTACTACCCGCTCGAATGCATCTATCGCAGGGACTCGACAAACACCCCTGCGGAAATCCTTATTCGTAGATTCTCAGTAAGGTTTCGGAAATCCGCCAGTAGAAATCTACCAATGGAAATTTATTAATAAAGATTCTCAGGGGTCTTTCCGAAAAATTCTTTGGCTCTGATAGAAATCTACTAAGAAAAAATCTATTGATAATTCGCAGAAATTCGCAGAAAGCAGTCTTCATTCTACCTAGTTGTTAGTGTTACGACGCACCCCGTTACTGTAGAAACAAAATATGAGAATAGATTGATCATCTAAAATACTATGGACCATCTATGCTCTAATATAGATGGCAGTGACAAAGGCTTCAAATGGCCCATGGATCCATGCTTGGAATCATCCATGCATGGACAAACCTTCGGTGCATATTCTAGGCACTGTCACGGTCACGCAGAGCAAGTCATGCGGATCTAAAGTGCTAGATTCAATCTAAAGACAAGAAGGAAAAGAGGAAAAGGAAAGAAGGAAACAAAAGATCTATATACAGGTAGGGCTCTGGCGCACAAGCGCACAACCAACTAGCAAAGTCATATGACTAATCCTACAACGCGCAACACATGAAGTGAAGCCTTGATATTCGTGACAGGCACCATCCTTTCCTTCCAACAGTTACTAGGCATGTGATGAATTATAAGGGAGCAGAAGAGATCATCAATCCTGAAATAATCCTTTGGCACGATGTCTCTATATAAGTTGTAAATAGATGTTGAACAAAGGATTTGGGAATTAGGTTAGGTGCATGGAGGCACCTGGGATTCTCAGTTTAGAGAATCATCTGAGAATCTGTGAGCCAGTCGATGAGATATCTAATCTAATCGTATGTCCCGACGATTAGATCGTGTCACGTGGCTTTACCAAAAGCCTGGACCCTGGACTTGGTTCAGGTACGCTAAGCCTAATAAATTAGTCCCTTCGAGAACCCACCAAAGTCGGGATTTACACTTGCACTACATACACTTGTAAACTGTCCTTGGAACCTTGGAATTCCAGTGTAATTACTGTTAGATGGGGAGTTGCTGCAAAGAAAGCCACAACCCAGCGACATACTGTGTAATTTACCAGTCCACCATGGCAGGCCACAACTCCTATGTTGCGTACAAACGAGACACCAAGCACCTACTCTACTGGATGCTTCACGCCTCCAATCGCATCATAGAGTCTTCAACTTCCCTCTCAGTGTCGGATACACCAATAACTGTGAATACAACTGGCCAGGTTCCGTTGTCCGCTCTCGTGCCTATCTCCAAGCTCATCGCGGCGCATATCAGTCCCATTCCATCGACCATTTACCACCTGTTTCAGTCGGTCATAGCTGTAAGGTCAGCTACTCATAAAGCATTTCAGCAGATCGTCACCAAAACGCCGGATCCAGAGACCGAGCAGAGCAATGCTTCTCACAGATACTTCATTGATCGTCTAACTGAGGCCTTTGAAGCCCTGGGAGGCAAGGTATGGGCTTCAAGGCAGAAATCTGAGACCGGAAGACCCGCCGAAGAGGACGTCGACGAGGTCATATTCAAGAATAAATTTTCTGCTCTCGGTCTCGATGGTTCCGATGACGATGAGGGAGTAGAGGATGCAGTCAGAGGATCCGACGGTCCGGAGCGCCTTAGGAAGAAGCCTACGAGCAAAGGGAAAAAAGGCAAGCGAGGAAAGAGGGGGAAAGGACACCCGAAGTCAGCTGCCAAGGAGGCCAGCCTTGACGAAGTACCATTGGAGAGCTACCGTATCATCGAAGACGAAGATGGTCTCGTTACCGACTACCTGGTGGCAGTTTACTCTGTGGCCACGCAATGGATCGAGCTTCGAAATTATGTGCAAAGTCTTTGGCGCCAGGTCTCATATGGAGGCCTTAACAGCGCTGTTGCCGGGACTCTATCCAACATGGCCATTGCGATGGTTAAGCAAACAGAATCAGCAATTTTTGTTGACTTTCCCGGGCATGAATCCTACGAGACCGTCATGAATACCATCACGCGTGGAGACCCAGAGAAGGCCCAAGGCATGTTTCACATGAGCCTACACCAGATCCAACCTGGCGGCAAGGTCGCTGAAAAGGTTCAGGAAGCGGATCTTGACATCAAAGAGCAATTTCTAATACACGCATATTGGGATCTTCTCGACTTCATAACGGATTTCCAGAAGAATCGCAGTGGCAAACCAACGAAGCGTATGCTGTCTGAAATTCGCGATTGGAATCCTAATTTCGACCTTCAACGAGCTAGCAAGGAAGAATGCCTCAAGTGGCGTCGGGCGTACACAATAAACTGGCTGTACGACCTGGTCAACCTTTTCTCATCTATCGTTGTCCAACGCAACACGATGAAAGGCGAAGGAATCGTCCTCGAAACGGTAGATTGGTCTATAAACGGACCATGGAATCAACACCGACGACTATTCGGCTTAAATGAGTTCGCTGGTGATATCACTTCTCTTGCAATGCAGAAGTCTGGTACAGACATTCGACAAAAAATCCGTCCTCATCATGTCTTCCAGATCCAGTGCATCGTTGATTCTCTTACAGCCTCCAAGGGTTGGTCGATTAATACTCTTCAAGGTCACCTTCTTAGTCCACCTGCGTCAGGGTTCCGTCCAAGGCGAGATGTCGATCTCTTCATGGATCGCGAAAATGAGAGAATTGGTCATGGATATTGCAGTGCGGTTGATATCTTGACCCAGCTTTTCGAGAAAGATGCTATGCTGCACGGAGATCCAAATCGGCATGAGCAGCAGTCCGAAATGCTACGAGAGCTTCGCGATGACTTTGTGGATTTCCTTGGGGAATCTAAGTATATGCATGGCCTGAAAACTATTCCCCCGTCTCGCTTCTCCAGCAGCAATTCGAACGGCCTCTGGGAGTATTCTCCATTCCTCTGCGGTGTTGGTTTGATGGAAGCACTGGAGCTTGCGTACGGTATGAACTTCTTGATATGGGACAGAATGCCAGAGCCAATGTGTATCATACATCTTCATAATATGTTGGTACGGAAGGGCTATATCAGCAAGGAAATCGGACTATATGCGTCCCTGCAAGAGCTCTTCGCTACTGCATTTTTCGCCAATGGCGAAGTCCCCATCTCTGACTTTAGCAGAGCTTTTGCTGCAGTGTGCAGCGAGACCGGTTCTCGTCGCGTGACCTTCCAAAGGCGGGCTCTTGGCCGGTCCGCTGCCCGCACGGCAGTAGACCTCCATGGGCTGTTAAATCTGAACGTGAATCGTTTCTTCAAGCAGAAGCCGTTTCTCGGGCTCTATCGCGAGGCAGAATGGGTTCCAGAGCGCATTCCTGATGCAGAACTCCCCGCAATTTCGGCATTAGCTATGGCCCGCATTGGCCAGACGAAACAAGTAGTCGATGTAGCGACAGGTAAGAGAGTATTCGAGAATACGCCACTCGTCAGTCGTGCAAGATCTGCCGGAATAGATGATCAAACGATGTTGCAAATATCAGCACTTCTACAAGATTGTCGCGCTGATGAAAACCTTTTGGAATTGTTATCGGCTTCAATCTCTGAGGGTTATAAAATTTCGCCCTTGCCTGAATATAAACGCGGCGGCAGCGCAAGTAGCAAGGGTATGCCTGGCGGTCGCGACCTGTTGGAGATACTCAAACTTGACATTATCAATGATGTATCTGGCCAACAGCCGCTCTCTAGTCTCAACTACGTCTGCGTCACTGCGCTCTTCATGGGAGTCTTCCATGGGATTGAGGAGGAGTTAAAGCGCTTGCGCAACCCGCTGTGGATCCGTGCATATGAGCAGGACAGATCGATGATGCGAGAGAAAAGATTGTCACTTGCCGCACTGGCTCTTGCCGAAGAGGATGACGAATGTTTGGCGGTAATGGCTCGAGTTTTTCAGGAGCATAGGACTGGATTTATGCATCATATCTATTGGGAGGACTTAGATGGCCTTGACAAAGTGAAGTATAAGGATCCGTTGGATGACAATGAGCTCCGGGCTCCTTCGTGTACAGCGATGTAAACGACGAGCCTTGATAGGGACGGACTAGAGTGACCGAGAATGGCTTAATCCATTCCAACAATACAAGTTTCGCTTCACATAAATTCGGGCAATGTGACGAAAGCCGCATGGACGCCAACCCTGCCCCCTCTATCCTTGGGCGTGCCAGCACTACATGAACTATTGACTTCGGATACAGAAACAGGTGCTCCTCCTTGACATATCACACTCCGACAGATGTTACTCGCTAATCCACAAATCAAAATTTCCAAAGCGGGATCTAGCACCTTCTAGATGCCTTAATGTCCGTTACGCAGATGATTCACAGAATGATTCAGTTCTCACATTCAGTTCTTACATTCAGTTCTCACATTCATGCATGTCTCACTTCATACATAGAGAGAGTATTTAAGACTATACTCCTCGATATGGGTGCAGATGTCAACGGTGGCAAACACGGGAGCGCTCTCCAAGCAACAGCTTTAATAGGAAACAACTAACAAGCAGGTCGTCTCATGACAGTCACTTTCTAGCAGTCACTTTTTGACTAGGAAAATTCATGTTAATCACAAATGTGAGAACGGAAGTAAAAGTGACAATGCGAGAATAGCATGTAGAATTAAGTCTAGCTAATTATGTAGAAATCTATATATTTTATATGCATTCGCCTAAATAGACATCAGTAGGCATTAGTCAGCTATTGGACTAGAATACAGCTGAATACTCTGTGATGTGCATAGAGTGGGTGCGACATGCATGAAGTGAGAAATAAATGTGAGAACTAAATCATCACATCCATCTAGCGCAACAATTCTTAAGAGTAGAACGGGGTAGGACTAAGTAACTAGCAAAGACATAGTCTATTATAAAAATATAAAAGAGTTAGGAAAGCTCTTAGGAATAGAGGGAGGATGGTGGAATAAATAGGAGGAGTTGGAGTATGAAGCATAGCAAAATAGAGCAGGCTACACCATGTCACGGTCATGCAGAGCAAGTCATGCAGAGCTAAAGTGCTAGATTCAATCTAAAGAGAAAAGAAGGAAAAGAGGAAAGAAGAGAGAGAAGGAAAAGATCTATATACAAATAGGGCTCTAACACATAAGCGTGCAGCTAGCTATCGAACTGTACATGTGAATAGTACAACAACAATAGCAACACCTAAAGTGAAGCCTTCGATATTCGTAACACAAGTCCCGGACTATCACCCTCTTAAATGTGAACTATTTACCGCAAGCCACAGCAAATCTCCTGTCCACGGAACAGGTTAAGGGGATTGTTTAGACAATTGCAGATGGGATTATGCAAGGAAGGCTTAGAACGAAGCTCGTCTTTCATGCTACACATCTTAGAGGGTAGTATCGACTAAGAATTAAGGGTAGAGACGGACTAGTATTCATGGCTAGCTAGAGCTAAGACTAAGACTCTCATGATTCTTAAATGCTCTAGCACAGTCGCCTTGCCTATGTTAATCATGGAGTTCTCACGAAGATGCATTAAATCGTTAATGGCATCCTAAAGTTTAACCCTATTAACTCTAACTCCTCCTTCTGTAAGCCTTGTACTGTTGCAAAGCTTACACGCATAGTCTCTCGAAAACTAATGCCTCTTACAATGAGGAAGCTAGAGCTCGTCCACTTAGACATGGGAACGATGCCTATTGTGTTAGTAGGTGGCAGCAAATATTATGTCACATTCATAGACGATAAGACACGATACTGATGGACGCTTCTCATGACGAGAAAGAGCGATTTTAAGAATGTGTTCCATTCATGGAGACAGAGAGTTGAGATGGAGTCGCAGAGTAAGCTGCAAAGACTCCGCACTAATAACGGGGGAGAATATACTTCTCATTCATTTGTTAATTCTCTCACCTAGGCCGGAATTAAACACGAGAAAACCCTAGCATATACACTAGAAATGAACGGTGTCTTAGAGCGTCTTAATCGCACTCTTATTAAGGCTGCAAAGGCCATTCTCTATGAAGCTAAGCTTAACAATGCTTAGTAGGGGGAGGCGATTATGACAGTCACATATTTAAGAAATCTTGTGCTAACAGCGGCAGATCCTACAACTACTCCATTTAAGAATTAGAAAGGAGTAAGGCTAGACCTACGACACCTACGAATCTTTAGATCTAAATGCTAGGTCCATGTCCTAAAGCAGTTGAGAAAGAAGCTTAACGATTACGCGAAAAGGGGTATTTTTGTTAGATATGGGGATACCCGTTCTACCTACTAGGTTATAGTTAATGGGAAAGTCTCTCTCTATTGAGACGTGAGATTTAATGAGAATCTCGTCCTAAAGGCTCTCATGCTAATGCCGATTTAGGTTCTAAATCCTAATTATCTAAATAATGATAATGAGATTCTAGGGGGAGGAGATTTTAAGGGGTAAGGGCATGAAGACCACGAAGACTACGAAGATCATGAAGACTTTCATGACGCTAACAATGGCTAGGATTAGGATTAGGATGAGGATTAAGATGATCACTTCATAGATTAGAATGTCACGATGCGACAGAGAAAGGCGCCCTCCTATTTTAAACCTACAATCCTCAACCGCTTAAGAATAAGGAAGCCCTCAAGAAGAGCTTAAGAAGCTCTTAATTCTCAATTTAATTTAACTCTTAACTATCCCTCCTTTTTCACAGCAAACGATATCCCTATTAGCGCAAAACAGGCACTGTCTATTCCTATATAGAAAGCAGTGATGGACAAAGAAATGTCATCGATTTATGAGAATAAAACCTAGAAGCTAGTTAAGGATATAGGACAGAGAACAGTGGGCACTCAATGGGTATTTACACGAAAGCAAAACGGACTATATAAGGCCTAGCTCGTTGCGAAGGGATACACTTAACGAAAGGGTCATGATTATGATGAGACTTTTACTCCTATGGCGAAGATACAGACATTCCGCCTCCTCTCTCTCTTACTTTTCAAATGGGCTAGGAAATTCACTAAATGGATGTTATTACAGCTTTTCTTAACGGAATACTTAAAGAGGAGGTATACATGGAACTACTAGAGGGATATGAGAAAGTAGGCTAGATTGTCCAACTGCTGCGAAGTCTCTATAGGCTTAAGCAATCCCTACGGAGATGGTATTTAGAATTGAATAGCTTTCTCATTTAAGTAGGATTTGTCCGTTCCCTTACTAACGAGGCTCTCTATATGAGAAAGAACATCTAGATCCTAGTCTACGTTAATGATTTGTTCATCACTAGGCTGCCTCTGCAAATAGCAGAAGCAAAAGACAAGCTCTTAGCTAGATTTAAGATGAAGGATCTTAGCCCGTTATCACTTTTCCTTAGGATGGAAGTTATACGCAAAAGGGGCTCTGTCTTCTTATCTTAATCTTAATATCTTATGCGGATCCTTAAGGAATTTAGCATGGCTGACTGCAATCTAGTTGCAACCCCTTTTCCACACGGAATACAGCTCCTATCTTTGCCTATTAATGATGACAATAGGCTAATTAGTATTTAAGATTATGAGGGCTACGGTAGGCTTGTTAGATCTTTGCTATATGCTTTAACACATACACGACTAGATATAGCCTTTGCTGTTAGCTCGCTCTCTTAACATTTGCATGCACTAGGATCTTAACACTAGTAGGCTGCAAAGCACCTGCTTCGCTATATTAAAGGCACTGTGAACTACGGTCTACAATATACGAATACAGATGATGTAGACAACGACCTATTCCTACACTGCGATGTAGACTATGCTGGTTCTAAAACTCAGAAGTCTATAACTGGATATGTGACAATAGCAGCTAGTGCCACTGTCACCTAGGCTTCTGTTCTTTAAAAAAACTGTCGCCTAAAGCACTATGGAGGCTGAATATGTGGCCTTAGCAGAAGCTGTTAAAGAGGCCCTCTGGATTACTAAGCTTGCCTAAGAGCTAGCTGCTGTTTAGGGGAAGGAATTGCCTAGCATGCCAACCAGCCCACCAATCATTTGCTCTAACAATGAGGCTGCTCTCATATTAGCTAAGAATCCTAAGCGGCACTAAAAGGTAAAGCATATCGACATCAAATATCATTTCATTAGAGATGAATATGAGGCCGGCCGCATATGGTTGCAGAGAGTTGCAATAGGTGAGAATAGGGCTGATATTCTCACTAAACCACTCTTAAAACAGATGCACTAACTTGCGTGCAAGAAACTTAGATTGGGGGACCCTTAAGCCCCCTACTTTAAAACTATCTACTCTATTTTACTGTCGACTTTTCTATCTACTCTATGGGCATCATTAGATCACGGTTCTAACGATGTAGGGGAGTGTTGAATAGAGAGGGTGGTGCCTACGAGGCACTAGAGGATTCTCAGGAATATGAGAATCTGGAGGAATCTTCATATTATGCATGGATGGTTCCATGCATATTTCCATTAGCTCTTTGAGCCTTTGTCACAGCCACCTATATTAAGAGAAGGATGGTCCATATCATAGTTAGTTAATCAATCACTTTTTACTTCATCTATTCTACTGTGCTGCTCTACTTTTGATAGAGACACTTCATTTGTAAGTACGATTAGCCCTAACTAGGAGTGCCTTAGGGATATCTGTACCCTTTGTACTAATGTTAAGTTAGACAGACTGCAGTCTAAGCGGGTGAGCAGCTAGGAAAAATGGGCATTCAAGTTAAGGAGATCGCGATTGAGGTCAGCACGTTGAACAAAAACGTTGTTTCTCATCATAAAGGTATCGATCCCTCATGCATATGGAATATTCCTGCTAATGAAATATCAAGATCAAAAAAGTCAAGCTATCATCGAATGGCTGTCACCTTTGAACTTCTTTCCAAAACAGAATGACATGCTTCGCAGGCGACAAGATGGGACTGGAGAATGGCTCTTTAAGACCCCTGAATTTAAAGCATGGTTATCTAGGACAGAGAAGACACTATGGTGTTAGGGCTTACGTATATCTACCTTCCTTCCTAAGTAAGCCTATGCTAACTTGCGTCTAGCTGGGGCAGGCAAAACCATTCTTGCGTACTGTCACTAATCAAACGACGATACTTCATACTAATGGTTAGTAGATCAGCTATAATCGACAAACTCCAAAGACAATTTCCCTGTTCAAATGTTGGGTTAGCCTTCATATATTTCAACTACAAAGAGGGAGATAGCCAAACACTTGCAAATCTCATTACGAGCCTCGTTTAGCAGCTTGTTTAACGCAGCAGTTCTATCCCAGATGAAGTTCTGTTGAACACAGTATTGATGGACACTGTGGGCACGGAAGCAAAAGTGTAATAAAGCATGTAGAATAGAATCTAGCTAAACTATCAAATCTATCTACTATTTATATGCCTAAATGGGCGGTGCCTATTTAGGCATCAGTCGGCTATTAGACTAGAAGGTAGGTGAATACTCTGCTCTAGTGTTCAGTGAATGCATGATGTGAGACATGCAGATGTGAGAACTGAAACCCTTCAACACCCCCCCTTAATAGCTAACTCCGTAAATGTTAAAAAAAATTAAACAGTCTTAGTCCAATCCTTAAGGCTAAGTTGTTGGATAAATAGAGCATGCTTAACGGCTAGTAAAGGTTTCGTCATGCCGTTAGCCACCATTTAGGCCGTTAGTATATAGGATAATTGAATTGCTCTGTTCTCAACCTGCTAGCGTATGAAGTGATATTTAATATCAATATGCTTCGTGCGCTAATGGTATTCTAGGTTCTCAGCCAATGCTAGGCTACTTTAGTTGTCCCCATAAATGTGTGTAGGGACATGTTCCTTTCCATGGTATTGCAATTCCGTGAGGAGAGTCTAAAGCCATATAGCTTCTTTAGTGGCGTTTGTGAGGCTGTAGTATTTAGACTCTGTACTCGAGAGAGCTATTGTATGCTATCTTAAGGATTTCCATGTAATAGGAGCACTAAAGAGAAAGAAGACGTAGGCGGAGGTTGAACTCCGAGTCTTAGTATCCCTAGCCTAGTCTACATCTGAATAGCCCCAAAAAGCCCTGTGTGCGGTATGCCCATTGTAGGTAATTCCGAGATCCTAAGTGTGCTTAAGGTATTTAAGAACTCTCTTAGCGGCTCCTATATAGGCAGCGCTTAGGTTGGTGGCAAATCGAGAGAGGAGTGATATAGGAAAAGCTAGATCTAGTCTAGTCTATGTTATAGCATACATTAAAGAGCTAATAATGGATTAATATAGCCGTATATCCTTAGGGGTAGCTTGTCTAGTGTTTTTAATGAGAATCTTAAGAGCATTTGGTTCCATTAGCGTGCTCTTAGTGGCGGCGTTCTCTATGCTGAAGGTTTGTAAGACTTTGTTAATATAGGCAGCTTAAGTTAAATGGATCCTCTTATTTACTTAGTCTCTGAAAATTTGTACACTAAGGAATAGCTTGCATGGGCCTAAGTCTTTCATGTTAAACTTCATGCTTAATTAAGACTTAAGATTTAAGAGTTCTAAAGAAGATGGGCCAATGAGTAGGAAGTCGTTAACATAGGTGGCGACGTATATACGTAGGCCCTAATGAAAATAGATGCATTCATTAGAATGCAATGGGTGATAATTGAGCTTTAAGAGCTCAGCCCGTACGTCCCTAGCCTAAAGACGTGCGGATTGCTTTAATCCGTATAGCCCCTTTTTCAAGAGGTAGGCTAGGTCCCCCTTTTTAAATCTAAGGGGCATCTCAACCTAGACAACATCTGTAGCTTCTATATTAGACTGTAGAAAAGCTGTAACAGCGTCCATTTGATTGATTTCCATGTCTTCATGGGCTGCTAGAGTAAATAGGATTCGTATTGCCATTGATTTAGCAACAGATGCGAAGGTTTGTTCATAATTAACTCCGTATTCTTGCTTAAAACCCTTTGCAACCTAGCGAGCCTTATATTAAGTGATTTAGCCCTGCTCGTCTCTTTTGAGTGCATATACCCATTTGCCTCTAAGAACATGAATCCCCTTTAGAGGAATTAGCTCTGTCTAAGTGTCGTTTTAGACAAGAGATTAGTATTCGTCTTGCATTGCCTGTGTCACGGTCACGCAGAGCAGGTCATGCAGATCTAAAGTGCTAGATTCAATCTAAAGAGAAAAGAAGGAAAAGAGGAAAGAAGAGAGAGAAGGAAAGGATCTATATACAAATAGGGCTCTAGCACATAAGCGTGCAGCCAGCTAGTGAACTGTACACGTGAATAACACAACACACAAGCAACACATATAGTGAAGCCTTTGATATTCGTAACAGCCTGTATCCATTTCTCTAAATTAGGTCTAGCTAGTGCCCCCTTATAGGTTTAAGGGATTTAGGGATCCATTGTGATACTCGCAATGAACAGATTAATTTAAGTTGTAATAAACTCTTAGGTCTTTGCATTAAAATCAGCGTATTTAGCATTTGGATAGTTGTAGTTATCCTTAAGGCTTCCTTTAGCTTAGAGCCTCTTTTTGTTTAGATCTCCATCCCTGTTTCGTATAGGTCGTGATGATGCAGCCGTAGGGATGATGGTTAGCTTTTGTTGAGGCTTTCTTAATTGTGATAAGTAGTTAGGAGTGTTACGAATATCAAAGGCTTCACCTTATGTGTTGCTCTTGTTGTTGTGGTATTCACGTGTATAAGGTAGAAGTGTTCGCTAGCAAGGTAGCTAGCTGGGTGTGCGTTTGTGCACGAGAACCCCATCCTGTATATATAGATCTTTCCTTTCCTCTCTCTTTCCTCTTTTCCTTCTTTTCTCTCTAGATTGAATCTAGCACTTTAGATCCGCATGACCTGCTCTACGTGACCGTGACAAGGAGCTAAGTCCTAATCGTTAATGAGACCTTGATTTTCATCTTCGAATCCCCTAGGGATGCTCAACTGCTTATCATATTAAGCAGACTGTTGTCCCCTGTCCTCGTGGGCTCCATCTCCACCTTAAGTATCTTTTTAATCATTATGAGCAGCAGCCCCCCTAGCGTGGGTGTCTTTAATTAAATCGTCGAATTGAACTTCGATATTAGGTGCATCGTTCTCATTAAAGACGACAGCTAATGCCCTTACAATCCCACGGTCTTGATTATAGATACGATAGATGGAATTGCCCTCATATCTAACAAGGATGCTAGCCTTCGCTCTATTCTCAAATTTGGCTCCGCGTTGCCGTTTTTCCTTTAGGATGTGGTAGTAGGCTTTACAGCTGATTGTCTGCAAATGTGATAAATCTAGGACCGTAGGCTAGCTAATATTAGTAGTTAATGCCTTAATTAGAGTTTTATCATAAAGACTCCGTGTAGCAAGACGATTAGTAAGGTAAATGGCAGTTCTCATAATCTCTGGCCATAAGGTCTTAGGATCATGTAGGGGATCGTTATCATCTTCGTCCTTAGCTAGGGCGTTAATGAGAGTACAGCATCAATTAAGAATGGTTCTGTTAGCTCGTTCAGTGATGCCATCTTGTTTAGGGGTATATGGCATAGTAGGCTTGAGGCTAATGCCTCTCTCTTAACAAAATTGTTTAAATTAGTTTCCCCTGTATTCAGTGCCGTTGTTAAGGCGGAGGGATTTAGGATATTTGCCATACTAAGTGTGAATGGTAGTAATAAAGTCCTAAAGGTAGATCTTAGCATCCCCCTTTTTCTAAAATGTTAAGAGCCATTAGGCTCTAGAGGCATCGTCTGTCTTAATCATAGCCTAATTAGAGCCATTAAGACTAGTAGGGGTAATTGGACTAAGAAGATCCACATGAAGCTTGTTAAATGCATGCTCACAACGCTGTTGCAGCTGCTTCGATTGAGTACGCACGGCTTTTAAGAGTATATAGGGTTTGCAGGCTGGTTTCTTAGTTTTTAGTCTGATTTCAATGCCCTTAGTTATTTAGGCTGTTTTACGGACGTTCTCGAGGCTAATGTGGCTAAGACAGCGATGCTAAACCTCAATTGATTAAGCAGCAGCTGTTAAGGCATGACTAGCTAGGCTAGGTTGTTCTGCTAGTCCTAGGATGACAGTGCAAATTTGTATGGCCTTCTAGAGGGGTTGGAATTTGCAGATCTTAGACTTATTATATTCGTAGTGAATCGTTTAGGTGAGACCGTTGATATATAGCCCCTTTTCCATGATTGTTAGGCTAGACATGAGATTAACTGCGAGACTTAGCATATGGAATACGTTCTCTAATTTAAGAACAATCGTTAAGTTGTTAGTCTAAATGGGGGTGATTGTCACTGTACTGTATCCCTTAGCTTGAGTATTAGAACTAGCTGTTGTAATTGTATTTTTAGGATTCGTATTAACTTTGTATTCGTTAAACAGTGTGCGATCGTTGCACATATGGTGACTAGCTCTAGTGTCGAGGATATAGTCTGTTGATTTAAGACTTTAGGTATAGCGGGCCATTAGGCTAAATGGATTGATCTTCGCATTCGTATTCTAGGATTTCAAATTCTTAGGTTTGTCTTCATTTCTTGTAGTCCACTATCTCATATATTGTTCTCTCTTTTCTAGGTATTTGATATAGCAATTTGATTTAAGGTGGCCACTCTTGTTACAATGGGTGCAATACTTGTCTAATTGTCCCCCTTTTTACTAAGTATTCAGCCTCTTTTGAGAATTAGAGTTGCCCTTGCCCTTCCTATATTAAGGGCGGTTTCCGTACATCGATATGCTAGTTCCGTTCTCGTCTTAAGCAGAGATGGCTCTGTTCTCATTAATTAGATCTGCTAGCATTTCCTTAAGCATCTCTTCTATTAGAATGTTCGTCTTAGTGCTCGCTTTTCTCATAACACTTCTCTAACGTTCAGCCTAAGTAGGAAAAGCATGGGCTACCTGTCTAAGATAGTTGAGAATATAGTATGAGGGTGGTAGGTTCATGCTAGCGTTGGTGATCTTCATCTTAAGATCCTTAAATAGGGCGTTAAATGAGGCAATATCTTTAGATTTGTCATATGAGAGAGACTAAAACTCATGAAGACTCTAGTCTATGAGGAAGAATCCTTTGCCTTCGTACCAGTCCTCGAGTAGTTTCCACGCAACAGCCGCATTGTTAGTGGATTTGATAGTTCTCATGGCATTAGTGCCACAAGTCCGGTGCAGGATTGTATATGCCTTTGCGTTGCCCTTCCTCCATTTTCCGTATTCAGAGTTCTTAGTATACACCGTATCCTCAGTGGTAGGCTTCTTGCCATCCCCTTCTCCGAGAGCAAATTGATATACGCTCGCATTTATGAGAGCTTGCTCAACTAGGTTTTTCCATGTTGAGTAGTTAGTGCTATCCTTAAGCTTGTCAGATGCGGCCTAGTTTAGGTTAGTCGTTGATTCCGACATTTTGATGCTGTCGATATATGATATCTCAAATATGAGAATCTTTGATGGGTTTTCCGGTGATAATTCCGGAGCTTCTCAAAGTGAGAGCGATGCTTAAAGTGAGAACAGTGATATGTATGTCACTGTCTCAATATGAGGCTTTTGATGATCTGTGCCGGTGATGCTGCCGGCTTCTCTTCTTCTGAGAGAGTTCTCACTTCTTGTGAGAGTATATGATCACGATGTAGGTGACTGTTGCATCCGGGCTCATAACCTGTTGAACACAGTATCGATGGACACTGTGGGCACGGAAGCAAAAGTGTGATAAAGCATGTAGAATAGAATCTAGCTAAACTATCAAATCTATCTACTATTTATATGCCTAAATGGGCGGTGCCTATTTAGGCATCAGTCGGCTATTGGACTGGAAGGCAGGTGAATACTCTGCTCTGGTGTTCGGTGAATGCATGATGTGAGACATGCAGATGTGAGAACTGAAACCCTTCGACAAGTTCGTAAGCTCTACGAATATCACGAGTCCCCAAAAACGCGACCAGATGCCGCAGAATATTCTAAAATACTTCGCTCCCTTATGGCTAATTTCTCGCATACATATATCATAGTTGATGCCTTAGACGAATGTAACGAGAGTGATGGAACGAGGAGCAAACTTATGAAAGAGCTGCAACAGTCACCTGCAAATCTATCTCTCCTCTGTACTTCTCGACTTCTTGGTGACATCGAGAAACGTTTTGCCACAGCGTCTCGTCTCGAAATCCTTGCGAGGGATACAGATGTGGAAGCCTATGTTCAAGCACGTATCTCCGAGGAAAGCAGCCTGGCTGAGTTCTGCGAGAAAGACAAGAATCTGCGGAGTACAATCATCAAAAGACTTGTTGAAAAGGCAAAGGGAATGTCTGTCTGCCTCTAAAATTCTTAACCTACGCTTGTAGCTGAATTATGTCAATAGGTTCTTACTAGCTCAGCTACATATTCAATCATTAGCAACGAAGAATACCCCCAAAAAGGTTCGGAAAGCTTTAGACAATCTCCCAGAGGGGCTCGGGCAAATATATAGAGAAGCCATAGAGAGGATCCAAAGACAGGACAAGGATAAGTCCGAACTGGCTTTTCGAATGCTATCGTGGATAACGTACTCCTTCAGACCGCTAAATGTTGGAGAGATTCAACACGCAATGGCTATTATGGATCTTGAGCCCGACGACACATGTCTAGACGAGGAAGATCTTCCTAGCGAAACTCTACTCATTACAGTCTGTGGAGAACTCGCCATCGATTCAGAGAGTAACGTGGTCCGCTTAGTTCACTATACGACTCAGGAATATTTCTTAGAGCAAGGTGGAGAAATATTTCCACATGCTCAACTTAGCATCTCACAAGCTTGCATTCGGTATCTTTCAATGGATTCCCTGGGGAGGGGGCCTTGCACTACAAACACAGATATGGAAACTCGACTCGAGAAGTATAAGCTTCTTGACTATGCTTCACGCAACTGGGGTAATCATACTCGTGGAGATCCAGAAGAGAAAATTAAAGAGCTGGCTCTAAAGTTCCTCGAGCATACCTCGAAACTAATGTGCTATAACCAAGTAATCCACCTTCCAGAATATCAATATCGATATGCCGAGTACAGTCAGAGGTTTCCGAAACATGTAACTGGATTGCATGTTGTTGCGTCCATCGGCTTAGCGAAAATAGCCCAGCTACTGCTCGAGCGCGAAGGCGTTGATGCCAACTCGAAGGACGAGGACGGTCGGACGCCACTATTGTGGGCCGCGGACAACGGGCACGAGGCGGTGGTGCAGCTGCTTCTTGAGCACGAAGGCGTTGATGCTAACTCAAAGGACGAGGACGGTCGGACGCCACTATTGTGGGCCGCGGCCAACGGGCACGAGGCGGTGGTGCAGCTGCTTCTCGAGCACGAAGGCGTTGATGCTGACTCGAAGGACGAGTATCGTCGGACGCCACTATTGTGGGCCGCGGACAACGGGCACGAGGCGGTGGTGCGGCTGCTAAAGTCGCATCATAGCTAAGAGCGGCAGCACCCACGCCTCATGTCGCCGCCGCGGGACGAGAAGAAGGCCGACGAGCAACCCGTCAAGGGCATACTAAAGCCCGGGCGGGAGAAGCTCCTTGAGAATCCGAGTCCGATCCGGGAAGGGGCCGCCGCTCAATGACGCGAAGAAGGACGATGTGCTACCGGACGCGTAGTGGACGAAGATTCGTCGCGAGCTGGTGAATCCGGAGGCCCTGGAGAGAGGGGGGAAGAGATATACGGCCAGGGAGGAGTTTGTGATTGTGCTAAGGGTGGTGAGTAAGGAGGAGGTGCGAGCGTATGCTACAGAGACCCAGAAGATCAGAGGTGTATAGACCCCTTTTCGACCAACCCTGGGCTCTGATCAGAGCTTTGGACAATGGCTATAGTCGCGACTAACGGTACTACAGCTGCGAGGGAGGCGGAAGATGACTAAGAGTATTAGGGGATTGATTTAGGATCATTTATTCACGGCTATCTATTAACATGATGTGGACGAGTCTTTTTGCTTATATATAACTTTTCAATTTGTTTTCATGAGATGGGAGGGGAGTTGGATACCATTTCCTCGCACAATTTTTCTAAAGGTTTTTGTTTCCTAAGCTAATAGCTATATACTATACTAATTAATGTAGCCATTAAAATAAAAATGTTAATTCCACCTTATCTTAATCTTCCGCAGCTAACCGCTACTCTCGTGGGCTGCGTGGGCCGTGTACACTAGGTATGAGGCTATAGTGAAGCTACTAAAGTCATAGTATAATGTGACTTTATATATGACTAAACTCCATCTCTAACCTTCCCCCCACCCGCTACCTACTACTAGCTTCTTCTTATATATTAATTTAGGGTGTTAAATATATAACTGTAGAAAGTGGGAGAAACCGCTTAATTAACTTTCCTTTAATGTGGCGAGAATGAAGGTAATGCAAGAATCCTACGCTAGCATAGAAATTAATAGGATATTAAAGCGAAGACTTAAAACTAGTAAACTACTGTCTATAAGACTATATTTTAAGTTCATTAAGTTCATTAATGTAGTATCTTAAGTCGCCGCTATCTCTCCTCTTGTCCCCTCCTTGTTTGGCTCGTCAACTTCCAACCCTATTATGTTCGATAAAAGTACAGTGAATGAAGCCTACAGTTGGAGGAGAGCGTGAAGCGGCTGTGGCAAGTATATATGAAAATTACGAAAACTATTAACAAGCATCGGTGGTTTAGTGGTAAAATCCATCGTTGCCATCGATGGGCCCCGTGTTCGATTCACGGTCGATGCATCCCAATCTCCTATAGCACCACTTAGGTGGGCCTCTTCTTTTGCTTTTGCCACTCCCCCTTCCGGGCCCGCCGCCCTGCCGAAGCAATGGGCCCCCGGATTTGGCAGCCGCCTCTTCGGGCAAGGCGCTTGCGCGTACGCAAGAGACACTATCTAACGCAAAGAAGCTATGAACGTCTTCGTAACCGATCTCGCGAGCTCGCCCATTCCCACCGCGCGGAAAAGGAATCAATCTTGGGCGCCAAGGATTTCGATTTGGGGGGCAAGCTGCAAATCATCGTGATTTGGCGAGACCTTATCCGGTTAGTACAGCAACAGTATCATCGGGCCGGCCCATCCTGCGTCAACGACGGATGGATCGAGCGGTTGATGCTCAATTAAAAGATAGTTATTGTAGATGTTCAAGTATTACCTCAAGAATCGGAAGAAGCCGAAGTGAAATGATTAAAGATGTTCTACAATATATTAAGGAGATTTCATAAGAGACTACAAGGCGAGCTCGAGATAGGCACTTAACTGCAGCACTCAAGGCCACGAATGTGCTCTGATCCCTTTCCGCCTCAAATCTCTAAACAGATTGTAACTTGTCAATAAATCCCCATCCTTCTTTGAGTCCGCAGCAAGGCCCCATGGCTGATTCATTGGATAGAAATTGACATGATGCTCAAACATCAGCTCATCAATCAGCGCGCTCGCCCCACCGTTTTCAGGATCATCCGCCAACAAACTCTGAACTATAGGTTCTTCGATAGGGGCGGAATCAATGTCCAACTTAAGCACAAAGAAGTCTTCTGGGTCCACCAATCTCTTAATCATTTCAACGGCATTCAGTTTATCCTCGCCCATGGTCAGGCCGATATTCATCAGTGTATAGATCCCGACGAGATCGGCGGGGACTTGTTCGTATGCTAAGGCATCATCCAACTTCTCCACTTCGACGGCCACGAATCGATTGAATTTCTGGCCCCGTGCGTGGTACTTGTCATAGAACCATTGGCCTGAACCTGCTGAAGCTGCTGTGGCCGCACCGTGCCAGCCGCCAAAGTACGAGGAGCCCAGATCCACATAAATGTTTTCAGGCGTTGAAAAGGTCATGCCGATCTGCTCGTTGTAGACGGGTCGCATGGATGAGTGCCAGGGCGGGATTCCATGGGTTCGCCATTCTGTGAGCTGGCCACCGCCATCTTTAGTCGTATATGCGTATGGAGCGAAGCCTTGGGGGATAATGTGAATTTTTGATTGCCCGCCGCCCTCGGGGTAGTTCTCCATGGTCAACCTGTCTGACCCACAATGGTCGTCAAAAGGGTCGCGGAGCATTCCGAATAATGGCTCGATGAGTTGGATTCCGTGACCGGACGCAGGATAGAATGTTTGCTCCTTCTCGTTATAGCAGACGCGTCGATAGTGCATACGACTCATGTATTCGTCGGCTGGGTCGAGGGAGGTTGTCAACATAGTATCAACTGTTGGCCAATGAATCTTGGGGTCAATGGATGTCAGATTGAGAGCTCGCCCGACGATAGCCCTAGCCGCTACGACGTGGTTTTCGGCCTGCATCGCTTTGCAGATGTTGGGTCCATCCGCGGTAGGTGATTGAACGTTTGGCACCTCTAGGAACCATTGCTTTTCGTAGGTGCTGGATTCGTAATTGTTAAAGACCCACTTGCAATAATGTGCCTTGCTAGAGTTTGGAGATTCGTGTCCTCGGGTCGGAGACGTATCATTCTGACCACCAAAGGAGTTCATCCTGAGCACTTGTTGAACTTGACCGAAGTTGTATGCTCCGAAGAGGCCCAAGGATGAAATTATTGCGCAAGATAAAATCAGGTTTCCACGAACCATCCTGAAAGACTTCGATTCCGACTGTTGGAGGATGATAGTAGGGAACTTATTAGGAGAGAAGGTAGCGATGCAACTCAACTTCTTTGAAAGAAAATCTTGTGCTGATCCAAATCACTAATCGAAGAGACACGGAGGAATGCACTCCATTCCGCCCAAGAAAAACAATTAACGTTTGGCATGTCGCGAAATTCGAGTCATCTATTCGTAGGTCACCCCTTGCATGGCTTTCATCCAATAGAATGAGAAGCGCGGTATATGTCTTAGATTCTGTAAGGTGGTTCATCGTATATCATCTAGACACATCTCCCCAATTTAAGGATTCAAATTAACAATAAGTGGAGCTCCAATTTTTCCATCGCGTCGACCCAATATATCCCTTTCTCGTCATTTTCCGCTTCTCTCATTCTCCAGCACTCTCTAATTACTTCCCACCCTTTGCAGAAATTTCCTGGATACCCCCTGTCTTCTATCTCCGTCGATTTCGTCATAAAATGAAAGATCTCTTCTTGTTCTTTATTCGCCATACATCCTGTAATACAGAAGGGCTATATCAAATTCGTCATCAAACGGCGATCGGGCAACATTTCAAATGACTATTGTACTTGATATACATTCTCGGATCTCTAGTAAACCTGTATGTGCCCCAAAGATCGTGATGTACAAGTATGTGAGGGCGGTGAAAGCAAATATTCTAATGAGGATGAGATTGATTTTCAATCGTGGGACATTTAATCACTAGTATGTCGCTGAGTTGGGGTGAAACTCAAGCTTGCCAATTTCTACCTTGTTTGTTGTTAAGGCAGCATTCAATTCCGTCTCAATCTCGGTGACACGCGACATTAAGTTCTTTATGCTTAATTGTCTTGTTTTCTTCTATTTAAATTTCTATGTCGCGAGAGAGGAGATGCGTGAGATAAGGAGCATAAGGCGATTTCTTCCACCTCGATTGTCTTGCCAGCGCCATACGAACGTTTTCCTACATCCGCTTGTTTCCTGCTCAATGATGTCGACAACGCGATTTCTCTATGAGCACGTCGATGAAGTTGAAAGACTCCAACTTTATTATCGGCCCGGAGGGTATTACCCAATTGAAATCGCCGATTGTCTTCAGGAGCGATACCGTGTAGTGCACAAGCTCGGCTATGGCGCTTACTCGACGACTTGGCTCGGCCCAGGGCGAGCGGCTATCGAAGTATGTTGCCATCAAAGTGGGCACAGCAGACTCGGATCAGAAAGAAGTCGATATTCTAACTCGACTCACCGATCCTGCTCTCCAAAATGAAGATCGCGGAAGGGCATTGACCCCTCCGGTGCTTGATCGCTTCAACATTCATGGCCCAAACGGGACTCATCCTTGCTTCGTCACCACCCCAGCAAGGTGCAGTCTTGCGGACATGAAAGAGGCATCAAACTCTGGTGTATTTCAGCTCGAAGTTGCCCAGTCCCTTGCCGCTCAACTCGCTATAGCGGTAGCATACATTCACAACCTGGGATATGTACATGGAGGTGAGTCTTAGCTCCGTCTCTGCATTGTGTCCGATCTTGATATCTTCCTTGCACCACCGCTCGATTCTTGCGCAGGGCAGAAAGCTACCCCAAAGTCTGTGAGAAGAAGCTTCGCTTCAAAGAGTAGGATTTTCTCGCTTGCCTCTCCGAGCTAGACCGGGGAGAAGGCATGCGAAGGGACACCTGATGTAAGTGGCTTTCCGTCCACCCGGAAGATAGGCTCGGGATCTGGGGGTCCAAATTCGTCATATAGCTGCTTGTCCGAAAGGTGGTCAAGCCTCGAGGGTAATTGAAGAAGATCGTTTCCCAACTGAAAGTCCAGAGAAAAGAGGTGGATGTTAGGAGCGCCATCTAAGTCCTCGTACACAGCATCAGGGGCTCCAATCCTACACGCCGCTCGAGATCCGGCCACCAGAGGCTCACTTCGAGCCGACAAAGCCTCTGTCTTTTGCATCCGATATCTGGAGCCTTGCGTGCACGATTTGGGCCATTCTCGGCCAGAGGTCGTTGCTTGACAGCTTCCTGTGGACCCAAGATGACGCCACGGGCGATCAAGTTGATGCTATTGGCCCTTTGCCGCCCGAGTGGTGGGAGAAATGGGAAGCGCGGTCGAAGGAGTTTATTGAAAATGGGCAGCCTAAGGAGGGCTGATCTGTGTGGTCGTGGGATCAGCGTTTTGAAAACAGCATCCAGACACCCCGACGTGACAAGGGCATGGAGACGCTCGATGAGAAGGAGAGGGATGCTCTTTTCGAGATGGTGCGGTGAATGCTCGCATTCCGGCCTGGTGATCGGCCGAGTGCCAAGCAAGTTCTAGAGACGGGATGGATGAGGAATTGGGCGATTGCCGAGTGTGAGAAGACATGGAAATAAAGCAGCACCTCTAAATCAATCACTTCGCTGACCGGGTCCCAGATTCGAAGTATAGTTTAGCGAAAGTCCTAGAAACTAGAAAAGGAGATGTTAGTGTTAGGTGGTGTAGGAAGGGGAAACGAGAAACGAGGCTGCTTTTGCATTGTCGCAAAACTGAAAAACGACGGAGCTTGAAGCGGCTATGCACAACCATATATAAAAATAGCCCAGCCGTTAACAACAATCACGCATCGGTGGTTTAGTGGTAAAATCCATCGTTGCCATCGATGGGCCCCGTGTTCGATTCACGGTCGATGCAAGCCTCTCATTCTCCTCTTCGGGAGCAGTTTCTTTTTGCTCTTGTTTCTCCCATTCCCATCTCATTTAACTACCCTCTACCCTACTCTACTCCACTCTCTCTTCCAAATTCCAAAGGGCTGGTACCAGGAGTTCGTAATAACTCCCCTACTTCTTATTACCTAGCCCCTTTCTCCCATCTCCCATCTCACAGCAAACCAACCTAACGAAACCGTAAACGAGACAGGCAGACAGGGCACAAGGCAATCAAAACGCAGTCCAGAATAATATCATGAGCAATATTCATATCATTCATAACATTAACGTCGTCTTCTCATCACCACCCTGCCTCCTTCCATCCACCAATCCGCCATTACATAAATACCAGCCCAGGTTCCCCGTTCCCGCCCATTCGTTCCAAAAGCCAAAAAGGTATACCGACGCTCATTCATCCCTTCATCACTCATAGCGATAGTCATGAAAACCGTATATACACATCCGCCCCTCTCTTCCTCTCCCTCCTCATCTCCTCCTCCTATACACCTCTCCCATCCCTTCGTCCGCCCTAATAACTCTCCCCAACCCCACTCAACTTCCTCCTCGCGGGCGGTTTCATCGCCCCTCCCACCGCAAGACTCGCCTCGCTCCTCTTCCTCTCCAGCTCCCTCGCCTCACGATCCCCATCCCTCAACACCCCACTGCTCGTCCTCCTCCCCGGCGTCTTCGGCACCACAGCCGCGATGCCCCCGCTCTGCCTTCTCGGAATCCCACTGCTCGGCACCGGAATCGCGCTCCCCTCCTCCCTCCCCAGCGTCGTCCGTCGACTCGGCGTCGGGCCCCCCGCTGCTGCCGCAAGCTCCAGCTCGCGATACTCGTCGACATCGATCCCGCTCACGCTCTGCGAATGTCCGTGTCCGTGACTAGCCCCGAAATTGCCTCCGATACTTGACCGCGGCCTTCGCGACTCCGCAAGGCTGCTTTGGGAATAATGCCCCAGCGGCGTGCGCGCACCGCTCATACTAGTCCTGCTCAGCGGCCTCGCGATGTCCGTGCGACTCTGCGGCCTCGCCTCGGGCTTCGCGAAGCCCACGCTGGCGCGGCTGCTCGGACGGCTGCCGTCTTCGTTGCTCCCGCCGCGGTTCGGCACCGGCCCAAAGCTCAGACGGCTGATGCCGGAGGTGCTGATCCGCGAGACGTGTCTGGGCGCGCTCGGCGTCTCCTCGGTGACGTTCCCAATCCCGCTACTGGCCACACTGACCGTGCTCCCGCCGGTGCGCTTGCGACTGCGAATAGTAACGCCCGAAGGCACGTAGCCTGCCGCAGACATGCTCCGCGGACTTGCTCGCGGCGGTGTGTTGACAGGCGCCGGGAGCTTGGACCGCGCGGACTGGACGCGCTGCTCGAGACGCTGGACTTGCGCCGTGAGGCTGCGGATGTGCGTGAGGGAGTTTGAGTTGGGCAGGGTGCGGACGGGCGCGCGCACGCTGCGGGTGACGGAGGGGGTGGCGCGGGGGTTCTTGGGGAGGGGCGGGATGGAGGGCCCGCGGGAGGCACGGAGGTGGGAGGAGGTTGAGGCGGAGGAAGCGTGGCGCGAGGGCTTGGGCGTTATGCTTAGGTCTGCGGAGGGGGCGCGGATGCGCGATGAGGTGTTGAGGGGTGTGCGGAACGCTTTTGGCGCCGTGGCTGAGCGGTCCGAGAATGGGGGAGATGGCGGGGTGGGTGTTTCGGAGACGGTGTCGGATGTGGAGACGGATTTGGTGTCGGGAGGCGTTGTGATGAGCGGGGAAGAGGCGATGGAGACGGGTGACGAAGCGCCGAAAGATGGCGAGTTGGGCGCTGTGAGCGAGGTGGAGAGGGCGGGGAGTTGGCGCGTCTCGGAGCGCTTAAGCTTATCTTGCATGATCTCTGCTTCAATCTTGAGGTCGCCGAGCTCGTCGCGCAGACGCTGCGTCTCGATGCGGAGCGATTCGCGCTCCAGCTCGCCGATCTTTATTTCTTCTTCCAGCATGACGGCGCGCTCGATTGCGATATTGAATTTGGATTCGAGGTCTTCGAGGGAGGAGGAGGTGTTGCGGGCCTGGCGCTCAAAATCGTCGTTCGCCACTTCGATATCGCGGAGTTTCAGCTGGAGCGTTCGATTTGAATCTCGTAGTGTTGTGATCTCTTTCTGCAGGGTGCTTTGTACCGCGTTTGCCTCGGTCTTTGATTGCTTGTACTTGTGCTAGGAAAGTCGTTAGAACATGATGCAACACCTCAAGTAGATCAAAGTCTGACCTTCCATTCATCAACCTCAAAGCCTAAACTCTCGGCTTTCTCCTGGAGGATCCTCTCCCTCTTCTCTGCTGCCTCCACATCCTTCTCGAGCTCCGCCTCGAGCTCCTGGCTAGAAGCCTGGAACTCAGCTAACTCATGCTCCAGCTGTTCATATTGCGCTTTGTAGTAGGCAAGAGCATCCTCTGGTGAGGTCAGCTCGGTCGGCGGAGAGGATGGTGGTTCGTCCATGGATGGTGACATAAATATCGAGCCTCTTTCTGCTGTGTTTATCACATGCGCCGCGGGGTCTAGAGCCGCTGGATGAGCTCTGTCCTTATCCTATATGTGTCCCTGCTAAAGAGAATACTCTTCTATCAATGTTGTCGTTCTTTCTTATCGTATCTCGGTGGTTCGGTCCTGGCGTTTCCGTCTGATGTCTGTACATGAACATGAACCTGGATCTTTGTGTGTCTCAGATACGGGGCGCTGGCTGGCGGTGAAGACAGGCGGAAATGTTGTTGAGTTCGTTCGCGGTAGGGTATATTCCAGTCGAGAGTCGTGTTAATGTCGTCGCAGATGTTGGCTTCGTGGTCGTGGTCGTCCTCGGAGTGTTGATTTGGCGTTGTCGCAGTTGTTGTCGTCGTTACTCTCTCCTTACCACCTGCAGATCGGTCTGTTGATCCAGGTTGCGCGGTAATCTGGGAACTCGCGTAGTAAATGCGCTAACCCGTCTCCCTGGCAATCGTCCGTCAATCACATGTTGATTGCCATATGAATGCACGTGACTCATGCACTGTGCTTTGCGGGAACAGTTCATGCGGCGGATTGGTGGGATTACTCCAACAATAATTTGGCGACCGACCTTGTAAGTTTACTGCCTTTATACCTTTATATTCATGCCAAATGGGTGAAGACATAACAGCTTCATAATTAGAGACTTGTTCTTCAACATCACTACTGAGTTTGGGGGACTTAGAGCAATTGAACATTCCAGAAGATGTGGTTATGGTTGGCATACGCCATACGCCCATCATTTTCGATAGGCCCCTATCCTTGCTTTATTCGGTGAATAGGTTACGAAACAGTACTTGAGAGAGTCACGACTCACTTACGATATGGGACAATATCATACAATATCATCTTCGCAATGGTTCCTATCGGGATCCTCACGGTTTTCAGACTTGTAGTGGCTGGCACAGGCCTTCTTTGTCTCGGCACGTTTCCGTGCACATTGATCATTGAACGGCACATAGAGGAGATGTGATTCTACACGAAACAACAAGGTCAAAAGCAAACCCAACAAAAATCAGGCGTGGAATCCAGTGAGGGCCATTACAGTGGCATATATTGGTGTCGAATTGATGACCAATATTTTGGTGGTCAAGTTTTCGGAGCGTTCACCAGAAAAGTGACAACGCATCGTATGTTAGATCAAGGTCGAGAAGGCAACGACACTCTGAAACTTTGGGCATCAGTCATCATTACCATAGCTGGCTTCATCATACAATTTGTTGGTCTGAGAATAATTCATGGTGCGGTATTGCTAGCCCAGCTAGGTGCTATTCTGCTGACGACCATAGTTAGGGCTGTTCTACGACATCGCCGGCAACCGGCTAACTTGGTTCCTGACATGATGCACCAGAGAGACGATGACTCAATAAATAGCGTTCAATTGAACCGTCACGACGAGCTTGTAGACAATATGCCAGCAAAGGTGGATGCTGATGAGGAGAAAGGGAGAGCAGATGACCATGAACTGTCGATGGCCCAAAAGGAGATCGAGGGGCACGAGTTGGATGCCTTGTCTATCCATTTTGCTGGGATCAAATCCTTTCAAATGATGAGCACGGAGTGCTTGTACAAGCCAGACAAAGTATCAGCATGCGATGGTCCCATATGAAAACACGTGGAAGCACTTAAAATTCGAGGACGCCTCGCTCGAATGACTAATCAAGACTCTCAACTACGAGAAATGGCGAATATCAAAATAGCGATTGAGCATACTATGGAAACGCTTACAAAAATTCAAGGGATGGAATTAGAATGGCACATTAGTTTTCATGCATGGAAGCCACCATGCATGGAACACTGTTTGATAGTCTTCACTTCTTTATTGAGGCTCTCTATATGAGAGATGCCTATTCCGTAGTTTAGATAGAATTATTCTACATGCTTTATCACATCTTTGCTTCCGTGCCCACAGTGTTCACAGAATACTGTGTTCAACAGAGCTGATATGAGGAGACAGACATTTGCAGCTGTGAGTTACTGTAGCACGGAAATCGAGTCCATGGTTGCTCACAGGCAAATCAACGCCATAAAGGAGCCAATCTTGATCCTCTGCAACATCTCAGGTTTTAGAATTGCCCAGAACGTTATGTCTGCTGCAAAAGCGACGTCGAAGCGTTGATTGAGAAACCTTTCTGGTCTTTTAGCCTCATCCAGAGGTATTGCATGTATGCAATACTGGCGGAAGTGGCAAATGCTGTCTGAGCAGTCCAAGCAAACGTTATACCATATCTGCAAAAACATGGCTAGGAGTGTCTTGTTTCCACAATGATTCTTCCCCTTTCAACAGACAGCATACTTCATGGAAGGTTACCAACCTCAAGGCCCATTGCTGCTCGTTGTTATTTCCAACGTGCTTTCAATTGAGCGAGGAATAGTAGAGATGATGGCCAAGAGTCATAAGAATCCCAAGACAAGCAACAATAGCATGCCTGCGGGCGAGCGCCAGTAGACTCCAATATGGTGTTTCGGTTTGGGCTCTTGCAATGTCAACGCAAACTCTTGCAGTCGAATAGTCGTAGTCGTTGCATGTGCCTTCAATTTCTCGAAGTATATGGTTCGCTTCTCAGAGTCCTGGATTGAGACTCGTGGCACGTCGAGATCCTCATCATTATGTATGCTCGCGGACGGCGAGATCTCGTCATAGGCCCAAGGACAGGCCACGCTGATGGAAAATATCTCTTCGACTCGGAAGCCGCAGAAATAGACGATTGTCCAGACATTGCAAAGTCTGTTTCGTTTAATGTCATAAGACGACAACTTAAATAATGATGTCCATGTTGAAGTCCTTATGTTCCTTCGAGATTGATAGATTGGCCAGATATATAGATGCCAAGAACATCGAGAGAGCTTGCAGTCGGCAGCACCTCATGCGCCCTGCTACTGTAGACTCTTCCACGATTGCAAGTGTGGGTCACTTTGTTGGACCCTTGGCTTGATATTTCTTGCGATGTGATGTTGCCCGCCATCCTGCAGCCAGCCTTCTCCAGGCTTCGGCACGAGAAATCTTCAGCCTTGTCGCCCTTATCTTGAAGACATTTCGAAGCTATCTCCACACAGCCAATGCTAATATTCATGTTGCCTATGTGCTCCGATATTGCTGCATCGAACCTTATCATCCGCGGCGCGACTCAGCCACTATTTGAAGTACTCCAACAATTCTTGGCGAGGCAGAAAGCCAATTGTGGAGGCTGCGCATTAGCCACCAATTTTCAATATCCTGACCTGCGTAGGCACTCTGAGCATACTGTATGAAGTACTTGTAAGTCGTTCTGGATATCTTCATTTGATGCTCAAACTATCTATCTTTTTCATGCGATAAACTGGTATTGTGACTATCACAACGATGAGATTCGAGTAATGAGGTCGAGATTTTCGAATACATATTGATAGTATTAAAAGAATGCTTCGCAGCCTTGGGCGTTGATATCATAACAAGATACCAGCTTGCTACAAATAACCTTGCTTTGCTAGCCTCGCATCTCTTTCGTCAGCAATCGTCCCTCCCATCCTCAGATGTTCGATAATCGGACGATTTTGTGGTATAGTTTGTCGTCAGGATTGCTCGCAGTCTCTTCTCGCAGAATTGTAATGCGAGATAGTTGCCAACGCCTTGATGTTTAAGTTGTGATAGGCCGGATATTTCAGAACACGAGTAGTGGAGTTGTCAATGGTGACAAAGACGTCATTGAACTCTTTGTCTTCTGCACCCAACAACACAAAACATTGTGTAGTAAATGAGAATTTTGCCGGTCTGTAATGAATTGTGACCCACCAAGCCGGTCTTTCTTCGTCTAAATCTTCATATGCCGTGCCTTAATTCTCTCTATGCATTGTTCCCACAGCACTGCTCATGGAATTCTCATAGAGGCAGATAACAGCACAAAAAACAGAATGGCATAGGATGCAGCCCCCCATGTCAGACTTCGTCCAGAAATCCATTGGCCACAAGAAACTACCACCCTGGTTGAATACCAAAACATAATCAACACCAGCTGAAAGGTCAACAACAGCCCGTCGGCCATAATTTCAGCCGCCTCCATTATATCAGCTTCGTCCATCGTATTGAATGCGGCCCGTGCTAAATCTCTGGAGATGTGTAACAGGCCGTTGCTGATGGTCAACGGCACAAGACGATTGCTATCGTGCTCTTAGACGCGGAAGTTTCGAGAAAAGAGCATGGAAGTGGAGTTGGACGAGATGCGATAGGTCGTAAGGATAATAAGGTAGCAAGATAAAGTCGGACAGCAAAAACTAGCAACAAGCTTGTATGAATACCTGTTTTCAAAAGACGAGGGAATTCTGATAACACTGAGGTATATTCCCTCTGGACAGCGATTGCGATTCCGCTCAGATCGAAATAGAGAAAAGGGAAACAGATAATCTTTGAAATGACTTACAGAGGTATATAGCTCGATTGTCTAGAAGACCAAATGCGGTCACAAGGCCTGCGCAATGATTTCCCGATTAGATCGGAGGTCAGACATGTACGATGGTTACCACACTGACAATCTGTCGACTCTGAACTTCACACTTCTCCGGTCGCCGGAACCCGCAGCTTAGATCCCAGATCACGTATGTGGTCTATGAAGAACGAGGGTCTCATCTTCGTCAGGCAGAGTCAGGGTGCTGACTTCAGCTGATTTGTATTTGGCGATGTGGAGCACCAACAATTACTGTGAAAGAGACTCGTGAGGTGTCGATGAGATAGATGAAGGATGAAGTATGAAGGATGAAGTTTAACGGGACAGCGAAGAGTGAAGAGCTATTTATATAGAGGAAGAGGCATACATAATACATAATACATAATACATAGGAAACGAAGAGAAGAACGAAGGGCAGGAGAGGAGGGAGGAGGGAGGCGAGGACGAGGTGTGTGTTTCAGTTTTGGTGTATCATTGGCCAAGCCCAACCAGAACGTGCGGGTGCCATTTTGCCATTTTGCCGTTTTGCCATTTTCGGAAACGGGAAAACTATGTTACGGTTTAATCCCAAATCCCTCTTCCCTCTTTCTCCACATCTGTCTTCGATCATTAAACAAAAATAATTCCTCTTTCTCTCATATCATCTCATCTTCGTAGGATATACAATCATGTCTTAAGCAGATAAAGAAATAGTGCTACTATTTCTTTGTGGGAGTTGGATTTTGGCTGCTAAGGATACATCCTCTGAAATTAGTACCAGCTGCTGAATAGAGGATTTGGGTTTGGTGCCTGTAGGCACCCGGGGATTCTCAGTTTAGATAATTCATGAGAATCTCCATGCGCATGCATGGAAGATTCGATGCATGCACACAGGCCTTTGAACCTTTGTTTTAGGCTCTCTATATTATTATGAGAGCCCTTTCCTAGATTAGATAGTTTTACAATCAAGCACTTTATATGTATCATTTCAACATCAGCGGCCAACCGAATATTTCTGGTTGATGTCTTGGAAACTGCACATCCATAAAATTATCAGGTCTCGAAGGATATGTCGAGAACCATAAATGGAAGGCCTCCCCTCCCTATGTCTAAGGTCATAATTCGAGCCATAATGAATTATTCGATCTCTGGACATCCCAAGTTTTGAAGGCAAAGATCACGTTGTGAGTCCAAGCAATGCTTCTATCAAAGATACTTCCACTTTTCACGACTCATCCACCTTCTTTATGCAGAGATAGAAGGGATCTCGCAGTTCCGCTAAAGCCTCAGGAGATGCCGTATTCGAAAGTACTGAAGTTTGTGCTTCAACGTGATCAGCAATTTCTCATTCTCCTGCCATTGGAATTTCATTCAATTCCCCAAGGCCAACCTTCCAGTAGACTTGAACACAAACAGAATCTTCGGGTGGCCGTCAGCTATTGGAAGTGAATGCCCGTATTCACGCAACAAGCTCTGATTACTCCTGCAACACTATCAGTGACTACCGCCATTCGAATTGACAACGAGATTCGTGAGGTACGGCAAGTCGACATGTGGACTGTAATTAATGATGCACATGGCTGGCCCAAGTTCTATTCCTACTATGTTCCAACAAAGGGTAGAACGAATAACAACACTTTTGTCTTTATCAGACCTTGCATAGTCGTAACCAGGTTACCACAAGCAACATTTGCGACTGGCCAGACCCTCCGCGTCATTCCACCAGAACTGAACAGCTCCTATTCAGTGAATTTTTAGCCACCAACGAGACTGTTTCCCCAATCATCGACGGCGCAGTTCTTCAGAGCTATAACGAGACAGAAGGCAGTACTAAACAAGAGTCGTTGGCATACTTTGCTTTCATCCCTGATCTCACGGCCTATGGAAGCAGCGGACTACGACATGTCCCAAGCATATCTCCGGTTGCAGACAGTCAATTAGAGCAATGAATGCATAGTACAGCGAGGATAAATACTTCATCTGCACTATGAAGTTTTGGATTTTGTTACTCGAGATAGAATATCTGGATACCTATACAATAGGAGATGATTTCCAAGGGGGCCGGGGGGCGCTCAGACTTAGGATTACAAACGAAATTCAACGCATTGCCATCTCGGCCGAATTAATATAGAACAGTTCCAAAGATTGAATGGCATTCTCTTTGACAGTAGCAGGAGAAGCTAATTCATCAACAAACGGCTATTCCTCATCATCTCCTCGGCAAATCCCCAATTCCCAGCCTTCTCCAATAAATGACTCCGCAAAACGCTACCATGTGGAGACAAAAACGCGGGGTGGTTATCTGTTATCGAAAAAGGTATGAAGAAATGATGGGAAAGCGGGGAAACCATGGGGAATCCAACGGCCAAGCTCCACAAATCCTTCCACAGACGTCGGTGCCAGGGTGCCAAGCAAGCACTAGCAGCCAAGAAATACATATCACTCGCAGAGAAGGCACGACCAGGTAGTAGTCGCTCCTTCCTTGACAGCTTTTGTGGGCTGCTCGGTGCCTCTCAGTTCACCTCGGCATGATTCCTGCGAGACTCTGAGTCTGGGGATCCGAGTCGAGGGAGGAGATGGGGGACACCTGACAGGTCATGAGGTGTGAAGACAAAGTTCTCAAGATGTATACATATAGGAGCGCTTTGGGTGCATACATCAGGGAGCAGAAAACAGCAGCACAGAAGCAGCCATGGCGACGCCCACCTCTCACAGTTCTACCGACTTGAAGACTGGTGAAGCGGCCCATTACGATCATGTAAGTCACCTCGCAGCGCTTCAGCCTTCATGGACCTCACCTTAACCTCGTCAGGGCCTCTCACCAAACGCGGACGTCGAGTTCTCCACCGTCGAAGAGAAACCCGCCAAAGAGGCCTCCATCGGCGACGTTGTCGACGACGCAGAGACAAAGCGTGTGGTCCGCAAACTGGATCTCCGTCTCCTGCCCGTGCTTGCAACCATCTACGCGTTTGCCTTGATCGACCGTGTCAACCTGCCCAATGCGCGCATTGCGGGTATGGATGAGGACCTGCAGCTGTCGGTTGGCGAGCGGTACTCCTTGCTCAGCATGATTTTCTTCGTGCCTTACATCATCTTCCAGTTTCCCGCAAATATCATCATCCGCAAGCTGGGCGCTGCCCTGTGGCTGTCAAGCTTGGTGGTCTGCTGGGGCGTAGTGAGTATCGGCATGGGCTTTACGACGAAGTGGGATCAGTTGCTTGGATGCCGTGTTCTGCTGGGTATTCTTGAAGCTGGCTATTATCCCGGATGCATCTTTCTTCTAAGGTTATCACATCCCTCTGCATGGTTGTGTAGAAGACCGCTAACTTGTTTGCCAGCTGCTGGTATATTCGTTTCGAAGTCCAAAAGCGCTTCAGTGCCTTCTACCTCCTCGCTCTTCTCGCCTCTGGATTCTCAAACATTCTCGCCTATGGCCTGAGCCAGATGAAGGGAACTGCAGGCCTTAATGGCTGGCGTTGGATTTTCATCATTGTGAGTTCTCCCATCATTCCGATAAGATATTTTGGAAATTGACAAATTACAGGAGGGCATCATCACCTGCACTCTCGGCCTCCTCGGCTACATCGCCATCATCGACTTCCCAGACAAAGCCGCCCAGCCCGGGCTCATAATCAAGAAGCCCTTCCTGACCCAAGAGGAAGCAACTCTAATCCTCAATCGCATAGACCGTGACCGCGGGGACGCCTCGGTTGAGAAGCTCTCCGCACGCATCATCATGCACCACCTCAAGGACTGGAAGATATGGGAATTCGCATGGCTATATTTACTTAACAATGTCGTCGCATACTCTTTTAGTTACTTCCTCCCCATCATCCTCAAGAAAGGCATGGGCTACAGCACCACCATGTCGCAGGTCTTGTCATTCCCGCCGTACGCCTGCGCTTGTATTTGGATGTTCGCTACGGCGTGGATTGCGGACCACTATCGCCAGAGAGGTCTGGTCATTATCTTCAATGCCGGCATGACGATCGTCGGTGTCAGCATGATGGCATTCCTCACTACACCGCGTGACCGCTACGCCGGCGCCTTTCTCGGCGTTGCGGCTGCGAACTCAAACGTCCCCTCTCTGCTCTCCTACATGCACAACAACATCGTCGGACAGTCCAAGCGTGCGTTGGCATCGGCACTGTTGATTGGTGGCGGCGCATGTGGTGGCATTGTGGCGAGCAATATCTTCAGACAAGTCGATGCGCCGGGATACAGACCCGCGATGTATACGGTGATTGCAACGCAGGCGATTACCATTCTGCATGTGCTGAAGAACTTTGTCGTGTATACGCTTTCGAACAGGAAGGCAGAGCGGGGAGAAAAGATTATTGAGGGACAAGAGGGCTTCAGACATACGCTGTAAAGCAGATGCTGAGATATGATGCCGCTAATGAGATGTCTTGTGAGCTATTGCCGTGTGGCATTGAATGATACGCACGATATAAATATACTTGGATATTTTCAAGATAGAGAACGATAATATATCATTTAAACTATTCGTTCCCTAATTTACCTTTCGGAAATATCTTCTTCTATTCACCCAGCCATCACCCCTATTTCCTGTCACCATCGGACACTTGTGAAACTTGCCTTCTAGTAAGCCTTCACCCTCTTAATATCCCAAATACACTGTAAATATGCCCATATCCAAGTCCCTCGGTAGCAGACTTCAGTCCGCAAGCTCGCCTTTTACGTCACAAACTCGCGCTCATGCATCTCCCACCGTAGAAAACCTGTCCAGTCTTGCCGTATGGGCCAAGTTGTTTCCTACAAGCATATCTCGAAGCGCCCAAGCCTTATAAGATAACTTCTTATCCTAATTCCGACATCTCCAAGTGTGTCGAAGGAACTCTAATACTCCGTGTGGTTTTAACGATCGTGCGTCTGAAGAACTTTCCTTACCACTCGTTGATGCAAACAGTCTTCTCCGTCGTCAGGATCTGCAAGCTCAACCCCATCCCCATCTTTCCAGAATTTGACTCCTCTCGTTCGCCTCACTGGTCCCGAACCACCCACTCCGGCGGCCAGCTTCAAGCAGATCGTTCCATGCCAGCTTTCCCCCTTTAGCTCTGTCACTCTCAAACCCACCGCAAGCACCTCGCTCCTCATCTTTCCTCCATCCTCTATGTGCCTGGACCTGCGCCAGGCTCTCCAGCCCCTTATCTACACATTCTGCGACAGGAGAATGGCAATTTTACACACCTTGCTGATTTCCTCATCACAGACGCAGCGTTGTGCATGCAGCGTTCCATTCCAGCCATATTCCATGATAGCTGCTGGACTTGCTCCATCGACTATGACGAAGCCGTTGAAAGCGAGGCCGCAATCCTTATTCAGGAGACTTGCTTCCTTCCGGCGCACCACATTCTCCATTCCAAAAACATCTACCACGGCTTTCCTCCGCTCGTCTCGCAAATCAGACGGCCGTGCAGCGACGATGTCTTCGAAGAGCCTGCGCCATCGAGCTGGTGGTTCTGGGTCGTACTTTGCACTCCGAACTTCCTAGATCTTGCCTTGTGGCAGCACAGAACATGCGGCGCGTGGTTTTTGGCAGTTTTGATTATTGCATCATCTTGTCCTCTGTCAATTACTGATTAGGAAGTGTGAATGCGAACACAATGACAGATGTCCAGTTGACGCTGTGTTTTTCTGCGCTGGGCATGGGAAGGGCGTTGATGATTCATGTTGGAAGTAGCCATGAAGGGCGGGAATTGTGGGGATATAAGACATAGCAGCTGAGAGGATGATGACGGAGGTCTGGCCATGGCATGTAGTCTTGTGTCTGTAATGATTGATGGATTCTCTGGAGTTGACAGATGTGGTTTTAGAAAAACTAAAAGGGCGACCTTAACCTTGTCCATAACCAGAGAGGGACTAAAGAACACAGATCTTCAAATCTACCACTCACCATCTAGAAATCAGCTCAATACAATGCTGTAGAAACAGAATAGCGACTGGCTCCGCCATCCAGCTAAGCGCCTCCACCATTCAACCCCTTTCCAACAATCGTGAAAATCAACTCCGGACTCTGCTCTCGCGATCTCAAAAAGGGGGTAAACATTATCCCCGAGAATTCTCGCCCACCAATCCCAAGATGCTCATGCCCGCCGGCTGCTCGCTCTGCATCCCGATCCGAAGCCGTCCGAACACTCATTCTGCACAAGCATCAAGACCGAGGAATCGTAAAAATAAAAAAAAACCTGGACCTCCTACCAACAGCCACCTCGCCCACTCTCTCCTATCTCCCCCACGTGACGCCTCGACACCGTCACACAACAGACGAAGCCTCGGCGTTCCCAATCCGGCATTCCGCAAGCCACGCGCAAGCAGCGGCAGCGGCGGAGGGGGGAGTGCATGTCAGTACGCGGCCTCGTCTGCACGGTCATGCAGTAAGCATGCGCAGTGCGGATATGCGCGGAAAGGGGGACATGTGATCGGCGCGTTGGGTGCTGCGTGACCTGAGGCGGCTGGAGTGCATAGGTTGTACGGCATGGAGGCAGAGATGTGGTTGCGCATGCGGATGTGGATGTGGCGGCAGCGGCGGGGTCTGGGGGGGAGGCGGGGACATGGAGGGAGAGGAGATGGCGAGGGAGATGCATGGCGAGGAATTTGTTTGAGGGTTTGGCGTAGATGGGTGTAGGGAGGAGAGACGAATGTAAGATGGAGTGAAAGCGGCCGGGAAAGAGACACCTGACACTGAGAACGGCGGAATGTGCCATCTGGCGTGCCATCTGGCGATATTGGAATCTGCAGTACATCGTCGTCCTCCCATCCTTGCTCCCTTGGCATCGCGCGCCCTCCGTTGATTCCGTTACAGAATGGAGATCCTACTGTGATGCAAACACCAAAGACATCAAATGTGCTGACAACAGAGCCGCTGCACCCGCCTCAGGTATGACTGCTCTCCTCGCATTGATATCCACTTTCGCATTGTGCTCAATGAACTCGTGTCTTTCCCTTCGTTCGTGATCAAGAGCCCTCAGTCAGGCGTCCCCTTTCCGTCCGCCTCACATGCCACCCGCCCAGTCTTGTGCACCGATGACTCCGACACGCTGCATTATGGACAATAGCAAGTCTATGGGGAAGTATCGAGAAAGTATCGAAGGAAAGGATATGCAATGAAACACCAACAGGAAGAAAGACCGCCCGAGGCACGTTATCTCAAACATCTGCGCGGGGCAATGCTCCACCGCGCGATATTGCGCATGAACATGCTCGTGCAGATGTGTTCCATTCGAACGTGGCCGCACGAGGCAATGGAGGGGAACACAAGGAGGCGAGGCGAAGATCGAGACGCAGTCCCAGCGACAATCCTCAGCCACTGCATCAGACGCATCAAAACACACACATACGAAGTATCGCCAAGCTGAGCTGCAACGCCGAGAAAAAAGAGAAGAGAAAACGAAGGTCTTCGCCGCTTACCAGCTCGGAATCCCAAATACAGTCAGTCCGTCCCTACCTCGAGCAACGCCGCTGTTGCATCCAGGCCGCTCATCCTCTTCCCCAAAGAAGGAATCCGCCTCCTCCCCCTCCCCTCCCCTCCTCCAAACCCTACCCGGCCTCGTCTCTGCTCTGCTCCGTCTGATATGCGATATCGACATGGACATCCCCTCCCCTCCTCAACCGCAAGCCCTCTCCCCAACCCCCGACCGAACACGACATATCGCGCATACCGCCTCCCCAGCAGCACCTGCGACCCAAAGCACCACGACGCGCATGTCGTGCCATCGATCGCACCACAACATCGCCACGACTTCCCTACCCCGTCCCCCCCTTTTTCCCCTCTGTTTTTCTTTTCTTCGCAGATTTTCCTCGCACAGCACAGCAAAATACAATGCCTGCCTTACGCGCCCAACAACGGCGGCGAATTGCTCAACAAGTGCGTGCGCCCCCCCCGGCTCAACCCCATGCGCCAGAGGCCAAGCAAGCAGGGCTGGCTGGATGCGATGGCGATGGCGCAAGCTCGTCGCGCGAGGTGCAGGCGCCTGCAAGCCCCCGGGCGGCTTGGCTGGCGCGCCCAGGCGTCATGGGTGGGTTCCAGATAGCGGAATGGACGAATCGACGAGTTGGGTGGTGAGGAGCTGGGGCGAGGGCTGATGCACGGTGGTGAATCCAGACTGTGGTGTGGTGGAGGGGGGGGGGTTCGAGGGGAGGATTGAGATGCGATGCGGGATTGAGATTGATTGATTGATTGATTGATTGAGACGCTGTGGGGAATTGGCAGTGTTTAATCGATTGAGTTCATATGTGCATGCTCTACTGCTGCACGCTGTCGTAAATATCGATCGTCGAGGTAGGCAGGTGGATCCGCTGCGGAAATACTCCACTGTTGTAGTCACTACTCCCCACTGCTGTACTGTAGAGCAGAGGATGCAGGTTAGTGTTTAGCAGATGCAGGATATTCTATGTATATCTGCAACCATGTATATTATAATGGGTGCAGATTTATAGATGATATGCTGTATCAGACACGGAAACGCTGAGGTCTTGTAATGGGTATGTATGTATGTACATATGCATGTAGGTATGGGCTTGCTATACCCATTGACCTACAAGTTCTGTACAAGTAAGTACAGTACCATACCTACCATGCAGCGATAACGGCAGAGCCCTCACCGCAAAGAGCTCAAAGGCGACTCATCCCATTATTTTCTGTGTATGTACTCTGTGGTGGTGGCGAGCTGTAGGGGTACTTCTGCGGCGAGGGGCAGGGGGGGAGAACGTGTTGGAGGGTGGAGGGGTGGGAGAAACTTGAAGTGACATGTGAGAATTGCAGGGGACAGACGTCGAGATTGCGAATTTATAAATTATAGTGCAGTACATGGATACGTAGGGATTTACATAGATACGGTGGAAAGTCGATGAATGAATGAATGAATGAATGAATGAGTTAATTGATTAGTTAATTGATTAATTAAGAATGAACGAATGAATGAATTAATTTAGTAGATATCCAGAATGATGTGGCGTGCGAGCAGATTGTATGTATTTTAGGGTAGATATGATCTATCAAGTCGTGCTTTTCCTGCTTGTAAGTTGTGTGAAAGATGAGGCAACGCAGCCCAGCGCACGTCAACTCCTGCCCACTGTTGCATGTGGGTCTCCAAGGTATTCGATACTTGCGATTTGATGTCCAGCACCGGGAGATACATCAGGACATCGTGCATCGTACACTGTATGTACATCAGGACATCAGGATATCAGGACAGCAGTGCAGGCCAAGTCGAGTGAGAGAATCTCTTCGTCTCCTGCTGAAGTCGACATGTAAACAAACCTCCTCTCCTCTCCCCTTTTCGGCATCCTCCGCATCACCGCCTCCTCGACCCCCAGCTCCCTCTCCCTCACACCCCATTAATATCCCTCCCATC